>Ga0335072_10000030_pt1 | contig 303487 bp, 289 predicted proteins | sample Lox_Sample_21_FD_206725 | JGI IMG/M metagenome (GOLD analysis project Ga0335072, IMG submission 206725) | Soil microbial communities from Loxahatchee National Wildlife Refuge, Florida, United States - Lox_Sample_2.1 | ecosystem: Environmental > Terrestrial > Soil > Wetlands | place: USA... | reverse complement strand
CCTGAAAAACCTGATGTTCGCCGCCACCGACGCATGCAACAACCGCGGTTCCTGCGGCACATACGCCACCCGCCGCTGCCAATCCCCCTGCGCGATCTCCCGCGCCAACACACCATTCACCAAATACCGCCCCGCAACCGGCTCACGCAACCGCAACAACAACTGCACAAGCGTCGACTTCCCCGCCCCCGACGGGCCGATCACCCCAACCACCTCACCACCATCAACCCCAAACGACACCCCCGAGAGCACCGCCCGCCCCCGCACATACTCATACCCCACACCCTCAAACACAAGCGAACGCACACCCGACAAACCCACCCCACCAAACACCGGCGCACTCTCCCGATACCGCCGCTCCGCCTCCCGCGCGCGTTCGACGAACGGGATCGCCTGGATCATCGTCTGGTATGAGCCCTGCACGTTCTGGCCGCTGGAGCTAGCGCGGATCAGGATCAGGATCACGGCGACCAGCGCGCCGGCGTGGCCCTTGCCGATCTCCGACAGCAGGAACAGGGTGCAGATCGTCAGCAGCGAGATGACCGAGCCGTAGAGGTTGCCGGCGAAGCGCATCAGCATCTGCGTGGCGAAGGCGTTGGCGCGCGTGTCGTGCACCAGGCCTGCCACACGCTCGCGCTGGGCCGCGTCGGCGCCGAACACCTGCGTGTCCTCGGCCAGGCGGATCGACTCGGCGATCCCTCGCGCGTAGGCCACCTGCGAAGCCGAGAGCGCGCGCGAGCGGCGCACCGCCGCCTTGCGCAGCGGCCGCAACAGGGCCAGCAGCGCCGCCGTGAGCACCACCACGAAGGCGGCCGCCAGCGCGTTCAGCGCAAACGCGGTGGCGAGCAGCATCAGCAGCACCAGGACCGAGGAGATCAGCCCCATCGCTCCCTGCGCGGCCAACGTCGCCTGCCCCACCTGGCCGGTGATCGTTTCCTGCAGCTGGCCCTCGCGGTCGCGCGACTGCACCTCCCACGAGGCGCTGGTGAAGGCGTGGAGCAGCCGTTTGCGCAGTTTCGCCTGCACGCTCGTGAGGATGCGCGGCGGCAGCATCGTGATCGGGATCTGGACGAGCAGGCGGAACACCATCAGCACGAGCGCGGCCAAGAACAGGGCGCCGATGCGCGGCTGCAGGTTCAGCCCGAGCACGTGGATGTGCGCGCGCGAGGCGCCGCCGGCGATGGCGGCGCCCGTCTCGGCCAGCACCGCCAGGATCAGCGATTCGCTGAAGGCCGACAGCATCGACGCGCTCACCAGCGCCAGCACCGACCAGCGCTGCTCGGACAGCAGCGGCGCCACCAGCGAGCGCGCGGCCCGGCGCCGCGCCGGCGCCGGCGCCACGGCGGCGGTCGCGCTCAGCGCCACGCCGGCCCCGTGCTCGCTCATGCTGAAGCTCCGTTCATGTCAGCCAGCCCCACTGCGGTCCTCGCCGCAGCGCCTCGCGCGCGGCGAGCGATTGCCAACGCCGCCACGCACGATACCCGAAGGTCATGCTCGCTCTCGCGCGGCGGGGCGCCCCGTGGCGCCTGCGTCCGCCACCTTCGCGTCGCCGCCGACGGTGGGCGACAGACGCGACACGGCGATCGTCCACGGGAGCTGCAGGAGCGTGGTGAGGCGGGAGCGCCGAGGCGCCCGCGGGGCCTTGGCGCGGACCGCGATGCGTTCGAGCCTGAGCAGCCGGTTGCCCTTCAGCGGCAGGCCCGTGCTGAGCGCTCCCAGCTCCGGCACCGCCGCGGAGGAGCCCACCCGGCGCAGGATCTCCCCCACCACGCCCTCCGGGTCCGCCAGGAAGTTCTCGTGGCGGAGCATCATCCGTCGCGAGCGTGGCTGGCGCGCGAACACCAGCAAGGACAGCAGCGTGGTGACCCACAGGTTGAGGTTGGTGGCCAGTTCTCGCCGGCGCCGCTCGGCGACGTCCTGGCGGCGAATCAGGCGCGCGAACGACGCCACCACGCTGTGCGGGTCGCGGTACAGGAAGATCAGGTGCAGCTCGAGCTCCGGGATCGCCTGCAGCTCGAGCGCGCGCAGGGGGAAATGCGAGCTGTCGACCACGTAGTCCTCGCCGGACACGGCGAGGATCGCACGGTACAAGTCTCCGGTCACGCGACGGAAGCGAGGCTGCAGGCCTCGCCGTCGACGCCAGCGGTCGGGACGCAGCAGCGCGGACGCGCGTTCCACGTGCCGGCGGGCGTCCTCGCCGAAGAGCTCCTCGGCCTCGTCGCGCATCTGTGCGCGCACCGAGCGCCAGAAGCGGGTGCGCTCGAGCCCGCCGAGCACCGGCTCTCCGGCGCGCGCAAGCCAGGTGTCCAGCTCGCCCGCGTAGAACATGCCCTCGCAGTTGCCCAGCGTGACGCCGAGCACGGTGCTGCCGCTGCGACCCGATCCCATCACGTACACCACCCGCGGCCGGCGCTGCGGGCCGGCCCGCCGCCCCGGCCCGGCCGCGCCCCGGCTGCCGCGGGGCGCGACGGGGCCGCCCGCGGGGCGGCCGCCGGCGCTCATGTCGAGGGCGCAAGCCGCGCCGCGAGCCCGCCGGCGCCCGCGCCGAGCTTGCCGGCCATCGCGCTGCGTCCCGGCCCCGCGAGCCAGTAGGCGAGCACCCCTGGGGCGAACCACAGGTACGCGCCGGCGGGCGTCACGGCCAGGGTGGGACCGACGAAGCCCTCCACGGTGAGCATCGTGAAGGCGGCGACGATGGCCACGAGGTAGGTGCGCAGCTCGACATCCTGCACGCGACGCAGCCGCGCCAGCGCGAGCGCCAGCACCGAGATGCTGAAGCCGACCCACAGCAGCAGCCCCGGCAGCCCGAGTTCGACCGCCAGCAGGTTGAAGGCGGAGCCGCCGCTGACCTTCTGTTCTTCGATCGTTTTCTCCTGCTTGCCGCCCAACCCGGCGACCGATCCAGCCACGCCGAGGCCCAGCCCGAACGGCTCGTTCGCGATCACGCTGGGAATCTGGTTGAGATGCTTGACCTTCGCGTCGCCCCCGCCTTCGGCTTCTTCGCCTTCCGCGCCGGAGGCTTCCGAGCTCACGCCGTTGATGGCGTGTTCGATGCTCGCCTGGCGCTTGAAGACGCCGCTGCCCTCGACCGCCACCAGCACACCCGCCACGCCGAAGGCAAGCGCCACCACCATCAGCAGCCCGGAGAGCGCGCGCGTGAGCCGCAATCGCGCCAGCATCGACAGCAGCACGAAGCTGGCGAGCACGACCAGCAGGTCCACGAGCGACGATCGCGAGGCCGCGGTGGCGACGCCCAGCAGGGCCCCCGCGCTGCACAGCAGCACCGGCCAGCGCCGCCGCAGCGCCCCGGTGTTGAGCAGGGCGATCAGGCCGGGCAGCGCGATCGTGCCGACGCCCCCGCCGAAGCCGGCGTCCGAGCCGAGCGCCGGGGGCCGGCTGTGGGCGCTGCCTTCGGCCTTGTAGGTACGACCGTGCTTGCCGGCCACGCGTTCGTTGTAGCCCGGTCCCCAGCGACCGAGCGCCGCCGGCGAAAGCCGGTACTGGACCGCGCCGACGACGCCGTTGGCGAGCGCGATCACGCCGAGCAGCAGGAACAGCTGGCGCAGGCGCTGCTTGCTGCGCACGATCGCATAGCCGAAGAAGAACAGCGGCACGAACTCGAGCTCCTGCCGGTAGCCGCCGACCGACTTCAGGAAGCCGCCGGTGTTGGGGTTCAAGGCCTCGACCACCACCAGCGCGGCGAACCCCAGCACCCAGCCGCTCAGCGGCGGCAGCGAGATGCGCTGCTGCTTGAGCGGCAGGCGCGCGAGCATGCCGATGGCGACCGCGAGGATCAGCACGTCGCGCACGCCGGAGAAGTACCTGCTGCTGGTGAGGAGCTTCACCGGGCCGTCGAGCAGCCCGAGGTACAGCATCAGCAGGGTGAGCGTGACCGTGTAGCGCCTGCTGGTGGCGAGCGCCACCACGGCCACCAGGCCGGCGAGCGCGGCCGCCACCTCGGCCACGGTGCCGATGCCCGGCGTGGGCATCTCGTAGCTGATCGCCAGCGCCGCGGCGAGCGGCACGAGCACGCCCACCAGCACGAGCAGCGCCCGCTCGCTGCCGCGCCTGGCCAGCACGACCGGATGGCGAGCCGGAGCCGCTCGACCGGTCACGCTCGGGTAGGAGCTGCTCATCGGCTGAGCAGGCGTTGCAGCCAGCCCGGCCGGTACTGCGACGAGAGGCCGTACTTCTTGATTTCACGGGGCGAGACCCCGTTGGCGACGACGCCGAGCAGCGGCGCGGCGGGGGTGTTGGCGAGCAGCTGCATCAGCCTCGACGCCGACGCCTCGCGCGTATGCGCCGCACGAGCCACCAGGACGATCCCGTCGACGGCATCGAGCAGCGGCATCGCGTCGCTGACCTGCAGGGGACCCGGCGCGTCCACCAGCACGTAGTCGTACTCATCCGCCAGCGCCCGCGGCAGCTCCGACATCGCCGGGCGTGCCATCAGCGCCGGCGGGTTGGCGACCTTGGTGGCGCCGGCCAGCAGGGACACCGAGCCGGCGGCCTCGACGACCGTCGCGGTCGCTCCCCCCTGGCCCGGCTCGGCCGTGCGCTGGAGCTCCGGCTCGATGCGCGCGAAGGGCACCTCCTGCAGCGCTTCCTCCGCCGTCAGCCGTCCCGACAGCACATCCGCCAGCCCCTGGCCGCCGCTCAGCCCGAGCAGCCGGCTCTGCACCGGGTTGCGGAAGTCCGCCTCGATCACCGCCACCCGCTCGCCGGACTCGGCCTGCACCAGCGCCAGCGCGGCGATCAGCGTGGACTTCCCGTCGCCGGGCTCGGCGCTCGTGAACAGGATCACCCGCGGTCCGGCGCCGCCGTCGCCGTTGCTCGCGGCCGTGGCGCCAGGGGCCACCTGCAGGACCGTCTGCAGCCGCCACAGCGCCTCGCGCAGCGTCCTCGCCGGCACCGGGCGTCCGTCGCGGCTGAGCAGCGGTCGCCTGACCGCCTGCAGGGCGCTAAGCACTCGCACGTGGAAGGCAGCTTCGATCGACGCGATCGTCCGCAGGCGCCGGTCGAAGCGGTTGAGCAGGTAGACGGCGAAGCAGGCCAGCAGCAGCCCGATCAGGAAGCCGAAGATCGCGTTGCTCTTGGGGTGCGGTCCCACCAGGTGACCCTGGCGCTTGCCGGCCGGGTTGACCTGGGCGACCTGCCGGATCGACAGGTCCGATTCGAGCTGGTTGATCTTGTTGGCGAGCGTGGCGGCCTGGAGCGTGGCGCTGACGCTCGAGCCCGCCTTTCCCTTCTTGCTGCTCACGGCCGAATGTTCGGCCTCCGCCACTTCGAGCTTGCGCTCCTGCCTGCGCGCGAGCAGGATCGCCTGCAGGATCTCTTTGCGGTAGCGGTCGTTCTGGCGCTTGACGTAGGCCTGCGCGGTGGTGTTCACGAGCAGCACCGCGCCCTTTGCGTTGTGCGCTTCGGCGCCGATCGTTAGGAACTGGCTCTTCTGCCCGGCCTTGGCCTTGATCTTGCCCTTGAGCGCGGCGCGCACGACGCGGCTCTTGGGCTCTTTGCGCAAGCGCTGCTTGACCGTTTCCTTGATGATGCTCGAGTTGATCAGCGCAGCCTGCGTGGCGGGTTCGAGCGCCAGGCTCTTCTTGCCGATGCCGCCGCCGCTGCCGACATGCGACTGTTCTTCGGAGCCGTTGGCGAGGTAAACCTGGGTCGACGCCGAGTAAGTGGAGGGCTTGTGACGGTAATAGAGGTAGCTGCCGACGCCCGCGATGACCGCCACGGCCAGGACCAGCCACTTGCGTCGCCACAGCGGCCCGAGTACAGCGCTGGCTTCAGTAGTCTCGTTCATTCGGCTGAGGGTCCGTCCGGGGCCGTATGGGGGCCATCGCCAAGCTTAAGTTGTGGCGTAAGCGGACGCTAAAGACTACCGCCGGCCCACAGCCCGCGGTAGACACGCACGTGTCCGTGCAACGATATCCAGGTGGCAGCTCCGGCCAGCCTATCGCACGCCAGCGCCAGGCCCGACGCCGCCACGCGGCGGCTGCTCGTGGTCAGCCATCCCGCCGTGGTGAGCGTCAACCAGGCGGTCTACAGGGAGCTGCGCGAACGCGGTTGGGAGCTCACCCTGGTGCTGCCGAGCAGCTGGCGCAACGAGTACCGGCGCGAGGGCTTCGCGCCGCAGGCGCTGCCCGGCATGGAGGACGTCCTGCGACCGGTGCCGGTGGCGCTGCGCGGGCGCGTGCAGCGCCACGTCTATCTCACCAGCACGCGGCTGCTGTGCGCCCGCGTGCGCCCGCATGTCGCGTTCGTGGAGGCCGAGCCGTATGCGCTGTGCGCGGCGCAGTGGGGGCGCACGTTCAGACGTCTCGGCGTCCCCTTCGGCGTGCAGTGCTACGAGAACATCGACCGCGCGCTGCCGGCCCCGGTGCGCCGGCTGCGCGCAGGGGTGCTGCGCGACGCCGCCTTCGTGGCCGCGCGCTCGCAGACGGCGGCGCAGCTCGCGCGCGCCTGGGGCGCCGCCGGCGTCGTGGACTTCGCGCCCCCCGCCGTCCCGCACTGGCTCGCCCCGGCCGATCGCGGCGAGCGCGCCGGGAGCGAGCGTCCGTTCACGGTCGGCTACGCGGGCCGGCTGACGGACAGCAAGGGGCTGCTCGACCTGCTCGCCGCGGTGCGGCTGCTGCCGGCCCCGGTGCAGCTGGTGCTGATCGGCAACGGCGAGCTGCGGGCGCAGCTGGAGGGGCAGAGCCTGCCGGGATCGCGCGTGCGCGTGGTCGACGATCTCACCCACGAGCAGATGGCCAGCGGTTACGCCCAGCTCGACGTGCTGGCCATGCCCTCGCGCACCACGGCCACCTGGAAGGAGCAGTTCGGCAGGGCGATCGTCGAGGCGATGTCGTGCGGAGTGCCGGTGGTCGGATCCGACTCCGGTGAGATCCCATGGCTGATCGGCCTCACCGGCGGCGGCCTGGTCTTCGCCGAGGGCGACGTGCGGGACCTGGCGGCGCAGCTCAGCCGGCTGCGCCAGCAGCCGCAGCTGCGCGCCGAGCTCGCCGCGCGCGGGCGCGAGGCGGTCGAGCGCATGTTCTCCGTGCCGGCGGCCTGCGACCGGCTCGAGCGCCTGTTGCTCGACGCCGCCGAGCGAGGGACGGGCTGAGGCCGGCGAGCGAGGGCGGGCTCAGGCCGCCGAGCGAGGGACGGGCTGACGCCGCCGAGCGAGGGACGGGCCGACGGCGCGGCGCTCAGCCTGCCGACGCGGCGAGGCGCTGATAGAGCTCGTGGTGCTCGGCCACCATCCGCTCGACGCCGTAGGCGAGCGCGGACTCGCGTGCCGCCCGGCCCAGTCGCGCCCGCAGCCCCCCGTCGGCGCCCAGCTCGCGCAGGCGCCCCGCGATCGTCTCCGGCTCGGGCTCGATCAGCATGCCGTTGCGCCCGTCCTCGATCAGCTCGCGCACGCCGTTGACCGGCGTCACCAGCACGGGCAGGCCGCTGGCGGCCGCCTCGAAGGTGACGAGCGAGAAGCTCTCGTAGCTGGTCGGCAGGACGAACGCGTCGGCCAGCTGGTAGACGAGCTGCACCTGCCCGGTGACGCCCAGCCAGCGCACGCGCGCTGCCACGCCGAGCTTCTCGGCCAGCGCCCGGTAGGCCGGCTCGTCGCCGCCGCCGGCCACCACCAGCGTCCAGCCGTCGGCCAGCGCGAGCGCGCGCAGCAGCGGGCCCAGGCCCTTGCGCTCCCACTCGCCGGCCACGAACGCGGCCACCAGGGCGTGCTCGTCGAGTCCCAGCGTGCGCCGCAGCGCCGCCGCCTCGGCACGATGCGCGCCCGGCGCGAACGCATCGGTGTCGATGCCGTTGTGGATCGTCACCACGCGCTGCTCGAGCCACGGGAAGTGCTCCCGTATCTCGTCGGCTACGCCGTCGGAGACGCACACGATCGCGCGAGCGCGCGCCGTCCTCAGGCAGAGCCTTTCGCCGGCGCGCTTGAGCCTGCCCGCCAAGCTCACGTGCAGGCGGTAGAGCCAGGTGGATCGGCTCGGGGTTGGCGCGCCCACCTGATGGCAGTAGTGCACCGCCACCACGTCCACGCGGTTGAGCACGATCGCGCCCGTGGCCTGCACCACGCCTCGCCGCCAGCGCCGCACCGCCAAGCTGCCGGCCAGCAGGAACCAGGGGTAGGCCAGCAGGAACGGCCGTCCGGGGCCGCGCACGCGGTGGAACTCCACGCCGCTGCCGGGCGGCAGCTCGCACGTGCGCGCGAGCAGCCGCACGCGGTGCCCGCGCCGAACGAGCCCCAGCAGCAGGCCCGACAGCTGGCGCTCCATGCCCCGCACGGCGCTCACGTCGTGCGCAACCACCGTCACGTCACAGGCCTGCGCAGCCCCTGCGCCAGCCTGCGCAGCCCCTGCACCAGCCTGCGCCGCCGGGCCTGCGGCGAGCTCGGCGGCGGGCGCGCGCATCAGCTCACCGGCCGTGCACGCGGCCGTTGGCGGCGGCGCGCACCGCTGCGGTCCCGCTCCCCCGCGCCTCGATCACGCCGGCGAGGCCTGCGAAGAAGCGCTTGCGCATGGCCGCGTCGGTGTAGTCGCGCAGGAAGCTCTCGCGTCCCGCCGCGCCGAGCTCGCGGCGACGTTGCTCGGAGACGAGCAGCGGCTCGAGCGCGTCCGCCAGCGCCTCGGGCGCACCCGAGCGCGCCAGCGCGCCCGTGCGGCCGTCCTCGATGAACTCCCCAGGGCCGCCTGAGTCGACCGCCACCACCGCGACGCCCCGCGCCATCCCCTCCAGCAGCACGATGCCGAACGGCTCCGGGTCCGAGGCGTTGACGAGGATGTCCAGCTGTTCCATGTAGGGGCCCGCGTCCGGCACCTGCCCGGTCATCGTAACCGCGCCCGTCAGCCCCAGCTCCGCGACCAGCTCGGGCAGCGACTGCGCATATTGCGATGACAGGCCGTAGGCGTCGCCCCCGACGATCACGGTGTGCATCTCCAGGCCGCGCTCGCGCAGCAGCGCCTGCGCGCGCAGCAGCCGATCCTGGCCCTTCCACGGCTGCAGGCGACCGACCAGGCCCACGGCCGGAACGCCGTCGGGGAGCTCGAGCGGCGCAGGCTGCGCGCCCTGCCGCTGCTGCGGCGGCGGCGCGCCGGCCGCCACGATGAAGGTGGGCCGCGCCGGGAAGAGGCGCGCCTGCGCGCGCGCCGACGCAGTCGAGTAGCAGCCGATCGCCGCCGCCGGCAGGAGTGTGGCGCAGCCGTCGAGCCAGCTGCGCCGCGGAATCGCCTGCTGCCACCACACCACGCGGTCGGCCATGCCGCTGAGCGCCGCCGCGGGCGCCCCGTAGAGCTGTGTTTTGGCCGCCCAGTTGAGCATCAGGTCCGGCCTGCGGGAGCGCATCATGCCGGCCAGGCGCAGCACCGTGCGCAGCCATCGGTGCGCTTCGCGCAGACGACCCGCGGGCAGCACGGTGACGCGAAAGCCCTGCCGCGCCAGCGCCTGCGGCCACGGCCCCGGCCGGAAGAACACCAGCTCGAGCTCGTGTCCTTCCTGCTGCGCGCCGTCCAGCACGGCCTGCAGCATCGCCTCGGCTCCGCCGAGGGACTCGCCCCACGGCACGGTCACGAGAACGCGCATCAACCGTTCCCAAATGCCATATCGCCGTCCCTCGCTATCCGTGCGACGCGTCCCTCACCGCGGCCCATATTACACGGGCAACTCCTCGCGCCCCAGCGGGCATGGGTTATGCTCGCCCCATGCTTGACAGGTTGCTCAGGCTGTTCGGGTGGAGGCTTCTACTGATCACTGGAGACCCCTGTGTCTTGGATCGCTGGCGGTGGCTGCGCGGCCACCTGCTGGGAGGGAAGCTGCGCACATTCGACGCCGGTTGTGGCAACGGCGGCTTTAGCATCTATGCGGCCAGGCAAGGTAACGAAGTCGTAGCCGCGTCATTTCAGTCAAACGAGCAGGAGAGCGCGGAACGACGCGCGGAGATACTCGGGGTGAGCGGCATCGACTTTCGCGTGATCGACCTGCGCGAACTCGAGCGCCACCGCGAGGAGCTGGGCACGTTCGACCAGATCATGTGCCTCGAGACGATCGAGCACGTGCGTGACGACGAGGGTTTGGTGAAGCGGCTCACCACCCTGCTCAGGCCTGGCGGGCGCATGCTGTTGAGCACGCCCTACGACGCTCACCGGCCGCTTTACACCGAGGATCCCGCTCCCGCCGAGGTGGAGGACGGCTCGCATGTGCGATTCGGCTACTCGCGCGAGCGCCTGCGCGAGATCGCCGCCGCCGCGGGCCTGGAGGTGGACAGTGAGAGCTTCGTCAGCGGCCTCGTCTCGCAGAAGCTGACCGATTTGATGAGACGGTTGAGCGAGCGCCTGGGCCTGATGCCGGCATGGTTGATCGTGCTGCCGCTGCGCATGCTCGCGCCGCTGGACGCGCCCCTGAGCGCGATGCTCCGTTACCCCTATCTCAGCGTGGCGCTCTGCGCCGTCAAGCCCTCCGCGGCGAGCTCCACATGATGCGCGGCCGAGCGTCATGAGCATCGACGAGCGTGTCGTGCGGGACACCGCCGTGACCCCGCCGGCCGCCGACGGCGCAAGCCTCGTTCATGACTATCTGCTCGTGATGCGCGGCGCCGAGCGCACCTTCGCGGCGATCGCCGAACTGTACTCGCAGGCCCCGATCTTCACGCTGCTCTACGACGAGCGCGGCACGCACGGGCGCTTCGCCGGTCGTGCGGTGAGCGCCTCTCCGTTGCAGCGGCTGGGCGCGCGCCAGTCCAACTTCCGTCGCCTGCTGCCGTTCTATCCGACCGCCATCGGCCGTCTGCGCCTGCCGCCGTCGCGCCTGGTGCTGAGCAGCAGCAGCGCCTTCGCCCACGGCGTGAGCGTGCCCGAGGGCGCGGTGCACGTGTGCTACTGCCACACGCCCTTCCGCTACGCCTGGTATGCGCAGGAGCGCGCGCTTGGCGAGACGCCGAGGATGCTGCGGCCGCTGATGCGCGCGCAGCTGCGTCAGATGCGCCGCTGGGACGGGGCGGCGTCGCGCAAAGTGCACGCGTACATCGCGAACTCGATGCTGAGCCGCGAGCGCATCAGGCGCTACTACGGGCTGGAGGCCGAGATCATCTACCCGCCGGTGGAAACGCGCCGCTTCGCCGCCGGCGAGGGCGGCGACGCGCTGCTGGTGGTCTCCGAGATCGTCCGCCACAAGCGCATCGAGGTGGCGCTCGAGGCGGCTCGGCGCGCTGGCGCGCCGATTCGCGTGGTCGGCTCCGGGCCGGACTACGCGCTGCTCAAGGATCGCTACCCCGAGGCGGAGTTCCTCGGCCGCACCTCCGACGAGGAGCTCGCCGGCCTGTACGCGCAGGCGCGCGCGGTGGTCGTTCCCAGCATGGAGGAGTTCGGGATAACCGCGGTGGAGGCGCAGGCCTCAGGACGGCCGGTGATCGCCGCCGGAGCCGGCGGCGCGCTCGAGACGGTGTTGAACGGCAGCACCGGCCTGCTCGCCACGCTCGACGACGTCGAGTCCTTCCGGCGCGCGATCGAGGCGATCGATCGCCTCGACTTCGACCAGGCGCGCGCCCTCGAGAACGCCGAGCGCTTCTCGGTGGCGAGCTTTCAGGAGAAGCTGGCGGTGCAGGTCGGGGCGGTGCTCGAACGCCACGCCCTCTCGAGCCAGACCTACGCCTGAGCGTCATCTAGGGTGTGCTTGGTGCAGGGGCGATCGCTGCGCATAGCGTGGCTGGGGGCGGGCCCAGGGGCACGCGAGAGCGGCGGCGTGCCGGGGGTGGCCACCGATCTGCTGCAGGGTCTTGCGCAACGCGGGCACCGCGTCGACTGCCTGTTCCCTGGCCGTGGCCACAGCCTGCCTCAGCGCCTGCACGACAAGCCCAATCTCACGTTCGTGTGGGGCACCGCGGTGCAGCGCTGGGACCGCTGGTACAGCCGCACCCGCATCGGCGCGTTCGTGTCCGGGATGCTGGTGCGCGCCCTCGGCTCGCTGCGGCTGCGCCGCGAGGTCGCGCGCCGGCACCGCCGCGACCCCTACGACGTCATCTACCAGTTCTCCAACATCGAGTCGCTGGCGGTGCCGTGGCGACTGAGAGATCGGGTGCCGCTCGCGATTCACCCCGAGACCCACGTCATGGGCGAGCTGCGGTTCCTGATCGCCGAGCGGGGCCTGGCGCGACGCGCCGGCGCCACGCGCACGCTGGCGATCGCCGCCGCGTTGATGGCGGTGCGCTCGCTGGTGCAGCGGCTGCGGATCCGCCGCGCGGACCTGCTGGTGTGCATCAGCGCGGTCTTCCGCGACCACATCGTGGCCGACTACGGCTTCCCGGCGGCGAAGACCGTCGTGATCCCCAACCCGGTGCGCATGGAGCGCTTCCCCGAGCGCCCGCGGGCGCTGGGCGAGCCGGCTGCGGTGCTGGTGCTGGGACGCGTGTCGGCACGCAAGGGAGTGGAGGACGTCCTCGCCGTCGCCCACGAGCTGCTCGCCCGCGGGGTCCGCGCGCGCGTGCGCGTGGTCGGTGGCCCGAGCATGTGGTCGGACTACACGAAGCTGCTCGACGAGCTGCCTGCGGCCAATGCCGAATACGTGGGCCGCATCCAGCCGGCGGACATCCCGGCGGAGCTCGCGCGCACCGACGTGCTGTTGCAGGCCAGCAAGTACGAGCCCTTCGGGCTGACCGTGGCGGAGGCGCTGGCCTCGGGCGTGCCGGTGGTCGCGACCAGCGAGGTGGGCGCCAGCGAGGGCGTGGACCGATCGGTCATGAGCGTGCTCGCGCCCGGTGACGTGGCGGGCATGGCGGACGCGCTCGAGGCGACGATCGCGCGGCTGAGGGTGGACGCCGCGGGCACCCGCTCGCTGGCGCGCGCCGAGGCGCAGCGCCTGTTCGCGAGCGAGCGCGTGTGCGACCTGATCGCCGCCGCGCTGCAGGCCCTGGTCGCGGGCGAGGACGGCGCCGGCGCCCGTGGACGTTCGTATGAAGCGTCCGCGGACGCTCAAGGATCCCCCGCCGCGGGCCGATAGGAAGCGCAAGCGAGCCGTCCGCAAGACCGCGGGCGCGCCGCGAACTTTGCACCGATGCTGATCCTCGTCATAGCCGCAGCGTGGTTTGCGATCGTGGCCTTCGCCGTGGTCCTCTGTCGCGGCGCCGCGCGCGCCGACGCGATCGCGCTCGACCAGCAGCGCCAGGCCAGCGAGCGCGTGCGAATCGTCGCGGCGCGCGAGCCGGCCGCGCCGCAGCGCCGTCCGCGCGCCTCCACGGCGCGGCGGCTTTCGAGCGCCGCGCGCCGCCGCGAGAGTCGCTGCGTGGTCGGCTCCTGAGCGCCGGCGCTTTCATTTGACAGCAGCGCCGATGCGCTCGCGCTCGCCGGAAAAGGCCGCGTGTAGTATTGCCATGTGCAAGTCGTCGCCCTGCTTCAGACCTACAACGAGCAGCGCTTCATCGCCCGTTGCATCGAGCATTTGAGCGAACAGGGTGTGTCGGTGTACCTGGTGGACAACGAATCCACCGACGACACGCTGGCGATCGCCGAACGCCATCTCGGCCAGGGCGTGATCGGGGTGGAGACGCTGCCGCGCGACGGCAGCTTCTCGCTGCACACGCAGCTGCGGCGCAAGCAGGAGCTCGCGCAGGAGCTCGACGCCGACTGGTTCATCCACCAGGACGCCGACGAACTGCGCGTGTCCTCCGAGCGCGGGCGCACGCTCGCGCAGACCCTCGCAGCGCTCGACGAGGCCGGCTACAACGCGGCCAACTTCCTGGAGTTCACCTTCATGCCGACGCGCGAGCAACCCAACCACGAAGATGGCGACTTCGCCGCGACGATGCGCTCCTACTACAGCTACGTGGGCAAGTTCCCGCATCGCCTGAACGCGTGGAAGCGCCAAGACGGCCCGGTCGAACTGGCCCGCCAGGGGGGGCACAGGATCCGCTTCCCTGGGCTGCGCATGGCGCCGCTGTCGCTGTACTCGCGCCATTACATCTTCCTCAGTCCCGAGCACGCTGCGCTCAAGTTCGGGCCAGGGCGCTACGCGAGCGAGGACCTCAAGGCGGGCTGGTTCAACTGGCGCTCGCGCCTGGACCCGGCGCTGATCGAGCTGCCGTCGGAGCAGGAGCTGCTGAGCTACGAGGCCGACCACCTGCTCGACGCCTCCAACCCGCGCACGCACCACATCGCGGCGCAGTGGACGCGGGCCGCCGGCGCGCACGACGCGCCCTTCAAGCGGGTGGTGGCGCGCGGCCGGCGCGCCGCCAGGCGCCTGTCGGGCTGAACGCTCAGAGCCCTTTGCGCCCGAGCACGTGCGGCACCGTGCGCAGCAGGATCTTGAGGTCGTTCCAGAGCGACCAGTTGGCGATGTAGAGATAGTCGAGCGCGACCATCTCCTTGAGCGGCACGCGCGAAGGGCCGAGGATCTGCCACGGGCCGGTCATGCCCGGCATCAGCTCCAGCCGGCGACGGTGCCAGCCCTCGATGCGCCGGTCCTCGTCCACCACCAGCGGGCGCGGCCCGACCAGGCTCATCTCGCCGCGCACGATGTTCCACAGCTGCGGCAGCTCGTCCAGCGCGCTGCCGCGCAGCCAGCGCCCCACGCGCGTGATGCGCGGGTCCTCGGCGATCTTGAAGAGCCCCTCCTGGGCCTCGTTGCGGTCGCGCAGCGAGTCCTTCATCGCGTCGGCGTCCGGGATCATCGTGCGGAACTTCAACATCTGAAAGCGCTTGCCGTGACGGCCGACGCGCTGCTGACGGAAGAACACCGGGCCGCCGTCGTCGAGCTTGATCGCGAGCGCGATCACGCCCAGCAGCGGCGCCACCGCCAGCAGCCCGAGCGAGGCGCCGAGCAGATCGAAGGCGCGCTTGAACGCCGCCGAGGAGCGCGTCAGTTCGAAGCGGCGGACTCCCATCACGGTGACGCCGTGCAGATCGTCGAACTCCACCGAGGAGCCCACCACCTCGAGCAGTCGCGGCAGCACGCTCACGCGCACGCCGACCGCCTTGAGCGTGCGCACCAGGTTCAGCATCTCGCCGCCGTCGACGCTGCGCGGCGCGATGATCGCGCGCTGCACGTCCAGCGTCTGCGCCAGGTCCCTGATCTCGGCCAGCCGCCGTTCGGAGAAGCTGTCGGTGGACCAGGCGGAGACCTTGTCGAGGTCGAGGTGCGCCACCATCTCCGCCTTCACGCCGCCGCGCCCGGCGAGCTTGACGCGGATCGTCTCGGCCGATACCTCGTCGCCGATGAACAGGCACCGCTCCGCCGGCGCCAGGTGCAGCGCCAGCGTGCGCGAGCCGGCCCGCGCCAGCATCAGGGCCGCCGACAGCGCGAGCCACAGGAACAGCGCCTCGTGGCGGTCCAGCGGGCCCTTCACCAGCAGGCCGCCGGTCAGCCATGCGACCAGAGCGCACAGCGTGGCGAGCTGAAACAGGCGCGGCGCCTCATCCAGCGTGGTCTTGCGCAGCAGCATCTCGTCGCGGTCGTAGAGCCCGGTGAGCTTCGCGCCCACGATCAGGATCGGCACCGCGGCGACGCCCACCCACGTGAGCTGCACCGACCTGCGCGACAGCGCCACCGTCAGCAGGAACGCGCCGACGATCGCCGTCACGTCGGCGATCAGCAGCAGCCTGCGGAACAGCGCGTCCCTGCGCAGGCACGCAGCCGGGCCGCGCACGCCTTCCAGGCCGCCCACGCCGAGGCCGCGCAAAGCGCCTGTGACGAGCGCGCCGCGAGAGCCCGCGCCAGCACGGGCATGCGCCAGCGACCCGGAATCCACCAGCGACGGGCCGCCCCACGCCATGCCCCTCTCGGCGCCGCTCCCGGTCTCCACACTCATAGCCTCTACCGCCTCCTTGCTTGCCACGAACGCTCCCCGCGCCGGGAAACCAACGGACCCGACAGCTGTCGAGAATCCACGGCCCCTGCCAAGCTCGCCGGCATCATAAACATCATGCGCCCCTAAAGCAAGGCTGCGGGCGGAGCGCATGCTGCGCAAATCCGCTCAACCGGACCCACAACGTGAGAAATATCTCTATACTGCCCTCCTCGACGGTCGAGCCGTCCTGCGCGATCGGCGCGCGGCGCAGAGCGGCCAGCGCGGCGCGATCGCTGCACGGGGAATCATGCACGTGGATCCGTACATCGTTCTGGGCAGCGCAGTAGTCGGCTTCCTGGTGGGCATGACAGGAGCGGGCGGCGGCGCGCTGATGACGCCGATGCTGATCCTGCTGTTCAACGTGAAGGCGTCGGCGGCGATCTCCAGCGACCTGGTCGCGGCGGTGGTGATGCGCCCGTTCGGCGCCGGCGTGCACCTGCGCAAAGGCACCGTCAACAAACGGCTCGTGCAGTGGATGGTGCTGGGCTCGGTGCCGATGGCCTTCCTCGGCGCCTACCTGCTGCACGTGATGGGCCAGGCCTCCTCCGCCCAGGAGAACATCGAGACGGCGCTCGGCGCGGCGCTGCTGCTGGGAGCCAGCGCGATGGTGCTCCGCTACGCGCTCGACCGCCGCACCGGCTCCTCGCGCACCGGCGTGGTGCACGAGATCGAGGTGCATCCGCTGCGCACGGTGGCGATCGGGATGGTCGGCGGCGTGATCGTCGGCATGACCTCGGTCGGCTCGGGATCGCTGATGATCATCCTGCTGCTGTTCCTCTACCCCATGCTCGGCGCCAACCAGCTGGTCGGCACCGACCTCACGCAGGCGGTGCCGCTGACGATCGCCGCCGCGCTCGGCGCGCTCGCCTTCGGGCACGTGGAATTCCCGGTCACCGTGTCGCTGATCATCGGCAGCGTGCCGGCGGTGCTGCTCGGCTCGCTGCTCTCCTCGAGCGCCCCCGACCGCTACGTCCGCCCCGCCATCACGTTCGTGATCTTCGCGTCGGGGCTGAAGTACGTGGGCGTGGAAACCACCGCGCTGGGCTGGATCCTGTGCGCCGTGCTGCTGGCCGTGGGGCTCGCCTGGGCGCTCGTCGGCAAGCCGTGGCTGCGCGGCGAACAGACCGGCGAGGGCGAGGCCGCGTCCGCGCCGAGCGCGAACGGCCGCGTCCAGCTCGTCGAGGCGCCTCCGTCCGAGGCGGTCGAGTCCGAGCGCGGCTGAGCGCTCGAGCGGCTCCCTGCGCCGCGACCCGCTCTCCGCGGAGCCGTGCGACGGCGGGGCGCTCCCCCCGGAACTGCGCGACGGCGGCCCGTTCACCTGCTTGCGACTCACGCGTGAGGCCTCCGTGCTCATCGCCCGACAGCTTGCGCCACCAGGCCGCGGCAGATGTCGTGATTTCGTAACCGCGAGAGGGCGCGCGCGACCTTGAGCGCGGACGAGCCGAGCGGGTCGTCCTCAAAGCCGTCGGGCCGCCCCCTTGCGTGGGCGGCCCGACGCTGTGACTTCTTTGTCTTCGGACTTTCCGTGTCCTAGCCGATCACGCCGCGGCGTGAGGGCTCATCCACTCTTTCACTACGCTTTCTTCCAGCCGATTTCTTCGATGCCTTTTTTGGCCTCGGTGATGATGCTCGACGGAAGCGCTTCGTAGTCGTGCTTCTTGGCGATCGCCTTGCCGCCGCCCTTGGCGTTGACCTCGTAGTTGAGGTAGTTCTCAACGGTCGTGGCGATGTTTTTGGAGACTTCTTCGGTGCCGTAGCCGAAGAAGCCGTACTGGCGGTAGGCCAGGTCGTAGGTCAGACCGCAGATCGGGTAGCCGGTCTCGTACTTGTAGGCCTTCGCCTGGTTCCACAGGGCACGCGTGCTCGCCGGCGGGAAGTGTTTACCTTCGCCTTCGACGTATTCGCTGCCTTTGCAGTTGGAGTTGGCCCCCTTTTCGCTGTCGCCGTCGGTGGACGGTTCGGCGTACGTCAGGCCTTCGCCGTTCTGGACCGGGACCCAGAATTTCGAGTAGCCTTCGCCGCCCTGGCCCTTCTTCGAGAACTGGCCGTATTCACGCGCCACGGCCAGGTCGGCGTAGCCGACGCTGCTGGCGTTGCTGGCCACTTCGTTGATGACGCCGGGGTTACCCGATTCTTTGGCGTGCTTCACGTGCGCCGCTTCCGGCCAGCGCTGGTTCGGGCAGGCTTCGGCGACTTCTTCCCACGTCTTTTCTTCGGGCGGGAAGACCGCGCCGCAGCCGGTGCTGCTGCCTTCGTAGCTTTCCAGGTATTCTTCCGCCTCGAATTTGCCGCTGTAGACCTGCTCGAGGAACGTCTTGAAGATGTGCGTCGTTCCTGAGTGGTCCTGGCGCACGACCCGTTTGATCTGTTCTTTGAGTTCAGACGGTTCTTTGCAGACGATCGCGTCGTGACCGTCGGTGCCCTGAGCGGTGAGCAGCCCTTCCCAGGTGCTGATCGTGCCGCGGTACAGACCCTCGACCGTCGCCTGGTCGAGCACGAGACGACGGATTGCCTTGGTGGTGCCGCCGATGTCGGCTTCCGCCGAGGCGGTGCAGCCGGCCGGCAGGTGCACGATCACCGCGACCGCGCCCTGGAGCACGGGGACGGTCTCGAGCGCTTCCGGTTCCACGCCCGCTTCCGCGTGCAGTTCGATTTCTTCTTTCTGTTTGGCGTTGGGCGCTTCGTCGGTGCCGCAGAAGTCGATTTCACGTTCGACCGCGTGTTTTTCGGCCCCGAACGCCTTCAGGCAGGAGCCGCTGCCGCGGTCTTTCGATTCGGTGTTTTTGTAGTCGACCGTGGGGCTCCCCGGACAGCCGCCCTTCTTCGCCGAGGTTTTGTTGAAGCCGGGGTTCCAGATCAGCTGGGCCGGGTTCTGGAAGGTCGAGCCGCGGCCGTTGATGGACGAGCCCGAGCACTGCGCGCCGCGATCCGTTTCCGGGCCGCCGCCGCCTTTCGATTTTTTGGCGCTGGCCGTAGCCGGCATCACCGCGGCGGCCATAGCCACCGAGGCCACGCAGGCGAGCACGCGCCGCGCCTTGCTAGAGGTCATTACGTAGCTACCTCCTGGTTGCGATTCCATTTGCCAACACGGCCACACAGCCGCGCGCGGGGGTACTTCCCCGCCGCAGCGCAGTCTCTACGACGCCGGACGCGAGCACGTTACGATTCTGTGCTGAGGTCGAGCGTTTCACCGGTCGTTGACATTCGGCTACCGGTGCTTCACAGGCTGTTCACAGCATGATGACGAGCGTCTTCGGGGCGGGGCCGACGGCGGTGCCGCTCTCCTCGCTCAGCCGCGCTCGGGCGCGGTGGCCCGAATGCCCTACTTGTGATGGTGAGCGGGAGCCTTCGCGAGCCGCAGCGCCAGATTGCTTCTGGTCGTCTTGCTCGGCCCGCCGCCCTGGTCGGCCGTCAGCATCACCGCGGCCCGCAGCGTGTGCAGGTGCTTGAGCAGCGCCAGCGCGGTGGCCGACAGGCGCAGCGTCAACAGCTTCGCCTGCCCCGGCGTCACGCTGAACGTGCCCCTCGCCAGCGTCAGGATCGCCTTCTTCTTGTGATGCCCGGCGCTGATCGCGCCCGCGCTGCGCACGATCAGGCTGCCAACGCAGGTCGCAACGCTGCCGGGACAGCTGAGCTTGAGCTTGAAGACGCCGTGCGCGCTCACCTTGGTCGCGGACAGCAGCTTGGCTTCGACGAAGCCGAGCACGCCGCCATGGCCGCTTGAGCTGCTGCCCGTGGTGGAGGAGGTGCCGCCGCCCGTAGACGTGGTTGCAGGCGTCGTGGTAGGTGTGGTTTCCGTGCTCGTCGTCGGTGGCGGGGGCGCTGCTACGACGACCTTGAGCGGGACCGCTTTGGCTTGCGCATTCGATCCGTCTTTCACCGTCAGCGTCACTTCATATGTGCCGGCGCTCGCGAACGAATGGGCTTGCGACAGCGTGATGTGGGATGAGCTTGAGCCCTGTTTGCCCTTCACTTCAGCGCCGTCGCCGAAACTCCACGTGTATTCGAGCTTGGGTTCCGGTTCATCTTCATCGCTGACGTTCGCCTGGAACTTCACTTCTTCGCCAACCAGCGGGCTCGCCGTCAGGAGTTTCAGGCTGGCAACCGCGAGGCTGGCGGTCACCTCGAACTTCTTGCGGACCTTCACCAGCTGGGGGTGGGCGAGGTTGTCGGTCGCGATCGTGTCGATGATTTCGTATTCGCCGATGTGCGCGAAGGCGTGTTCGACGCTCGAGGTACGGCCCTGGAAGGCCGTGTGGGCTTCTTCGGTTTCGCTTCCGAGCTTGAACTGCCAGTCGCTGGCAAGCGCGTCGCCGTCTTCGAGCTTGGAGCTGACCGTGACGAGTTCGCCGGCCCTGACTTCGGAGAGGTTCTGGGCTTCGCCCTTCGAGACCGCCGGTTCGCTCGCCTTCGGTTCCCCGCACGCTTCGCCTTCGGGCCCGTACCCAAGGACTTCCGGCTGCGCTCCTTCAAAGCCGCTGTTGAAGGCGAGCACCAGCGCGTCTTCCCCGTCTGCGGCCAGCGCCAGGGGCGAGTGGTGCGGGAGGCGGCACTTCGAGGGGTTGAAGTTTTCTTCGCTGACGCCCGCCGTCCAGCCGCCGTGTTCCTCGGTGACCGAGCTCGCCGACCCCGCTTCGTCGAGGTGCAGCAGCAGCAGCGCGGTGGAGCCGATGCCTTCGTTGAGGTCGACCAGCGAGTAGATCGCGTCTTCGTGGGCGCCGGCCGAGGTCATCGCAAACGCCGTTTCACCGGAGTCGTATTCGAATTCGGGCATGCGCGCGGTGAGCAAGGCGGCGCCTTCCGCTTCCGGCAGCGAGAAGACGTGCCTGGGGCCGGTCGCGGCTTCGTCGCGCACCTCCGCTTTGGCGGCTTCGGCGGCGCCGGCGTAGCTCTGGGAGTTGGCCGCTTCGAGGTTGACCGGGAATTCCCATATTTCAAACGGTGGTTCGTCGGCCTCGAAGGGGCCGTTGTCGAGGAGGTAGGCGCGCCCTTCGCCGGAGACCACGAGCCCGGTGGGGAATTCTTCTTCTTCTTCGTATTTTGCGCAGGGGTTGCCTTCATCGTCTTCGTAGAGTTCACCGTCGTCGAGGCAGTCTTCGGCGTCGACGTAGCGCGCGCCGAGTTCGCCGCTCGCGTGCACCCGCTGGACGATCGCGAGCGGCTTTTCAAATTCCTGTTCTTCGCCAAGCTTGCTCGCTTCTTCTCCGGTGCCTTCTTCCTGCTCGCCCGAGATCAGCACTTCGTGCGTCTTGGGGTCCACGGCGAGGCCCGACGGCGCCAGGATCGGCACCGCGTGTTCGCTTGCGTCTTCGCTGGCATACGCTCCCAGCTTTTCCGCTTCGAGCGTTTTGAAGCTGGTGAGGCGGGGCAGTTCAGAGCCGCTCACGGTCGTCTTGAAGGCGTACAGTTCGCCCGCCACCGGCACTTCCTCGTCGAAGATCACGATTTCTTCGAGCGCGCTTTCTTCTTCGAGCAGCGTCAGCCACCGCTTGTTGTCTTCGGCGACTTCTTTCTTCAGTTCTTCGATCGTCTGCTGAGACTCTTTTTTCTCTTCGGCCTTCGCGAGTTCGTTTTCAGCGTGCTGCAGCTTGATCAGCGCCTGGTTGGATTCCTGTTCCTTTTCCTTGATCTCTTTCGCGACGGCGGCCGTGTGTTCGGGGCGCTTCTGGTCCACCAGCAGATAGATCGCGTTGTCGGCTTCGTCGACGGCCAGCTGCAACCCGGAGATGCTCGCTTCTTCGGCGAGGCGCTTCTTGGCCGACACGACGGCCTTGCCTTCGAAGTGGGTGCCGTTGAACTCCTGCAGGCGAACTTCGGCAGCCTGGATGTCGGCGACGAAGTAGCGTCCGGTCTTGTGGTCGACCGCGAAGGCGAATTGGCCTTTGACGATTTCTCCCGCGCCAGGGCCGTATTTGTACTTCGCCACGGAGCCGAGGCCGCCGAAGACGCCCGCGGCGCTCGCCGAGGCGGCGCCCACGGCGGCGGTCGCGAGCAGCGCGCAAAGCGCTGCGAGCGCGCAACGGGAGATCGCCTGGCGCAGTGTCGGGTGCGAAAGAGACATACCGGACTCGCAGCGAAGCCTCGTCGATTTCCGGGCTTGCCTTGTTGCCAAGCCGTGAACAAATTGCGAACGCACGCGGGTCAGGGGCGGTGTCGCGTCGCCCGTCGCTCGCCCCGCCGCGCTGCGCCGCCGTCCGCGCCGGCGCGCGCGAAGCGCACCCCTCGGCGCCCGCGGCGGGTGCGCACGGTCGACGCTCCGGCGAGCGCCGCGAGCACGATCAGGCCGATCAGGTACTCGGGCAGCGGATCGTGTTCGTCTGAGCGATATGCGACCGCCAGGTTCGACGCCTGCTCGGTCGCGCTCTCCTCCTCCTCTTCTTTTTCCACCGCCTCCACCGGCGAGGTCACGGCCGAGGTCCCGGTCGGGGGGTTCGGCCGAGCCGGCGTGGGCACGGGCGGCGGCACGAACGCGAGCAGCGGCGTGCTCGGCACGACGAGCGGGATGAACGGCGTTGGCGTCGGGGTCTTGGCCGGCGTCTGTCGCACCGGCGGCGGCGGCGCGGGCGGCGGCGGCAGCGACAGCGGCGGCGGCGAGGAGGCCGGCGCGGGGCTCACCGGGGCCGGGGCCGGGGCCGGCGGCGGCGAGGGGCTCGCGAGCTGCTGGGCCGGAGGGCGCGATTTCGCCGGAACCGTCCCGCAGGGCTCGCGCACGCTGCCGGCCTGCACCACCACGCGCAGCGAGGCCTTCAGGCCGCCGGCGCTGACGGTGATCGTGGTTTCGCCCTTGTTGTAGGGGCAGAAGAGGCCGAACTCGCGCGGTTCGGCTGGAGTCACCACGCCTTCGTCGGTTTCGTCGTCGATCGGTTCGCCCCTTTCGTTCTGGAGCACGGCCAGAGGGTCGTTGGCCGCTTCGGTGTTGTGCTCGACGAAGGCGCCGACCGAGGGATCCGAGGAGGTGAACGAGTATTCGGGAAAGACGCCGACGGGGCATTCCCTGCCCACGCATTCGGAGGGGATCGGGATGTACGGGTCGACTTCCGGTTCGATGCTCGCTTCGCTCGCGCGGCTGCCGGCGCGCGGACGGCGCGCGAGCGCTTCGAAGCGCACCGGCTGGCTGCGACGCAGCAGCGTGCCCTGCTTCGCTTCGATCGCCAGTTCGCCGATCACCGGGATCAGCCGCGCCCTCACCGGCGCGATGTTCGACGTCGGGTTGCGCTTTTCGGCCCCGGTCTGCACCTGGGCGAGCAGGATCCCGCTGGCGCCGTGAAACCCGGCGGAAGCCTCCTTCTGGACCGCCTCGTAGCCGAGCGTGCCCGAGCCGAAGGTGGGGATCGAGAAGGACCCCAGCTGCAGGGGTTCCTGGACGTTCTCTTCGGGCGAGTCGTAGAAGTAGGCCGAGGCGGCGTCGGCCTGCCTGCCGTCGAGCAGGCCGTTGGCGCCGTACACCAGGGCTTCCGCCACGCGCTCGTTCTCGTGCGAGGCGAGCTGCGCTTTCAGGCTTTCGCTGCCGATCACGACCGCGGGTTCGGCGTCATCGGCGGCGCTTTCGAGCTGTTCCTTGAGCCATTTGAGCTGCGTTTCGTCGACTTCGCCGCTGTCGTCGATCACGATCACGCGCACGCGGGCGTCGCCTTCCAGCGCCACTTCCGAGAAGGAGTAGTAGGCCTCTTCGGATTCGCCGAAGGGCGCCGGCAGGCCCGCGAACGCCTGCTCGAAGGTGGACAGGTTGCCTTCGCTTTCGGGTCGGGCGTTGCGATCGGGCAGCGACGGCGCCACGTAGACGTTCATGCCGCTGGCCTGGAAGATCGAGCGCTCGCGCTCGAATTCTTCGCCGAAGGGAACGGGAAGCGAGCGGATGCCGTTCACGGCGCCCTCCGTCACCGACGGGCCCGTGTAGAGGAACGAGTGGACGCCGGCGATCCGGTGCGCGAGCGCGAGCGCTTCGGTGAGCCACACCTGCGGCCCCGGTTTCGCCTGCACGCGCGCGACGCAGGGCGCTGCGCACTGGGCGTCGCCGCCGACGGCGAACGTGACGGGGAGCGGTTCCGGCGCGCGTACCTGCTTCTTTTCGGCTTCCCCCCGTTCGGATTCGGTCTGCAACGGCACGGCCGCCGTGCTCTGCCCGGTGGCTTCGCCGCCTTCGGCCGGGTAGCGCTCGACGTCGCCGGTGTCGAGCAGCGGCTCCTCGCTGCCCGAATACCCGCCGACGGCCCAGCCCTGGGTGCCGCTCGCGTTCACCAGCACGGCGCGGATCGGATCGGGACGGTAGGGCATGTCGTAGTAGATGTAGGAGCCTTCGGGGTTGCCGGCGGGCCGCAGTTCGTGCTCCTGATCGCTCCAGCCGGTGGCCGTCTGTCGCATGATCTCCCCGCTGAGGGCGCCGGTGCCGGTTATCCCCGACGGCGGGTAGTAGTCGGGCGGAAGGCCGGCGGGCGGCGGCTGTTCCACCGCGAGCGAACCGACCGCGGAGCCGACCGCGACGATCGCGCGGACCGCCCCGCCTTCGCGGAACAGCGCCAGCTGTCCCGCCCCGCGTGGCAGCGGCTGTGGCGTTTCACGCCATGGCGAGCTTTCGGATTCACGCTCGAACACGCGCCCGACGCCGCCGCCGACGGTGGCGAAGGCCGCGCCACCGTCGGGCAGGCCGGCGACCGCCACGGGCACGCCTTCGCCGGTCACCTGCGCGGCCTGTTCGTCGACGTGCCAGCCCGAGCCGTCGTTCACGAGCAGGCCGCCTTCGAATTTCGATTCCTGGTCGGACTGCCTGCGATAGGCGACGATCGCCTCGGAGCCGGCGAAGGCGATCGAGGTGAACGCCGCGCCCTGGACCTGCGGCGGCAGGTCCGTTTCTTCGGTCCAGGTCTTGCCGTAGCGCAGGAGCACGCCGCCGAGTCCGACTTCGGTGGTGCCGACCGCGTAGCCGAGGGAGGTGTCGCCGGGGTCGAAGGCCACGCCCAGCAGATCGCCACGGAAGTTCCGCGGCGTCGCCGGGTCGCTTTCCCACAGGCCTGTTTCCGCCCGCCACAGCCACATCTGCCCTTCATCGCCGACCGCGAAGGCGCGGGTTGGGGTGGGCCACGCGACCGCGCGCAGCTGCACGTTGCGTTCCACCCTCTCGCCGGGGCCGAACAGGCTTTCGGGCTGCCAGCCCTCGCCGGGGCGGAAGCGCGCCACCTCGCCGTCGACCCCGACCGCCAGCGCTTCGCTTGAGAGCGAGCCTTCCGGCGCGCCGGGCTCGGGCGCGATCGCCAGCAGCGGGTGACGAAACGGCGAGGGCCAGATCGCGAGCTTGCTGGCGATCGGTTCCTCGGTCAGGTGCACGGGCAGGCTGCTTTCTCCCAGCCACCCCTCGGCGGGGCTCACGAAGGCGGCGCCGAATTCGGCGCCGGGGCGTTCGCCGGCTGTTTTGCCGGCTCCAAGCGCGAGCACGCGCTTGAACGATTCCCCTTCCAGTCGCAGGCTCAGGCCTTCCGGGCCCCCGGTGATCACCCGTTCGCCGAGCCCGGCGCCCGCCCAGGCGAAGCTGCGATAGGTCATGCGACCCGAGGGGAGCGCTTCGGGCAGTTCGTGCTGGCAGGGGGTCGCCCCCGTAGCGCCCGCCGGCCAGCACCAGCTGGAGCTGACTTCGGCTTCGCCGCCGGTGGCGCTGAGGTACATCGTCACGGACGGCCGTTCGCGCGTTTCCAGACCCTCCCGTTCGCCGTCCACCCACACGCCTTCAGCGCCTTCGGCGACGGTGAGCAGCTGGCCGCTGGCGGTGACCGTGGTGCCGTGGCCGGCGACCGTGAACGGCGCCGGTTCGCCTTCGCGCAGCGGCACGCTCAGCGTGTACGGTTCTTCCGCCGGGGCTCCCCTGATGGCGACCGGCTTCCAGCTCCAGCCGCCCGCTTCTGCGCGCACCCGCCGAAACAGCGCCACCTCGCCTTCGCTGGACAGCTGCCCGAGCAGCCACGCGTCGGTCGGCGAGCCCGCCGCGATCGCCAGCACGCGAAACTCGCTCCGGCTGGCTTCGGGGACTTCGATCTGCTCGCGTTCCCACTTGCTCCCGCTCCAGTGGAGCACCGCTTCTTCGCTGCCTTTGCCTTCCTTCTGCACGGGCACCAGGAGCGCTTCCGCCTGCCCTTCGGCGCCTTCGATCGCAGCCATCAGCGGCGCCCGTCCGGCGCCGTAGAGCTCGTCGCCGGCTTCGAGCAGGGGTTCTTCGCCATGGGCTTCAGCTTCTTCGGAACTCGGGATCGGAGCTTGCTCGAAGGCGCCGCCGGGCGCGCGCACGAGCACGCCCTGCGCGGAGCCGATCTCGCCGGCGAGCACGATCGTGCCGCGCGCGGTGAGGGAGCCGGCCAGCGGCTCGCCTGCAGGCGGTTTGAAGCCGGCCGGCAGCGTGCGTTCGAGCGCCCACGAGCCTTCTTCGCCCTGGTCGCGGTGGTAGCGGACGATCACCGCTTCGCCGCCGAGCTGCCCCGCGCCCCATACCTCGTTCGCGCCGGGCGCCCCCGGTTCCTTCGGCGTGGCGCCGATCAGGGTCACCTGCGAGGCGGGCACGGAGGCGTCGGTCTGCGCGCTCACTTCGCCGGCGGCGCTCGCCGCGGCGGCGCGCTGGGGCGCGCCGGAGCTCCATGGGAGCCCCGCGAGCGCGAGCACCGCAACGAGCAGCAAGCCGCCGAGCAGCGCCGGCGCGAGCACGCGCATCCGCCGACCCCCACCCCGCGACCCCCTCGGCGCGCGCATCAGGGAAGCGTTCCCGGTCCACCCATCGGCGATACGCGCGGCAGCGCGCTCAGGCCGGTCGTCTCGGTCGTCACGCCCGCGCCTTCGCCCGTGACCGAGGAGACCAGCGGCAGCGGCGCGAGCGCCTTGGTCTGCAGCGTCAGCTTGGTCGGCCAGCGATGGCGGTCGAGCGCGAGCATCAGCTTGCGCTCGCCCGCCTTGAAGGTGTGGGTGGGGGTGCGCGCGATCACGCGCCCGCGGCGCCTGGCGAGCAGCCGCACGCGGGCCATCACGGCCAGGTGGAAGCGCAGTTCCAGCTCCGATCCGTGCACGAGCCGGCTGCGCACGCGCGAGAGCAGCGGCAGCTCCACCTTCGGCTGTTCCGCCGTCTGCTTCTGTTCCTTGAAGGCGCCTTCGGGCTCGATTATTTCTTCGTTGACGCCGGAGTCGTCGGCCGGCGGCGCGTCCGGCACCACCTGCGGCAGGCCCTGGTCTTTGGGGCGGTAGCTGATCACTTCGCCCGAGAAGTATTCGGATTCGCGCGGGTCTCTCAGCGCGCCTTCGGCGATCAGGCGCCGTTCGCCGGCGGTGGCGCGGTGGAAGAGCCAGCCCTGTGCGGTCCCCGTCCAGCAGTCCTCGACCGCCGGGCAGGTGAGGGCCGTGACCGCGCCCTTGGGGCCGATGCCGACGCTCTCTTCGGCGGCGGAGGGGAGCGTCTGCTCTTCCAGCAGGTCGCCTTCGGCGTCGATGTGGACGAGCACGGCCCGCTGGCCCGTGAGCGGCCCCCGCGCGCTCAGGGCCAGCCAGGCGCTGTCGGTCCCCGGTTCCGCCGCGATCGCGTCCACGACGGCGTACCGGGCGGTGCCGCCGTGGGTCGCCTGCGCTTCGGTGCCGCCCAGCAGCTGCACTTCTTCGCTCGGGCTGGCCAGCACCGGCCCGAGCGGTTTGGCGGCGAGGCCGTGTCCGTCGCCGGGGCCGATCAGCTGCGTCCATTCGCCACCCACGTCGCGGATCACCGTGACTTCGCCCTTTTCGTCTTTGAGCCCGGTTTCGGTGGCGCCGGCGGCGGCCCACAGCGCGCCGTCCGCCTGGGAGAGGCGCAGGTAGGAGAGCGCTTTGGCGGGCTCCCCCGTCTGATACAGCGGCAGCCCTTCGCCGAACGGCCCTTCTTCGGCTTCCATCGGGGGCGAGAAGCCCTGCGGGTTGATCCGGTGCAGCACGGGCGGGTAGGGCTTTTCCTCGCTCACGCGGTCGCCGGCGGCGAGCAGCACGCTCTCGAACAGGGCGCCTTCGAACGGTGTCAGCGCCTCCGCCGCGTGCCCTTCTTCGGGGTACGGTTCGGCGCCCAGCGACGAGCCGTTCCAGTGCAGCTGGAACGCCCCCAGCTGCGGTTCCGCCAGCGGCGCGCCGACGAACCAGCAGTCGCTCGGGCCGAGGCAGGCGGCGCCGCTCATCGCCTGGTAGGAGTCGGCCTGGAAGGCCGGATGCGCATAGGAGCCCGCGATCGCGCCGCCGGCGAAGTGGCAGAGCGTGTTGTCTTCGCGCGGCGGCACGATTTCTTCACCGCCCGGCCCGATTTCATTGGCCTGCCCTGGGCGTCCGTCGGAGACGGTCCAGAACTCGCTCGGCCCCGCCCACGCGACGCGCCCGTCGCTGGCGCCGCATTCGATCGCGTACTCGTGCCATTCGACGCCGTTGTAGGCCCAGATCCCCTTCGGCACGGTGGGTTCCTCGCCGTCGGTGATCAGCACGCCGCGATCGGGGGCGTAGAACTCGACGTCGCCGATGTAGCCGAGCCCCACCGGCCAGGCCGAGCCCGAGGCGCCCGGCGGGCGCGGCTGTTCGAGCCCGCTCCAGGTGGCTTCTTCGGCGAGCGCCGGCGCGCAGGCCAGCAGGGCGATCGCATACGCGAGCGCCGCCGTGGCGATCGCGCCGGCCATGCTCCTGGCGTGCGCGGTCATCGGGCCGACCCCCGGTGCGCGCGCTTCGCTCCGCTCCCGGCCGCGCCACCGCGGCGGTGGCGCCGCGCGGGCACGCGCGCGAAGCGGACCTCGAGCGCGTCGCTCACGCTCGCGTGGCCGCTCGCCGTGAAGCGCAGCGTGACGCGCGCGTACAGGCCTCCGGCGCGGGCGGCGAGCGCCGCGTAGGGCTTGGCGAGCTTCAGCACCAGCTCGACGAGCTGGCCGCCCGCTTCGTGGACCGCGCGGCTGGAGCGGGCAACGGTGCGCGAGACGACCGTCTCGCGCGCGAGCGCGTTCGCCTTCGCGGCGGCGCCGTGCGCCCTGGCGCCAGCGCGGCGGCCCCGGCGCGAGAGCCTCGCGGATCGCCTCGCCGGCACCGCGCCGGCGGCGCTCGCGCGCAGCGTGCCGGCTGCGGGCGTCTGCACGTACAGCACGACGGTGCCGTTGCGGCGCGTCGATGCCGTGGCCCCCAGCCGCCACAGCGGGGCGATCGAGGTTTCGGGCGCCGCGGAGATGGACTGCTGCGTGGGCGAGGATTCGAAGGTCCTGCGTTCGACCACGAACGCGTCGCTGCCGTCGGGCAGCGACGCCCCACGGGTCACGCCTTCGAAGCGCGGGCCGTTGCCGTCTCCGGGCGCCAGGTTGGATGCAGTGGAGCAGAACGCGAGCTCGAGCCCATCCTGGGAGAAGGACGGCGACTGGGCGCCGAGCGTCGGCGGTTCGCAGTACGCGTCTTCGTCGCCCTCGCATTCCAGCTTGCTGCCGTGCGGCTGCTCGCTCGGTTCGCCGTCCTCGCCGTGCGTCACGCGCGTGAGCGTGTCGTCTTCGAGGTCGGCGTCGTAGAGCTCGCTCTCGCCCGCTTCTCCCAGCGGGGCGGTGATGTACGCGGGCGAGCCGAGCAGGAACTCGGCGCGCCTGGTGGTGAACGCCACCTGGCGGCCGTCGGGCGAGATGTCGAAGTCGGTGATCGCGTCGCCGGCGCCGACGTTGGCTCCGTCGATCTGGGTGAGCGCCGTGAGCGCCTGCCTGCGGTTCAGCCCCGGCTGCATGTCGGCCACGTACAGGTCCGCCGACTGGCCGTCCTCGTGGTTGAAGCCCAGGCCGACCGACAGCGGCAGCGCCGAGGCCACGAAGGCGACCTCCTCGCCGTCCTCGCTCAGGCGCGGCACGAAGTCGACCGAGTTGTTGCCCGGCCCGCCCACACGTTCTGTCCAGATGCCGTAGGACTCTTCGCCGGAGGAGGCCAGTTCGATCTGGAAGGGGCCCTGACACGGGTCCGAGGCGGACGCCGGGAAGGGCGGGAGTTCGCGCTCGCCGCTTTCCGCGCACCCGGGATCGGCTGGTTCGGAGCCGCCGGTGACGCGCTCGGTGGGCGTTTCCGAGCCGGGCTCGACGCGCCGCCACAGCGGTTCGGTGTAGAGCCCGCCGGGATCTTCGGCGGCCAGCATCGGCGCCTGCTTGGCGATGTCGTCGCCCAGCCACGCGACCGTCGAGCCGTCCGCGCTGATCGAGGCGCCGACGGGCGGATGCGATCCCCAGCGACCGTCCGGCGGCGGGTCGGTGAACCCAGGGTTGACGCCCGTCCCGGCGAACACGGCGCCGAAGCGACGGCCGCCTTCTTCGGAGGACACCGGGGTGTCCGTCGTCTGCCCGGTGGCGGCGTCGTATTCGCCGCTGACGAGCTTCGTCTGCTCGCTTTCCAGGTAGCGCACGGCGACCTGCAGCGCGGGCGTGTGTGGGCCGGCGAGGTTCGAGGCGGCGGTGGTGACGAACGCGACCTCCCGGCCGTCGGCGCTGATCGCCGAGCGTCCCACCGCGGCGGCGCCGTACTCCTGTTCTTCCGCGCTCGGTTCGGAGCCGTATTCGTAGGTGAGCGCCCGGTTCGAGCCGTCGGCAGCCGAGGCGAGGACGTATTCGGGTTCGCCCGGCCCCGGTTCCATGTCGCGCACCCACACGTTCGGTCCCCGCGCTTCGTCTTCCGCCACCAGGTCCTCGGTGCTCGTGAAGCTGATGTAGCGTCCGCTCGCGCTGATCGAGGGCAGCTCGGAGTCGCCCGGCGCGACGGCTTCGATCGCGCCGGTGGCGAGATCGCGCCGCCACACGCCGGTGAGGCCCCCGAACGACCCGTCGAACGCGACGTACTCGCCGTTGCCGGAGATGGCGGCGTCGTGGGCGTATTCGACCTGCTGCGCGGGCGCGCCGTAGAGACTGCCCTCGGAGACCAGTGAGATCGACCCGAACAGGTCGGCGTCGGCCCGCGGCGCGCCACCCAGCGCCGCCGCCAGCGAGAGCGCCAGCGCAACCGCCGTGCCGATCCGCCGCGCGCGCACGGCGCCGGCGGGCGCGGGCGCCGGCGTGTCCAGGCCGGCCGCCTTCCGCGCGCCGGTGGCGCTCATCGCACGCTCACCCACTGGCGCACCACGCCGGCGTTGCCGAGCTCATCGCGCGAGCGCACCACCACGCGGTAGACGCCGGCGCGGGCGTAGCGGTGCGACAGGCGCGCGCGGCCGTGGGCGCTCGTGCCGTCGCCGAAGCTGACCCGCACGGCCTTGGCGTCGAGGCCCGAGTAGGCGTCGCTGACGCGCACGGTCACGCCTGCGCCGTGCTCGGCGCGCTTGATCCTCACCTTGGGCGGCACTCCGTCGAGCAGCAGCGCCGACGGCGCCGACAGCGTCGACTGGCCGTTGCGGTCGCTCGCCAGCACCTGCACCTGGTGTCGGCCGGGGCCGAGGCCGCGCGTGCGTATGTGGAAGCGCAGCGCGCCCGGCGGGGGCTTCTGCACGTGGCCGTCGACCACCACCTCGTAGGTGAGCGGGCCGGCGCCGCTGACGGCCGGCAGCCACGAGATCGTGGCCTGGGAGGGCTTCACCCAGCCGTTCGGAACCGTCATCAGCGCCGCCACGGGCGGCGCCGTCACCGTCGCCACCACGATCGCGGCGTCGCCCAGCGGACCCTGGCGGAAGGCGATCAGGCCGTCGCCGAGGCCGGAGCGCCCCACCGACAGTTCGGTCACTTCGCCGCCGGAGGCGCCGCTCAGCAGCGCCGTCTGCACCGCCCCGCTCGGGAAGTCCTCGCGCGCGGCCACCTCGGGCTGGCCCTGCGCGTTGGCGCTGGGCCACGCCGAGACGCCGCCGCCCTGGGGGTTCATCACGCTGACCGCCAGCGGTTCGGGCCCGGCGAAGGGCGGCCCCAGCGAGACCGCGGTGATCAGGCCGCGGTCGGTGCCGTCGATGACCTTCGGCATGCCGTCGTCGTCGTAGAGCATGCGCATGTAGCGCTGTTCGTCGATGTCGATGCTCGGAGGCCCGACGAACGCGGCCTTGCCGCCCGGCACTTCGCCGTCGGCGATCAGCGCGCCCTTGAACTCCGCGCCGCTTTCCGATTCGCCGTCGGAGAGCACGTTGAGGAAGATGCGCGGCCCCGGCAGCGGCGAGCCCGGCCCGGCCGGCTGGCGGTATGCGACCTCGGCCTGGCCGAGGCGCGAGAAGGACACGCTGGGCGCTTCCGCGTCGTCGGGTATCGGCGCGCCGTTGAAGGTGGAGGTGGAGACCGGCATCACGTAGTCGAGCGCGGTGCCGAAGATGCGCCGCGCCCAGATCTCCGCCACGCCTTCGATTTCCGGCTCCTGCCAGACGACCACGCCGTTGCCGGTCGGCCCGATCGCCACCTTCGGCGCGTTGGCTTCGCTCGGCGGGCGCATCGACACGCCGAGGTTGCGGTTGATCGCGCCGACGTTGGTCCAGCGCTCGCCGTCGAAGACCGCCAGGCGCACCTGCTCGGTGACGTCGCCGGAGCGCAGCGGCGTGACGCTCGTGTTGTTGGGTTCCACCACGCGGTAGACCACGTCCGCCTGGCCGGTCGAGCTGACGGCCAGGTCGGGGCTCGTGCCGGTCGCTTCTTCGATGTTGCGGTCGATGATCATCGGCGGCCCGAACGTCTGGCCGCCGGGGCCGAGCAGCGAGCCCACGAGCTCGTACAGCAGCCTGCCGTCGCGCGTCGCGAACGGCGTCGCCCACACCACGATCAGCTCGCCGTGTTCGGCCGCGCCGATGCGGGGCCAGCTCGCCTCGTAGGGTTCGTTGCACGCGCCTTCCGCGTCGCTCGAGGAGACCGGCGCGCAGCTGTCGACGCGGACCGGCGCGAGCCACTTGCCTTCGACGTAGCGCGAGACGAACACGTGCGGCACGCCGTCCACGCGCTTGAGGAAGACGAGCCCGCCGGTGCCGTCTTCGGCCATCGCCACGCCGCCGAAGCCCACGACTTCCTCGCCCGGACCTTCGATCGTCTGCGCCGGCAGGATCACGGCGGCGGCGCCCGGCGCGCGCGCCGCGAACGCCGCCAGCGCCAGCGCCGAGAGCGCGCAGGCGAGCAGCGCGCGCCCGAGCGCTGCGCTCGAGGGTGGCGCGGGGCCCAGCACGCAAACGAACCTAGCCGCGTGCGCCGGGTGCGGTCGCGGTTGCGCGCGTGGCTTCACAAGAAGGTCACGAATGGACACCCCGACCGTCCCGACCCCACGTTCAGGAGGTGTTTTTTTCCAGCGCGCCGGGGAGCAGGTCGTAGGCGCAGCGGAAGTTCTCGGCTTTGTTGACGGGCTCCGAGCCGGCGAAGCCGCCGTTGTTGTGGTTGTCGTAGACCGTCACGTACTGCAGCGATTCCGGCAGCGGGTTGGCCGGCAGCGGCAGCGGGTTCGCCTGGCCCTGGCGCGGGTCGCCGGTGGCCCCTTCGGTGACGCCCTCGAAGCCGGCCGCCGCCGAGCCGGCTTCGGTGGTCACCAGGGTCGAGCTCATCTCGCGTTCGTCTTTGAGTCCGCGTGTGGGGTCGAGGTTGATCTCGGCCGTGAGCTCGGAGTCGGTGATCGTCGACTCGAGCTTCACTTTGTTGGCCGCTCCGAGCAGTTCCGCCGCGGAGGGCAGCCAGCCGCCCTGTTCCTCGCAGGTTTTGCTCGCCCAGATGAAGTTGTTCTTGCCGAGGTCTTCCTTGGTCAGCGGGTAGGGGGCGCTTTCCAGGCACCAGGTGCCGATGTCGACGGTTTCCGGCGGGCAGCTGCCTTCCAGCTGCTTGGCGCTCTTGCCGTCGAGCTGCTTGGCGTTCCTCACGGTCGGGATCGCCGAGGCCGGGAACTTCCTGTGCTTGTTCAACACCAGGATGCCGCCGGCGTGCGGCTTGGCGCTGACGGGGTGGCCCGCAACGGCGCTGAGGACCGCGTGCCGGGCGGCGTCGGCGAGGCCGGTGGTGGAGAACACGAGCGCGGCCAGCGCCACGGCCATCGCCGGCGAGGGTAGGCGCGGACGGCGCCGCCTCATGCTCCCTGCTCGCCGTCGCGCGTGGTGAAGCGCGGCGGTGCCGCGCGGCGCACCTGTTCGATCTCCTCGAGCGTGACCTCCTGGACCGTCGAGAGCACCGCGTCCAGCGCCACGCCCGAGAGCGTCTCCTGCTCGAGCAGCGCCGTGGCGGTCTCCTCCACCGTGCTCCAGTTGCGGTCGAGGATCGCCGCCGCGCGCGCCTCCGCGTCGCCCACCAGCCGCTCCACCTCGTTGTCGATCAGGTTCAGCGTCTCCGGGCCGACCGAGCCGAGGTCCTGCAGCGAGGCGCCGAGGAAGACCTCGCCGCTCTTCTCGCCGATCGTCACCAGGCCGAGCGCCTCGGACATGCCGAACGAGGTGACCATGCTGCGCGCCAGCGCGGTGGCGGCGTGCAGGTCGTCGTTGACCGTGGTGGAGGTGTGCCCGAAGGCGATGCGCTCGCCGGCGAGGCCCGAGGTGATCACGATCAGCTGGCTCTGCAGGTCGGGCTTGGTCATGATCAGCTGGTCGCGGTCGGAGAGCATGTGCGCGGCGGTCCCCAGCTGGCGACCCCGCGCCACGATCGAGAGCTTGCGCGTCGAGGTGGCGTGCCCCAGCGCCTCGGTTACGACCGCGTGCGAGGACTCGTGGATGGCGATCAGCCAGCGCTCCTGCTCGGTCAGGATGTGATGCTTGGCCGGCCCCGCGACGACGCGGTCGATCGCCTCCTCGAGCGTCTTCTGGTCGATCTGCGCGCGACTGTCGCGCACGCTCAGCAGCGCCGCCTCGTTGATCACGTTGGCGAGCTCGGCGCCGCTGAAGCCCGGCGTCTGGCGCGCCACCTCCTCGAGCGAGGCATCGGGCGCGAGCGGGCGCTTGCCGCCGTGCAGGCGCAGGATCTCCAGGCGCCCGTGCACGTCGGGGGTGTCGATCACCACCTGGCGGTCGAAGCGCCCAGGTCGCAGCAGCGCCGGGTCGAGGATGTCGGGGCGGTTGGTCGCGCCCATCACCACCAGGCCGCCGTCGCCGGCGAAGCCGTCCATCTCGACCAGGATCTGGTTGAGCGTCTGCTCGCGCTCGTCGTTGCCCTGGCCGATGCCGGCGCCGCGCTTGCGCCCGGCGGCGTCGAGCTCGTCGATGAAGATGATCGCCGGCGAGACCTTCCTGGCCTTGCGGAAGAGGTCGCGCACGCGCGCCGCGCCCACGCCCACCAGCGACTCCACGAAGTCAGAGCCCGACAGCGAGAAGAAGGCCGCGTCCGCTTCGCCCGCCACCGCCTTGGCGAGCAGCGTCTTGCCGGTGCCAGGCGGGCCGACCAGCAGCACCCCCTTGGGGGCGGCCGCCCCGACCGCCAGGTACTTGCTGGGATCGGCCAGGTAGTCGCGGATCTCGCGCAGCTCGGCGACCGCTTCCCCGGCGCCGGCCACGTCGGAGAACGTGATCCTGTCGGCGCTGCCCTTGCCTTTCTTGCGGCCCTTGCCGGCGAACTGGGAGAAGGCCGCGATGCCGCCGGCGGCGTTTTCGCCGCCCACCCGCATGAACAGGGAGAACAGGCACACCAGCAGCAGGATCGGGATCAGGAACTGCACGATGATCGTTTTGGTCTCCTTGCCAGCCTGCTGGTCCACGCTCACCACCGCGCCACCGGCCGACAGTTCGTTGACCAGCTGCTGGGTCTGCGCGCCGGAGGCCGGGTAGGCGGCCCACAGGTGCTGCACCACCCCCGCTTCCGCTTCGGCCCTGGCCTTGGCGGCGGCCGCCGCGAGCGCTTGCGCGTAGGCTCTCCTGGCGGCCTTGCCCGCCTTGCGCCCCGGCTTGGGCACGGGCTTCGGCAGCGGCGCCAGCGCGCCGCTCGAGGGCACCGGCGGGGTGCTCGCGCTGGTCACCGCCTCGACCCTGCTGTCGTGGTCCAGCAGCAGCGCGCTCGCCACCTCCTTGCGCTTGGCCAGCTGCTGGACCGTGCTGATCGGCACCTGCCTGCCCGAGCTGGCCGGCTTGATCCCGCCGAGGAGCGTCGCGAAGGCCACCGCCAGGGCGATCGAGGCGAGCAGCAGGAACGTGCTCAGCGGGTCGCGCAGCAGCATGCGGCGCGCACCGGAGCCGATCTCGCCCAGCATGGCCAGCATCGGGTTGCGCCTGTGCGCAAGCCCGGAGCGCACGCTCGCGCGAGCGGCCGGGCCGGCCGCGTCGTCCGAAGAGCCGTTGCTCTGCGGAGATCCGTTTGGGGTCGGGTCGTCTGTCATCGCTGGGCTGGGCAGAACCGATCGGAGCAACGGCGCAGGCTGGTGTCGCTCCAAGCAGAACGGCGAGCAGCCGATCGGCCGGCGCCAGCGTCACATCCCGCGAGCCGAATTGCAATGCCGTTCACAAAAACGACACAACACGGAAATCTCCTTTCACAAAATCGCTACAACTCGAGCCCGCCTCGAGGCGTCACCGTTCACAAAAACGAAACATCAGCTGCGACCGCGAGCGCCAGTCTTCGCGCCGGGGTGAGGTCCATCGCGCACACCGCATCGTTCGGCACCTCCGCCTGTTCCCCCCACCTGAGCGTCCACGACGCTGCCGTAGAACCCCCCTTCCCAGTGCAAAGGAGCTGACAGTTGCGCGCGCACCGCACCCTCACCATCTCGGCGATCCTGACGGTCGCCCTCCTCGCGCCGACGAGCGCGCTGGCCGCCAAGCGCCTGATCATCGGCGGCTCGACCTCCGTGCTGCCGCTGCAGGAAAAACTCGCCGCCGCCTACCACAAGCAGTTTCCCAAGGTCCCCAAGCCCGAGGTCCTGGGCGGCGAGTCCGACATCGGCATCAACGGCGCCGCCACCGGACGCTTCGACATCGGCGACTCCTCGCGCGACCCGATCGTCGGCGTCGACCCGTCGGGGCTCGTCTTCACCAAGATCGCCCGCGACGGCGTGTGCATGATCACCAACGACTCCAACGCGCTGGCGAACGTCTCCCAGGAAGAGGTGGAAGGCATCTTCACCGGCAAGATCCGCGACTGGGGCGAAGTCGAAGGCTCGAGCATCTCCGGCCCGATCGACCTGTTCGACCGCAACGGCGCCTCCGGCACGCAGGACGCCTTCCAGCACATCTTCCTCGGCGAAACGCTGAAGATCTCCCCCAGCGCCACCGCCGAGGCGTCGAACGGCCTCGAGCAGCAGGCGATCAAAGCCGACAAGCAGGCGATCGGGTTCGTCTCGTTCGCGTACACCGGCGGCGTGCACGCGGTCTCCTACGAGGGCGTGGCGTGCAACCTGCACAACGCGCGCTCCGGCCAGTACGCCGGCGTGCGCAACTTCTGGATGGTTACGAAGGGCCGTCCCAAGGGCGAAGCCGCCAAGTACATCGCGTGGGTCACCAGCGGCAGGAAGAACGTGGACGCGATCATCAACTCGAGCTGGATCGCGATCCACTGACGCGGGTGGCGGCCAGCTCGCGCCAGGCAGATGCCAGCACCACCTGAGCAGCGCGGCGCACTCAGCTCCGCGGTCGGGACCGACAGGCGCGCCGAGCGTTCGCTCGGCGCGCTCGCCGTGCTGGTGCTGGGCCTGATCGCGCTGATGGTCGTCACCGTCGTGATCAAGGCGTGGCCGTCGTTCTCCCACAACGGCCTCAGCTGGTTCGCCAGCGGCGGCGACGTCGAATCGCAGATGCGCGCGATGCGCGAAAGCACCCCCATCGCCGGGCACTCGATCTACTACTTCCGCGCCTGGCCGCTGATCTGGGGGACGATCGTGACCACCGTGCCGGCCGTGGCGATCGCGCTGGCCGTCTCCACGCTGGCGGCCGTGTTCCTCACCGAGTTCGCGCCGGCGGCGGTGCGGCGCGTGCTCGAACCCGTCGTGCGGCTGCTCGCCGGCGTGCCGTCGATCATCTACGGGCTGATCGGGATCCTGGCGCTGGCGCCGTGGATCAACGAACACCTGATCAGCAACGCCCGCAAGCAGTCGGTCATCTACGTGGTGCAGCTCAACGGCGCCAACCTGGCCACCGCCACCGTGATCCTGGCGCTGATGATCCTGCCGATCATGGTCGCGATCAGCACCGACGCGCTGAACTCGGTGCCGACGTCCTGGCTCGAGGGCTCCGCCGCGCTCGGCGTCAACCGCTGGCGCACGATCTGGCGCGTGTCGCTGCGCACCGCGCGACCGGCGATCGCCGCCGCCACCGTGCTGGCCACCGCGCGCGCCCTGGGCGAGGCGGTGATGCTCGCGCTGGTGTCCGGCGGGCACCCGTTCGCCGCCAACCCGCTGGACGGGCCCACCTTCCTGTTCGAGCCGGTGCGGCCGCTGGCGGCCGAGATCTTCCAGGAATCCGAAGGGCTCACGATCGGCCCGCTGGCGCACACGATCTACGCGATCGGCGCCGTGCTGCTGGTGTCCGCCACGCTGCTGTCGCTGGCCGGCTGGGCGGCCAAGCAGCCGCTGCGCCGCTACGGGTTGCGGGCGTGAGCGCGAGCGCGCAGACGGCGCTCCCCGCGAGCGGCGCGCCCACGCCGGTGCGCCCGGCGCGCGAGGGCACCGCCTCGTGGCCGCTCGTGGACCGGCTGGCCTACCTGGCCTGCTGGGCCACCGGCGTCGGCCTGTGCCTGATCGCCGCCGCGATCGTGGTGTTCATGGCGGTCAAGGGCGTCTCCTACCTGAGGCTGAGCGCGCTCACGCAGTCGCCCAAGCCCTCGCTGCTGCAGCAGCAGAGCGGCGGCTTTCGCGATCCGATCCTGGGCACGCTCTTGATCACCGCGATCGGCACCCTGCTGGCGGCGCCGATGGGGGTGGCGCTCGCCACCTGGCTGTCGGAGTACCGGCGCCCGGCGTGGCTCGCGCGCGCCGTCGAGTCGGCGATCGAAATGGTCGCCGGCACGCCCAGCGTGGTGCTCGCGCTGTTCGGGCTGCTGGTGTTCTCCGAGGGCTTCCTCGGCTTCCTCTCCCAGCACGCCGAAAACGGCTCGGTCACCGGCTCCTCCTTCATCACCGCCGGCGTGGTGATGTCGATCCTCGCGCTGCCGCTGATCGTCGCCACCACCCGCGAGGCGCTGGCCCAGCTGCCCGACCGCCTGCGCGAGGCCTCCTACGCGCTCGGCAAGACCCGCGCCACCACCATCCGCCGCGTGCTGCTGCCATCGATCAGGCCGGGGATCGCCACCGGCGTGGTGCTCGGCATGGGGCGCATCATCGGCGACACCGCCATCATCACGATCGTGCTGGGCGGCGCGGCCAACCCGATCGAACCCGCGGGCTCCGCGCCGGTGCTGGGCCTGCTGCGCGGCATCGGCTCCACGCTCACCAGCTACGTCTACTACCAGTCGCCCGCCGGCGAGGGCAACTCCCACGAAAAGGCCTACGCCGCCGCCTTCGTGTTGCTGGCGATGGTGCTCGCGCTGAACGCGATCGCCACGCGCCTGAGCACCGGCAGCGCCGCCCTGCCGCTCGCCAGCCGATGAGCGACGATCCGCTCGCACCCCCGGCCATCCCCGTCGCCGACGCGGCCGACGCGCCGGCGCCGGCCGGCCTCACCGCACCGACCGACGCGGCGGAGCCGCAGCTGCCGCCGCCCGTGCGCCGGATCGCGCTCGACGGGGCGCCCACCGTGGCGCCCGCCCGTGCGGCGCCCGCATCCGGGCTGGCCGCCGGCGCCGCCCAACGCGCCAAGCGAGCGCGCGCCGCGCAGGTTCCGGCGGCGCTCGTGCGCGAGCGCATGCGGGTCGAATCGCTGTGGCTCGCCTACGGCGAGAAGTGGGTGGTGCGCGACGTGTCGCTGCCGGTGCGCCAGGGCGAGGTGCTCGCGCTGATCGGCGCCTCCGGGTCCGGCAAGACCACGCTGCTGCGCTCGCTCAACCGCCTCACCGAGATCACCGCCGGCGCCGCCCGCGCCGGGCGCATCACGCTCGACGGCACCGACATCCACGAGCTGGAGGTCACCGCCCTGCGGCGCAAGGTCTCGATGGTCTTCCAGCAGCCCAACCCCTTCCCCATGAGCATCTTCGACAACGTCGCCTACGCCCTCGCCGAGCGCGTCGACGGGCGCGGCCGGCGGCGGCGGCGCACGGTCGCGCTCGAGCGCGCGGTCGAGGAGGCGCTACGCCGGGCCGGCCTGCTGGAGGAGGTCGGCGACGACCTCGGCCGCGCCGCGCTGCGGCTGTCCGGCGGCCAGCAGCAGCGGCTGTGCATCGCGCGCGCGCTCGCGGCCGAGCCGGAGGTGCTGCTGCTGGACGAGCCCTGCTCCGCGCTCGACCCGATCTCCACCGCCACGATCGAGGAGCTGATCGTGGGCCTGCGCGAGACGGTCGCCGTGGTGATCGTCACCCACAACCTGCAACAGGCCCAGCGCGTCGCCGACCACGTCGCCTTCATGCACCTCGGCGAGCTCGTCGAGTACGGGCCCGCCGAGCAGGTGTTCGAGCGCCCCACCGTGCAGCGCACGCGCGACTACGTCAGCGGGGCGTTCGGTTGAAGCCCCGCGCGCTGGCGCTCGCGCTGGCCGCGCTCGCCTGCACCCCCATGGGCGCGCTCGCCGGCTGCGAGTCCACCCAGGAGAAGAGCGCCAAGCTCGAAAGGATCGCCAAGCGCGAATCCGCCGAAGGCGCACGTCGCAAGGCGCTCGCGCAGCGCGCGCGCTCGATCACCAGGCCCAGCGCCGTCGTCGAGGTCACCTCCGCGACGGTCCTGCACAGCTCAGAAGGCGCGGTGGCGGTGCTCACCCTGCGCAACAGCTCCGCCACGGCGCTGCGCGAGCTGCCGGTCGCGCTCACCGTCTACGGCGCCGGCGGGGCGAAGCTCTACAGGAACGACGCCGGCGGGCTCTCCCCCACGCTCGCGGCGGTGCCGCTGGTGGGCGCGCACGCCGAGGCGGTGTGGGTCGACGACCAGGTGCAGGTCTCCGCCACGCCGTTGAGCGCCCGCGCCGAGGTCGGCGAAGGCGAACGCGTCACGGGCGCGATCCCCGCCATCGCGATCGAGGGCGCGCGCCTCAGCGAAGGCGTCGCCGAAGGCAGCGTCGTCAACCACTCGGACGTGGCCCAGCACGAACTCGTCGTCTATGCGCTCGCCAGACGCAGCGGCAGGATCGTCGCCGCCGGGCGCGCCGTGGTGCCGCAGCTCGCGGCCGGCGCGAGCGAGCGCTTTCAGGCGTTCCTGATCGGCGAACCGCGGGGGGCGCGGCTGGAAGCGAGCGCCCAGCCCACCACGCTCGGCTGAGCGGCGGCCCGCCGCGCCCGGAGCGCGGCGGCGGCGACCCGCCTCGATCCGAACGCCGGCGACCCGCCTCAGCGCCGCCGGCGCTGCTTCAGCGTGATGCCCTCGAGCACGTGCGCCACCGTCTCGCAGGCGTCCACCGCGGCCTCCAGCGACTCGAAGATGTCCTTCCAGCGGATCACCACCATCGGGTCGATGCCGCCTGCGAACAGCGAGGCCACGCCGTCGCGCTGCAGGCGGTCGCCCTCGTTCTCCAGGCGGTGGATCTCGACCAGGTGCGGGCCCAGCTCGGTGCCGGTGCGCAGGCAGCGCAGCGCCTGCGCGATCTGCTCGCCGGCCCCCACCAGCACTTCGGCGAACTCCACGGACTGCTCCATCGGCGCCTCCACGCCGTAGAGCACCAGCTGCGCCGCCACGTTCTCGGAGTGGTCCACGATGTCGTCCAGGGCGGTCGCCAGCGCGTAGCCGTCGCCGGCGTCGAAGGGCGCGCGCACGCGGCCGCGACCGGCGAGGCGGTGGATGATGTCGTGGGTGATGCGATCGCCTTCCTGCTCGCACACCTTCAGGTCCTGCGCCAGCGTGGCGTGCTCGGGGTAGTCGCGCAGCAGGTCGTGCAGCAGCAGGCCGCAGCGCTGCACGTTGCGGCCCGACTCCTCGACCAGGGACATCAGCGTGGCGTCGACGCCCGGCCGCAGGAAGCTCATCCGGCGAGCATATTCGTCCATGCCCCGCAAGCGCCGTCTTTCACGGATTTTTCACGATCAGATCACGACTTCGCAACGCCAGCGCACGGGCGCGCTGCGACGCTTCAGCGTCGTGGCGGCCTTCCCGGAGAGCGCCGACGTGCCGGCGCCGAGCGCGAGCGATGCGCGAGCCCAGGCTGGGGCTGGGGACGCCGACGTGATCTACGCCGGCGAGCTCGAGATCCGCCTGGAGGAAGGGCTCGTGCTGGCCACCGGGCAGGCGCTGATGCTGTCCGTGCGCGAGTTCCAGCTGCTGGCCGCGATGGCCAGGCGCCAGGGCGCGATCATCACCCGCGAGGAGCTCTACACGACCGTCTGGGGAGGGCCGCTGCGGGCCGGCGACCGCTCCGTCGACGTGTACGTCAGCAAGCTGCGCAGCAAGCTCGAGCACGCGCTGCCCGACCGGCGCTTCATCCACACGCACCCCGGCTTCGGCTACCGCTTCCAACCCCAGCTTTCACGAAATGTTCACATGGAGTCCACAGGGCCTCGATGAGACTGCACCGCGGGCGGACCGCAACGGTCCGCCCCGGTTTTGGCGCGCCCCAAAGCGGGAAGTGCGCCGGCATCTGACCACCCCAGCCAGAGGAGAAGTCGTGACCAAGAACAGGATCGCCGTCGCCGCGGGCGCCACCGCGCTCGCGCTGGGCGTAGCCGCATGCGGGAGCTCGAACTCGTCCCCGACGGGCGCCAGCGGCTCCGCGGACACGCTCGTCGGCGCGGGCAGCACGCTGGTCGCTCCGCTCGTCTCGCAATGGCAGCCCGAATACGACAAAAAGGCCGAAGTCGCCGTGACCTACGGCGCGATCGGCAGCGGCGGCGGCATCGCCCAGATCACCGCGCGCACCGTCGACTTCGGCGCCAGCGACGCGCCCCTTACCGAAGACCAGTTCAAAGAAGCCAAAGGGGTGGTGCAGATCCCGTGGGCGCTGGCCGCAACCGACATGGCCTACCACGTCGAAGGCGTGCCCAGCAAGCTCAAGCTGACCGGGCCGCTGCTGGCCGAAATCTACGAGGGCAAGGTCACGAGCTGGAACGCGCCGCAGATCGCCTCGCTGAACCCCGGCGTGACGCTGCCCTCCACCAAGATCACGCCGATCCACCGCTCCGACGGCAGCGGCGACACGTTCGCGTTCACCAACTACCTCTCCCACATCTCCCCCGAATGGAGCTCCAAGTACGGGCACGCCACCGAAGTCAACTTCCCCGTCGGCGTGGGCGCCAAGGGCAACTCGGGCGTGGGCGGCGCGATCTCCTCCACCAACGGCGCGATCGGCTACATCGCGATCGCCTACGTGCTGGAGAACGAATTCGACTTCGCGCTGATCAAGAACGCCGCCGGCCAGTACCCGGAACCGGGCATCCCCAGCATCTCGGCCGCCGCCAAGACGCTCGCCTCGGTGCCCGCCAACAACGAAGTGTCGATCGTCGATCCGCCGGCCTCCGCGCCCGGCGCCTACCCGATCTCCACCTTCACCTACGCGCTCGTGCCCGAAGAATCGCCGAAGGCGAAGACGCTCAAGCCGTTCCTGAAGTGGGCGATCACCGAAGGCCAGACGTTCGGGCCGAAGCTCGACTTCGCGCCGCTGCCGGCGCAGGTCGTGAAAGCCGACGAAGCCACGATCGAAAAGATCAAGAGCTAGGCCGGCGCGCAGGCGCGAGCACCTGAGCATGGCCAGGCGGGCTGAACCCCCGGCGGGCCCCGCGCTGCGCTCGCTCTCGCGCGCGCAGCGCGGGCTCGCCGACCGCCTCGGCGAGCCCGGCCTGCGCGCGCTCACCTGGGCGGCCTCGGCCGCCGGCATGGCGCTGATCGCGCTGCTCGTCTACAAGGTCTTCGACCAGGCCGGCGAATCGGTCTCGCACTTCGGCCTCGGCTTCCTCACCGCCAACGTCTGGGATCCCGTCAGCCGCCGCTTCGGGGCCGCCTCCTTCGTCTACGGCACCGCCGTCAGCTCGCTGCTCGCGCTGGTGATCGCGGGGCCGCTGTCGATCGCGATCGCGCTGTTCCTCACCGAGCTCGCGCCCAGGCGCGCGCGCCGGCCGGTGGCCACGCTGGTGGAACTGCTCGCCGCCATCCCCAGCGTGGTGCTGGGGCTGTGGGGCATCATCGTGCTCGCGCCCTTCCTCGTCAACACGCTCGAGCCCGCGCTGCACTCCGCCTTCGGCTGGATCCCCCTGTTCGAAGGCTCGACCTCGCCGTTCGGGCTGCTGCCCGCGATCCTGATCCTCACGATCATGGTCGTGCCGATCATCGCCTCGGTCACGCGCGAGGTCTTCGAGACCGTGCCGGGCGACCTCAAGGAGAGCGCGCTCGCGCTCGGCGCCACGCGCTGGGAGATGGTGCGCATGGTGATCCTCCCCTACGCCAAATCGGGCATCGTCGGCGCCAGCATCCTCGGCCTCGGGCGCGCGCTCGGCGAGGCGATCGCGGTCACGCAGGTGATCGGCGACGCCACCGGCGTCCACGCCTCGCTGTTCGCGCCCGCCGACACGCTCGCCAGCCGCGTCGCCTCCACCTACCAGGGCGCCACCAGCACGCTCGAGATCTCCTCGCTCGCCTACCTGTCCGCGATCCTGCTGGTGCTGGCGCTGATCGTCAACGTGATCGCGCGGCTGATCGTCAGGCGCAGCACGCTGCGCATGCGCCGCGCCGGACCGCGTCCCGGCCTTGCCGTCACCACCGCGGAGGCGGAGGTATGAGCACGCCCGGCGGCGGCGCGACGGCCGGCGGCGCGGGCGCCAGGCACCCGCTGCTCGTGCCCGACCGGCGCCTGCGCCGGCGCAAGCTCGTCAACCGCACGATGGAGGCCACCGCCACGCTCGCCGCGCTGGTCGCCGTGGCGGTGCTCGCGCTGGTGATCGCATCGGTGCTGATCAAGGGCGTCAGCGCCATCAACCTCGACTTCCTCACCAAGGAACCGGCGCCCTTCGGGCAGAGCGGCGGCGGCATCGCCAACTCGATCGTCGGCACCGTGCTGCTGGTGGCGATGGCCAGCGCGCTCGCGGTCCCCGTCGGCATCCTCATCGGCATCCACACCTCCGAGTTCGCGCGCCCGTCGGTCGCCTCCTCGATCCGCTTCGCGCTCGACATCCTCAACGGCGTGCCCACGATCGTCACCGGCATCTTCGTGTTCGGGCTGCTGGTCGTGGGCCACGTGCAGAGCGGCTACGCCGGCGCCGTCGCGCTGGCGATCATCATGCTGCCGATCGTCGCGCGCTCCGCGCACGAAGTGCTCGCGCTGGTGCCCTCCTCGCTGCGCGAGGCCAGCCTCGCGCTGGGGGTGCCACGCTGGCGCACCGTCCTCACGGTGATCGTGCCGACCGCCGTCAGCGGCCTGATCACCGGCGCGCTGCTGGCCGTCGCGCGCGTCGCCGGCGAGACCGCGCCGCTGCTGTTCACATCCTCGATCGCCTCCACGATGGTCTCCACCGACCCCTCGAAGGCGCTGTCCTCGATCCCCGTGCGCATCTTCGAACTCTCGGAGTCGCCCAGCCCCGCCGAACACGCCCAGGCGTGGGCGGCGGCGCTGCTGCTGATCGTGTTCGTCATGCTGCTGAACGTGCTCGCGCGCAGCCTGTTCGGGCGCTCGCGGGCGCGCATCGCAAGGACACGGTGAGCAGTCATGCGCCCGGCGCACGGCCACCCACCCACGAGCCAAGGACGACCATGACCTCCGACGGGCATACTGAGGTGCACACAGAGATGAGCCAGCCCGAGCCGCAACCTCGAATCGCGCGCGAGGCCCCCGCCGAGCCCGCGCTGGCGGCGGCGCCGGACGCCGCGGAGATCCCCGCGGCGGAGGGGGAGCAGGCACGCGAAGTGCAGCTGCAGGGCCTGCGCGCCTTCTACGGCCAGGCCGAGCAGGTCAAGGGCATCGACCTCGACTTCAAGCCCAACCAGGTGACCGCCATCATCGGGCCCTCCGGGTGCGGCAAGTCCACCATGATCCGCTGCATCAACCGCATGCACGAGGAGATCCCCGGCGCCCACGCCGAGGGCAGGGTGCTGCTCGACGGCCTCGACGTGTACGACCACTCCGTCGACGTGGTCGCCGTGCGCCGCGCGATCGGCATGGTCTTCCAGAAGCCCAACCCCTTCCCCACGATGTCGATCTTCGACAACGTCGCCGCCGGCATGCGGCTGACCGGCAGGCGACGCCGCGGCCCGCAACTGCGCGCCACGGTGGAGCGCGCGCTGCGCAGCGCCGGGCTGTGGGAGGAGGTCTCCGATCGCCTGTCCGAGCCCGGCATCGGGCTCTCCGGCGGCCAGCAGCAGCGCCTGTGCATCGCGCGCTCGCTGGCGGTCGACCCCGAGGTGATCCTGATGGACGAGCCCTGCTCCGCGCTCGACCCGATCGCCACGCTCAAGATCGAGGAGCTGATCTCCGAGCTGAAGGAGCGCGTCACGATCGTGATCGTCACCCACAACATGCAGCAGGCGGCGCGCGTCGCCGACCGCACCGCCTTCATGCTCGACGGCGAGCTCGTCGAGGTGGGCCCCACCGAGGAGATCTTCACCACCCCGAGCGACCGGCGCACGGAGGAATATGTCACCGGCAAGTTCGGCTGAGGATCCCGACGGCGACGGCGCCGAGCCGCAGGCGGCGGCGCCCGGCGGCCCGCTGGCACACCAGGCCGAGACCCATGCCCAGGGACGCGCCCACTTCCAGACGCAGCTGCGCGAGCTCGAAGCCAACGCGCTCGGCGGCCTCGACCTGATCCTCGAGCAGCTCGACCGCGTGCTCGAGGCGCTGGCGCACCAGGACGTCGAGCTCGCGCAGATGGTGATCGCCGACGACGACCGCGTCGACGGTCGCTACCTCGAGGTCCACCAGGGCATCCTCTCGCTGCTCGCACTGCAGGCGCCCGTCGCCGGCGACCTGCGCCTGGTCGCCGCCCTGCTGCACCTGATCAAGCACATCGAGCGCATGGGCGACCAGTGCGTCAACATCGCCAAGCTGATCCCGCTGTCAGGGTACGAGCCGCCGGTGCGCCGCGAGGTGCTCGACACGCTCGCCAAGATGGGCGCGTTTGCGCGCTCGGAGGTGGTGCAGGCGAAGGCCGCCTTCGCCGGGCGCGACATCGAACTGGCCGAAGACCTGGTGCGCCAGGACCGCGAGATCAACCGCATGAACCGCGAGATCTTCCGCATGGCGATCGAGATCGGCGACGACCCCGACACGCGCGAGTGGGCGCTCTACATGACCCTCGTCGCGCGCGCGCTGGAGCGCATCGGCGACAACGCCGTCGACATCGGCGAGCAGGTTGCCTTCGTCGTCACGGGGCTGTTCCGCGAGTTCTCGGACTCCTCGCGCCCGCCCGGCGGGCGCGACAGCCCCGGACTCGGCAGCGTTTAGCGGGGGCCGCCGCGAGCGCAAATAGCGGGCGGATCGCCGGCGCGCCTGTGAAGATCCTGTGACGTTCGCTCGCGGGCCTTTCTCGTGGGGTCCGCTTCGCGTATATTGCGCCGCGATGAGCGCAAGCGTGAGCGCCGAGGAGGCGGGGGGCGCGGCGGCGGCACCTGATAGCGCTGGCGCCCCTGCATCCGGGCTTCGCATAGCGGTTCTCGACCGCGACAGCGGCTTCATCCAGGTTCTCAGCAAGCGCCTGGACCGGCTCGGGTGGGAGCACCGCGTGCTCGCCAGCCCGGTGCCCGCCGACGCCGTGGTGTCGATGCGGCTGAGCGCGCTGGTGGTCGACCTGGCGGTGCTGGGCCCGCAGGCCTGGGGCTGGCTGGAGCGCCTGTGCGAGGCGCTGCCAGAGCTCGGCATCGTCGTCTGCACGGGCCCCTCGACCGTGGCCCAGCGCGTGCGCGGCCTGCGCATCGGCGCAGACGACTGGATCACCAAGCCCTGCCACCCGGAGGAGGTGATCGCGCGCGTGCAGAGCGTCGTGCGCCGCCGCCGGCGCAGCGTCAGCCGCTCCGAGACGCAGCCGCTGCTGGCCGGCGAGGTCGAGATCCGCTCCGACCGCTTCCAGGCCTTCGTCGCCGGGCACTCGATCGACCTGACCAGGCGCGAGTTCGAGCTGATCGAGCTGCTCGCCGCGGCCGAGGGGCGCGTGCTCGAGCGCGAGGAGATCTACTCGCGGCTGTGGGGCTACACGATGGTGCGCGGCGACCGCTCGGTCGACGTGTTCGTGCGCAAGCTGCGCCAGAAGCTCGAGAAGGCCTCGCCGAAGTGGCGCTACATCCACACCCACTTCGGCATCGGCTACCGCTTCGCCGCCGAATCGGCCGAGGCGCGCGCCGCGCAGCCCGCCGCCTCAGCCTCCGAGTGGGGGGCCGGCGGCGAGCAGCCGCCCGCCGCCGCCTCGCCCGGCGCGGTGCCCGCCGATCAGGTAGAGCTCGCGCGGCCGCATCAGGGCGACGAGCTCGCCGACCGGGCCGTCCAGGCGCGGTGCTAGGGCGTCTAGGCGCACCACCGCCAGCCCTCCCTTCTTCAGGTCCGCGCGCGCCCCGGTGAGCTCGGCGATCACGCCGCTGAGGTCGGGCTCGTGCCCCACCAGCAGCAGGCGCGCGTCGGCCGCCCGGCCCGCGAACGCAGCCAGCGCCTGGCTCGCGTCGAAGCCGGCCGACAGCGGCTCGTGCACCGCCATCGCCGCGCGCTGGCGGGCGCTCCAGCTCTCGGCCGCCAGCTCGGCGGTCTGGCGCGCGCGCACGCGCGGGCTGCACAGCACGGCGTCGAAGGAGGCGCGCATGCGCGCCAGCGCCGCCCCCGCCGCGCGCGCCTGCTCGCGCCCGCGCTTGGTCAGACGGCGCTCCACGTCCGGACGAGCGCCGTGCGGCTCAGCGTCCGCGTGACGAAGTAGCCAGAGCTGACGAGCCATGCCGTTGGGCTCACCCTAGCGCGTCGTGTAGCGTGAGAGCATGAGCGTGGAGCAGCGCATCAGCGGCGATCCGGTGCGCGTCGCCGAGGACGGCGCCGCCTCGCTGACGATCGGCGGCGAGGGAATCGAGCCGTCCCTGTACCTCAACCGCGAGCTCTCCTGGCTCGACTTCAACGACCGCGTGCTGCAGCTCGCCGAGGACGAGCGCGTGCCGCTGCTCGAGCGCGTCAAGTTCTGCGCGATCTACACCACCAACCTCGACGAGTACTACATGGTGCGCGTCGCCGGCCTGCGCGACCAGATCGAGGCCGGCGTGGAGAACCCCAGCCAGGACGGCCTCACCCCGTCTGAGACGATCGCGCGCATCCGCGAGCGCGTGCTCGCGCTGGGCGCGCGCCTGACCGGCTGCTTCGAAGGCACGCTGCGCCCCGCGCTGGCCGCGCACGACATCCGCGTGGTCGGCGTCGCCGAGCTCGACGAGGAGCGCCGCGGCGCGCTCGCCCGGCACTTCCAGAAGGCGATCTTCCCGGCGCTCACGCCGCTGGCCGTGGCGCCCGGCCGTCCCTTCCCCTACATCTCCAACCTGTCGCTCAGCCTGGCCGTGCTGGTGCGCGACCCCGTCACCGAGCAGACCGTGTTCGCGCGCGTGAAGGTGCCCACCGAGATCCTGCCGCGCTTCGTCAGCGTGCGCCGAGACGCCGGCGAGCCGGCGCTGCTGGTGCCGCTCGAGGACGTCATCGCCAACCACCTCGACGCGCTCTTCCCCGGCATGGAGATCGTCGACTACGACGTCTTCCGCGTCACCCGCGACGCCGACCTCGAGGTCTCCGACGATGCCGCCGACCTGCTGCAGGCGGTCGAGGACGAGCTGCGCCGCCGCCGCTTCGGCGAGATCGTGCGGGTGGAGGTGGGCACCGGCTGCTCCCAGCGCCTGCACGACGCGCTGATCAACCTGCTGGCGGTTGAGGAAGACGAGATCTACCCCGTCGACGGGCTGCTCGACATGGGCTCGCTGTGGCAGATCGTGCGGCTGCCCGGCCACTCCGAGCTGCGCGAGGAGCCGATCGTCGGCGTCACCCACCCGCGCCTGCTGCACCGCGAGGGCGAGCGCCCCGACGTGCTCGCCGCGATGCGCGAAGGCGACCTGCTGGTGCACCACCCCTACGAGTCCTTCGCCACCTCCGTGGAGCGCTTCGTGGAGCAGGCCGTGGCCGACCCCAACGTGCTCGCCGTCAAGCAGACCGTGTACCGCACCAGCGACGACTCGCCGCTGGTGCCGGCGCTGATCGACGCCACCGAGCGCGGCAAGCAGGCGGTCGCGCTGGTCGAGCTGCAGGCGCGCTTCGACGAGCGCACCAACATCCACTGGGCGAAGGCGCTGGAGGAGGCCGGCGTGCACGTCGTCTACGGCCAGCCCGGCTTCAAGACGCACGCCAAGTGCGTGCTGGTGGTGCGCCGCGAGGGCGACGGCGTGCGCAACTACGTGCACATCGGCACCGGCAACTACCACTCCGCCACCGCGCGCCTGTACACCGACTTCGGGCTGTTCACCACCGACGAGCAGATCGGCGCGGACGTGGCCGATATGTTCAACTACCTGACCGGCTTCGGGCGGCCGCTGCACTACCGCAAGGTGATGACCGCGCCCGAGCACCTGCGCGACGGCATCATCGAGCAGATCGAGCTCACGATCGCCGCCCACGCGCCCGAGCGCCCGGCGCGCATCGCCATGAAGATGAACGCGCTCGTCGACGGCCGCTGCATCCGCGCGCTGTACGCCGCCTCGCAGGCCGGCGTGCGCGTCGAGCTGAACGTGCGCGGCATCTGCTGCCTGCGTCCCGGCGTGCCGGGGCTGTCCGAGAACATCCGCGTGGTCTCGATCGTGGGGCGGCTGCTCGAGCACTCGCGCATCTACGCGTTCGAGCGCAACGGCGAGCACACCGTGTACATCGCCTCGGCCGACCTGATGCCGCGCAACCTCGACCACCGCGTGGAGCTGGCGGTGCCGATCGAGTCAGAGGAACTGCGCGCCGAGCTGCTCGACACGCTCGCGCGCGCCTTCGCCGACAACCAGAGCTCGTGGGACCTCGACGGCGACGGCCGCTGGCATCGCCGCGGGCGGGCGGGACTGGCGTCCGGCGAACGGCCGCGCAACCTGCAGCTCGAGCTCGCGGAGCTGTACGCGGCGCGCGTAGCCTCCGAGCGCCCGAGCGGCGAGCCCGAGGCGCTCGCGCTCGGCGAGAGCACACGCTGAGGGCATGACCGGCACTCGCGCCGCACCCGCGCCGCCAGCCGTGCCCGGCGGCAAACCCAGCGTCGCGATCCTCGTCGTCGACGGCTTCCGCCGCCGCGGCCGCTGGGGGCGCGAGAACCGCGAGCAGGCGCTCAAGTACCCGTGGATCGAGCTGTGCCTGCGACAGGTTGCGCGCCACACCCAGGGGTGGGACTACCGGGTCTTCGTCTACGACAACACCCACCTGGCCTCGCACCGCGCAGCCATGGCCCGCTACCCGCTCGTGCAGGTGCTCCCGGCCGCCCCCGTCGCCGTGCTCGGCCGCACGCTCGAGCGCGCCCCCGCCGGCCAGCAGCTCGCGCGCCCGCTCGAACGCTCTCACCCCGGCGCCCTGGACTGGCTCGCGCGCCGCGTCGCGGGCAGCTTCGACTACATCGTGACGCTCGACAACGACTCCTTCCCGGTGCGCGCGGACTGGCTGGAGGTGCTCGTGGGCGGTTGCGAGGCCGGTGCGTCCCTCGCCGGCGTATATCGCGACGAGATGGCGCCGGAGATCGACCCGTTCATCCACGTCAGCGGACTGTGCGTGCGCGCGCGCGAGCTGCTCGAGCTCGGCGCCTCCTTCGGGCGGGACGCGAGCCCCGAGCAGGAGCACAACCAGGACGTCGGGCAGCGCATCACCTACGAGCTGACCCGCCGCGGGCGCCCGCTCGCGCCGCTGCGCCGCAGCAACGCGCTCAACTACCACTTCCTGCTCGGCGGCGTCTACGGCGACGTCATCTACCACCACGGCGCCGGCAGCCGCAAGGGCAAGTTCTGGACCTCGACCGACCGCGACGGCGACGAGCGCGTCAACGCCGCGCTGCGCGCCGCCGCCTTCGACGACCTCGACCGCCTGCTCGCGGTGCTCCGCGGCCAGGCCGACAACCACCTCGAGATCGAGCCGCTGTGACGAGCGGGCGCGCCCCGCGGCCGGCGCCCCGCGGCCGGCGCCCTGCGCTCACGCGGACGCCGGCGGAAAGCTCTCGAAATAGCGCTCGGTCGAGAACGCGCAGACGCCCGTGATCGCCGCGCGCCGGCGCGCCACGTCGCTCTGCGCCAGCCGACGCGCCGCCTGCTCGTATGCCTCCAGCCGCCGCGCGCGCTCCGTGAACGCCCGCAGCCGCTCGGGCTCGAAGTGCAACGTAGCGATCCGCATGCGGTCGTACAGCTCGGCCGCATCGCCGTGCGCCTCCGCGCCGCCGTGCGCCTCCGCGCCGCCGTGCGCCTGCACGGGGTCGTCCGCCCGCACGGGGTCGTCCGCGCCCGCCCGGCCGTCCGTCCGCGCGCCCCCGCGCGGCTGCGCGCTCCAGGCCTCGACCGCCGGCAGCACGCAGCAGCGAAAGCCCATCCGCCACAGGCGCACGCTCAGCTCCGCTAGCGCCGCGGCCGCCGAGCTGAAGCCGCCGTCGACGCCGCCGGCCGCGGCCAGCACGCGGCGGTCGAACGCGCACAGCTGCTCGCACAGCAGCCCCACCGTGGCCGGCTCCGCGCCGCCCGGATGGGCGAGCGGACGCGTCCTCAGGTCCTCGTCGACGAAGGCGCGCCCGCAGCAACCCTCCCCGATCGCCGAGCCGTGCGCGCGCACCGCCGGCGCGACCGCGACGGTGTGGCGCGCTTCGAGCGCCTCCCGCGCCGGCTCATACCAGGCGTCGCAGCGCTCCACGGCCGCGCCCGCCAGCAGCACGATCGCGCCGCGGGCGGCGGCGGCGCCGAGCGCCAGCGCTTGCGCGTCCCCCGGCGCGCGCTCGTGCTCGAGCTCGCGCAGCGAGAGCCGCGCGGCGTCCTCACCTGCCCCCGCCGCCTCCCGCCACGCCGCCTGCCAAGCGCCCGGCAGCCGTCCGCCGGACAGCACCTCGCTGCCGGCCGGCAGCGTCGGCGCGAGCGCCTCGGCGCCGGCGGCGCCGGCCGGCGCCAGCACCAGCGACACCGGCGGCTGGGAGGGATCGGGGCCCTCGCGCCGCGCTGCGCCCGCGCGCCGCAGCGTCGCTGGCAGGCGCTCCGCGCGCACGCCACCATCGCCGCGAGCGTGCGCGCGGATCTGCTCGAACACCGCCTCCGTCGCCGGGGTCTCCGCGGGCAGCGGCGGCGGCGCGAACGACGCCTGCGCCGTGTACGACTGGGCCGCCTCGGCGAGCGCGAGCTGCTGCGGGGAGATCGCGCGCTCCCCCCGCAGCAGCGCCCACGCCCGGTGGTTGTGGCGCAGCCCCGGCATCGCGAACGCCTCGATCGCCGCCCAGTCGCCGTCCTGCACGGGCGAGCCGAGGCTGGAGAGGAACTCGCCCAGGCGCTCGCACCACGCCACCGGGTCGGCGAGCACGCCGTCGTAGGTGCACACCATCGTCGGCCGGCCGGCCGCGCCGATCATCGCCGCGCGCGTGTAGCGCTCCCACAGGGCGAGCCCGAGCTGCGGTTCGTAGCGGTCGCGCCGCGCCAGCGAGTCGACGACCTCGAGCGGATGGCGCACGACGAGCACGTAGGCCGCGCGCGGGCCGAGCACGGCCGACCAGAAGGGCATCAGCACGCACGCGCGCGGGTCCTTCCACACCCATGGGCGGCGCGGGTGCGCGCGCTCGAGCCGCGCCAGCGCCTCGCCGCCGTGGCGCTCGAGCAGGCGTGCAAGCGCCGCCGCCGCGAGCGGCGGCGGACAGAACCAGGCGCCGCCGAGCTCGCCCAGGAGGCGCTCGTCGAAGTCCAGCAGCGACCTCGACTCCCAGTGCCCGCGGGGGTTTGCCTTGCGGCCGGCCAGCAGGTCCCGATCGCGGCACAGCGACAGGCCCATCAGGCTCACCAGCCGCGTCACCAGCGAGGTGCCGCTGCGGTGCATGCCGAGGATCACCACCCCCTCGAAGCCCGCCTCCTCGTCCCCGCCCCGGCGAGCGCGCGGCGCGAGCGCCGCGCGCGCCCGGTAGGCCACGCCGCCGACGTCCTTCAAGCGTCGCCTCAGCGACGGTGGCAGCGCCTTGCGCAGCGCCTCTTTCCTGTCGGTTGCCATGGCCCTCGCAGCGTCGCGTCAAGCTAGCAGCGCGCCGCCGTGGGGCGCGCGCGGCGCCCCGCAGCGCGCGCCAGCCGGCCTCGGCGTCGATGGTATGGTCGGCGAAGTGCGCATCGTAGCGATCATCCAGACCTACAACGAGCAGCGCTTCATCGGCGGCTGCCTCGCGCACCTGGAGCAGCAGGGAATACTCGCGTACTTGGTGGACAATGAATCGAGCGACGAGACCGTCGCGATCGCCGAACGCCACCTCGCCGGCAACCTCGTCGGCATCGAGAGCCTGCCCCGCGACGGCAACTACTCTCAGCGCAGGCAGCTCACGCGCAAGGAGGAGCTGGCGCGCAGCCTGGAGGCCGACTGGTTCATCCACCTCGACGCCGACGAACGCCGCGTGGCCAGCGAGCGCGGCCGCACGCTCGCCCAGGCGCTCGCCGAAGCGGACGAGGCCGGCTTCAACGCCGTCAACTTCCTCGAGTTCACGTTCGTGCCCACGCGCGAGGCGCCCGACCACGACCACCCCGACTACGAACGCACGATGCGCTCCTACTACCCCTTCCTGCCGCGCTTTCCTCACCGCCTGAACGCGTGGAAGCGCCAGGACGGGCCGGTCGCGTTGACCCCCTCGGGTGGACACGTGATCCGCTTCCCTGGGCTGCGGATGGCGCCGCAGTCGCTGTACTCGCGCCACTACCTGTTCCTCAACTCCGAGCACGCCGCCCGCAAGTTCGGCCCCGGACGCTACGCCCCGGAGGAGGTCGAGCAGGGCTGGCACGAGTGGCGCGCGAAGATGGACGCGGCGCTGATCGAGCTGCCCTCCGAGCGCGAGCTGCGCCACTACGAGGCCGACCACCTGCTCGACCCCTCGAGGCCCCGCAAGCAGCACATCGCCGAGCAGTGGGCGCCCCAGGACTCGCTCGTCAAGCGCCTGAAGCGGGCGGCGAGGCGCCGCCGGCGCAAGCTGCCGCGAGCGAGCGAGGCCGGCAGCTCGGCTTGACGATGCCGGGCGGGCCAGCGAGGGCGCGCGCGCGCATCCCCGAATTCTTCATCGTCGGCCACCAGAAGAGCGGCACCACCGCGCTCTACGAGATGCTCCGGCGCCATCCGCAGATCTACATGCCGCAGACCAAGGAGCCACGGTACTTCGCGAGCGACCTGCGCAAGAACCCACGCTCGCGGCCCGCGCTGGACACGTTCGCCGGCTACCTGTCGCTGTTCAACGAGGCGCGGCCCGACCAGCGTGTCGGCGAGGCCTCACCGGTGTACCTGCTGTCTCACACCGCCGCCGCCAACATCGCCGAGGTGCGGCCGGACGCCCGCTTGATCGCGATCCTGCGCGAGCCGGCCTCGTTCCTGCGCTCATACCACCTCCAATGCGTCCAGAGCCGCGTCGAGACCGAGCGCGACCTCCGCCGGGCGATGGCGCTGGAGGCGCAGCGGCGCGAAGGCAGGAGCATGCCCGCCAACGCCGCCTGGGCGCGCGAACTGCTCTACTCCGAGCACGTCCGCTACGTCGAGCAGCTCCGCCGCCTCGACGCGGTCTTCCCCCGCCGGCAGTTGCTGGTGCTGATCTACGACGACTACCGCGCCGACAACGAGGCCACCGTACGCCGCGTGCTGCGGTTCCTCGACGTGGACGAGACCGCGCGGATCGAGCCGGTCGACGCGAACCCCACGGTGCGCGTGCGCCGTCCGCGCCTGCACGCGCTCCTGCACGCGCTGTCGGTTGGCCGCGGTCCGGGGGCGCGGAGCCTCAAGCGCTCGCTCAGGCGGCTGACGCCGAGCGGCCCGCGGAGCAGGGCGCTCGCCATGGCCCGCCAGCACGTGGTCTACAGCGAGCCGCCGCCCGCCGACCACGATCTCATGCTCGAGCTGCGCCGCCGCTTCGAGCCCGAGGTGCTCGCCCTCAGCGAGTACCTGGGCCGCGACCTGACGTCCCTGTGGGGCTATGACCGGCTCGACCGCTGAGCGGCCCGCTCGCGCCGGCAGATAGTGAGGTTGCCGGACTGCGAGACCGTGAAGCCCTCGCCTGCGATCGCGCGGTGGAAAACCCCGTGGCAGTCGCCGAAGCTCGTGTCGCTGTGCAGCTCGATCGCGATGCTGTCGACGCGGGGAAGCCACGCCTGGCAGCCGTCGGCGAACACGACCGCCTCCGCCCCCTCGATGTCCACCTTCAAGATCGAGATGCGCTCGTGCCCCGAGTCGCGCAGCAGCGTCTCGACGCTCACCGCCGCGAAGCAGTCGCTCTCCCCCGGCCGCGCCTCCCGCACCTGCCTGCTCCACTCGCGCCCGTCGCCGTAAACGCCCTCGTCGATCACGAGCGCGGCAGGCGCCGACCACACCGCCGCCCGCAGCGCCCGAACCCGCTCCCCGAACGGCGCGGTGTTCACCTGCAGCATCTCGTAGTTGGCGGCGTCCGGCTCCACCGCGATCAGCTCCGCGCGGGGGTATCGCACCGCGAAGTACGCGCTGGCGTAGCCGACGTTGGCGCCGCAGTCCACCACCAGGCGAACGTCGTCCGCGTCGCCGCCCACGCCCGCATAGGCCCGCTCCACGAACACGTTGCGGAACACGTCCAGGTCGCTGCTGGCGGCACGCGCCGCCAGCGGCGGAGCGGCGGGCGCCGGCGAGAGCAGGTAGCGCCCTCCCCGGCGTCCCAGCGGCAGCCCCCGGCGCGCCGCCCAGAACCGCATCGCCCGGCGCGGCCCGAGCGAGCCGATCGCCGCCGTCACCGCGCGCGTGCGCCGCTGCACCGCGCGCCCCATCCGCCGCGCGAGCCTGAGCCACCTCGGGCGCTGCGACACTGAGCCGGCCACCGCGGGCCAGTCTATCCGCAGCTCAGCGCCGATTCCGCAGGGCAGGCCGCGCTCGCGCGCGCATTCGAGTCCGGACGCTAGTCCGGGCGTCCGATCGAGCGCAGCCACGGAGAACGATCCGTGCTGGGCGAGGTCACGGGTTTCGTGCTCGAACGTCCGATCATCGATATGGTTCCGTCCGATTGTAATCGAACTCTGCTGGGAAGGCAGCTGTGCGGCCATCGACTCGTAGACCTCTTCGTTCTCTTGGCACCATCAGCGCTCTGGTCAGCGCAGCGTCGCTGGCGTGGCTCGGGGGATCTGCCGGTTCGGCGCACGCGTACACGTTCGTTGCTCCGTACGTGGAGTGTGTCACTGAAACCATCCCACATATGCGATCGCTGGAAGCATCGTTGGCTCCGGCCGAAGACGCGACTGTGCTTGTCGGCACTCCGGTGTTCTTCACCGGCGACTCCGTCGCGGGGCTTTCGTTCGCCGTTGCTTCCTCGTCGACGCTCCTCGCCACTCCGAACGTCGACAGCGGCCTGGGATCGCCTGTCGCCGAACTGTCCTCATCCCCGCTGCCGACCTATTCGTACGCGTTCACGTCGATCAACGCGGCCGCGACCCCAGGAGACGTTTACTGGACGGCGTCCTTCCCGTCCAGCAGCATCCCGGCATGCGCGGGCGAAGGATCGAAAGCGGACACGACCAAGCCCCACACATTTACGGTTGTGGCGGTGCCGCCACCCGCGGCGCCGCCATCCACTGTGCCGCCAACCACGCCGCCAGCAGCGGCTCGGAAGCTGAGGGTGAAGATCAGCGCGCCCGACAGCTTCAGTCTCGCGCACGCCACGGTGCTCTATCGCGTCCACTGCTCCGCGAGCTGCACAGGTCAAACCTCATACCAGCTCCTGGTCGCGCACCGCAACGCGAGACCCGTCGCCGCACCCAAGCTCGGCCTAGGTGCAGACCCCGTGTCGATCACAAGCGAACTGGGTGGCGATCAACAGGTGCGCCGCCGCTACACCGGTCACTCGCTGCGAGCGCTAGGGAGGATCATGCACGCAGGCGGGGTCGTGGAGTTGCACATCAGCGTCGAAGTCACCGATTCCTCGGGCAACACGGTGGCAGCACACCGCGCCGCCAAGCTTCGGCCCTAAAGGAGGCTTTGGAGCGCACGGCAGCCGCCGAAGGCCGCAGCGAGGCTGAGATCGTGCGCTCAGCGCTTGCGGCGGCGACATCCGGGCACGCTTGTCCACCGTGGGCTCTGTTGCGCGCGCGAGCGTCCTCGAAGAGGTCGAGCGAGGCGCATACACCCTCGAGCCTGCTTCGTGCACACCTCCGTGTCGTCGTGGATGTAGGGAGCTGACTCCTGAGTAGGCCGTCCCAGGTGGGTGGTATTCGTCGTTTTGATGAGTCCCCGCAAACGCAAGCGGCGTGATCCTCGCCGTTCCGGCGAGCGGCCGCGTAGTAGATCCGGCCAGATTCCGGAGCCTGGGCCACCCTTCGAGGTGCTGTGGCATCCAGCGGCCGACGCTGAGCGTGCCGCGATCTCGGATGGAGCCGAGCGTGTTGCGGTTCAGCATGCCCGCGAAAAGCTTGAAGCGATCGGTGGGCGCCTTGGCGCTCCGCACAGCAGCGCGATCAAGGGCGAGGAGGGATCAGGACTGCGCGAGCTGCGTCCTCGGGCCGGCCGAAGTCGTTGGCGGCCTATCTACCGGCAGGTGCAGGCTGGCATCTTCGTGATTCTGGCCGTCGCTCCAGAGGCACAGATCGACAGGCGCGGCTTCGAGGCAAAGGTTCGTAGCGCTCAACAGCGCCTGCAAGAACTGGAGCCGTAAGCATGACGTACCGATAGCAGGCTTGTTATAATTGTGAAGGAACGATGTGAAGCTGACCGATCTGAAGACGAGCGAGCAAGCACTAGACGACGATCTGCACGACCCGGCCTTTCGGCGCGAGTGGGACCGCACCGCGGTCGCGCGTGCTGTCGCGTTGAAGGTGTTGGCGTATCGCACCGAGCACGGGCTTTCCCAGCGGGCGCTGGCGAAGAAGCTCGGCATGACCCAGCCACAGCTCGCTCGTTTGGAGGCCGGCGAGCACAACCCCACCATTGACACGCTCGCCCGCTTGGCTCAGACGCTGGACGTCGAGTTCGCCATCGACGTCCATCCCCGCCAGCGCACACCGAAACTGCTCAGCGGACGCGCCCGGCGCGGAAATGCCATCGCCTCCTACCAGACCGACACAGGGACGATCCTTCTGGCCGCCGATTGACGGGCGTCACTACGCCGCGTTCGGTGCCGGCAGCGCTTCCAGCGCCGCCCGCAGCTCGTCCACCGACTGGTAGTCAAGCCCCAGCAGATGGTCGTGCCGGTGTCGCACCACGCCCTGCTCGTCGATCACGATCACGGCGCGCTTGGTGCCCATGCGACCGTGCGCGCTGAAGAGCTTCGCCACCGCCCCGTCCACGTCGGCGAGCAGCGGCACGTTGAGGCCGTGCTTCTCGACGAAGCCCTGGTGCGAGTCGAGGTCCTGCGCGGAGATGCCCACCACCGTGGCGCCCAGCGCGGCGAGCTCCTCCGGGCGGTCCCGGTAGGAGCAGAACTGCTTCGCGCACACCGGCGTGTTGTCGCCGGGGTAGAACAGCAGCACCACGCGCTCGCCGCGGTGCGCGGACAGCCGGAACGGGCCGTCGGTGCCGGGCAGCTCGAAGTCCGGGGCCGGCTCGCCCGCCTGTGGCGTCTTGGTCATCCTCGCCACCCTACTCCACGGCGCCTCGTGCCCCGGCGCGAGCGACGGGGCACGCTCGCGCCGGGGCGCGCGAGATGCGCTAGAAGGTGGGCATGCGCGCACGCCGGATCGCCTGTCTCGCTCTCGCGGCGGCGCTGTGCGCGGCGCTCGCGGCCTGCGGCGGGGGCGCGCCGGCGGTGCTGCGCACGCCGACCGTGCGCGCCGCCGCGATCCCGAAGGCTGCGCACGCCGCCGGCGGGGAGCTGCGCGACTGGCCCGAGTTCGGGCTGGACCCGCAGCGCAGCGACGTCAGCGAACTCTCGAGCGGCATCGACGCCGCGCAGCTGGCGCGCCTTCGCCGCGTCACGGTGACGCTGCCGGGCACCGTCGACTCCTCCCCCATCTACCTGCACGACGTCAGCGTGCGGGGAGCCACGCACGACGTGGTCGTGGTCACCACCACCTACGGCAAGACGCTCGCGATCGACGCCGCCAGCGGGCGCATCCTGTGGACGTTCACCCCGCCCGGCTACGCCAGGTGGGCCGGCAGCGCGCAGATCACGGTGTCCAGCCCGCTCGCCGACCCCGACCGCCGCTGGGTGTACGCGGCCTCGCCCGACGGCCTCGTCCACAAGCTCTCGCTGGCCGACGGCAGCGAGGACCGCAGCGGGCGCTGGCCGGTGGCGGTCACGCGCGAACCCCTGCACGAGAAGCTGGGGGCGGCGATCAACATCGACGGCCCCGACCTGCTGATCGCAACCAGCGGCTATATCGGCGACGCCCCTCCCTACCAGGGCCACGTGGTGGCGATCGAACGCGCCGGCGGGCGGCTCGCGAGCGTGTTCAACACGCTCTGCGCCAACCGCCGCGAGCTGCAGCTGCCGAGCACCTGCCCGGCGAGCGACTCCGCGATCCTCTCGCGCGGCGGCGCGGTGGTGGAGCCCGGCGGCCGGCGCATCCTGATCGACACCGGCAACGGGCCGTGGAACGGCACCACCGACTTCGGCGACAGCGTGCTGGAGCTCACCTTCCCCGGCCTCGCGCTGCGCCAGTCGTTCACGCCCGTCAACCAGGAAGAACTGAACGACGGCGACCTCGACCTCGGCTCCAGCGCGCCGGCGCTGCTGGGCGAAGGCCGCGTGGCGCTGGCCGGCAAGGACGGGATCGTCAGGGTGCTGGCGCTGGCCAAGCTCGACGGGCACCCGCCCTCGGGCGCCCGCGCGCGCGTGCACCCGCTCGGCGGCGAAGTGCAGCGCCTCGCGCTCCCCGGCGGCGGCGAGCTGTTCACCGCCCCCGCGGTGTGGCGGCGGCACGGCCGCACCACCGTGTTCGTGGCCGACGAACACGCCACCGCCGCCTACGTGCTGCGCCGCGGTCGCCTGTACCGCGCGTGGGAAGCGCGCACGCCGGGCACCAGCCCGGTGATGGTGGGCGGCCTGCTGTACGTATACGACCCCGTCGCCGGCGGCATCTACGTCTACCGGCCCGACTCCGCGCGCGCGATCGCGCACCTGCCCGGCGAAGCGGGGCACTGGAACAGCCCGATCGTGGTCGACGGGCACGTGGTGGAGCCGGAGGGCGACGCCAACGCGCACCTGCTGAGCGGTCGCTTGGAGATCTTCAGCGCGAGCGGGTGAATCGATCATCTAGCCTCGAGCCGATGCCCGAATCGCTCGCCGGCCAGCTGCTGCTCGCCTCCCCCTCGCTGCTCGATCCGAACTTCGCGCGCACGGTCGTGCTGGTCGGCCTGCACAGCGAGGAGGGGGCGATGGGGGTGGTGCTCAACCGGCCCTCGACGGTCACCGTCGGCGAGGCGGTGCCGCAGCTCGGAGACGTGCTCGAGCCACAGGAGGCGGTGTACGTGGGAGGGCCCGTCCAGCCCAGCTCGGTGGTGCTGCTGGCGGAGTTCCTGGACCCGTCGCTGTCGAGCACGCTGGTGCTGGGCCGCATCGGCTTCCCCGCCCCCGACGCCGGGCTCGAGCGCCTGGCGGAGGCCACCGCCCGCCGGCGCGTGTACGCCGGCCACGCCGGCTGGGGGCGCGGACAGCTCGATGCGGAGCTCGCCGACGGCGACTGGATCGCCGACACGGCCCAGCCGCAGGACGTCTTCACCGACGCGCCCCGCGAGCTCTGGCGGGAGGTGCTCACGCGCAAGGGCGGCAGCTACGCGCTGCTGGCGCGCATGCCGCCGGACCCCAGCGTGAACTGAGCGCCGGCTGGCTACGCTTATGCCGTGCTGAAGCTCGCCGGCTGGTCCACCGCGCATCGCTGGTTCACGGCGCTCGCGTGGGTGGCGCTGCTGCTGGTCGCGGGCGCGCTCTCACGATCCGCGGGAACCAGCTACTCGAACAACTTCACGCTGCCGGGGACCGGCGCGCAGCACGCCTCCGACCTGCTCGAAAGCAGCTTCCCCACGCAGGCCGGGGACCGCGACACGATCGTCTTCGAGGTCGGCGCCGGCAGCGTGCGCGCCGCCGGCGTGCGCTCGCACATGAGCGCGATGTTCGCCAGGGTGCAGAGGCTCCCCCACGTCACGGCCGTGATCAGCCCGTACTCCCCCGCCGGCGCCGGCAAGGCGATCTCGGCGAACGGGCGGATCGCCTTCGCCACCGTGGTGTTCGACGAAAAAGCCAACCTGCTGCCGAAGGGCGCGATCGAACGGGTGGTCAGGACCGCGCGCGCGGCCGCACGGGGCGGGCGCGACGCGATCGAGGTCGAGCTCGGCGGCCAGGCGATCGAGCAGACCGAGCAGGAAGGCTTCGGCATCTCGACCGCGGTGGGCCTGCTCGCGGCGATCGTGGTGCTGCTGCTCACGTTCGGCTCGCTGACCGCGATGGGGCTGCCGATCCTCACCGCGCTGTTCGGGCTCGGCACGGGCCTGTCGGTGATCGCGCTGTTCACGCACGTGGTGGACACGCCCAACTTCTCCTCCGAGCTCGCCGCCATGATCGGGCTCGGCGTCGGCATCGACTACGCGCTGTTCATCCTCACGCGCTTTCGCGAGGCCTACCGCACGCCCGGCCCCGGCCATGAAGACGTGCGCGCCTCGATCATGCAGGCCATGGACACCGCCGGCAGGGCGGTGCTGTTCGCCGGCGCCACGGTGGTGATCGCGCTGCTCGGCATGATGCTGCTCGGCGTCGACTTCCTCTATGGCGTGGCGATCTCGGCGTCGATCGGCGTGCTCTTGATGATGCTCGCCTCGATCACGCTGCTGCCCGCGCTGCTCGCCTTCGCCGGCGCGCGCCTGGCGCGACCCGGCCGGCTCGCGCGCGCCCGCGCCGCCCGCGCTTCGGAGACGGCGGGCGCGCCCGGCACGACGGCGCGCACGCCGCGCGCGCCGGGGGCCCCGGACGCCGGCGCGGCTGCGGCGGCCGGCGGCGTGTGGCAGCGCTGGAGCGCGTTCGTGCAGCGCCGGCCCTGGCAGGCGGCGGCCGCGGCCACGCTGGTGATGCTGGCGATCGCGGCGCCCGCGACCGCGCTGCGGCTCGGCTCCAGCGACGCCGCCAACGACCCCGCGCGCCAGACCACGCACAAGGCCTACGAGCTGCTCGCGCGGGGCTTCGGAGCCGGCTTCAACGGGCCGCTGCTGGTGGTCGCGAAGGTGCCCAACCCGCGGCGCGAAGCGGCCGAAAACGGCGTGCTGGCGGTCGAAGCGCCGGCTGCCGGGAGCGCAGTGGAACGCCTGCGCACGGCGATCGCGCGCACGCCCGGCGTGGTGGCGGTGGCGCCGGCCAAGCTCAACCCCGCCGGCGACGTGGCGCTGCTGACCGTCTACCCGGACTCCTCGCCGGAGGCGTACGCCACCAGCCAGCTGGTGGAAGGGCTGCGCGAGCGCGTGATCCCGCCGGTGGCGGCAAGCGGCGGGCTGACCGTGTACGTCGGCGGCGTGACCGCCGGGGGCGTGGACTTCGCCGCCGTGCTCGCGCGCAAGCTGCCGCTGTTCATCGGCGTGGTGGTGCTGCTGAGCGCGCTGCTGCTGGCGATCGTGTTCCGCTCGCTGGTGATCCCGCTGCAGGCGGCGGTGATGAACCTGCTCAGCATCAGCGCCGCGCTCGGCGTGATCGTGGCGATCTTCCAGTGGGGCTGGCTGGGCGGGCTCGTGGGCGTGGAGCAGGGCCCGGTGGAGTCGTTCATCCCGGTGCTGCTGTTCGCGATCGTGTTCGGCCTGTCGATGGACTACGAGGTGTTCCTCGTCTCGCGCATGCACGAACGCTACGCGCGCACCGGCGAGCACGCGCGCGCGGTCGGCGACGGGCTGGCGCTGACCGGCCGCGTGGTCACGGCCGCCGCCGCGATCATGGTGTGCGTGTTCCTCTCCTTCACGCTGCTGGAAGGCCGCGTGATCAAGGAGTTCGGCCTCAGCCTCGCGAGCGCGGTGCTGCTCGACGCGCTGGTGGTGCGCTGCCTGCTGCTGCCGGCGGTGCTGCACCTGGTCGGCGAGCGCACCTGGCGCCTGCCCGGCTGGCTCGACCGGGCGCTGCCGCGGCTGCGGATCGAGGGCACGCTCGGGGCCCAGGAGGCGGAGCGCCAGGGCGAGGGCGGGGGCGCTCACGCCGGCGCGCCGCGGGCGCGCCCCGACCTCGCCGCAGAGGGAGCGGACGCCTGATCGGATCCGCCCGCGGGGCGGCGCTCGCCCTGCTGTTCGCCGGCGCGCTCGGCGCCGGGGGCGCCCCCGCGGCGCGGGCGGCTTCGAGCGCGCCCGCTCACGCTGCCGCGAGGGCCCGCGCCGACGCAGGCTCGCCGCCGAGCGCGCCCCCGCGCTCGGCGCTGGTCGTGTTCGCGGCGCTCGGCGAGCGCCAGCTGGCGAGCGTGCCGGGCCTCTCGCCGGGGATCATGTCGGCCGCGCAGGGCCGCTACTCGCGCGCGCAGCTGCTGCTCGACCTCGGCCAGGGCGCGCGCGTGGCGAGCTCCTCCTACCGCTCCCCGGTGCCGCCGCCGCTGGCGCTGCGCGCGGCGGGGGCGGGCGCGCTGGTGGTGGGCTGGGCGGCAGCGCGGGCGCGCGCGGAAGACGCGCCGCAGCTGCTGCGTCCGGGGCTGCTCGCCTCGCAGGTGCCCGGCGGCGCGGGCTACGCTGGGGTGAGCGGGCAGGACGACCTCGACGCGCTGCTGGCAGCCGACAGCGCGGGGCGCGTGCGCGCGCTGTCGCTGGGGGCCGCGGGCACGCTGCTCGCGCGCATCGCGGCGCTGCGCGCGCGCAGGCGCCTGGTGGTCGCCGACCTGCCCGCCGGCGCGGCGGGGCTGGCCGACCTGCGCAGCCTCGGCGCGAGCCGCCCCGCCGGCGAGCTGCTGGTGGTGATCGAGCGCGCCGGCGCCGGGCCGGGCCGGGAACTGCTGTGGAGCGCGGCCGCCGGCGGGCGGCTGGCGCCCGGCGAGGAGCTGAGCTCGCAGAGCACGCGCCAGCGCGGCCTGATCGCGTCGTTCGACGTGGCGCCGACGATCCTCGCGCACCTCCGCCTGCGCATTCCCGCGGACGTGCGCGGGCGCGCGCTGGAAACGGACGGCGCCCTGGGCTCCGCGGGCCTGCGCGCGCTGATGGCGCGGCTGCGCGTGATCGCGGGGCGGCGGCTGAAGGCGCTGGGCTGCCTGCTGTCGGCCTGGGCGCTGCTGGCGCTGGCCGCCGCCTGCTGGCCGCGGCGCGAGGCGCGGGCGCGCGCCTGGGCGATGCGCAGCGGCGCGCTGGGCGTGCTGTGGGCGCCGGTGGCGGTGCTGCTCCCGGCGGCGCTCGAGCCGGGCGCGGCGGTGGAGTACGCCGCGATCGCGATCGCCTGCCTGGCGCTGGGCGCGCTCAGCGACGCGCTGCTCGGCTGGCCGCGCGCGCTCTTGGCGCCGGCGGCGGGCGCGGTGGCGGCGCTGAGCGTGGACGCGCTGGCCGGCAGCGAGCTGCTGATGCGCTCGCTGCTCGGGCCCGACCCGGCGCTGGGAGCGCGCTTCTACGGCATCGGCAACGAGCTCAAGTCGGGCCTGGCGGTGCTGGTGGCGAGCGCCGTGGCCGGCGCCCTGTACCCCTCGCGGCGGGGTCGCCGGGCGGCGGGCACGATGGCGGCGGCGGGCGTGGCGCTGGCGGTGGTGGAGGGCTCGGCGCGGATCGGCGCGGGCGTCGGCGGGGTGATCCTGGTGAGCTTCGGCTTCGCGGTGGCGAGCGCGCTGCTGGCGCCGGGCGCGCTCACGCGCAGGCGCGCGCTGGCGGTGCTGGCGGCGCCGCTGGTGGGGCTAGCGGCGCTCGCCGGCATCGACCTCGCGACCGCGCACGGCGCCGGGCACTTCACCGGCAGCGTGCTGCACGCGCGCTCCGCCGGCGAGCTGCGCGACGTGATCGTGCGCCGCTACCGCGCCGCCTGGGGCGAGCTGCGCAACCACGCGATGCCGGCTGCGACGCTGCTGGCGCTCGCCGCCGGCGCGCTCGCGGTGCGCCGGCGCGCGCGCCTATTGGCCCCGGTGGGCGGCGACCCGGCCTTCGGGGCGGCGCTCGCCGGCGGCCTGGCGGCGGGCGTGGTGGGCGCGCTGGTGGAGGACTCCGGGCCGGTGCTGCTGGTGGTGGCGGTGTTCGCGCTGGGCTGCGTGTGCGCGTACCTGTGGGGCCGCCCGCGGCAGCCGGCCGCCAGCGCGCCCACCGGCGACTCGCGCTAGGCGCGGCGGCGCAGGCGCGCGCCCAGCCCGCGGGCGCCGGCGGCTGGTAGCCGCAGCCACCACGGCAGCTCGCGGTGCTCGCCGGCCAGCGCGAGCCCGTCGAGTGGCGCCTGCTTGGCGCACAGGAACGCGAGCCGCCGCCCGCGGCGGTAGTCCTCGAGGCCGAGGTGGTCCTCGAAGCGGTGGGCCAGCGGCGCAGTCTGGAAGCCGAGCTCCGCGGCCAGCTCGACCACGGCTTCACGCGAGGGCACGAGCACGAGGCGGTCGTCGACGGCGGTGAGCGCGTCTTCGAGGTGGCGCAGCTCGAAGTAGCTGTAGCGCACGGGCGTGAGCGAGGTCTCGATCAGGATCAGCTCGGCGCCGCTGCGAGCCATCAGCTCGAACAGCTCCACGGGCCTGGCGACCTGGTCGAGCAGGTCGAGGCACAGCACCACGTCGAAGCGTTCGTCGAGCTCGCCGGCGAACAGGTCGCGGTGCTCGAAGCGGTAGCGCTCGGGCGCGACGCCCTTGGCCTCGAACACCAGCTGCGCCTGCTCGATCGCCATCTGGAGGCTGTCGATGCCGAGCACGAACTCGGCGCCGGCTTCGATCGCGCGCAGCGACCACAGCCCGGCGTTGCAGCCCAGGTCGAGCACGCGCAGCCCCCGCAGCGAGCCGCCGGTGAGGCCGAGCAGCGCGTCGAACAGGTAGCGGTGCAGCTGCTCGGCGCGGTTGACGGACTCCTGCGAGAGCACCGGCGTGCGCGCGCCGCCGTCGAACTCGAAGCGGTAGTACCACCACGGGAAGGAGGCGATCCGCTCCTCCAGCTCGCTGCCGGCGATGGGTGTCACGGCGCCCTCAGAAGTCGCTGAGCGCGCGGCGGCGGCGCAGCACGAACACGAGCCCGGCGCCCACGAGGACGAGCACGACCACGATCGCACCGCCGACGATGTAGCGGAGTTTGTGGCCGGGGTGACCAGCCTTGCCCACGGTCTTGCCGTGGATGGTGAGAGGCTTGAGGTGGTGGGAGCGCACGAGCTTGGCGAGCTTGAGCTGGTGATGCGCTTCGTAGTGCGCGAGCACGTGCTGGCCGCTCTTCAAGATCACCCGCACCTCGTGCAACTTGGGGTCGAACCTCACCGATGCGACTTCGCCCGCGTCGAGCTGCGCCTCGAAGCTCTTCAGGCTCTCGGCCGTGTAGGCCTGCGATTCGCTCGTGACGCCGGCGGCGCTCACCGGCGTGACGAGCGCCGCGCACGCGAGCAGCGCCGCGCAAGCGGCCATGGCGGCGATCGCAGACAACCTTGTCGCGGGCGTCATCGCGCGTACCCTACCGTCGCCACCGCGTTCGTGCGGCGGCGCTCACACCCGGCCGGTGTCGCGGCGGTAGGCACGGATCGCCGCCGCGCTCAGCACGAGCGTCCAGGCCGCGATCACGATCCAGCCCTTCGCCGGCCAGCCATGGCCGCCGGCACCCACGTGGCTGGCCTGCACGAGCCAGTAGGAGGGCAGATACTGAGCGAGCTCCGGCAGGAAGCCGTGGTGGCCGAGGGGGAAGAAGGTGCCGCCCAGCAGCCCCAGCAGCGCCACCCCGCCGCCCATCGCCGGGCCGATCGAGTCGGGGGTGAAGAGGTGCCCGAGCGTGATCCCGAGCGCCGCGAAGGGGATCAGGCCGACGATGATCAGCCCGGTCATTCCCAGCCATCCGCCGGCGCTGAGGCTGACACCGAGGGAGGCGCCCGCGACATACAGCACCAAGAGGCTGATCAGCGCCATCATGTACGCAGTCAGCACCTTCGTGCGCAGGTACGCGCGCGGCGAGAGCGGGCTGATGCGCAGCTGCCGCGTCCAACCGGCCTGGCGCTCGGCCGCGATGCGGGCGCCGCAGGCCACCATCGCGTTCATGGTGCCGAACGAGGCCCACCCGATCATGAAGTACAGCGGCGCCGAGAGGCCCGTGCCGTCGATGTCGTGCACATGGCGGTTGGGCGCGGCCACCAGCAGGTAGATGATCAGCGGAAAGCCGAACGAGAGGATGAAGAAGCGCCGGTTGCGCACCGTGCGCAACAGCTCGAAGCGCGTGTACAGGAGCTGGTTCATGCCCCGAGCGCCTTCGCCGCCGCCTGCGCCTCGGCCTCTCCCGCCGGGTCCTCGGAGGTGAGCTCGAGGAACGCCTGCTCGAGGCCCGCGGCGGCGATCTCGATGTCGCGGGCCTGCGGATGGGCGGCGAGCAGCGCGAGGATCGCGGCGTCGGAGTCGGCGCACCTGAGCACGATCGCCTCGCCGCGGCGCTCGGCGCCGCTGACGCCCGGCAGCGCCCGCAGCGCGGCGAGCTCGGCGCCGGGCAGCGTGGCGCGGATCGTGCGCGAGCCGACCATCGCCTTGATCTCGTTGGTGGGCCCGTCGGCGACGATCCGCCCGTTGGCCATCAGCACCGCGCGGTCGGCGTAGGCGTCGGCCTCCTCGAGATAGTGGGTGGCGAACAGCACGGTCTTGCCGCGCGCGGCGAACTCGCGCATCGTCGTCCAGAAGTCGCGGCGGCCCTCCACGTCCAGCGCCACGGTGGGCTCGTCGAGCACCAGCAGCTCCGGGTTGCTGACGAGCGCGAGCGCGAAGCGCACCCGCTGCGTCTGCCCGCCGGAGAGCTTCTGCGTGCGCTGGGCGGCGATCCCGTCGATCCCGGTGAGCTCGAGCACCTCGGCCACCGCGAGCGGCTTGGGGTACAGCGAGGCGATCATCTCGACGAGCTCGCGCACCGACAGGTCGCGGATCAGCCCGCCGGTCTGCAGCATCGCGCCGATCGCGCCGCGGGCGATCGCCTGCTGCGGCGCACGGCCGAACACCGACACGCTGCCGGCGTCGGGCGCGAGCAGCCCCAGCAGCATGTCGATCGTGGTGGACTTGCCGGCGCCGTTGGGGCCGAGCAGCGCAACCGTCTCGCCGCGGGCGATGCCGACGTCGACGCCGCGCACGGCGCGGATCGGCCCCTGCGGCCCGCGGAAGGACTTCTCCAGGCCGCGCAGCTCGATCCGCTCGCTCACTTGCGCGCCTGTTTGATGGCCTTCTGGCGCTCGATCTTGGAGAGCACCAGCTTGCGCGGGCGCACCGACGCGGGCGTGACCTCGACGGCCTCGTCGCTGCGCACGAACTCGAGCGCCTCGTCCAGGGTGGGCCTGTGGTGGGTGTCCAGGCGCACCAGCACGTCGGCGGTGGAGGAGCGCATGTTGGTCAGGTGCTTCTCCTTGGTGGGGTTCACGTCGAGGTCGTCGGCGCGCGCGTTCTCGCCGATGATCATGCCCTCGTAGACCTCCTCGCCGGGGCCCACGAACAGCGTGCCGCGCTCCTGCAGCGTCATCAGCGAGTAGGTGGCGGTCTCGCCGCGGCGGTCGGCGACGAGCGCGCCGGTGGGGCGCGTGAGCAGCTCGCCCGCCCACGGCTCCCAGCCCTCGAACACGTGGTGCATGATGCCGGTGCCGCGCGTCTCGGTGAGGAACTCGGTGCGAAAGCCGATCAGCCCGCGCGCGGGCACCAGGTAGTCCATGCGCACCCAGCCGGTGCCGTGATTGGTCATGTGCTCCATGCGCCCCTTGCGCGCGGCCAGCAGCTGCGTGACGGTGCCGACGTGCTCCTCGGGCACGTCCACCGACAGCCGCTCCACCGGCTCGTGGCGCTTGCCGTCGAGCTCGCGCGTGAGCACGTGGGGCTGGCCGACGGTCAGCTCGAAGCCCTCGCGGCGCATCATCTCCACCAGCACCGCGAGCTGCAGCTCGCCGCGCCCCTGCACTTCATATGACTTGGCGCCTGCGACCGCGTCGATGTCGTTGACGCGCAGCGAGACGTTTCCGACGAGCTCCTGCTCGAGCCGGCTCTTGATCTGGCGGTCGGTGATCTTGCTCCCCTCTTTGCCCGCCAGCGGGGATGTGTTGACGCCGATCACGATCGACATGGCGGGCTCGTCGACGCTGATCACGGGCAGCGGCCGCGGGTCGAGGGGGTCGGCCAGCGTCTCGCCGATCGTGACCTCGGCGATCCCGGCCACGGCGATGATTTCCCCGGCCCCGGCCTCGGCGGCGTCGACGCGCTCGAGCGCCTCGGTGACGTACAGCTCGGCCACCTGCGCGCGCTGCACCTGGCCGTCGGCGCGGCACCAGGCGAGCTGCTGGCCCTTGCGGATGGTGCCGTTGCGCACGCGGCAGATCGCCAGGCGCCCCACGTACGGGGAGGCGTCGAGGTTGGTGACGAGCGCCTGCAGCGGGTGCTCGGGCTGGTAGGTGGGGGCGGGGATGCGTTCGAGCAGCAGGTCGAGCAGCGGCGCGAGGTCGCCGTGCTCGAGCTTCGCGCCGGGCTCGTACTCGAGCGAGGCCACGCCGGCCTTGGCGTTGCAGTACACGATCGGGAACTCGATCTGCTGCTCGTCGGCGTCGAGGTCGAGGAACAGCTCGTAGACCTCGTCGATGACCTCGGCCACGCGCGCGTCGGAGCGGTCGACCTTGTTGACCACCAGGATCACCGGCAGCTTGGACTCGAGCGCCTTGCGCAGCACGAAGCGCGTCTGCGGCAGCGGCCCCTCGGAGGCGTCGACCAGCAGCAGCACCCCGTCCACCATCGTCAGCCCGCGCTCCACCTCGCCGCCGAAGTCAGCGTGCCCAGGCGTGTCGATGATGTTGAGCTTCACCCCCCGGTAGTGCAGCGAGGTGTTCTTGGCGAGGATCGTGATGCCCTTCTCGCGCTCGAGGTCCATCGAGTCGAGCACGCGCGTGGCCACGTCCTGGCCCACGCGGAAGGCCCCGGACTGCCACAGCATGGCGTCGACCAGCGTGGTCTTGCCGTGGTCCACGTGCGCCACGATCGCCACGTTGCGGATGTCGTCTCGGGTTGCCGGCACGGGCGCACAGGCTAGCGGCGCGCCGAGCGGTCGCCGTGGCCGCGCTCGCGCGCGCTCGCGCCCCGAGCCGCCGGCGCGCACGCCGCCGCGCGGGGTAACGAGATCTTCACCGCCGCGCGCCGCCGCAGGGGAAGCCTTCAGCTCACATGGACGATCCGCTCGGCAAGCTGCACGGAGTCACGCTGACCCGCCGCGAGCTGATGCGCCGCGGCGGCTCGCTCGGCGCGGCGCTCGCCGGCATGTCCTCCGCCGGCGCCCTGCTGCGAGCCGGCTCGGCCCATGCGAAGAAGCTGCGCGTGCCGGACAGCCTGCCCAACCCGCGGGTGCCGGCGGGCACCGTCGACGAGGCGCTGCCGTTCGACCACATCGTGGTGGTGATGATGGAGAACCACTCCTTCGACAACCTGCTGGGGGCGATCTCGCGCTCGGGCCAGCGCCACGCGGACGGGCTGAGCTTCAACCACCGCGGCGAAGCGCTCAACAGCAACCCCGGAGCGGAAGGGCCGGTGCGCTCCTACCCGTTCCCCACCACGACCCAGGGCAGTGGCGTGACGCAGACGTGGAACGCCACCCACGAACAGATCGACGAAGGGCGCATGGACGGCTTCGTCACCTCCAACCACTCGATCCAGCCGATGGGCTACTGGACCGAGGAAGTGCTGCCGTTCGCCTACTCGTTCGCGCGCGCGTTCACGCTCGCCAACAGGTGGTTCTGCTCGGCGCCGTGCCAGACCTACCCCAACCGCCGCTTCCTGATGGCGGGGACCGCCTACGGCGACATCTCCACGAGCCTCGAAAGCCTCAAGGACCCGCCGCCGCCGAACGGCACGATCTTCGACCGCCTGCACGCCTACGGGGTCAGCTGGCGCAACTACTTCACCGACCTGCCGCAGACGGCGATCATCCCCTCGATCATCAAGAAGTACCCGGCGAACCTCTCGCTGATCGCGCAGTTCTTCGCCGACTGCGCGGCGGGCACGCTGCCCGCGGTCAGCTTCGTGGACCCCGAGTTCGGGGTGCTCTCCGAAGTTGGTTCGCTGCTCGCGAAAGTGCCGGGCCTCGAAGCGCTGGGCGCGAAGCTCGAGGAAGTCGGCGGCGACGAGGAGGACCCGCAGAACATGGCCTACGGAGAGTCGTGGGCGTACAAGGTGGTGAGCGCGGTGCTGAGCTCGCCGGCGTGGCCGCGCACGCTGCTGGTCTACACCTACGACGAGCACGGCGGCTACTACGACCACGTGCCGCCGCCGGCGGCGATCCCGCCGGACGAAATCCCGCCGGAACTGGAAGCGAGCGACATCCCCGGCGGCTACGACATCTACGGCCCGCGCGTGCCGGCGATCGTGGCCTCGCCCTACTCCAAGCCGAGCGCGGTGACCAAGAAGGTGCACGACCACACCTCGGTGCTGGCGACGATCGAGGCCAAGTGGAACCTGCCGGCGCTCACCTACCGCGACGCCAACGCGCTGACCGTGGCGGACTTCCTCGACCTCTCCTCGCCGGCGCTGCTGGAACCGCCGACGCTGACCGAACCGCCCTCGCCGCCGGCGGCGAGGCCCGCGGGGGCCGGCGCATGAGGAGCCTCGGCGCCTTCGCCCTGGCGGCTCTGGCGTTGGCGCTCGCGGGCGCCTGCGCGAACGCCGCCCCCGGCGCCGGCCAACGCGCCGGCCACGGCGGCCCGGCCCGCGCGGCGGCGAAGGGGGCGGCCCCCGCCAAGACCAAGCCCTACGCGCCGCCGAAGCTGCGCCACGTGTTCGTGATCATGCTCGAGAACGAGGACTACGCGAGCACGTTCGGGGAACCGTCGGCCGACCCCTACCTGGCCCAGACGCTGCCCGCCGAGGGGGCGCTGCTGGAGGACTACTACGCGACCGGCCACGAGAGCAACGACAACTACGTCTCCATCGTCTCCGGGCAGCCGCCCAACGTCGAGAACCAGGCCGACTGCCAGCACTTCACCAACTTCCTCGGCGAAGGCGCCGAAGCGGACGGGGTGGAGAAGGGCGAGGGCTGCGTGTACCCCTCCTCGATCCAGAACATCGGCACGCAGCTGAGCGCGACGGGCAGGAGCTGGAAGGCCTACGAGCAGGACATGGGCAACGACCCCAACCGCGAGACCGCCGCCTGCGGGCATCCGGCGATCGGCGCCAAAGACGAAACCCAGAGCGCGGTCGACGGCGACGGCTACGCCACCCGCCACGACCCCTTCGTGTACTTCCACTCCGTGATCGACGACCAGGCCTACTGCGACGAGCACGTGGTCGCGCTGGGGGGGCCGAACGGGGAAATGCCGGCGGCTGCGCTGGCCGGCGAGACCGGGCTGGCCACGGACCTGCGCAAGGCGGGCAAGACGCCCACGTTCTCGTTCATCACCCCCAACCTGTGCGAAGACGGTCACGACTACCCCTGCAAGAACGAGGCCGGCGGGGCCTCGGCACTGGCCGACATCGACCGCTTCCTGGAAACCTGGGTGCCGAAGATCACCGCCTCGAAGGCGTTCGAGAAGGGCGGGCTGCTGGAGATAACCTTCGACGAGTCCGACGGCCCGCAGTCCGACGCCACCTCCTGCTGCGAAGAGCAGCCCGGCCCTGGCTCCCCCCTGCCGGGCATCACCGGCCCCGGCGGCGGGCGCGTGGGGGCGGTGCTGCTCTCCCCCTACATCAAGCCTGGCACCGTCAGCGCCGTCCCCTACGACCACTACTCCTCGCTGGCGAGCTTCGAGTCGCTGCTGGGGCTGCCGCGCCTGGCCTACGCCGCCACCGTCCCCGCCACGTTCGGCGCGGACGTGTTCACCGCGGCGCGCTGAGCGAGCGGGGGGCGGTGGCGCAGCTAGCGGCGGGCGGCAGCGCAGCCTGGCGGCGGACGGCGGCGGGCGGCGGCGCAGCCTACCGGCGGGCGAGCGCGGCGCGCACGCCGGCGCGCAGCCCGAAGCGGGCGAGCGCGGCGGGGTAGCGCTCGGCCTCGGCGATCGTCTGCTCCAGGGCGGCGGCGAAGCGGCGGATCTCCTCCTCCTCCACCGTCAGCGCGGGCAGCGCCTTGATCACGTTCATGCGGTGGCCGGCGACCTGGCAGAAGATGCGGTGCCGGTGGAACAGCGGCACCGTGACGAGCTGCGAGAACAGCCCCGGCTGGCGGCGCTCGACCGTCTCCCACAGCCGCCGCGCGCCGGCGCCGGCGGGGGGGCCGAACTCGATCCCCCACATCAGCCCCAGGCCGCGCACGTCGCGCACCACCTCGAAGCGCTCCACCAGCGGCCGCGTGAGCTCCAGCAGCAGGCCGCCGAGGCGCTCGGCGCGCTCGAGCAGGCGCTCGCGGTCGAGCACCCGCAGCGTGGCCAGCGCGGCGGCGGCGGCGAGGTCGTTGCCGCCGAAGGTGGAGCCGTGGCGCACCGCGCGCTCCATCCCGTCGAAGACCCGCTCGAAGGCGGCGCGCGAGACCAGCAGCGCCCCGATCGGCACGAAGCCGCCCGACAGCGCCTTGGCCACGCACACCATGTCCGGCTCCAGGCCCCAGTGCTCGAGCGCGAGGAAGCGCCCGGTGCGCCCGACGCCGGTCTGCACCTCGTCGCACACGAACAGCGCGCCGGCCTGCCGGCACAGGCGCTGGGCGCCCTGCAGGTAGCCCTCGGGGGGGAGGTTGACGCCCTTGCCCTGCACCGGCTCCACCACGAACGCCGCCACCTCGCCCCGTTCGAGCTCGCGGCGGAGCGCGTCGAGGTCGCCGAAGGGAACCTCCACGCAGCCGGGCAGCAGCGGGCCGAAGCCCTCCCGGAACTCGGCGCCGCCGTTCAGCGACAGCGAGCCGAGCGTGAGGCCGTGGAAGGCGTGGCCGGCGTACAGCACCCGCGGGCGCCCGGTGGCGGCCCGCGCCACCTTGATCGCCGCCTCCACCGCCTCGGTGCCGGTGTTGGCGGGCACCATCGCGCCTACGCTCGCCGGGGCGCGCGCCAGCAGCTGCTCGGCGAGCACGCCGCTCAGCAGCGTCACCCCGAGCTGCGGGAGGTTGCCGGTGCGGGCGTCCATCACCTCTTCGATCGCGGCGATCGCCTCGGGGTGGTTGCGCCCGATCGCGAACACCCCGTAGCCGCCGAACAGGTCCAGGTAGCGCTCGCCGCCCGAGTCGATCAGGTGCGCCCCCTCCCCACCCGCCCAGGTCTTGTCGAACCCGAGCGTGCGCAGGATCCTGCTCATCTGCGGGTTCAGGTAGCGGTCGTTGAGGGCGAGCTCCTCGCCGGCGCGCGCCGCGATGATCTCGCTTACGCTGGGGATCGGCTCGCCGGGCACCGGCTGAGCGTAGCTCCCGGCGTCGCCGCCGGGCCCGGCGAGAGGGCGGGCGCGCCGTAGTAGATGCGTTTAGCGGCCACGCCGAGCGGGTATCATGAGACCAGACGCCGCTCCGGCGGCCTTTTCGGGGCGCAGGTCACGATCGAGGAAGGGAGTCGTTGCGATGCCTTCGACGGCGGTGAAGCCGGTTTCGACGCAGAAAGACTCGCCGGACCTGTTCGTGCGCTGGCAGCGGCACGGGGACGAGGCGGCACGCGAGACGCTGCTGCGCCAGTACACGCCGCTCGCGCGCGGGCTGGCGCGCCGCTACGGCCGCTCCTCCGAGCCCTTCGAGGACCTGATGCAGGTGGCCACGCTGGGCCTGCTGAAGGCGCTGGACCGCTACGACGCCGCGCGCGGCCACGCCTTCGCGTCCTTCGCGGTGCCCACGATCCTCGGCGAGATGCGCCGCTACTTCCGCGACTCGGGCTGGGCGGTGCACGTGCCGCGCGGCGCGCAGGAGCGCGCGCTGAAGGTGCGCGACGCGCAGGAGCGCCTGGCCAACCAGCAGGGTCGTGCCCCGACCGTCCACCAGCTGGCCGAGTACCTCGAGGTCGACATCGAAGATGTGGTCGACGCGCTGCAGGCGATCCAGGCCTACGAAACGCTGTCGCTGGACGCGCCGCGGCCGCGCGCCGACGGCGAGGTGGTGGCGTACGGCGACACGGTGGGCGAGGACGACGAGCGTTACGAGCTGGTCGAGCTGGACGCCACGATCGCCGCTGTGCTCGGGCACATCGCTCCGCGTGAGCGCGCGATCTTGCGCATGCGCTTCGTCGAGGACCTCACGCAGACGCAGATCGCAGAGCGCGTCGGCATCTCCCAGATGCAGGTCTCGCGTCTGCTGCGCCGCTCGCTCGAGCAGCTGCGCGCGATGACGAGCGCAGCCGACGCCTGAGAGCAGCCCGTCCGCGCCCGCCGGGCCATATAGTCGCTGCCCGATGGCCGACAAGCCGAACGTCATCCTGACGCTCCCGAGTCGGCCTGAGAACGTGCTGGTGGTGCGCCAGGCGCTGACCGGGCTGGCCGAGGGCCTGGCGCTCGACGCGGTCGACACCAACGACCTCAACACGGCCGTGACGGAGGCCTGCAACAACGTGGTGCTGCACGCATACGCCGGCCGGGACGGCGGCGGCGCGCCGGCGCAGGCGGACGGCGGCGGCGGCGAGCGGGACGGGGAGCCGCTGGAGGTGGAGGTGACGGCGCTCGAGCGGGAGATCTCGGTGGTGGTGCGCGACCGCGGCGTGGGCATGCGCCCGAGCGAGCGCCTGGAGGAGGACGAGGAGCAGCGCGGCATGGGTCTCGCGGTGATCGCGGCGCTGACCAGCCAGGTGGAGTTCGCGGACGTTCCGGGGGGCGGCACGGAGGTGCGGATGCGCTTCGCGCGCGCCAGGCCGGGGAGGCCGCTCGAGGCGGACGCGCCCGCTGCGGGCAGCGCCAACGGGGCAGCGATCCTCGCGCCGCTCCGGGGAAGCGTGCAGCTGCAGCTCGCCCCCGGCTCGCTCGCCAGGGCGGTGCTGCCGCGCGTGCTGTGCGCGCTGGCCGCGCGCGCCTACTTCACGGTGGACCGTATCTCGGACGTGCAGCTGATCGCCGCGGCGATCGCCGAGAACGCGCCCGGCTCGCTCGACGGCACGCATCTGGCCGTGGCCGTGAACGTGGCGCCGCGCAACCTCGACCTGCGCATCGGCCCGCTGCACGCGGGCCGCGGCCAGAGCGTGCTGTCGGCCGCCGCGGACGGCCTCGCGCCGGTGATCGAGCGCCTCACGGACGTGAGGCGCGTCGCGCCGCTCGGCGCCGGCGAGTCGCTCGAGCTGGCGCTCGTGGACCGCCGCTAGCGCCGCCGGTGCCGGCGCCGGCGCCGGCGGGCGGCGAAGCGCAGCATGGGACTGAGCGCGGAGCGGTTGTGGCCGGCGCGCGGCGCGAAGCCGAGGCGCAGCTTCAGCTTCCTGGCGCGCCTGCGGCGCGCGTGCGCGGCGGCGAGCCCGCGGGCGGTGAGGCGCACGCTGACCTTCGCCGTCCCGGCCTTCCTCAGGCGCACGGTCTTCTTGTGGACGCCCTTGCCGGCGATCGTCAGCCGTCCCGCTTCGGGCGTCCAGATCCTGAGCACCATGCGCCGTCCCCGCAGCCTGTGCGAGCGCAGCTCGATGGCGCAGCCGCTGACGGTGAGCTTCGTGTTCTGAGCGATCTTCGCGCCGCTCTGCGCGATCAGCGTGGTGGGCGCCACGAGCGCGGCGTTGCACAGGCGGCCGTTGGCGGCGAGCGCCGAGTTGGGCCCGACCGGCAGGGTCACGGTGACGCTCGAGACCGGCACGTCGGGGATGTCTTCGAAGGTGGAGGTGGTGACGCTCGAGTGCGCGATGTGGGTCTTGCCCTGCAGCACCACCTCGAGGCCGTTGTCTCCGTGCAGCACGAGGTCGAGATCGGGGAAGGCTTCGGCGCCATAGGAGACGAAGTAGGCCTCGCCGGTGAGCGGGTCGGGGAGCACCGGCGTGCTCACGCTGACGGTGCCGACCTCCGAGCTCGACGCGCATTCGCCCGGCGGCGGGCCTTTTTCGAAGGTGGCCGCCAGGCACGCTTTCTGGAGCGTGGACAGGCGCGCCACGAGCTGCTTGGGCAGCTGCAGCTGCACGTAGCGCAGGTTCGCCTCATGGGCGGGCTGGGTGATCTTCACCTGGATGCTCGCGCCCTTCGGCCTGGTCGGCTTGGCCGCCGTCGAGGCCTTGAAGCTGGGCTTGAAGGCGAGCGCGCCGCAGTCGCCGACCTGGAACGGCGTGGACAGGCTCTGCGTGGCCCCTTCGAGCGAGCCGAGCGTGGATTCGGTCTCCAGCTCGCCGCAGCTGGTGGGGTTGAACAGGAAGCTCGAGCGGCTCACGTGCACCTGCAGGCTCTGCAGGCGCAGCGGCACGCCGCCGACGACGCTGGGCAGCGTGGCGGTGGCGGTGACGCGTCCGTCGTACGTGCCGACGGCGAGCGTGGCGCGCGTGAGGACCGTGCCGAGGTCGTAGGGGCCGGCGATCGCGGGCACCACCACCGACATGCCGTAGGGGGCGCCGTCGTAGGGGCCGGTGAGGTAGGCCTTGCCGGTGAGCGTGTACGGTTCGCCGCCCGCGCCGGCGGCCACCGTGACGGTGCCGATTTCACTGGCCGAGGAGCAGCTGCCGGCCTTGGCTTGCGCTTCGCCGCACAGCGTCACCGACGGGATCGCCCCGAGCAGCCCCTCGGGCAGCGTGGTGGAGATCTTCGAGAGGTACTGCTGGCCGCCGGGCCGCGTGAGGCTGAACGTGGCCTGGTCGTAGGCGCCGGCGTTCGCCGGGCTCGCCGGCGCGAGGCTCTGCGTGAGCGAGAACCCCAGCGGCGAGGCGCAGCCTTCGCCCGCGCCGTTGGCGTCGACGGTGAAGCCGCTGGCGGCAGCGCTGGCGGCCGGCTCGCCGCCGTACGGGGTTATGGCTGCGGCCGGCGCGACGGGGCCGCAGGCGAGCGGGTTGGCGAGCGGAGCGCGGGGGCCGCTCTTGAACTTGATGGCGAGGTCTTCGAAGGGAACCTGCGGCGCGCCGGCGAAGGTGGCGGTCAGCTGCCCGCTCGATTCGTTGGCGCTCACCCGGCCTTCGAGCTGCAGGCCCACGCCGTACTGCGGCGCTTCGCCAAGCAGGAAGATGCGGTACTCCCCGCCGGAGGCGGCCGTGGCCCCCGGTTCCGGCGTCCCCACGTAGACATGGCCGGTGAGCGACCCGTCGGGTATGCCCGGAGCGTTCACGCCGAAGGTGCCCACTTCAGAGCCGGCCGGGCAGTTCCGTCCTTCGTACTGTTCCTGGCTGCACGCTTCCAGTCCGTTCGCCGCCGAGGGGTTGAGCGTCATGCCTTCCGGCAGGGTGATCTGCGCCTGCTGCACGTCCGGCGAGTTGGGCCTGGACGGATCGTCGGTGTACTGCGGCACGTGCAGCGTGGTGAGGGCGCCGTCCGGCTGGTCGGACTGGGTGGTTTCCGGCGCGAGCGCGAACGAGGGCTGGAACGCGAGCGAGCTGCAGCCGGTGGCGGTGACCGGCGTCTCGTTGGCGGCCGCCAGCCAGTGCCCCGGTTCTTCCCATGAGTCCACGTGCAGGTAGGTGACGGGCTTTTCCGCGCAGGTGCTGGGCAGGGTGATGAACGACGCGGCTTTGCCCAGGTGGGTGTGTTCCTCCGGTATGCCCCAGAAGACCAGCTTGGACTCCACCAGTTCCGGTTCCGTCGCGATTTCCTTGATCTTGAAGTACTCGTGGTAATCGCCGGTGGGAACCCCGCTGCTTTCGGCGGTTGCCGTTTCCTTGTGCCAGCTGATCCCGCCTTCGAGGTAGATGTCGGTTGGTTTCAGACCTGCCAGCCTCAGTTTCGCGCTGTTGACTTCCACGCCGAAGCGGGCGGGCTCCCCCGGCTTGCGTTCCATGTTGTAGACGGGGAATTCTTCTTCGATCGTGGCTTTCACGATCACGGTCGCCGTCCCGGTCGCTTCGTCGACCCCGACTTGGCTCTCCGGCGGACACGCTTCTTTGTTCGAGTTGAGCTCCGCTTCAGTGCACTTGACTTCGGTCGCTTCGGGGTTGACGGCGAGACCCGGAGGCAGGTCGACGCGCACGTCCTTGACGTGGCCGATCGGCACTTGAGCTTTCAGGATGCCGTTTTCCGTGGTGGCGAAGCGGAAGTCGGTGATGCCGAAGTCCGGATGACCCGCCGCCTGCCGGTAGAAGTATTCGCTGTGGCCTTCTTCGACGTCGGAGTCTTTGCATTCGACGTTCGTGCAAGTGCCCGCTTCCCACTTGGTGAGCCCGAAGGAGAACGCCTCGGGTGAGAACGGGAATCCGCACAGCGCGGCGACGCACACGCTCGCCACGAGCAGCGCGAGGACCCGGCCGCGGACGGTGCTCGCCTTCTTCTGCACTCTCCCTCTCTCCCTCCAGCTCGTTGCGCGCGTGGCGCTCCTCTAGTGGCTCGGCACCGCGCGGTGCCTTCTCTCGAACAGCACGCCGCCCCGACCGATGCGGTAGACCAGGCCGGACAGCAGCGCACCGGCGAGCAGGTAGACGACCAGCGCGATGCCCCAGTCGACCGTGATCGCCCGCTTGGGGTGATGCCCGCTGAAGGAGATCAGCCCGCTGAAGGAGCCGGCGAAGAGGTTGGCGCCTTCGTGGACGCCTTCGACGATCGAGTTGGAGGCGTTGGCGTCGACGTCGCGCAGCACGATCGCCAGCGCGATCAGCAGCGCGATCAGCGTGGCGAGGGCCATCACGAGGCGCGCGAGGAAGATCACGCCCGCGCCGGCGCTGCCCACGGCGGCCGCGCCGACGTCGCGCACGCCGCGGCCTTGTCTCTCGCTCCTGAGCCTCATCTCTCCTCCTCGCAAAATTGGGGCGCGGCGCGCCGGCCGGCAAGCTTGCGGGCAAGACCTGGTCGGCGCGCCGCGTGCTGTCCCGCCTATATGGGCGAAGGCCGCCGGGGGAAAGCAGCTCCGCTCGCTGGGACAACACTGCAATACGGGTGTTGCCCCGGCCGGGCACGCCCTAAACGTGCTCCGCGTCGATATGGCCCGGCCGCGGACAGGGCGGGTTTTGCCCGGCCGTGCGCGGGAACCAGGCAGGGGAGCGACGAGGAGCGAGCGGATGGCAGCGCAGCGCCCCGAAGATGACGGTCACGCAAGCACGAACGGGAGCATGAGCGGGTCGCCGCAGGCCGGCGGACGGGTGATCGAGACCGACATCCCGGCGCGCCTGGACCGGCTGCCGTGGGCGCGCTTTCACTGGGTGGTGATCATCGGGCTGGGAACGGCGTGGATCCTCGACGGGCTCGAGGTCAACGTGGTGGGCTCGATCTCCAGCCGGCTGGGCGAACACGGCGCCGGCGCGGGGCTCACGATCGGCCAGATCTCCGGCTGGGCGGCCTCGCTGTACATCGCCGGCGCCTGCGTGGGCGCGCTGGTGTTCGGCCAGCTCACCGACCGCTTCGGGCGCAAGCGCCTGTTCATGCTCACGCTCGGCCTGTACCTGGTGGGCACGCTGCTCACCGCGCTGTCGTTCTCGCCAGGCTGGTTCTACGCGGTGCGCTTCCTCACCGGGCTCGGCATCGGCGGCGAGTACAGCGCCATCAACTCCGCGATCGACGAGCTGATCCCGGCGCACCACCGCGGCCGCGTGGACGTGGCGATCAACGGCAGCTACTGGGTGGGCGGCATCGGCGGGCCGCTGCTGGCGGTGCTGATGCTCAACACCAACATCTTCCCGCTCGACCTCGGCTGGCGCCTGTCGTTCGTGCTCGGCGCGGTGATCGGCCTGGCGGTGCTGCTGGTGCGGCGCAACGTGCCCGAGAGCCCCCGCTGGCTGTTCATCCACGGGCGTGAGCAGGAGGCGGAGAAGATCGTGCGGGGGATCGAACGCTCGGTGGCCGAGCAGAGCGGCGAGCCGCTGCCCGAGCCCGAGGGCGAGCCGATCGAGGTGCGCCAGCGCGCCACGATCCCGCTCGGCACGATCGTGCGCTCGGTGGCGTCGATGTACCCGCGCCGCACGATCCTCGGGCTGGCGCTGTTCATCGGCCAGGCGTTTCTCTACAACTCCGTGATCTTCGGCTTCGGCAACCTGCTGTCGCTGTACTTCCACACGCCGTCGGGCAACGTGCCGTACTACCTGGCGGTGTTCGGCGCCGGCAACTTCGCCGGCGCGCTGCTGCTGAGCCCCCTGTTCGACGTGGTCGGCCGCAAGCCGATGATCGCCGGCACCTACCTGCTCTCGGGCGCGCTGCTGATCCTCACCGCGGTGCTCTTCAAGCAGCACGAGCTCGACGCCACCACCTTCACCGTGTGCGTGTGCGTGGTCTTCTTCTTCGCCTCCGCCGGCGCCAGCGCCGCCTACCTGACCGTCTCGGAGATCTTCCCGATGGAGACGCGCGCGCTGTGCATCGCGGTGTTCTACGCGGTCGGCACCGGCATCGGCGGCGCGATCGGCCCGCAGGTGTTCAGCCGCATGATCAACACCCACAGCTACGAGCAGGTCTTCCTGGCGCTCGGGCTGGGGGCGGTGATGATGATCGTGGGCGGCCTCGCCGAGCTGCTGTTCGGGCTGCGGGCGGAGCGTCGCAGCCTGGAGAGCATCGCCAGGCCGCTCACCGCCGCCGGGCCGCTGTCCGCCTCCCGCGGCGAGGGAGCGCGGGCGCTCTCGAAGGCGTGAGCGCCCCCGCGCCGCCGCCGGGCTATGTCCAGTGCGCGCACTACCATTTGGCATCAGGCGCGAGCCTTTGAGCGCGCGGGGGTGGCGCGCCATACGACCCTGACGCTCAGAGCATGCGCCCGCTCACAACGTGCAAACCCTCACGCTCGAGCTCGAGCGACGCTGGCGGGCGCGAACCGGGCGGCCTTCAGCACGAGGCGCTGCTCTACGACGGCGGCGACGACGGCTTCGTGGCGTGCGTGCGCGCACCGCTGCGGCAGGCGCTCGGCGCCGGCGCAGCGGTGCTGGTGGCGGTCTCGCCGCCACGCGCGGCGGCGCTGCGCGAGGAGCTGGGCGAGCGCTGCCCACAGGTGGCCTTCGCCGAGCTGGCGCAGCTGGGACGCAACCCGGCGCGCCTGCTGGCGTTGTGGCGCGAGTTCGCCGGCGAGCGCGCGCATCGGGGGGAGGGGCCGGCGCTCGGCATCTGCGAGCCGGTCTGGCCCGGACGCACGCCCGCCGAGCTGGAGGAGTGCGAGCGCCACGAGGCGCTCGTCAACGTGGCCTTCGCCGAGGGACCGCGCTGGCGCCTGCTGTGCGCCTATGACCTCGACGGGCTCGAGCAGGATGCGATCGAGGGCGCGCAGCGCACGCACCCGCTGCTCTGGCGCGAGGGCGCCAGCGCCCCCAACGCCCGCTACGCGGGCGGCGCCGATCCCACCTGCGTGTTCGAGGGCGCGCTGCCCGAGCCGGGCGCGCCCGTCGAGCAGCTGCCGTTCGCGCTCGCGGACCTCGGCGCGGTGCGCCGCGCCATCGGCGCGTGGGCCGCCGGACAGGCGCTCGCGGAACCGCAGACGGAGGAGCTGGTGCTGGCCGTGGACGAGCTCGCCGTCAACAGTGTGCGCCACGGCGGCGGCGGCGGCACCCTGCGCTGGTGGCGGGAGGGCGCGCGGCTGCTGTGCGAGGTGCGCGACGCCGGCCGCATCGAGCAGCCGCTGGTGGGACGCCTGCGCCCGGCAGCGGGGGCCGTCGGCGGGCGCGGGCTGTGGCTCGCCAACCAGCTGTGCGACCTCGTGCAGATCCGCAGCTCCGCGCAGGGCACCGTGGTGCGCTTGCACAAGCTGCTCGGCTGAGGTCGCGGCCGCCCGCCGCCGGCGCGCGCCCCGCTCAGGCGGGCATGCCGCGCCCGCTCAGGCGGGCATCCCGTCCGCGGCCGCCACCGTCGGCAGGTGCTCGCCCACGCCGGTGATGCTGAGCAGGCGCTGCACCTGCGGCGAGCCCGGCGTGATCGCGAACTCCTGGCCGCGCCCGCGGCAGCGCTCGAGCGCCGCCAGCACCGCGCGCAGCCCGGTCGAGTCGATGAACTGCAGCTGCTGCAGGTCCAGCACCACCGCGGGCTCTGCCGAGAGCTCTTGCGCGTCCAGCGCCTGCTGGAGCGTCTCCGCGCTGGCCATGTCCAGTTCACCTGCGAGCGCCACCACCGCGCGTCCCGACGCGTCGTGCCGAAGCTCGATGCGGAGCTGATCGTTTACCCCCATCTTCACGATTTTATCGGAGGATCAGCGCAAGAACTGCCGATCGTCCGCCACGCACGCGCGCTCGCAGCTGGCTGCTAGTCGCTCAACCGCAGCGACAGCATCGCGATGTCGTCGCGCAGCCGGCCCTCGGCGCGCTCCAGCGCGGCGCGCTCGATCCGCTCCAGCATGCCCGCGAAGCCCGGCGCCGCCGCCTGCGCGCACAGCTCCGGCAGGCCACCCTCGCCCAGGCGCCGGTCCCCGCGACCCGCGTCGGTGAGCCCGTCGGTGTAGAGCAGCAGCGTCTCATCGCGGTCGACCTCCTCGCGCACCTCGCTCAGCTTGATCTCGTCGAGCACGCCCAGCAGCGTGCCCGGCGCGCCGAGCTCGCGGCAGCGTCCCCGCGCGTCGATCGCCAGCGGCGCCGGGTGCCCCGCCAGCGTCACCGTCAGGCGCGCGCGCTCGCCGTCGCGCCGGAACGTCACGAGCCCGACCGTGCACAGGTCGGCGGCCGGCGGCTGCCGTCGCAGCGCGTCGTGCAGCGTCGCCAGCATCGCCGCCGGCGCCTGTCCCAGCATCGCCGCCGTGCGCAGCGTGTGCCGCGCCAGCGCCGTCACGCCGGCGGCGCGGGGACCCTTGCCGCAGACGTCGCCGATCACCAGCAGCCAGCGATCGGGCCCGTAGGGCAGCACGTCGTAGAAGTCGCCGCCCACGTCGTTGAGCTCGCCGGCGGCGCGGTACAGCGACTCCACCTCCGCGCCGAGGATCCGCGGCAGCGTCTCCGGCAGCAGCGAGGCCTCGAGCATCTTCGCGATGCGCGTGCGCTCGGTGTACAGGCGCGCGCTTTCCACCGCCGTGCCGGCGCGACGGCCGAGGCGCACCGCCAGGTCCAGGTCGGCGTGCGTGAGGCGGCGGTGTTCCTGCGAGGAGACCAGCGTGATCGCGCCGAGCGTGCGCGCGGGCGCCGCCAGCGGCACGATGATCACCGCCGTGGCCTCGATCTGGCTCAGCAGCCGCAGGTGCTGCTCGTCGCGGGCGTAGGCCGCCAGGGCCGCCGGGTCGATGTCGGTGGCGATCAGCGGCTGCCCGCTGCGGATCACCTCCGCCACGCCCTGCGGGTCCGACATCGTCGGGCGGTAGGCGCGGTCGAGCGCGTCCGCCAGCGCCAGCTTGCGCGGATCGCTGTGGTGCACCGCCACGCGCTCGATCTCGCCGTCCTCGCTGAGCACGTCCACCGCGCACCAGTCCGCGATCCGCGGCACCGCCAGGCGCGCGATCCGCTGCAGCGTCTCGGCGTAGTCCATCGAGGAGGCGAGCACGCGGCTGGCCTCGGCCATGAAGCTTTCCGCCATCTGCACGCGCTTGACGCCGGTGATGTTCTCGTACACGTTGACCGCGTAGAGCACCTCGCCGTCGGCGTCCAGCAGCGGCGAGCAGCGCACCATCAGCCAGCGCTCCTCGCCGCTGTCGCGCACGATGTTGCGCACCAGCAGCGGCTCGGGCTGTTCGCCGGCGAACAGCCGGCGGCTGGGCATCTGCGCGAAGTCCAGCTCCCGGCCCTGCTCGTCCAGGACCACGAAGCGGGCCATCACCGAGCCGGGCTCCGCGGCCATCAGCTCCTGCGGCGAGCTCGCGCCCAGCAGCTCGGCCGCGGCCTGGTTGGCGAACACCATGCGCCCGTCGCGGTCCATCAGCGTGATCGCCTCGGCGAGGTTCACCAGCACCGCCTCCAGGCGCTGCTCCACGCCGCGCACCTGCGCGAACAGGCGCGCGTTGTCGATCGCCATCGCGGCGCGCCGCGCGAGCTCCACCGCCAGCTCCAGGTCCTCCGCGCGGTAGGGCGCGGACTCGCCCAGGCGCAGCACCGACAGCGCCCCCAGCGTGCGCCCGCGCGCCACCAGCGGCGCCACCGCCGCCGAGTGGTAGCGGTGCTCGATCATGAAGCGGGCGTGCTCGGAGCCTTGCGCGAAGGAGCTCAGCAGCATGCTCGACATCTCCTCGCGCAGCTCCGGCTCGCCGCTGCGGATCACGCGCGCCACCGGGTGCTCGCCGGCGGGGTCGAGCGGGTGGCGGCGGCGCATCCGTTCGAGCGCCGGCGCGAGCCCTGGGTCCGCCGAGGCCACCGCCACCTCGTCGATCGAGCCGTCCTCCGCCAGCAGGTCGATCGCGCACAGGTCCGCCAGGCGCGGCACCGTCAACATCGCCACCTGGCGCATCGTGGTCTCCGGGTCCAGCGAGCTCGACAGCACCTTGCCCGCCTCCAGCAGCAGCTCGACCGCCGCGTCGTGCGCGCCGGCGGGGCGCGTGCGCGCCGCGCCGGCGCCCTTTGCCTTGTCGGTTGCGAAGCTCATGCGAAGACCCGCGCCGGCGAGCCGCGGCCCCCCGCGCTTGCTGACGACGCTACCAGCGTCCATACCAGCGCCGAGACCCCCCATCGGCGACCCCCCCGACGAAGAAGCCGATCAGCCACAGCAGCACGGCGGCGATCAGCACGAGCCACAGCAGGTGCACGGCGAAGCCGAGCCCGCCGAAGACCGCGAGTATCAGCAGCAGGACGATTATCGCAACCATGTTCTCACCTCGAGCTTCCTTCTTGGCTTGGCGTCTCGCCTGCTGGCGGGACGCCACAGGGTTGCCCTGCGCGCACGATCGCCAAACCCCGCGCCGCCCTCTCCGCGCCTCACGCCGAGGCCCGCTCGACCCCGCGCAGCTCGAACCACACGCGCGTGCCGCCCTCGCGGTCGACGCCCCAGCGCGCCGCCTGGCTGTCCACCAGGAACAGGCCGAAGCCGCCGATCGCGCGCGCCGGGTCGCGTGGTTCCGGCGCGAAGCCGCTGCCGCTGTCGATCACCTCGACGCGCACCGCGCGCTCGCCGAGCACGCGCGCGCGCAGCGCGATGCCGCTGCGCGGCGGCGCGTCGGAGTGCAGCACCGCGTTGGAGACGAGCTCGGAGACGAGCAGCGCCAGCGTGGCCCCGTCCACCGGCGGCAGCGCGCTCTCGGCGCTGAAGTCCCTCACCGCCGCGCGGGCCAGCGAGGGCGCCTGCGGATCTCGCTCCAGCCGCAGGCACAACGTGCGCGCTGCGGCACAGCCGGCCGGAACCGGCTCGCGCGCGGCCAATGGCGAAGCAGTCGGGCGCTCCTTGCCGGTCGACTTCTCCGCGGGCGTCATCACGGCGGTGGCGCCTGCACGAACGGGAGCGCCGCGTCGGCGCCGGTCATGCGCAGCACGAGCGTCGCGGCCTCGTGGCGCGGAGCCGTCAGCGAGATGCGCCAGCCCTCCTCCTGCGCGCGCCTGCACAGCTCGATCAGCAGCCGCAGGCCCGATGAGTCCATGAAGCTGACGTCGCTCAAATCCACCTTCAACTCGCTGGCCTTGCTTCCGCCTATGCTCGCGTCGACCTGCCGTTCGACGACCGGGATCGTGCTGAGGTCCAGTTCGCCCTCGATCGACAGCGTTACGGTTTCCCCCTGCACCTGCTCGCTAATCTCGATCCTGCCCGCGCGCGCCATCGTCTTTACGCCGCCGAGCCGATCGTGGGGACGCGGGCGAGCGTCGGCGAGGGCGTCGTCTCCTCCCCGCCGCCGACCCCCCCGGTGCGGCGCAGCGCGAGCACCGCGGTGTCGTCGGCGTGCGCTCCGCTCTGGAAGGCCTCGAGCGCGCCGGCCAGGCCGTCCATCAAGGCCGCCGCCGACTCGCCGGCGTGCGCCGCCAGCGCGTCCCGCAGCCGTGCCGCGCCGAAGCGCCGCTCGTGCTCGTCCTGGGCGTCGGTGACGCCGTCGGTGTACGCCACCAGCACGCTGCCCACCTGCAGGCGCACGCTGAACTCCTGCCAGCGCGCGCCCGCGAAGGCGCCCAGCAGCGGGCCGTGGCCGCCCAGCGGGCGCACGCCCGCCGCCGAGCAGCACAGCGGCGGCGGGTGACCGCCCACCGCCATCGTCACGGTCTCGCCCTGCACGCGCAGGCACAGCGCGGTGCACACCGACAGCTGCGCGCGCTTCTTCAGCGTGGTGTCCACCAGCGCCAGCAGCGTCGCCGGGCTCGAGTCGAACTCCGAGGCGGCGCGCAGCGTGTGCCGCACGAGCGCGGTCAGCGCGGCCGCCTCGATGCCCTTGCCGGTCATGTCGCCGATCGCCACCATCCACGCGTCCGCCAGCGGCCACACGTCGTAGAAGTCGCCGCCCACCATGCTCGTCTCGTGCGCCGGCACGTACATGCTGGCGAGCTCGTACCCCGGCATCGCCGGCAGGCGCTCGGGCAGCAGGCTGCGCTGCAGCGTGCGCGCGATCGCCGAGCGCTCGCTGTACAGGCGCGAGTTCTCGATCGCGGTGGCGGCGCGCGCCGCCACCTGCTCGGCCAGCTCCACGTCGTGCCGGTCCAGCACACGCGCCGACTCCGCCCCCAGGGTGAGCGCGCCGAGGATGCGCGCGCCGAGGCGCATCGGCACGATCAGCGCCGAGCGCAGCCGCAGCGCGCGCAGCAGCTGCAGGTGGCGCTCGTCGCGCGCCGCGCGCGCGAGCATCTCATCGTCGATGCGGGGGTGGAGCACGGACTGTCCGGTGGACAGCACGCGCCCGAGCGCCTGCGTGGGGTCGACCCGCTCGGGTAGGTGGGCGTGCAGCTCCTGCGCCACCGCCAGCTGCTCCGGGTCCATGTGCGCCAGCGCCACCGTGCGGCGGTCGCCGTCCTCGTCGAGCAGGTCCACCGCGCACCAGTCCGCGATGCGTGGCACCGCCAGCTGCGCCACGTTGTGCAGCGTCTGCTCGTAGTCGAGCGAGGAGGCCAGCGTCTCCGCCGCCTGCGCCAGGAACGAGCTGCGCAGCTGCGCGCGGCGCAGGCCGGTCACGCCCTCGATGATCATGATCGTGGCCTCCGGCTCGCCCTGCTCGTCCAGCAGCGGCGCCGCCTTCAGGAGGTTCCAGCGCTCCTCGCCGCTGCGCTTGTGCACCGTGCGGATCAGCAGCGGTGGCGCCGGCTCGCCGCGCAGGATGCGCACCGAGGGGATGTCGTCCATCGCGATCTCGCGCCCGTCCTCGCCGCGTACCTCGTAGTCGTCCATGATCGCGCTCGGCGGCGTCTCGCGCAGGCGCTCCCAGCTGTCGAAGCCCAGGTAGTCGAGCGCCGCGCGGTTGGCGTACAGGAAGCGGTGGTCGCGGCCGCGGATCGTCACCGGGTCCGACAGCGCGCCCACGATCGCGTCGAAACGGCGCTCCGCGCCGCGCAGCGCCGCGCGCAGCTCCTCGGTCAGCCGCTCCCGCTCGCGCTCGGCCGCGCGGCGCTCGCTCACGTCGAGCACGAACGCGTGGAAGGACCAGCCTCCCTCGCCGTGCAAGGCCGACACCGTCACTTCGGCGGGAAACTCGCTGCCGTCGCCGCGCAGCGCGTCCAGCTCGATGCGCCGGTCGAGGATGCGACGCTTGCCCTCGGCGAGAAACCGCTCCAGGCCCGCGCGGTGCGCCGCGCGCAGGCGCTCCGGCACGATCAGCTCGGCCACCGCGCGTCCCAGCGCCTGCTTGCTGGAGATCCCGAAGATGCGCTCCGCGCTGGGGTTCCAGTAGCTCACCACCCCGCGCTCGTCCATCGAGATCACCGCGCTGTGCGCGTGGTCGAGGATCAGCTCTGTGACGTCTGCGCTCACCCGCACGATCATCCTCCCACGCCCCGCACGACGCGGCAGGGACGCCGCGCGCGCCCCTCTACTCATCGCTCCCGGCCAGCGCCGGGGCTGGCGTCCGCGCGCGCGCCGGCGGCGCGACGCGCTTGTCCGCCAGCCGCTGCGCGAGGCGGCTGGACAGCGCCATGATCGTGAGCGCGGGGTTGGCCGAGCCCTGCGTGGGCATCGCGCTGCCGTCCGCCACGAACAGGTTGGGCACGCCCCACACGCGGTGGTCGGAGTCGATCACGCCGGTGTCGGGCGACTCCGACATCGGGCAGCCGCCCACCAGGTGCGCGTAGCGGTCGATCGTGAGCACGTCCTGCGCCTCGGCTGCCTCGAGGATGCGGTGCAGCGTGCGCTTGGCGTAGGCGATGTTGGCGCGGTCGTTCTCGCACTGGGTGTAGTCCAGCCGCGCCACCGGGATGCCGTTGCGGTCGGTCTCCGCGGCCAGCGTCACGCGGTTCTCCGCCCGCGGCAAGAGCTCGCTGATCACGCCGAGCGTGTACCAGTGGTTGTAGTCGCGCATGTACTCGCGCAGCGCCTGGCCCCAGTGGCCGTCCGCCAGCACGTGCTCGGCCCAGCCGATCGGCAGCGGCCCCACCGTCTGGATCGAGAAGCCGCGCACGAAGCCGCGCCGCTCGTCGGTCTCGTAGAACTGCTCGGAGTTGATCTCCGGCGGCGGCGCCTTGTACATGCGCATCTCCTGCTCGAAGCGCCCGGCCACCTGCGGCGCGCCCTGCACCATGATGCCGCGGCCGAGCAGGTCGTTGTGGTTGCCGATGCCGTGCGGGTGGCGCGCGCTGGCGGAGTGCAGCAGCAGCCGCGGCGTCTCGATCGAGTAGCCCGCCACCGTCACCGCCGCCGCGGCCTGGAAGCGCTCCTGCCCGTCCTGGAAGTAGCTCACGCCGGTGCAGCGCCCGCGCTCGTCGGTCTCGATCCTCGCGGCCATGCACTCGGCGCGGACCTCCACCCCGTGCGCGAGCGCGTCGGGCACGTGCGTGATGAGCGGCGAGGCCTTCGCATTGACCTTGCAGCCCTGCAGGCACAGCCCCCGGTAGATGCAGTGCGGGCGGTTGCCGAAGGAGCCGTTGGTGATGCCCACCGGCCCCACGCGCATCTCGATGCCCAGGCGCCTGGCGCCCTCCCACGCGCGCAGCGCGCCGCCCGCCACCGGGTGCGGCCCGTGCGGGTAGCCGTGCGGGTCGCCCCACGGCCACCGCTCCCCCGCCACCGGCAGCTCGCGCTCCAGGCGTTCGTAATGGGGCTTCAGCTCCCAGTAGGAGATCGGCCAGTCGGCCGCCACGCCGTCGCGGCTGCGCACCTCGAAGTCCGAAGGGTGAAAGCGAGGCGTGTAGCCCGCATAGTGGATCATCGAGCCGCCCACGCCACGCCCGGAGTTGTTCTTGCCGAGCTCCACCGGGTCCTCGCCGCCGATCACCCGCGGCTCGGTCCAGTACAGCGCGTGCGCGCCGGCCTCGTCGGAGACCCAGTCCTCGTCGGGGTCCCAGAACGGGCCCGCCTCGAGCACCAGCACGCGCCAGCCGCGCCGCGCCAGGCGCTGCGCCAGCGTGGCGCCGCCGGCGCCGGCCCCCACGATCAGCATGTCCACCTGCTCGTCGGCTCCGTAGCGGCGCATGCGCTCGCGGCCCGGCACGCCGCGGCGGTCGCGCTCGAGCAGGAATGCGGAGTCGTTCTCGAAAGGGCGCCGGGCGCCCTTGGCGGCGACGCGCAGGCGCTCGCGCAGGCGCCCGCCGCGAGCGCCCGCGCTCGGGTCCGGCCCTGCGCCGTTGTGCCCTGCGCCGTTGTGCCCTGCGCCGTTGTGCCCTGCGCTCACTCGAGGCCCCGCTCGTGCACGTCCTCGACCGGGTCTGCGACGAACTCCTCCGGGCGCTCCCACTGCTCGCGCTGGCCCTCCCCCAGCCGCGCGAAGCCGCGCGGGTGGGCCGGGCCGCCGAAGCCGATCTCGTTCCACGCCCAGGGGTGCGAGTAGAAGGCGCCCAGCACGCCGCGCATCAACACCGACCAGGCCTTCTGCACCGGCAGATCCCAGTCGAGCTCGCCCTTGGCGAAGCGCTCCACCAGCTCGTGCTGGAGCTGCGAGCCGGCGCCGGCGAAGCCGTCCTCGCTGCCCGCCTCGCGCGCGCTGCGGTCCAGCAGCGCCGCCGCCCGTCGCCAGGTCTCGGGGTCGGGCGGCAGGTCGTGGTGGCGGAAGCCGTCGAGCTCGCCGGCGCAGAACTTGGCGTCGACCATCGCCAGCACGGGAATCCGCGGCTCGGCGTGCTGGGCGGTGACCACGTCGCAGAAGGCCGCCAGCGTGCGCGCCTCCGCGGGCTCGAAGAAGCGGATCGCAGGCACCTGCGCGACGCGCTCCAGGACCACCCGGCGGGTCGGCTCGTCCCAGTGGCGCACGCTGTCCAGCACGTCGTAGTCGGGGTAGCGCCCGCGCATCTGCGGCGTCACGCCGTGGCGCTGGCGCGGCAGGTGCGGCGGCGGCTGCGGACCGGTGTGCCCCCCCTGCTTGGGCAGGTGCGCGGCCCCCACCGGGCTCAGCGCTCCCGCCGCGCCGCCGCCGCCGCCAGCCCCATCGCGCCCACCAGCGCGAGCGAGCCGGGCGCGAGCAGCGGCGGGCCCATCACGATGTTGTAGAGCGGCTCGGAGAAGCCGCCCGGACGCTTGCGTACGCCCTGCACGTGCGTGTACGCGCCCACCAGGCCGTCCAGGCAGTACAGCGCCGACAGCGCCGGCAGGACGGTGGTGGCGGCGCGGCGCGAGCGCACGCCGGCGAGCGCGGCGGCGCTCAGCAGCGGCGACAGCGCCACCGGCGTCCACATCCACTTCTCGCCGAACGATCCGCGGAAGTGCTCGAAGTAGATCTCCAGCCCGAGCGGCAGCGCGCTCGCCGCGGTGGCGGCCGACAGCGTGCGCTGCGCGCGCCCTTCGCGCAGGTTGCGTGCGAGCCGGGCGATCATCGGTGCGGTATCAGCTCCGGCAGCTTCTGGCGCAGCGACTGCGCCACCATCTGGCGCCGCCCCGGATCGCCGTGCAGCACTGCGGAGGCGAACGCGCGCGCCTGCTCGATCGTGATGTGCGGCGGCAGCGGCGGCACCTCGGGGTCGCACACCACCTCCAGCACGGTCGGGCGGTCGCTGCCGAGCGCGCGCTCCCAGCAGTCGCCAAGCTCCGCCGGGTCTTCGGTGCGGATGCCGTTCAGGCCGATCAGCTCCGCCCAGCGCGCGTAGGGCACGTCCGGCAGTTGCTGGGACTCCACGAACTTGGGGTCGCCGGACATCGCGCGCTGCTCCCAGGTGACCTGGTTGAGGTCGCGGTTGTTGAGCACCAGCACCACCAGGCGCTGGTCGGCCCAGCGCTCGCGGTACTTGGCGATCGTGATCAGCTCGGCCAGCCCGTTCATCTGCATCGCCCCGTCGCCCACCAGCGCGATCACCGGCCGCTCGGGGTGCGCGAACTTGGCCGCGATCGCGTACGGCACACCCGCGCCCATCGTCGCGAGCGTCCCCGACAGCGACGCCTGCATGCCCGCGCGCAGGCGCACGTCGCGCGCGAACCAGTTGGCGGCCGAGCCGGAGTCGGAGGTCAGGATCGCCCCGTCGGGCAGGCGCTTGGATAGCTCGTGGAAGACCAGCTGGGGGTTCACCGGGGTGGCCGGCGCCTCGGCGCGCTCCTCGATAACGCGCCACCACGCGTGCATGTTCTCTTCCACGCGCTCGCGCCAGGAGCGGTCCTGCTTGCGCTCCAGCAGCGGCGCCAGCGCCGCCAGCGTGAGCGCGCTGTCGCCGACGAGGTTCACCTCCATCGGGTAGCGGATGCCCACCATACGGCCGTCGAGGTCGACCTGCACGCCGCGCGCCTTGCCCTCCTGCGGCAGGAACTCCGAGTAGGGGAAGCTCGAGCCGACCATCAGCAGCGTGTCGCAGTCCTGCATCAGATCCCAGCTCGGGCGCGTGCCCAACAGCCCGATCGAGCCGGTCACGAACGGCAGCTCGTCGGGGACCGCGGCCTTGCCCAGCAGCGCCTTGGCCACGCCCGCGCCGAGCGTGTCGGCCACCTCGATCACCTGCCGCGTCGCTCCCAGCGCACCGGCGCCCACCAGCATCGCCACCCGCTCGCCGGCGTTCAGCACCTCGGCCGCGCGCTCGAGCTCGTGCTGCTCCGGCACCACCCGCGGACGCTCGTAGCCCGGCCCCGAGTGCACCGTGCCGTGCGCGTGCGGCGGCGTCGGCACCGCGTCTTCCATCTGCAGGTCGTTGGGCACGATCACGCACGTGACCGTCCGCTCCGACAGGGCGATGCGCATCGCGCGGTCGATCAGGTGGCGGATCTGGCCGGCCTCGGTGGCCATCTGCACGTACTCGTGCGCCACGTCCTTGAATAGCGTGACCAGGTCGACCTCCTGCTGGTAGTTGCCGCCGAGCCCGAGCCGCGCCTGCTGTCCCACGATCGCCACCACCGGCTGGTGGTCGAGCTTGGCGTCGTACAGGCCGTTGAGCAGGTGGATCGCGCCGGGCCCTGAGGTGGCCAGGCACACGCCCGCCTCGCCCGTGAACTTGGCATGCGCGCAGGCCATGAAGGCCGCCATCTCCTCGTGGCGGACCTGCACGAACTCCGGCTTCTCGCCGGCGCGGCCGAAGGCGCCGATGATGCCGTTGATGCCATCGCCGGGATAGCCGTAGACGCGCTTCACGCCCCACGCCACCGCCAGGCGCTCAAGCAGGTGATCGGCCACGCTCTCGCTCATGCTGCTCCCTTCACGCTCGAGGTTCACGCCGCCGCCTGAGCGCCCGGCGCTGGTGGGCTCATACCCCGCTGCCGGGGGCCCAAACGGCAGGCGGCGGTCAGATCACCGGCTCGCGCCGGCGCATCAGCTCGGCCTCCTGGCGGGCGGCCTCCTGCTCGGCCAGCTCGCGCTCGTGCTCGACGCGATCGGCGTGCTGGAGCTCGCGGCACAGGCGCCGCACGATCAGGAACGCCAGCGCGGGCACCGCCCAGATCGCCACGCGGAACACCGTGAGCAGCGTTTCGTAGCTGACGCCGAACAGCACGTACAGGCGATCGGCGGCGCCGAACACGAACACCAGGAAGATCCAGCTGAGGAAGGCGACGCCGAAGGCGGTGCGGTTGGGCGCCTCGCGAGGCCGGTCGGCGAGGTTGTGGACCGTGCGGTCTCCGGTCAGCCTGCGTTCGGCCCAGGGGAAGGCGGCGAGCACGGCGAGCACCACCAGCGGGAACGCGATCCCGCCCCAGAAGGGGTTGGGGATGACGGTGTAGTGGCCGATCACCACGTCGAAGCTGGGCATCAGCCGCAGCGCTCCGATCAGCCAGCCGAGATACCAGTCGGGCTGCGCGCCGTTGGTGCCGAGCCACGGCTCGAACGGGCCCCACTGCCAGATCGGGTTGATCTGCACGAGCCCGCCCAGCAGGAACAGCACGGCCGCGACCGCCAGCATCAGCGCCAGCGAGCGCGGCGCCTGGCCGGGGAACATCGGCACCCCCACCAGGCGCCGCTGGGTGTGGCGCGCGTCGCGCTTGAACTGGGTGTGATGGCGGGCCATCACGAGCGCCAGGTGCGCCCCGATCAGCGTCGCCAGCAGCGCCGGGATGATGAACACGTGGGCGATGTACATGCGCGACTCGAACACGCCCTTGCCGGGGAAGGCAGCGCCGAACAGCAGCACGCCGAGCGGGCCGCCGACGAGCGGCACCGACAGCAGCACGCCGTAGCCGATCGCCAGGCCGATGCCGGACAGCAGATCGTCGACGAGCGAGTACCCGAGGTAGCCCTCGAGCAGGGAGGTGAACAGCAGCGCCAGGCCGATCAGCCAGGTCAGCTCGCGCGGTTTGCGATAGGCGCCGGTGAAGAACACGCGCATCAGGTGCGCCACGATCGAGGCCATGAACACGTCCGCCGCCCAGTGGTGGGTCTGGCGCATCAGCAGCCCCGCCTTGTAGGTGAGCGACATTTCCACCACCGATTTGTAGGCGTCGCTCATCTCGCGCCCGCGCAACGGCGCGTAGGGGCCGTGGTAGACGGTCTTGGCGAGGCTCGGCTCGAAGGACAGCGCGAGGTACACGCCGGTGGCGATCAGGACGATGAACGAGTACAGCGCGATCTCGCCCAGCAGGAACGACCAGTGGTCGGGGAACAGATAGCGCAGCGCCTTTTTCAGCAGCGGCGCGGCGGCGGTGCGTTCGTCGATGAATTGGATCGGATCCCGGACCGGCTCGCTCATGTGGGAGGCCCCTCTCGCACCCCCCACCAGGCGGGGCCGACGCGCCCGGAGAAGTCGCCGGCGGCGCGCAGGTGCCCGCTGGGGTCGATCATCAGCGGCAGCTGCGGCAGCGGCCGCCCGGCCGGTCCGAAGATCACGCTGGCGCCGGTGGCGGGGTTGAAGGTGGAGTAGTGGCACGGGCACACCAGCGCCGGTTTGGCCTCCACCACGGGGAAGCGCGGCTTGCGGTACAGCGCCACCGCGCAGCCGGCGTGCGTGCAGATCTTCGAGTAGGCCAGGATCCCGTATGGCGCCCAGCCTTCGCGCCCCTTGGGCAGCCGCAGTTCGCTCGGGTGCAGGCGCACCACCACCAGCACGGAGGCGATGTCCTCGCGGTCGGCCCCCTCGGCGAAGGCCGTGTAGAAGGTTTCTTCTTCGACCTCGGAGGCCAGCATCGGGTAGCCGTGCGGGTCCACCAGCCGCCGCCCGCGGCGCCATGGGCTGTAGTCGAGCGGCGCCGTGTCCCACAGCGGGCCGAGCGAGAGCACCGGCGTGAGACCGGCCAGGCCGAGCACGCCGCCGGTGGCGGCGCCGGCCCCGAGCAGCAGGCGCCTGCGCGTGATCCTGCTGGCGCTCTCGTGCACCAGCTGGGCGATCTCGCTCTGCTCCCGCGGGTTCTCCTGCGGGTAGTCGTCCTCGAGCTCCTCGGTCACGACCAGCCGCCTGGCGAGCACCGCCAGCGCGAGCGCCGCGAAGCCGAGCGCCCCGCCGATGCACACGCCGAGCAGCTGGTTGGGCACTTCCGCGGGGCTGTACTCCGCGTACACCACGATGAAGCCCACGGCGAACAGCATCGCCAGCGCCAGCAGCGCCAGCACCACGTACTCGGCGCCGCGGTCGGGGAGGCCGGGCGGCACGATGCGCGCGGGCGCCTCGACGCCGTCTCCGCCGCCATCGCCGCCGCTCCCGCCGCTCTGCGCGTCGCCAGCGCCGGCGCCGCCGTGTGCCTCCGCCGAGCCGGCCTCGCCGGGAGCGCCCTGCTGCGCTTCGGGACGATCCTTCGCGCGCTCGCTCATGCGCGCAGCCTCCGCCCGAGGCCCAGGCACAGCACCGCCAGCGCGATCGCCGCCAGCCAGGCGACCAGGCCCTCGGGGATCGGCCCGAGGTTGCCGATCGACCAGCCGCCGCGGTTGTCGGGACGGTTGGTGGAGAGCACGTAGCGGATGATCGAGTTCAGCTGCGCGTCGCTGATGCGCTTGGTGGAAAAGCGCGGCATCAGGTACGGCCCGATGCGCACCGCCTCCGCGATCTCGGTGGCGTCGACCCCCTGCAGCGGCGGCACGCGCGCGCCGGTGACGAAGCCACCGCGGGCGAGGCTCTGGTGGCAGCCGGCGCAGTCTTCGGTGAACAGTTCAAAGCCGCTGTTGAGCGCGCCGGCGCGCGGCTTGGGGTGCGGGATGGCGGGCCCGGCGCCGAGCGAGGCGACGAAGTCGGTGATCGCCTCGACCTGCTTGTTGGTGAACGGCACGCGCCGGTTGGAGGGCTCGGCGTGGATGTTGGACAGCGGCATGAAGCCGGTGCGCAGGTAGAAGTCGGCGGCCTCGGCGCCCACGCCGTGCAACGACGGCGCCGCCCCGCTGATGTCACCCGCGCCGGGGCGCGGGTGGCTGATGCCCTGCCCGAGGCCGCCGTGGCAGCTCGCGCAGTTGGCCTCGAACAGTTCGTGGCCGAGCTGCACGGTGGGCTTGGCGGGCTGCGAGGGGGGCGTGAGCACGCCGCCCCGTGGCTGCGCCAGCGCGACGCCCTCGCAGGCCGCCAGCAGCAGCGCGGCAGCGCTCAGCGCGCCCCAGCGCGCGCGGGCGCCCGCCGCGCCGCGCAGCCTCGTTGCGATCGTGCGTGCCAGCCGGCTCATGACTGGTGGCAGATGCTCAGCAGCGGCACGCCGACGGCGGTCATCGCGCAGATCGTCAGCGTGAGCGGGTTCACGGTCAGCCCAACCGCGCCGAGGAAGCGCAGCCGGCCGGCGCTCACGACGGGCGGGTCGTGCGCGACGCCGCCCTTCAAGCCTTCCGGACGGGGCAGCTGCAGGGCGTCGTCGTTGCGGGTCTCGCGCGTGGCGTGGAACACCCGCCAGGCGGCGAGCTCGGCCAGCGCGCCCACCATCACCCCCGCCGCGCCCAGTCCGATCGAGAACGCGTGGACCGGGAGCGGGAAGCGCGCGTCCGGGGATTCGCAGCGCGCGAGGCCGAACTGCAAGCTGAGCAGGAACTGCAGGGCCCACGCTGTCGCGCCGCCGAAGACGCCGAACCACGCGAGCCCGTTCAGCCGCGCGAGCCTCGCGCGGCTGAGATGCGGCCCATCGCTGCGCTGGGTTGCCTGCGCGCTCACAGCGACGGCGATATCTCCGTGATCAGCACCGCCACCGCGATCACGTTGATCACGTGCCAGTACAGCGCGACCGCGCGCACGCCGGTGATGCGGTAGTCCGACAGCCCCGTGCGCAGCCAGAACAGCAGCCCGAGATCGAACAGGATGCCGAGCAGCACGTGCGCGTGGTGCAGGCCCAGCAGCGTGAAGTAGGCCGAGGCGTAGGCGCTCGCCTGAGGGTGCAGCGTGTGCGCTTCGGCGACGAACTGGTGCAGCTGGAAGGCCAGGTAGCCGCACTGCACGAAGGCGGCCAGCGCGATCAGCCAGACGGTCGCGCGCAGCGCGCCGGCGCGGGCGCGGCGCGCGGCCAGCGCCATCGGCACGCTGGTCAGCACGAGCACCGCGGTCAGCACCGACGGGTCGAGCACTTCGGGCAGCTTCACGCCCACCGGCGGCCAATGCTCGACGCGGAAGTCGAGGTAGAAGTAGCTGCCGATCACCCCCACGAACAGCATCGTCTCGGCGCACAGGAACAGCGCCATGCCCCAGATGCCGCTCGGCTGGGCCTTGCGCTCGGCGGCCATGCGCGCGGCCGCCTCGCCGCTGCGCGCGAGGGCGCTGCGCGCTGGCTGCAGCGCGAGTCCCTCGCCCGCCAGCAGCGGCGCCGGCTCGCCCGCGGGCCCTCCGGGGAGCGCGCCGCTCACGACGCCGCCTCGCGGGCCAGCGGCGGCGGGGCGGCGCCGGTGGAGTCGAGCGGCGCCTGGTGGGGCTCGCGCGCGTGCCAGGCGAGCAGCACCGCCGCCAGCGCTCCGGCCACGCCCGCGGCGATCAGGTAGTGGGCCAGCAGCAGCATCACGAAGCCGACGAACAGCACCAGCGCGAACAGCGGCGGCCACATCGAGTAGGGCGGCATCCCCAGCACCTCGTCGAGCTCGGCGTCCTGCACCGTGCTCGCGGGCGTCTCGTGTCCCCGCGCCAGCACCCCCCGGCCGCCCTCCAGGCGCTCCTGGTCGCGCCGGCGGTCGCGCTCGTCCCACATCGGGTAGGCGCTGGTGACCGTGGGGATGACCGCGTAGTTGTAGGCCGGCGGCGGCGAGGAGGTGGACCACTCGAGCGTGTCGCCCTCCCACGGGTCCGCGCCCACGCGCTCGCCCTTGAACAGGCTCACCGCCAGGTTGACGATCACCAGCAGCAGCCCCGAGGCGAGCACGTAGGCGCCGATCGACTCGAGCGCGTTGAGCGCGCCCCAGCCGGTGCTGGCGACGTAGGTGTAGATGCGCCGCGGCATGCCGTCGATGCCGACGATGTGCATCGGGAAGAACGTCACCCAGGTGCCGACGAAGCTCAGCCAGAAGCTGAGCTGGCCGACGCGTTCGTGGTACATGCGCCCGGTGACCTTCGGGAACCAGTAGTACATGCCGCCCAGGATCGGGAACACGGCGCCGCCGAAGATCACGAAGTGGAAGTGCGCGACCACGTAGTAGCTGGCGTTCACCTGCTGGTCGAAGGGGATCGCCGCCAGCGTGATGCCCGACAGCCCGCCCGCGATGAAGAAGACGATGAACCCGATGATCCACAAGAGCGGCGTCGTGAATTCGGGCGTGCCGGTGAGGATCGTGGTGATCCAGGAGAAGATCTGGATCGCCGAGGGGATCACGATGATCATGCTGGCGGCGGCGAAGTAGATCGTCACCTCCGTGGCGAGCCCCACCGCGAACATGTGGTGGACCCACACGCCGAAGCCGAGGAAGGCGACCAGCAGCTCGGCCAGCGCGACCAGCGGGAACAGCACCATGCGCCGGTGCACGAACGTGGGGATGATCGAGGTGGCGATCCCGAACGCGGGCAGGATGATGATGTACACCTCGGGGTGCCCGAAGATCCAGAACAGGTTCTGCCACAGCAGCGGGTCGCCGCCGAAGGCCACGTCGTAGAAGTGGAAGCCGAGCTGGCGGTCGAGCTCGAGGAACAGGCAGGCCAGCGTCAGCGACGGCAGCGCGAAGATCAGGGAGAAGGCGGCGGCGAGGAAGGCGAAGCAGAACAGCGGCATGCGGTTCAGCGACATGCCGGGCGCGCGCAGCTTGAAGATCGTGACGACTATGTTGATCGCGGCGGCGGTGCTGGAGATGCCGTTGAAGATCAGCCCGTAGCCGTAGAAGTCGATGTTGAGCCCTGGGTCGTACTGCTTGGAGGCCAGCGGCACGTAGTCGAACCAGCCCGCGTTGGGCGCCTGCCCGGTGGCGAGCGCGATGTACAGGAAGATCCCGGACCCGAGGAAGACCCAGAAGGAGACGGCGTTCATGCGCGGGAAGGCCATGTCGCGCGCGCCGATCATCAGCGGTATCAGGTAGTTCCCGAACGCGCCCGTGGTCATCGGGATCACGACCAGGAAGATCATCGTGATGCCGTGCATCGTGAACAGCTGGTCGTAGGCCTCGGGCGTGAGCAGCTTCTGGTTGGGCCCGATCAGCTGCGTTCGCATCAGCAGCGCCTCGGTGCCGCCGGCCGCGAAGAACGCCAGCGTGGTGAAGAAGTACATGAGCCCGATGCGCTTGTGGTCGGTGGTGGTCAGCCACCCGAGCAGGCCGGTGCGCTCCTTCCACACGCGGTCCAGGCGCGCCACCTGTTCGCGGGCCGGGGGTGCGAGCGCGGCGCCCATCGCTAGTGCAGCGCCTCCAGGAAGCTCGCGATCTTCTCCACTTCGACGCCGGACAGGCCGAGGTCCGGCATGTGGTTGCCGGGCTTGATCGCCTGCGGGTCGCGGACCCAGGCCGACAGCTCTGCGGGCGTGTTGGGGATCGTCAGCGCGGCGAGCGTCTTGCGCGTAGCCAGGTGGGTGAGGTCGGGGCCGATCTCGCCGTGCGCTTCGGTGCCGCGCAGCTGGTGGCAGCCCGCGCAGCCGCGGCTCATGAACAGGCGCTCGCCTTCGCGCTCGCGCGCCGTGGTGGGCGCCGGCGCCGGCCTGGCCATGTTGGTGAGCCACGCGTGGAAGGCGCGCGGCGCTTCGGCGATCACCGTCATGCGCATGTGCGCGTGCTGCAGGCCGCAGAATTCCGAGCACTGGCCCACGTAGGTGCCGGGATCGGGCGTGTCGAGGAGGATGCGGTTCTGGCGGCCGGGGATCATGTCGATCTTGCGCGCCAGGCGTGGCACCCACAGGCTGTGGATCACGTCCGCGGTGCTCGCGACCACGTTCACCCGCGTGTCGATCGGGATGTGCACTTCGTTGGCGGTGACCGCTTCAGTGCCCGGGTAGCGCACTTCCCACCACCACTGGTGTCCGATGATGTCCACGGTGAGGCGGGTCGAGCTCGCCGCCGGCGCCTCGCTGAAGCGGATCACGTACAGGTCGCTGGCGGCGAACAGCGCCACCAGCACCACCAGCGGGATCACGATGCCGAAGCCGATCACCATGCCGCCCGCGACCTCCTCGCGCCGCCCGAACAACGGCAGGCCCGGCGTGCGGCGCCTGAACCAGGCGATCGTCAGCAGCCCCACCGCGCCCGCGAACACCACCACCGAGGCGCCCAGCATCCACCACCACAGCAGCGCGATCAGGCTCGTCTGGTGGCTGCGCGGGGCCACGATCGACTGGCCGCCGCCGCAGCCGCCGAGGCAGATCGTGGCGAGCGCGAGCGCCGCGGTCGCGGGCCTGCGTCTGGCCGGTCCCCCGTTGCGCGCTCGCGGCGGCCTCATCGCCCCGCATACCCGCGCTCCGCGTGCCTGCGCTCCGCGTGCCCGCGCCCGTCCGGCTGCGAGGTCTCCCCTACGGCCTGCAGCAGCCGCTCCCGCAGACGTGGGGCGGCATCGGCGTCGGCGGCCCGCGCCGCGCGCTCCTCGCTCAGCTCCACGCCGCCGCCGGCGGCGAGGTCGAGCAGCCCCTGGCGCTGCTCCTCGCGGTTGACGAAGCGCAGGAACAGCCACGCCAGCAGCACCGTGGTGAGCACCACCTCCTCGACCATCATCACGGCCCCGGCCGCGTTCTGGTCCAGCACCGGGTTGATGCCGCGGGCGGCGTCGCTGAAGCGGTAGATCGGATAGAAGGCGACCTCCGTCCAGATCAGGGCGTTGGCGAGCACCGCGCCCACGAACCGCACCGCGACCACGTAGCCGATGCTGGCCCAGCCCCTGAACCAGGCCGGCTTGGGCAGCGGCCCGATCAGCGCCAGCCACAGCAGCGAGCCGAACCAGAGCAGGCAGGCGTGCTCGCACGCGTGCACCAGGTCGTGGCGGATCGCGAGCTCATAGAGGATGGGCAGATGCCAGGCGTAGAGGTCGACGGCCCACAGCACCAGCGCCGTCATCGGGTGGGAGAGCGTGCGCAGCGGCCTGGTCGCCCGCAGGCGCAGCAGCGGCGCGAGCACCGGCCCGCTCAGCCCCAGCACGATCAGCAGCGAGGCCAGGTCGCCGATCAGCAGGTGCTGGACCATGTGCACGACCAGCACTTCGTCGGCGAGGCCGTCGAACGGCGGCACCTGCACGATCGCCACCAGCAGCACGCCGGCGAGGAACGAGCGCCGCCGCCAGCGCACGACCGGCCGGCCCTCGCGGGCGAGCGTGCGCACACGGCGCATGTACAGGGCGAGATAGACGACGCCCGCCGCCACCGGCGGGATGAACTCGCCGAGGTGGAGCGAGTGCACCGAGGGGTCGGCGGCGGCGATCATGGTCGGCGCGAGCATCGGATCACCTCCCAAGCGCGTAGCGCTCCACGTCGGCTTCGAGCGCCGCCCGGTCGGGGTACTGGCCCGGATGCGCGTACACGACGCGGCCCTGGGGATCGATGAACAGCGTGGTGGGCGTCCCCTCCACCGCGGCGAGCTGCTCGAGCGAACCGAGCGAGACCCGATAGCTCGGGTAGTCGATCCTGTGCGCGGACAGGAACTCCCTGGCGGCGGCGGCGGTGTCGTCGGTGTCGGCTCCCAGGAACGCCACCTCTCCGCCGGTCACGGCCGCGACGGAGGCGAACAGCGGGAGCTCGGCGCGGCAGGGCGGGCACCACGACGCCCAGGCGTTGAGCACCACCGGATGGCCTCGGAGCGAGCGCAGCCGTGCTCGCAGCGCGCCATAGCCCCCGAGCAGACGGCCCGCCTGCTCGCGCAGACCGGCCAGCGCGGTGGGCGAGCCCTCGAGCACGACGCCGCCGCGAGCGGGCTTGGGACCGCCCGCGCCCGCGCCCAAGCCCGCACCCGCGTCCCCATCGGCGCCCCGCGCGTCCCCCGCGTCTGCGTCCGCGCCGGCGGAGGCGGCGAGGCCCCGTGCTCCCATCAGCCGGGAGAGGTCCTCGAGGACCTCCGACGCGGTCCAGGGGAACTGCGGGTGGGCGAGGTTGCGCAGGCCTTCGGCGTCCAGCAGACCGCGCAGGCGGGCCGGCATCGGGCCGGCCACCTGCGGCATGCCTTCATCCTCGATCCGCTCGCGCCCGCGCGGATCGAGGATGAAGACGCCGTCGGTGTGCTGCACATCGAAGGTCTCGGGTCTGTGCGTCATCCAGTCGAGGGCGGGCGGATCGCCCTGGGGCACGCGCTGGTAGTAGACGCCGAAGAACCTCCAGATCGCACGGATCTCCGCCTGCGTGCCGGTGAGCAGGTCGAAGTCGGCGCCGGACAGGCGCCTGTAAGCGCGCAACCGCTTGGGGCTGTCGCGCCACGGATCGACCGTGACCTCGGCCACTGCGACCCTGCGAGCGAGGCCGTCGCGGCGAAGCTCGTGCTCGAGTTCGGTGAGCACGGCGGTGGTCATCGGGCACACCTCGCGGCACAGCGTCATCGCGGGCGCGAGCACGAGCCAGCGCCCGCGGAAGGACCCGAGCGAGGTCGGCGAACCGCGTTCGCCGACCAGCCGCAGCGCCGGCGCCTGCCGCGGCGGTAGCACGGCGGTGCCCATCGCGAACGACGCGACGGTGCCGGCGGACGCCGTCCCCAGCCCCGGCCGCGGGGCGAGCGCCAGCAGCGCCGCGATCGCTGCCGCGCTTGCCGCCGACGCGGTGAGAGCTGCGGTGCGCCAGGCCCGCCCGAGGACTTCCACGGGCGCGACGTACCCCCTGGCGAACCGGCTGAAACCGATCCGTCAGGCTGATGACCGGCGCGGGTGTGGAGCCCGCGAGCCTGCCCCGCTGGGACGCCGCGCACACCCCGCGCGTCAGGATTCTGACGCGGCGCTTTGCCGGCCGCGCGAGGCGATGTCACATTGTCGGACTCCCACAACTTCGTGGGAAGTGCTGTGAGGAGGCACAGCGATGGCCGCCGGTCGTGTCCTGGATACGACCGGCGGCCATATGCGCTGCGTTTCGTGCGCTCCGGCGCCTGTGCTAGCCGCGTTCGACTGCGCGCGCGATCGCTCGGCGCCGCCGGCTCTCAGGCGGCGCTCGGCTCCCGCAGCCGGCTCGACTGGTGCTCGTCGGGAAGGTCGTAGTCGGCCCTCGCGGCCCTGTGCGGGGCCAGCGAGTGCACCACCCGCTCGGTGGTCAGCTCGTGTGCGATCAGGGCGAGGAGCGACGCGCCGAGGACGCCGAGCGCGTCGGCGAACGTCAGGTTCTGCACCGTGCCGAGCGAGAACACCTGGCTCGCCACGATCATCCAGGCGCTGATCGCCGCCGCAGCGACGCCGCACAGGAGCGAGGGCACGTGACGGCGGAAGCGGACGGCCGCGCCGAACGCCACCACCAGCATGCCGATGCCCACGCCGAGCGCCAGGTTGGCGATGTCGACGGCCGTGAACGCCTGGCTGACGACGACCAGGAACCCTGCTGCGATCGCCAGCGAGAGAAAGGAGAAGTAGCGGATGCGCATCTTGCACCTCCATGCGTTGCGGTTTCCTTGACCCCCTCTCGAGGGTTAACCGCGGACGCGCCGGCCGCCACCGCGACCGTCCGATCTCTTACGGCCGCGCCGGCGGGCGCTAGCGCGACTTGGTGATGACCTTGCCTGCCGGCGAGATCACGTACCAGAGCCCGCCGTCGGTTTCCAGTCCCTGCCCGTTGGCCTGGCCCGGTTCGGTGTCAGACACATAGGTGTAGAGCGGCCAGCCGCCGTAGGTGATGACGCTGCCGCCTTCGGGGTCGGGGTCGCTGCCGAGCAGCGAGGCCTGCACCTGGCCTGAGGCGCTCGGCTTGCCCGATCCGGTGAGCTTGGCCGGCGGCCACAGCTCGGCGCAGCTGCCCGTGCACGTCACCTTCGAGTGCTTGTCGGGCTCGAACATATAGAGCGTGCGTCCCTGCGCGTCGACGAGCACCGGCCCGAGCCCGGAGATCGTCCTGGTGGCGACGCTGGTCGACGGCGCCGTCGTGCCGGTGGTCGCGGAGGAGCCGGGCGAGCTCGAGGACGATGGCGAGGAGGAGCCTCCGCACGCCGCCAGCGAGACCGCGCAGGCGATCACGATCGTCGCTGAGCGCACCTGTGGACGTCGACGTGATCGCACCGATCAGCTCCTGGGTCGGGATGGCATGGGCGAGGCTCTCGCCGATTAAACAGCATCGCCGGACACCGGCCCGCCGATCGCGCCGGCCCGCTCGTGGCTTGCGCCGGCGAGTTCCTCGGGCACCTCCACCAGCTCGAGCAGCTCGCCCGGCGGACGTCCGAGCAGCTCCCAGCCGTCTTCGACGGCGTGCACGAGGCCGCGCCGCGAGAGCGCCGACAGCGCGCTCGTGACGGTCGGCCGGCGTGCCGCGGTGAGGTCCGCGAGCACGCTGTGCGTGAGCCGCAGCGGCAGGATCACGCAGTCGCTTCGCACCCTCCCCCAGCGCGCGGCGAGCTGCCACAGGAGCATGTGCAGGCGCACGTCCACGCGCGCCTGGTGCACGATCGCCATGTTCACCGCGAGGTTGCGCGAGCGTTCGACCGCGCGCCCGACCAGCCGGCCGGTGACCTCGGGATAGCGGGCGAGGCGGCGCGCGAACTGCTCGTCGAGCACGGCCAGCTGGGTAGGCTCGATCACGCGCCAGCCGGTCACCACCCTGAGCGTGGGCTGCGCGTCCTCTCCCTGCCACGGCCGCAACACGTCGCCCGCCCCCAGCAGCTCCGCCCCGAAGCGTCCGTCGACGCCGACACGACGGATCAGCAGGCCGTCGATCACGAGCAGCCCGATGCCCTCGCGCGGCACCGCGGTGTGCGAGGCCAGCCAGCGCCCCGCCGGCAGCCCCAGCACGCGCGAGAGGCACTCGCGCACCGCCTGCGCCCGCTTCGCGGACGGGATCGCCTCGGCGAGCTCGGGGTCCTCATCGAGCACTCGGCACAGCTCCGGCGACGCATGCGCAGCGGCATCCATACCTTGAATGTGGCAGATCTCGGCGAACGCGCTCACGTCGCCCGCGAGGTGGCGGGCGTTCATGCGGCCAGCATGGCAGCGGACCAGCGGCGCGGGCGAGGCCTCAGTCAGCCATCTGACCGGCGCCCTCGGGGGAGACGGCGGCGGCGGTCGCGACGTCCACGGGGTAGTCCCGGCGCGCACGCAGCATGAAGATCCCGGCCGCTGCCAGCGTCGAGAGCATGATCAGGAAGCTGACCTCGAGGCCGGTCGCCGCGGAGGAGGAGATGCCGTGGGGGTGGGTGCCGATCGGCGCCTGGGCGGGCACGATCCCCGCGACCAGGTCGGCGAGCGCGCCGAACGCCAGCGGTGCGAGCGCCTGCGCCAGCGAGCGCAGGAAGCTGCGCGTGGCCTCCGCGCGTCCCCACAGCCCGGACGGGATGATGTCGAGCCGGGCCGCGTCGAGCGGCGGATTGGCGGCCGAGATCAAGGCCGTGCCGCCGAGGTCGAACCACAGCGCCGGGGTGAGGCTCGAGCCGAGCAGCCCCGGTATCAGCAGCGCGGCCGCGCCGAGGTAGCACACGCCGGGCACGACGATGCGCGCGCTCAGCACGCCGCGCCGCAGCAGCGCGTCGGTCAGGCGGCCGCTGACGAGCGTGCCCAGCAGCGCGCCGACCACCAGCAGCGCGACAACCAGCTCGGCGGTCGCCTGGCCCACGTCGTAGTGGCCGCGCATGAACAGCACCACGAACGTCTGCAGGCCGGAGAAGAAGAAGTAGCCGAGCGAGGAGCTGATCACCAGCAGCAGGTAGCTGGGGATCGACAGCACGTAGCGCACCGCCGCCACGATCCCGAGCTCGCGGGGGTCCTCGCGCAGCACGCGCTCGGGGTCCGGTTCGATCCTGCGGCGGCGCACCGCCTCGACCGCGGGCTCGTCCTCCGCCTGCGGCTGTGCCGCCCGGCCCGGTTGCTCCCACCCCTCCTCCACCGTCCACTCGTCCCGGCCGTCCTCCTGCTCGCGTTCGGGCAGGCTGACGGTCCCCGGCTGCAGGTGGCTCTGCCCGCCGCGCGCCGGCTCGGGGATCGTTCGCCACAGCGCGCGCGCCAGCCACAGCCCAGGCAGGGCGAGCACGATGAACGAGGCGCGCCACGAGATCGCGCTGGCGAGCGAGCCGCCGACGATGAAGCCGCCAGCCGAGCCGGCGATCTCCCCGCCGAGGATGTAGGCGTACACGCGTCCGCGTTCGTGCGCGGGGAAGTAGTCGCCGGTGAGCGAGGCCACCGCGGGGCCGGCGGTGGCGGTCACGGCGCCGAGCGCGAGGCGCGTGAGCAGCAGCGTGCCGTAGCTGCCGGCGAAGCCGCTGGCGAGCGAGGCCACGCTCCACAGCGCGATGCTGGCGGCCAGCACGGGGATGCGCTTGATGTGGTCGACGAGCACGCCGACCGGTACCACGAACACGGCGCCCACCAGCAGCGCGACGGAGCTGAGCAGGCCGATCTCGGCGTTGCCGATGTGCAGCGCGCGCTCCAGCTGCGGAGCGGCGGCGCCGATCGTGGCGGTGTCGGCGCCGCTCAGCCCGAGCACCGCGCCGAAGGCCAGGATCACACGTGCGCGCGCCGGCCCGCCCACGACCTCCACCACCTGGCCGCGAACCGCGCGCGCGCCGCGGCCGCCGGCGCGCGCCAGCGCCGCACCGACGCCCGCCGCGAGGTCTCTGGCCGTCATCTAGCTCTCATCGCCGCCGCATCGCCCCGTGTACTACCCGGCCAGTATGGCCGCGCGGCGAGGCAAATTAGTTGCCTAATGCAATAATGGGTATATGCCATCAATCGCGCCACCGCGACGCGCCACCCGCGACGCGGCCGACCGCGAGGAGCTGATCGACGCCGTGCTCGCCGCCAGCCGCGCGCTGGTGGCGGTGGCCGCGCGCTCGCTCGCGGACCTCGCCGAGGACGTCACGCTGGCGCAGTACAGGGTGCTGGTGGAGCTCGCCGCGCGCGGGCCGCTGCGCGCGGCGGACCTCGCCGCGGCGCTGTCGGTGGACCGCTCCACCGCCACGCGCATGTGCGAGCGGCTGGTGCGCAAGCGGCTCGTGCACCGCCGGCGCGAGAGCGCCGACCGCCGCGCGGTGCGGCTCACGCTCACGGCCGCCGGCAGGGAGCTGGTGCAACAGGTCACGCGCCGGCGCCGCGCGGAGATCGCGAAGATCGTGCGGCGCATGCCGGGCGACGGCCATGCGCAGGTGCTGGCGGCGCTGCACGCGTTCGCCGCCGCGGCCGGCGAGGTGCCGGCGCAGGACTGGGCGATGGGTTGGGACCTGCACCCGTGAGCGTGCCGGTCGCCGTTCCGGCAGAGGACCCGCCGCCCTCGCTGCTGCGCTCCAGCTCGGCCTGGCTCGGCGGCACGCGCCTGGGGCTGGTGGTGATGGCGCTGGTCGTGGGCGGCCTGGCCGGGCTCGGCGCGGCGGGCTTCCGCTGGCTGATCTTCGGCTTCACCTGGCTGGCCACAGGGCACCAGCAGTTCGGCCAGCAGGGTCGCGTGGGCAGCCTGCACCTGCCCTTTCTCGGCTTTTGGTTCCTGCTCGTGATCCCCGTGGTGGGCGGCCTGCTGTACGGACCGCTGATCCAGCGCTTCGCGCGCGAGGCGCGCGGGCACGGCGTGCCTGAGGTGATGGTGGCGGTGGCCGAGAACGGCGGGCGCATCCGCCCGCCGGTGACGATCGTGAAGGCGCTCGCCTCGGCCATCTGCATCGGCGCGGGCGGTTCGGTGGGGCGCGAGGGGCCGATCGTGCAGGTCGGCTCGGCGCTGGCGTCCACGCTCGGGCAGCTGGTACGCATGTCCGAGGGGCGCCTGCGCATCATCGTCGCCTGCGGCGCCGCCGGCGGCATCGCCGCCACCTTCAACGCGCCCATCACTGGCCTGTTCTTCGGCTTCGAGATCGTGCTGCGCGAGTTCTCGCTGGACGCGCTGTTCGGCACGATCCTCGCCGCGGTCAGCGCCGACGTGGTCAGCCGCGCCTTCTTCGGCTCGGGCCCCTTCTTCACCGCGGTGCCGCACGACCTGGTGGCGCCGCACGACTACGCCTACCTGCTGGTCGCGCTGCTCGGGCTCGCCGCCGGACTCGTGGGCATCGGCTTCAAGACCGTGCTGTACGGGCTCGAGGACTACGTCGACGAGCTCTGGCACGGACGCCCGGAGTGGGCGCGCCCGGCCGTCGGCGGCGTGGCGCTCGGGCTGGTGCTGCTGGCGCTGCCGCAGATGTACGGCGTGGGCTACCCGGTGATGGACAAGGTGTTCGCCGGCCACGAAGCGCTGTGGTTCGTGGTGGTGCTGATGCTCGGCAAGGTCCTCGCCGCCAGCCTGACGCTGTCGATCGGCGGCTCGGGCGGCGTGTTCGCGCCGTCGCTGTTCACCGGCGCGGCCGGCGGCACCGCCTTCGGCGTCGTCGCCCAGCACATCTTCGGGCCTGCGATCGGGCCGCCGGCGCTGTACGGCGTGGTGGCCATGGGCGGCGTGTTCGCGGCCGCTGCGCAGGCGCCGCTGACGGCGATCGCGAGCGTGGTGGAGATGACCGGCAACTTCGGCATCACGGTCGCGATCATGCTCGCCGCCGGCATCGCCGCGGCTGTCTCCAAGCGCCTCAGCTACGGCTCGATCTACACCACCAAGCTGCTGCGGCGGGGCATCGACATCGAACGTCCGCGCGCCACCAGCGCGCTGGAGAAGCTGACGGTGGCGGACGTGATGCAGCCCCTCCCGGAGGAGACCTCGCGCGCCTCGCTGCCCGCGGGCGCCGCCTCGCAGGCGCCGGCTGCGGCCTGGGAGCGGCTGGTGGGCCCGGTCACCGGCACGCGCGAGCCGCAGGCGCTGTTCGCCGAGGAGGACCTCGAGCACGCGCTGCGCCAGCTGGTGCTGTTCGGCCGCGACGGGCTGCCGGTGCTCTCCCACGACGGCCAGCACCTGCGCGGCTGGATCACGCGCAAAGACGTGCTGAGCGTGCTCGAGCAGCGCATCACCGAGACCACGCGCGAAATCAGGCGCGGCGCGCTGGCGGCGGAGTTCGCGCTCGAGGACCCGGCCGCGGGCCTGCACGACCCGCCCACGCCGCTGCGCGGCTACGAGCTAGTCGAGCTCGCCGTGGGCGCCAGCTCGCCGGCGCTGGGGCGCCGGCTCGGCGAGATCCACTGGCCGCCGGGGTGCCGCGTGGTGGCGATCACCGAGGGGCGCGAGATTCGCGCCGCCAGCGACGAGATGCAGCTGCGCCCCGGCGAGCGCGTGATCCTGCTGGCGCCGCAGCGCGCGCGGGAGCCGGCGGCGTCGCAGCCGCCGGCCCTGGCCGAGTAGCGCAGCCCACGGTCACCGCTGTGACGGCCGCGCTTGCGCCGCGGCGGCGAGCCGCTGGCGCGGGGGCTTCGCGGTGATGCGCTCCATGTTCTCGTCGGAGGCCATTGCGGTGGCCACGTCGCGGGTGTAGCGGCGGGCGCCGCGCAGCAGGATCAGCCCGCCGAGCGCCATCGGCGCCAGCATCGCCAGGAAGCTGTAGCGCAGTCCGGGGGTGCTGGCGCGATATCCGAGTCCTTTGGTGGCACTGGCGGGAGCGCTCGCGAGGTTGTCGGAGAGGAGCCCGAACAGCAGCGGCGCCGCCGCCACCGCGAGCGTGCGCAGCACGTTGCGGATCGCCTCCGCCCTGCCCCACAGGCGGCCGGGCACGATGTCCAGGCGAGCGGCGTCTACGGGCGCGTTGGGCGCGCCGAGGGCGGCTGCGGCGAGAACGTACACGGGCAGCGCGAGCGCGAGCTCACGGGTCAGCAGGCCGGGCACGAACAGCAGCGCCGACAGCACGAACGCGCCGCCCCCCACGAGCATGCGCGCGGAGGCGCGGCCGCGCGCGAGCAGCTTGTCGGCGATGCGTCCGCCGAGCACCGTGCCGGCCAGTGCGCCGGCGGCGATCAGCGCCAGCAACCAGGTGGCCACCGGTTGCGAGACCCTGAAGTTGGCGATCACGAACACCACCCCGAAGGTGTTGACGCCGGCCTGGAAGAAGTACCCGAGCGAGGAGGCGACCACGAGGGCGACGTTGGTGCGGATGCGGAGCACGTAGCGCGCGGCGCTCCACACCGACATCTGCAGAGGATCGTGCTCGAGCACCAGCTCGCGCCGCGGCTTGGCGCCGGCCTGCTCGACGGCGCGCTCCACCTCGGCGCCGCGCGCGGCCGGCGCCTGCTCCTCGCCGTCCTGCCGGCCGCCCGCGCCCGGCCGCCCGTCGGCCTCCCCACCGCCGGCCTCCCCACCGCCGGCCTCCCCACCGCCGCCCTCACCACCGCCGCCCTCACCACCATCGGCCTCCCCACCGCCGCCGGCCTCCCCGCCGCCGCCGGCGATCTCGCTGGCGCCGCGCGGCACGCGGCTGGCGCCGCCGCGGGCTGGCTCGGGAATCGCCTTCCACAGGCCCGCGGCTACGGCCAGGCTGGGAAGCGCGAGCACCCACAGCGCGACGCGCCAGGAAAGGCTGGCGAGGTTGCCGCAGACGATCAGGCCGAAGCCCGCGCCGAGCAGCTCGCCGGCGAGGATGTAGCCCCAGATGCGCCCGCGCTCGTTGGGCCAGAACAGGTCCCCCACCAGCGAGGCCACCAGCGGAGCGGCGGCGGCGGTGACGGCGCCGAGCGCCAGCCTCACCACCAGCAGCTGCTCGAAGTCGGCGCAGGCGCCCGCGAGCAGCATGCCGGCGGCCCATGCGGCCACCGCGACGGTCAGCCAGCGCACGCGGCGGGCGTGGTCGGCCAGCGCGCCCATCGGCAGCGTCGTCAGCGCGCCCACCAGCGAGGGCGCGGCGGCGAGCAGGCCGAGCTGGGTGTCGTCGAGGTGCAGCGCGGGCTTGAGCTTGCTGGCGACCGCGCCGAGCGAGGAGAGGTCGGCGGTGTTGAGGCCGAGCACGCAGGCGAACAGCACGATCACGTGCAGCCGCGCCGGACCGCCGAGCTGGCGGCGCAGGTGCGCGAGCAGCGAACGCGCTGCCGGCGCGGGGCTGAGAGGCAGGCCCGCCGCCGGTTGCCGCCACTGCGCTCGCTGCTCCACGCCCTCCTCGTGACACTGTGCTGGGGTCTCCTACGCGCCCGCTGCGCAGCGGCCGACGGCCGGCAGCTACCCGCTGCGCGCCCGCCGGCAAACCGCCGCCGGCGCAGGCGGACAGCTCCTGCATCGAGCGGCCCGCGCGCGGGTAGCAGCCCTGGGTGAGCGCAGACCGATCGAGCCGCCCGCTGCGTGCGGCGGAGCGACGGGTGCTGCTGGTGCTGGGGCTGCCGACGCTGACGATGGCCTTCTCGAGCACGGTGGTGTCGACCTACCTGCCGGTGGTGGCGCGCAGGTTCACCGCCTCGGAGATAGCGATCGGGCTGATCCTCGCGGGCGAGGGCCTGACGGCGCTGGTGGTGCCGCTGCTGGCCGGCACCTGGTCAGACGCCCTGCGCGCGCGTGGCGGCTCGCGCCTGACGTTCATGCTGGCGGGCATGCCGGTGGCGGTGTGCGCGCTGGCGCCGCTGGGGCTGGTGCACGCGCTGCCGGCGATGGGGGCGCTGGTGGCGACCTTCTTCGCCGGCAACTTCTTCAGCTACGAGCCCTACCGCGCGCTCTACCCCGACCTGCTGGCCAACGAGGTGGTGGGCCGCGCGCAGGGCACGCAGGCGGTGTGGCGCGGCTGCGGCACGATCCTGGCGCTGGCCGGCGGCGGCGTGATGCTGAGCGCGTGGAGCGGCCTGCCGTTCGTGGCGGGGGCGGCGCTCGAGGCGGCCGGCGCAGCCACCCTGGCGACGCTGCTGCCGCGCGTGAGCGAGAGCTCGCGCGGGCACCGGCTGTGGCCGGCCAGAGCACAGCTGCGTCGAGACACGCGCGACGTGCTGGCCAAAGCGCACGAGCTGCTGCGCGAGCACGGCGAGCTGCGCCTGTACCTGCTGGCGAACGTGCTGTGGGAGCTGTCGCTGGGCGCGCTGAAGACGTTCATCGTGCTGTACGTGACGAAGGGCCTGGGGCGCAGCCTGTCGGCGGCGTCGCTGATCATCGGCGCGGTCGCGGTGGTGATCCTGACGGGCGCGGTGGCCAGCGGCAGGCTGGGCGACCGCTACGGCGAGATCCGCGTGATGCGCTGGGGGCTGTGGCTGTACGGCTGCGCACTGGCGGTGTTGATCTTCACGCGCGCGGAAGCGGCGCTGATCGCGGCGGCGCCGGTGGTGGCCTTCGGCGGCGGGCTGACGATGACGCTGCCGTACGCGATCCTGGTGCCGCTGATGCCGGACGACAGCCACGGCATGCTGACCGGCTTCTACAGCCTCAGCCGCGGCCTCGGCGTGATGCTCGGCCCGCTGCTGGCGGGGGTCGCGATCGAGCTGCTGCGCGGGCCGTTCGCCTCCACGCACGGGTATGGCGCGATGTGGATCGTGAGCGCGGGCGCGATCCTCGCGAGCATCCCCGTGCTCACGCAGCTGGGCTCGCAACTGCGTGGGCGCGGCGGCGCCGGGCGAGCACAGCGGCGGCCACGCACCCGGGCGGATGAGCGGCCGGCGCGCTGACAGGCACGCGTTTCACGCCCCGGACAGCGGGCAGTGGCTGTGGTGTCACGGCGGCGGCGCAGACGCCGCAGGCACAGCGACAGCGACGAGAGGCGAGATGATATTTCCGTTGCACATCGCCAGCGAGCAGGGGCGCGCGCAGCGGCGGGGCGACCCCGCGGCGGGCCCCGTCGCCGCCCGTGCGGGAGGCTGCGAGCGGTGAGCGAGACGTCGAGCGCGTCTGGCAACGGTTCGCCGCCGGCGCAGGTGCGGGTGATGCTGCGCCCGATCGGCTCGCCCCTGACGGTGGGGCTGTCGGGGCTGGGCATCGCCTCGCTGGTGGAGAGCGGGCTGGCGCTCGGCTGGGTGCCGGCGACGCAGACGCGCGATGTGGGCGTGATCCTGATCTGCGTGCCGTTCGTGCTGCAGCTGCTGGCGTGCGTGTTCTCCTACCTCGCGCGCGATGGCGCGGCCGGAGCGGCCGTGGGGGTGCTGTCCACGACCTGGCTGGGCGCGGGCGTGCTGCACGTGATCTCGGGCGGCGGCGGGCGCACCGACGCGCTCGGGCTGCTGCTGCTCGCCGCCGCGTTCGCGCTGGCGGTGTCGGCCACCTCGATCTCGCGCGCCAACCGCCTGGCCGCGCTGATCTTCTTCCTGGCGGCGCTGCGCTTCGGCCTGGCCGGCGTGTACGAGGTCGGCGCGCCGGACGCCTGGGACCACGCGGCGGCGATCGTGGGGCTGGCCGTGTGCGGCGCGGTGGCGTACGCCACGCTGGCGTTCGAGCTCGAGGGCCAGCAGCGCCGTTCGGTGCTGCCGACCTTCCGCCACGGCCGCGGGCGGGTGCGCCCCGGCGGCGAGCAGGGCGAGCAGCCGCAGGTGCTGGCGGGCGAGCCCGGCGTGCGCCAGACGAGCTAACCGGCGACGACGGCGAGCGGGCGCTGCCGCTTCCTATGCTGCTGCGATGAGCGTGCCCGAGGAGGATCGCGGCGGCTGGTGCGAGCTGGTGTGGGAGCTCGCCGCGTTCGCCCGCCCCTCCGCCTCGGAGGGCGAGCGGCGCGCGGCCGAGCTGATCGCGGCGCGGCTGCGGGAGCGCGGCTGCGAGGCGACGGTGGAGCGCGAGCTGGCGCACGGCGGCTACTGGCATCCGATCGCGCTGGCGAACGCGATCGCGCTGGGCGCCTCGGCGCCGGCGGCGCGCGGCGGGCGGGTGCGCCGCGGACTGGCGGCGCTGGCGGCGGGCACGGCGGCGGCGGCGCTGTGGGACGACCTCGGCCACGGCCGCCGCTGGTTTCGCCGCGCGCTGCTGCCGCGACGCGCCACCTGGAACGTGCTGGCGCGGGCCGGCGACCCGGCCGGCGCGCGCACGGTGGCGTTCGTGGCACACCACGACGCGGCCCACTCGGGCCTCGTGTTCCACCCCGCGCTGGGCCGCATCGGCCCGCGCCTCTCGCGCGAGCGCCACGAGCGCTCCTCGCACACGCCGCCGATCCTGCGTGCGGTGCTGGTGGGGCCGGCGGCGATCTGCGCGGGCTCGCTGCTCGGCGGCCGCGCCCCGCTGCCCGCCGGCCGCGCCACGCTGCCCGCCGGCGGTGCCCTGCTGCGTGCGGGCGGCCGCGCCGCGCTGGCGCTCGGGCGCGCGTTCGCGCTCGGCACGATCGCGGCGATGCTCGACATCGGGCTGCGCGAGGCGGTGCCGGGCGCGAACGACAACCTCGCGGCGGTGGGGGCGCTGGCGGCACTGGCCGAGCGCCTGGAGGAGCGCGGCGCGGTCGGGGTGCGCGTGCTGCTGATCTCGACCGGCTCGGAGGAGTCCTTCAGCGAGGGCATGCAGGGGCTGATCGAGCGCCACCGCGACGAGCTCGACCCTGCGAGCACGGAGTTCGTGTGCCTGGAGTGCCTGGGCGGCTCCACGCTGATCGTGCTGGAGGGCGAGGGCATGCTGCGTATGCGCGACTACCCGCGCGAGCAGCGCGAGTCGCTGGCGCGGGCGGCCGAGCGCGCGGGCGTGGCGATCGCGCGGGGGCTGCGCACGGTGGGCGCGACCGACGGCCTGATCGCGCTGCGCGCCGGCTATCCCACCGTCACGCTCGCCTCCGTGGAGTCCAACAAACTGCCGCTCAACTACCACTGGCCGAGCGACGTGCCCGAGCGCCTGCACTGGGACACGGTGGAGCGCGCGATCGCCGTGTGCGAGGCCTACGTGCGCAACCGCGCGGCGGCGCCGGCCGCCACGGCGGCGCCGGCGAGCACGCTGCCGGCCAGCTGACGTCGGCGCTTGGAGGCCCACAGCACGGCGCTGCGCGGGTGCGCGCGCTGGTCGAAGTCGCCGTGCGCGTCGCGCCGCTCGTCGACGGGCGCGAACAGGTTGCCCTCGCGCGGCGGCTCGATCGGCTGTTCGGTGAGCTGCGAGCCGACGCCGGTCCTCGCCATGTACCAGTCGCCCAGCCACGGCGCGATGCGCTCGCCGAGGATCGTGTAGACGGTGGGCGCGCCCACGTAGATCTGGCGGCGGCGGTGGTGCGCGGCGAAGTGCACGGCGTCGGCGGCCACCTCGGGCTGGTAGATGGGGGGCACCGGCATCGGCTTGTAGCGCATCTTCGAGCGGCAGTGGTCGAACTGGGGCGTGTTCAGGCCCGGCAGCTGCACCATCGACACGTGCACGCCCGAGCGCTGGTGGCGCAGCTCGCTGCGCAGCGACTCGAAGAAGCCCTTCATGGCGTGCTTGGCGCCGCAGTATGGGGACTGCAGGGGGATGCCGCGGTAGGCCATCGCCGAGCCGACCTGCACGATCGCGCCGCGGTCGCGCGGGCGCATGCGCTCGAGCGCCGCCTTGGTGCCCCACACCGAGCCGAGGTAGGTGACCTCGGTGGCGCGCCTGAACTCCTCGGGCTCGATCTCCTCGAAGAACGCGAACACGGTGGTCATGGCGTCGTTGACCCACACGTCGATCGGCCCCAGCGCCTCCTCGGTGGCCGCGGCGGCGGCGTCGACGGCGTCGTAGTCGGCCACGTCGGTGGGCAGCGGCAGCGCGACCCCGCCGAGGCGCTCGACCTCGCGCGCGGTGCGCTCGAGCCCCTGCCGCCCGCGCGCGAGCAGCGCCAGGCGCGCGCCGTCGCGCGCGAAGCGCTCGGCCACGGCTCGTCCCACGCCCTTGCTGGCGCCCGTCACCACCACCACCTCGTGTCCGCTCATGCCAATCGCTCTCCTTGTCGGTGTGTTACAGCCGCCGGGCGGCCCTGGTTCTCGCTCGCCACGCGGCGCTCATTCGCCTTCAGCGGCCACGCAGGCGCTGGCGGCGTTGACCAGCGAGAGGTGCGTGAGCGCCTGCGGGAAGTTGCCGAGCATCTCGCCGCTGGCCGGGTCCATCTCCTCGGCGAACAGGCCCACGTCGTTTGCCAGCGCGACCAGCTCGTCCATCGTCTCGCGCGCCTCCTGCGCCCTGCCCATGCGCGCAAGCGCCTCCACCAGCCAGAACGAGCAGGCCAGGAAGGCCCCCTCCTCGCCTTGCTGGCCGCTGTAGCGGTAGAGCAGGGGGCCGTCCGCGCCGAGCTCGTCGCGCACCGCCTCCACGGTGCTGTGCAGGCGCGGGTCCTCGCCGTCGAGGAAGCCCACGCGGGCGGCCAGCAGCACGGCCGCGTCGAGCTCCTCGCCGCCGGCGTAGAAGGTGTAGCTGCGCCGCGCAGGCGAGAAGCAGTTGGCCTGCACCCACGCGCGGATCTCCTCCGCGCCCCGGCGCCAGCCCGGCACGCCCTCGCTCGGCGCCTCGCCGCGCTCGGCCAGGCGGATGGCGCGGTCGAGCGCCACCCAGCAGTTGATCTTGGAGGTGGTGTAGTGGCGTTTGCGCGGCAGCTCCCAGATGCCGGAGTCGACGTTGCCCCAGATGCGGCAGACGTGGTCGGCGACCTCGCCCACGCGCACGCGCGTGTGCGGGTCGAGCGCGTTGCCGTGGCTCACGTACAGCTCGATCGTTTCGAGCAGGTTGCCGTAGCAGCCGAGCTGCAGCTGGCCGGAGGCGCTGTTGCCCTTGACCACCGGGCGCGAGCCGCGGTAGCCGGCCAGCGGCAGCTGCGTGCGCGTGCGCGGCACGCCTCCGGCGAGCGTGTAGAAGGGCTCCATGCGCGGGTGCGTGGGCTCGCTGGCGGCGAGCATCCACGACAGCGACGCGTGCACCTGCTCGCGATAGCCGGCTGCCCCCAGCGCGTCTAGCGCGAAGGCGGAGTCGCGCAGCCAGGCGTAGCGGTAGTCGTAGTTGCGCTCGCCGCCGACGCGCTCGGGCAGCGAGCTGGTGGCCGCCGCGGCCATCGCCCCGGTGTCTGCCGTGATCAGCAGCTTCAACGCCAGCAGGCTGCGGTCGACGGCCTCGCGCCAGGGTCCGCGGTAGGAGTGGAAGCCGAGCCAGCGCCGCCACGCGTCGGCGGTGCGCTGCAGGCGGCGCTCGATCTCCTCGCGGGGCGCCAGCGGGATCGGCTCGCCGTCCACGAACGCGCACGTGAGCAGCGCCTCCTGCCCGTCTGAGAGCTCGAACTCGCCCTCGATGCGATCGCTGCTGTGCAGCGGCTCGCCGGCGTGCCAGCAGCGAAAGGCCATGGTGGAGGAGCCGCAGCGCGCCACGATCGCCTCGCCGTGGCGCTCGAGCGCGGTCTCGCGCTGCGCGAAGTCGAAGCGCGGCGCGAGCAGGTAGCGCATCCTCACGCGGCCCTCCTGCGCGCACACGCGCCGCACCAGCTCCGCCCACGACAGCTGCCCGCCGTCCTGGAGGCTGAGCGCGTCGCTCACGGTGACGACGCCCTCGGCGGTCTCGAAGCGCGTCTCCAGCACGTTGGTGCCCTCCAGGTAGCGGCGGCTGACGCGGTGCTCCTGCACCGGCGCCAGCTCGAAGCGCCCGCAGCGCTCGGGGTCGAGCAGCGCGGCGAACACGGCCGGGCTGTCCATCGCCGGCACCGGCAGCCAGTCGACCGAGCCGTCGCGCGCGACCAGCGCGATCGTGCGCCCGTCGCCGATCGCGGCGTAGTCGCCGATCGGCGCATAGCCGCCGGCCCGCCCCAGGCGCTCGCTGGTCGCCGCCGCGCTCTCGCTCGCGCCCATCCGCTAGCGCTTCTTGTTCTCGACGGCGCGCTGCAGCTGTGCCTTGTTCATCTTCGAGCGCCCGTCCACGCCCAGCTTGCGCGCCTCCTCGTAGAGCTGTTCGCGCGTGCGTCCGCGCGGGCCGGGGCGCCCGGAGCGCAGGCCGCCGCGCCGCCCGGAGGAGATGTCGCGCGTGGACGTGCGCGAGCGCGTGCGCGATTCGCCGCTGCGCGCGCGCTCCTTGTTGACGGTGCGCGCCGCGATCTCCTCGGCGCGCCGCTCGGAGGCGCCCTGGCCGCGCTCGGACTCCTTCACGTGCTCGTACTGCCGCGCCCGCTTGGTTCCCTGCTTCACTCCTCTTGGGGGCATCGTCGCCGCTCCTCCTCTGTACTCGCTGTGCTCGCTTGCTCTGCGAGCTACCCGGCCGGCGCGAGCGCTAAAAGGGCGCCGTCAGGCGCCGGCGCGGTGGCGCTCGCGCGCCGTCGCGATCTCCGCGAACGCGTCCTCGCGCGCGTGCCCCAGCCGCCGACCGTGACCTGCTTGCCCGACTCGAGGTCCTTGTAGATCTTGAGTCCTAGGCGTGCCCGGCGGTGGCGCCGGCGCCGGCCACCTCGTGCTCGCCCTCGGCGAGCTCCTCGACGACCTTCGCGCAGAAGGCGTCGAGGTCGTCGGGCTTGCGGCTCGAGACGAGGCCCCGGTCCACGACCACTTCCTCGTCGACCCACTCGCCGCCGGCGTTGCGGATGTCGGTCTGCAACGACGGCCACGAGGTGAGCGTGCGCCCGCGCACCAGGTCGGCCTCGACCAGCGTCCAGGGACCGTGGCAGATCACGCCGACGGGCTTGCCGGCGGCGAAGATCTCGCGCACGAACTCGAGCGCGCGGCGGTGGGTGCGCAGCTGGTCGGGGTTGGCGACGCCACCGGGCAGCACGAGGCCGTCGTAGTCGCCCGCATCGGCCTGGTCGAGTCTCTTGTGGGCCTCGTAGGTGGAGCCCTTGTCGAGGTGGTTGAAGGCCTGCACCTGACCGCGCTCGGGCGCGATCAGCTCGGGGGTGCCGCCGGCCTGCTCCACCGCCTGCCAGGGCCTGGTGAGCTCGATCTCCTCGACGCCGTCCTGGGCGATGAGGAAGGCGATCTTCTTTCCCTTCAGCTCGGAAGCCATTCGTGGCGCTCCTTTCGGGTCGTTCTCAGCGTGTACCGGTGCGAGAGGACGCCTACCCGCGCGCCCGTCGCCCCAACCGCGGCGCGGGCCGGCCCGTCCACGGCGCCGGCGGCCTTGATTAGCCTCATGCGGGCCGGGGAAACAGAGCTTGCGATGATCGAGGAACTGCTCCCCCAGCTGGTGCAGTGGAGCGCCTACCACGAGGGCATCGGCCACGACGTGTACAGCGCCTTCGAGCTGCGCTCGGGCACGCTGATCGACCCGATGGAGCCGCCGGAGGGCCTGGAGGCGGTGGCGCGGCTGCGCACGCCGGAGCGGATCGTGCTGACCAACCGCCACCACTACCGCCACGCGGACCGCTTCGCGGAACGCTTCGGCTGCCCGGTGCTCTGCCACGAAGCGGGCCTCGAGCACTCCGACGAGGAGGAGGTGAGCGGCTTCTTCTTCGACGAGCAGCTGGCCGAGCACGTGCGCGCGCTCGAGCTGGCCTCGATCTGCGCCGAGGAGACGACGCTGCTGCTGGAAGTGGCCGACGGGGTGCTGTGCTTCGGCGACGGCGTGACGCGCGCGGCGGACGGCTCGCTCGCGTTCATGCCCGACCGGCTGCTTGGCGAGGACCCGGACGCGGTCAGGCAGGGCCTCGGCAAGAACCTGCGGCGCATGTTCGAAGAGGACTTCGACGCGCTGCTGTTCGCGCACGCCGAGCCGGTCCTGGGCGGCGGGCGGGAGATGCTGCGCTCGCTGCTGTCGGGGCGCACCGTGCACCAGCTCGGTTAGGACCGGCTCGAGCGGGTAACCCTCAGCCATGACGACCGGAGGATCGATCTTCCTGATCGCGGTGGGCGCGATCTTGCGCTACGCGGTGAGCGCGACGGTGTCGGGCGTGTCGATCCAGACGATCGGGCTGATCTTGATGATCGCGGGGATCGCCGGCCTGGTGCTGTCGCTGCTGTACATGCTCGTGTGGGGGCCGCGGCGCGTGACGCGCGACCGCGTGATCGAACGCGAGCCCTACGAAGACCCGCTGCCGCGCTGAGCGTCCGCGGCGGGGGCGCGATCGCGGGCGGCGCTCACGGCGCTCAGTCGGTGGTGCGCCGGCGGTAGAGGTGGGTGGCGAGCGGCGCGAACACGGCGATCAGCAGCGCCGACCACAGCAGCGCGGCGAGCATCGCATGCTGCATCGGCCACGAGTGGATGCTGGCCGAGGGGTTGGGGTTGGCGAACAGTTCGCGCGAGGCCGAGGTGACGGCGCTCACCGGGTTCCAGTCGGCGATCGCTTTGAGCGCGGCGGGCATGTGCTCGGTGGGCACCAGCGCATTGGAGACGATGGCGAGCGGGAAGAACACCACCAGCCCCATGCTCTGCGCGGACTCGGGGCTCTTGCTGATCATCCCCAGGCACGCGCAACTCCAGGAGAGCCCGTAGCTGAACAGCAGGAACACGCCGAAGCCGCCGAGCGTGGCGAGCACGCTGCCGTCGGGGCGCCAGCCGACGAGCAGCCCGGTGGCGGCGACGAACGCGGAGCAGATGGCAGCGGTCAGCAGGTCGGCGAACGTCCGCCCGACGAGCATCGCGGGGCGCCACACGGCGAGCGTCCTGAAACGGTCGATGACGCCGCTGCCGAGGTCGCTGCTGAGCCCCACCGCGGTGCCCATCGCGGAGGTGGTGAGGTTCATCGCCAGCAGGCCGGCGATCGCGAAGCTCTTGTAGCTGCCGCCGCCGGGCAGCACCACGCCGGAGCCGAACACGTACACGAACAGCAGCGTGAACAGCACCGGCTGCACGGTGACGTCGGAGAGCTGCAGCGGCTCGCGCGCGATGTGCACGAGGTTGCGCCTGGTGAGGACGGCGAGGTCGCGGAGCCGCTTCATGCGACCGCCTGCTGGGGGTCGGCGGCGACCTCTCCGTCCGGTGACGGTGCGGTGGGGTGGCCGGTGAGGGCGAAGAACACGTCGTCGAGCGAGGGCTGGCGGACCTCCACGTCGTCGACGGTGATGGCCGCCGCGTCGAGCGCGCGCACGATCGTGGTGGCGAGGCCGGCGGCGCTGCGCACCGGCGCGCGCAGGCGGCGGCCGTCGTGGCTGACGTGCACGGGGCCGGCGACGAACGCCTCGAGCGCGGCGGCAGCCTCGGCGCGGGGCTCGCTGAGCGTCACCTCGAGGCGCGCGCCGCCGGTCTGCGCCTTCAGCTCGGCGGCGCTGCCGCCTGCGATCACGTGGCCGCGGTCGATCACGACGATGCGGTCGGCGAGCTCGTCGGCCTCGTCGAGGTACTGGGTGGTGAGCAGCAGCGTGACCCCGTCGGCGACGAGGCCGCGGATCACCTCCCACATGCGCACCCGGCTGTTGGGGTCGAGGCCGGTGGTGGGCTCGTCGAGGAACAGCACCGGCGGGCGCGTGACGAGCCCGGCGGCGAGATCGAGGCGCCGGCGCATGCCGCCGGAGTAGGTCTTCAGCAGCCTGCCGGCTGCGTCGGTGAGCTCGAACTGCGCGAGCAGCTCCTCGGCGCGGGCGTCGGCCTGCGCGCGGCGCAGCCCGCCGAGGCGGCCGATCATCACGAGGTTTTCGCGACCGGTGAGGACTTCGTCGAGGGTGGCGTCCTGCGCGGTGACGCCGATCTTGCGCCGCACCGCGCCGGCTTCGCGGACGACGTCGTGGCCGGCCACGCGCGCGCTGCCGGCGTCGGGCAGCGACAGCGTGGTGAGGATGCGCACGGCGGTGGTCTTGCCGGCGCCGTTGGGCCCCAGGACGCCGAGGATCGCGCCGGCGGGCACCTCCAGGTCGACGCCGTCGAGCGCGACGGTGGGCCCGAACCGCTTTCTGAGCCCGTGGGCTTCGATCATCGAACCGCTCATCCGCGCCACTCTACAGTAACTGAAAAAAGTGTGCAACTGAAGTTTTGCTAGGATGGATGCATGGTGGACGAGGGGTCCGAGCCGCCCGGCGCGCGCCCCGGCGCCGGCGGCGGGACGCAAGGCGAGCGGGACTTCGCCGAGGAGCTCTCCGACGACGCGCGCATCAGGAGCGTGCTGGAGCGCGAGCTGGGCGAGCAGCTGGCGCACGCGTTCGTGGTGGCGCGCGCGACGCAGGAGCGCTGGGAGCGCCGGCGCCGCCCCGGAGACGGCCTGCGCGAGCGCAAGAAGCGGCGCACGCGCCAGCAGATCTCGGACGTGGCGACCACGCTGTTCGTGGTGCGCGGCTTCGACCGGGTGAAGGTGTCGGAGATCGCGGAGATCGTGGGCGTTTCGGAGAAGACGGTGTACAACTACTTCCCCACCAAGGAGTCGCTCGTGTTCGACCGCGCGGACGAGACGATCGAACGGCTGGCGAGGGCGCTGCGGGGCCGCGGCGCGGGCGAGTCGCCGACGAGGGCGGTGCTGCGCGCGCTGGCCGACGACATGGACGACCTCGAGGACCTGCCGGAGGAGCTGTACGTGTTCTTCCCGCTGTTCAGCGAGATGATCGCCACCACCCCGGCGTTGCGCGCCGCCTGGCTCGATTTGCTGGGCCGGCTGGTGGAGGTCGCCACGGAGGAGCTCGCGCGGCTCGCCGACGTGGACCCGCGCGAGCCCGAGCCGACGGTGGCGGCGCGCGCGATCGTGGCGCTCGCCGAGCTCTCCTTCGCCTCGCGCATGCGCCACATCGAAGCGGGCCTGCGCGGCGGCGAGCTGCGCGCGGCGGTGGTGGAGGACCTCGAGCGGGGCGCGCGGCTGCTCGACGCGGGCCTGTGGTCGTTCAACCTGCTGGCCCAGGGGGCGCGCACGCGCCAGCAGGTGCGCGAGGCGGCGTGGGCGGCCGAGGAGGCGCGCCGCCAGGTGCAGGAGGCGCTCAGACGGGCGCGCTCGGCCTGGCGCGAGCTGATACGCGACGAGCACGGGGCCGACGAGGCCTTCCGCACGAAGCTCAGGGAGCGCCACGAGGCGATCCGCGCGCGCGAGGCGCCGCGCGGGCCGGCGTCAGACACCTGACAACGCGCCCCCCGGCCAGCAACCCTGCGCAGGCGGCCGTGTCGGAGACGTAGTGGGAAAAGCAGACGACGAGGAGGCCCTCATGTCCAGGAGAACAGCCCTCACGACGATCGCGGCGCCGGCGGCGGCGCTGGCCGCGGCTGCGGCCCTCGCGGCGGGCGCCTTCGCGTCTGCGGCGCCGGGCGTGTCGGCGCAGGCGGCGAGCGCGGTGACCGACAACGGCGCGACGCTGTCGGCGACGGTCGACCCGGCGGGGCAGGCGACGACGTACGCCTTCGAATACGGCACCAGCGACCACTACTCGGTGCAGACGGCGGTTCAGAGCGCGGGCGCGGGCACGCAGCCGGCGCAGGTGAGCGCGCAGCTGAGCGGGCTGCAGGCGGGGACCACCTACCACTACCGGGTGATCGCGACCAACGCCGGGGGCACCGCGACCGGGAGCGACGCCACCTTCAAGACGGCCGGCATCGCTCCGCCGCAGGCGACGCTGCCGCAGCCGGCGACCGGCGCGGCCACCGGCCTCGGCGTGGACAGCGCGACCCTCGACGGCACCGTCAACACGACGGGGCTTCCCGCGGGCGAAACCGAGACCTACTACTTCCAGCTCGGGCCGTCGCAGCCATATGCGCTGCAGACGCCGGCGCAGACCGTCAAGGCGACCGGCGGCTTGATCGCGGTGAAGGCGCTGGCGAGCGGCCTGGCGAGCATGCAGACCTTCCACTACCGCCTGGTGGTGCTCGACGAAGACGGCGAGTCGAGCGCGGGCCCCGATGAGACCTTCTCGACGCTTCCGCGCGAACGCCTGCACCCGGCCAGGGTCGAAATGTCGGCCTCGCCGCGCTTCCACCGCGGCCTGCCGGACCGTGTGACGGTGTCCGGCCGGATGGTGCCGCCGGCGGGCATGAGCGAGGCGATCGCCTGCCGCGGTTACTTCGACATCACCTTCCGCGTGGGCCACGAGATCGCGGTGCAGTCGCTGCGCGCGGGCATCCACAAGGACTGCACGTTCTCGTTGCCGGTGGTGTTCCACGAGCGCGGCAGGCTGATGGGCGGCCGTGTGACCGTGCACGTGCTGTTCGCGGGCAACCGCTTCCTGCACCGCCTGGAAGCTCCGCCGCAGACGATCCAGGTGGGTTGACGGGCGCCCCGCTCCCCGCCGGGCCGCTGCGCCCCGCTCCCCGCCGGGCCGCTGCGCCGGCCCGCGGGGAGTTGGCCCGGCGAGCGCGAGCGGCGCTTTCAGCGGAAGGCGTCGATCCCCGTGAGGGCACCGCCGACGACGAGCGCGTGCACGTCGGCGGTGCCCTCGTAGGTGACGATGGACTCGAGGTTGTTCATGTGGCGGATGACGGGGTACTCGAGCGTGATGCCGTTGGCGCCGAGCACCTGGCGGGCGCTGCGCGCGACCTCGAGGGCGGCGTTGACGTTGCCGAGCTTGCCCATGGAGACGTGCTCGGGGGCGAGCCGGCCGTCGTCCTTGAGGCGCCCGAGGTGCAGCGCGAGCAGCGTGGCGCGGTTGACCTCGAGCGCCATCTGGGCGAGCTTTGACTGCTGGATCTGGGTGGCGGCGATGGGCCGGCCGAAGGCGATGCGCTCCTTGGCGTAGTCGAGCGCGGCCTCCAGGCAGGCGCGGGCGGCGCCGGCGGCTCCCCAGACGATGCCGTAGCGGGCCTCGTTCAGGCAGGAGAGCGGCCCGCGCAGCGAGCTGGCCTCGGGCAGCATGGCCTCGGCGGGCAGGCGCACGTCGTCGAGCAGCAGCTCGGAGGTGACGGAGGCGCGCAGCGAGAGCTTGCGGTGGATGTCCTGGGTGGTGAAGCCGGGCGTGCCGGCGGGTACGAGGAAGCCGCGCACGCCCTCCTCGGTGGCGGCCCACACGACGGCGACGTCGGCGACGGAGCCGTTGGTGATCCACATCTTCTGCCCGTGCAGGATCCAGTCCGAGCCGTGGCGCCGCGCGCGGGTGCGCATGGAGCCGGGGTCAGAGCCGGCGTCGGGCTCCGTCAGCCCGAAGCAGCCGATGGCCTCGCCGGCGGCCATGCGCGGCAGCCACTCGCTCTTCTGCTCCTCAGAGCCCCAGCGCCAGATGGCGTACATGGCGAGCGAGCCCTGCACGGAGACGAGCGAGCGCAGGCCGCTGTCGCCGGCCTCGAGCTCGAGGCAGGTGAGCCCGTAGGCGGTGGCGGAGGCGCCGGCGCAGCCGTAGCCGCTGAGGTGCATGCCGAGCACGCCGAGCCTGCCGAGCGCGGGCGCGAGCTCCCTGGTGGGGAGCTCGGCGCGCTCGAACCAGTCGCCGACGTGCGCCAGCACGCGATCGGCGACGAACGCGCGCACGGTGTGGCGGATGTCGCGCTCCTCGTCGGAGAGCAGGTGATCGACGTCTAGGAAGTCCCGTGGGTTGACCTTCGCGGGCGCTGCGGCCGTGCTCGCCATTGCTGTCGCTCCTTGCCTTTAGATTTTCCGAGGATGTCATATATGGATGCGTGCACGGCGATCTGGTCCACCCCCGCTGTGCTCCGGCGTGCGTTCGCGTCGATGCGGGCCGGGCGTGGCTGACGGGTTGGCGCTGCGCATCCGCGACGCCGACGCGCGGGGCGACGCGGCGGCGTGCGCGGAGGTGTACGCGTCCTATGTGCGCGAGACGGCGATCTCCTTCGAGGAGCAGCCGCCGCCGGCGCGGGAGATGGCGCGGCGGATCGAGCGGGCGTACGTGTGGCTGATCGCGGAGCTCGACGGAGGCGTGGCGGGCTACGCCTACGGCGCGCGCTTCGCGCAGCGCCCGGCCTACCGCTGGTCGGCGGAGGTCACGGTGTACGTGGACGCCGCCCACCACCGCGCGGGCGTTGGCCGGGCGCTGTACGGCGAGCTATTCGAGCGCCTGCGCGCGCTGGGGCTGTGGACGCTGTGCGCGGGCGTGACGCAGCCGAACGCGGCCAGCGACGGCCTGCACCGGGCGATGGGCTTCGTGGAGGTGGGCACCTACCGGCGCATCGGCTTCAAGCTGGGCGCCTGGCAGGACGTGCGCTGGTGGCAGCTGGACCTGCGCCCCGGCGAGGCGGGACCGCCCGGCGAGGGGCTGGAGATCTTCTCGCGTTAGCCCGTGCGCGGCGCCCGCCGCCCGCAGCCCCGCCAGCGGGCCGGCCCGCCGGCGGGCCGGCGGCTAAGGCGCCGCGGGAGCGCCCGCGCAGGCGGCCCAGTGCGCGGCGATGCGGTCGAACAGCGCGAGCGCGCGCTCGCGCGCGCCCTCGGCGCCGGCCTCGATGCGGCGCGTGAGCTCCTCGGCGTCGAGCTCGGGCTGGCGCGGCCGGCTGCGCGCGCTGGCCACCCACCGGCGCGCGATCTCGAGGTCGGCCTCGGGATGGAACTGCAGCGCGACGCTGGCGCCGTGCACGAACGCGAGTGGCCCGGCGGGCGAGCTGGCGAGCTGGCGCGCGCCGGGCGGCGTGGCGAACACGTCCTCGTGCCAGCACAGCCAGGGCCCCGGGCCGATCAGCGCGGGCGGCGAGCCGGGCGCGGGCGCCGCCGGCGCCTCCTCGCGGTGCGCGATCCAGCCGATCTCGAGGAAGGGCGCGCGCCGCACGCTGCCGCCGAGCGCGGCGGCGAGCGCCTGCGCGCCGAAGCAGATGCCGAGCAGCGGCACGCCGGCGCGGTGCGCGGCGCGCAGCAGCTCCAGCTCGCGCGCGATCCACGGCTCGCGCGAGGCGTGCACCGAGCGCTCAGAGCCGAGGCTCACGACCGCGTCGGCGGCCTGCGGGTGGGGCCATGCGCGCAGCTGCGGCGCCGAGAGCACCTCGAGCGCGTGCCCGCGCTCGACGGCCCACTCCGCCAGCAGCCCGGCGGGCGCGTCCGCTTCGTGCTCCAGGACGAGGATGCGCATACGCGGCGTATCGTGCATGACGCGGGCGTCGGTTACGCTCCGCCGACTGGCACGACCAGTGGATGGGGAGATGGAACGCGAGGAGCGCCAACGGGCGGTCGCGGGCACCGAGTCCGTGTTCCGTGACGTCAACGAGGCGATCGAGCGGGGCCAGTGGCCCGGCGAGCAGGGCGCGCAGGCCTTCCGCTGCGAGTGCGCGCGCGGCGGCTGCACCGCGATGCTCGAGCTGACCGCGGCGGAGTACGAGCGGGTGCGCGCGCACCCGCGCCGCTTCGTGCTCGCCCCCGGCCACGAGGACCCCGCCGTGGAGGACGTGATCGAGCGCCACGCGCACTACGTGCTGGTGCACAAGCGCGGTCAGGCGGGCGAGCTGGCGCAGGCCAGCGACCCGCGCGCCTGAGCTCCCCGGCTCCCGTCGCGCAGCGCGAAGCGCATCTCGAGCTGGGTGCCGCCGCCGGCGCGGGCGAGGACCGTGAGCGCGTCGCAGCCGAGCGAGATCACGCCCAGGCCCAGGCCCAGCCCCGGACTGGGCTTCGCCGCGCCCAGCCCGCAACCGTCGTCGGCCACCACCACCGTGAGCTCGCCGTCGATCACCGCCGCGGTGACCTGCACGGCGCGCGACTGGTCGCCGCCGTAGGCGTGCATCAGCGCGTTGGTGACGGCCTCGGACACGGCCAGCCGCACGCGTTCGAGCTCGTCCTCGCCGGCGCCGTGCTGCGCCGCCAGCGCCGCCACCTCCGCGCGCGCCTGCGCGATCGCGCACGGGCGCGCCCCGTAGCAGGCGTCCAGCGTGGTAGCGCACTCCAGCCGTTCGTTCAAGACGCTTTTAAATACCTCTTCACCGCGATGTCTAAACCGTCCTGGCTCAGGGTCGGGCCATCGTGGGCGGCGGGCGGTACGGTGGGCGGGTGAGCGCACAGTCGCTGTACCTGCGCGACGCGAGCCAGATGCAGGCGCTGTCGTTCACGGTGCACATCCCGCTGGTGTGCTTCGGGATCGCGCTGCCGAGCATGATCGCCTACCTCGAGTGGCGCCACCTGCGCAGCGGCGATCCGCTGTACCGCACGATCGCGCGGCGCTGGACGCGGGTGATGGCCGCGCTGTTCGCCGTCGGCGTGATCACCGGCACGATCCTCAGCTTCGAGATGGGGATGCTGTGGCCGGGCTTCATGTCGACGTTCGGCGGCGTGTTCGGCCTGGGCTTCGCGATCGAGGGCTTCTCCTTCTTCATGGAGGCGATCTTCATCGGCATCTACGTGTACGGCTGGCCGCGGCTGGGCCCGCGCGCGCACCTGCTGAGCATCGCGCCGGTGGTGCTGGCCGGCTTCACCGGCTCGCTGATGGTGATCTCGGTGAACGCCTGGATGCAGCACCCCTCGGGCTTCAGGCTCGTGCACGCCCCGAAGGGCGCAGGCGGGCGCGCCGTCGACGTGCACCCGCTGGCGGCGCTGTTCGGCAACAGCTTCCTGTGGAACGAGCTCGTCCATATGTACGTGGCGGCGTTCATCGTGACCGGCTTCCTGCTGGCGATGCCCTACGCGGTCCAGCGCCTGCGCGGGCGCTGGGGGCGCTACGAGCGCACCGCGCTGGCGGTGCCGCTGACGATCGCAGCCGTCGCCTCGCCCGTGCAGATCCTGATCGGCGACTGGTCCGCGCGCGACGTGGCCAGCGAGCAGCCCACCAAGCTGGCGGCGATCGAGGGGCTCGCGCACACCACGCGCGGCGCCGCCGAGCACCTGCTGGGCTGGTACGCGCACGGCCACGTCGAGTTCGGCATCGCCATCCCCAGGCTGCTGTCGCTGCTGGCCTTCCACGACCCCGACGCCACCGTGCAGGGCCTCGACGCGGTGCCGCTGTGGCAGCGCCCGCCGGTCAACATCGAGCGCATCTCCTTCCAGCTGATGGTCGCCGTGGGCACGGCGCTGGCGCTGCTCGGCGTGTGGTTCCTGGGTGTGCGCCTGCGGCGCGGGCGGCTGCCGGCGCAGCGCGCCTTCTACGCCGCCGTGGCCGCCGCCGGGCCGCTGTCCGTGCTCGCGCTGGTGGCCGGCTGGGTGGTGACGGAGGTGGGGCGCCAGCCGTGGGTGGTGTACCGCGTGATGACCACCACCGAAGCGGTGACGCGCGCCCGCGGCGTGCCGGTCGGCTACGGCGTGCTCGCCGCCGCCTACGTGCTCGTGGCCTGCGGCGTGGCGTGGGTGCTGCGGCGACTCGCGCTGGCGCCGCTGGACGGGCCCGAGGACCCGCTCGGAGCCGGCGCCCGCACCGGCGAGGGCTCGCACGCCGGCGGCGCCGGCGCGGGCGGGCCGCGCGCGAGCGGGGCGACGGGGGCCTAGCGCGGTGCACCTGTACGCGCTGCCGATGATCTGCGTGCTGGCCGGCGTGGCGCTTTACGCGGTGCTGGGCGGAGCCGACTTCGGCGCGGGGCTGTGGCAGCTGGCCACGATCCTCGCGCCGCACCGCGGCGAGGCCCGGCGCGCCCGCGCCGAGCGCATCCGCGAGCACGCGCACCACTCCATGGGTCCGGTGTGGGAGGCCAACCACGTGTGGCTGATCTTCGTGCTGACCGTCACCTGGACCGCCTACCCCGCAGCCTTCGGGGCGATCGCCTCCACGCTCGCCGCGCCGCTGCTGCTGGCCGGGGTGGGCGTGGTCTTCCGCGGCGCCGCCTACGCGCTGCGCTCGGGCACCGCCGAGGCCTCCGAGCTGGGCCTGATCGACACCGTGTTCTCGCTCTCCTCGATCCTCACCCCGTTCGCGCTGGGCACGGTGGTGGGCGCGATCGCCTCCGGGCGCGTGCCGCTCGGTAACGCCGCCGGGCCGCTGCTCTCGAGCTGGCTGCACCCCACCTCGATCGCGGTCGGCGTGCTGGCGGTGGCGGTGTGCGCGTACATGGGCGCCGTGTACCTCGCCGCCGACGCCGCCCGTGGCGACGAGCGCGAGCTGGTGGACGCGTTCCGTGCGCGCGCGCTGGCAGCCGGCGTGCTCGCGGGCGCGGTCGCGATCGCGGCGCTGCCGATCGTGCACGCCGACGCGCACCGCCTCTACCACCGCCTGCTCGACGGCCCCGGCCTGGCCGGCTTCGCGGTGTCGGTGCTCGGCGGCGCGAGCACGCTCGCGCTGGTGGCGGCGCGCCGCTTCGAGCTCGCGCGCGCCTCCGCGGCGCTGGCCGTGGCGGGCGTGATCGCCGGCTGGGCGCTGGCCCAGCAGCCGCTGCTGCTGGCGCGCCTGACGCTCGCGCAGGCCGCCGCGCCGCACGACGTGCTGATCGCGCTGCTCGTCGCGATCGCCGCCGGCGGCGCGATCCTGTTCCCCTCCCTGGCGCTGCTGTTCGGCCTGCTGCTGCGGGGCCGCTTCGACCCCGGCGGCGCGCGGGCGCAGCAGGGCGAGCGCGCCCGGTGCAGCGGAGAAGGCGCGGCGCTCGCGCAGGCCGCCGGCAGCCAGGCCGCGGACGCCCAGGCCGACGGCAGGCAGGCCGCGGACGCGCAGACCGACGGCAGGCAGGCCGCTGGCGCGCAGGCCGCGGACGCGCAGGCCGGCGCCGGCGCCGGGCGGCTGCTGGCGGCGTCCTCGTCCGGCCTGTGCGCGCGCCTGTCGCTGGCGGGGCTGATCGGCGGGCTCGGGCTGCTGAGCGCCGCCGAAGCGCCATGGGCTCACGGCCTCGGCGTAGCCTGCCTTTTCGCCTGCATGGTCTTCGCCTTCGCAGCGGTAGACCCGACCGAGCTGGCGCGCCGGGAGGACGCGGAGTAGCCGGCGCGTCGATCCGCGCTCGCCTGCGCCGGGAGCAGCGCGCTCACAGCCGGCGCCCGCGCGCTCGCAGCCGGCGCCTCGCGCTCACAGCACGCGCCGCCCCCAGGTGAAGCTTTCGGCGAGCCAGCCGGAGGTGAGCGGCAGCACGTACACGCCCTGCCCGGATGAGTGAATCGCCCACTGCGGGCTGAGCGCGATCGCCTCGTGGATCACGTTGGCCTCGGTGGCAGTCGCGTCGAAGCTCGCCGAGCCGAAGAACAGCAGGTCGCCGCCCTGCACTTCGGCGATGCGCAGGCGCTCGCGCTTGGGCGTTTCGCCGGCCTGCTGGGCGGCGGTGCGACCGAGGATCTGCCGTCCCCACGGCAGCCGCGAGCGCTTGTAGACGCGCCATACGAAGCCGGAGCAGTCATAGCCGCCGTGTTCGAGCCCGTCGGCGCGGCCGTCGGTGGTGCCGCCCCACACGTATGGCATGCCGATCTTGGACACGGCGATGCGCAGCACCTGCAGCTGCGCGGCGTCGTAGCCCGGCAGCGCGAAGGCGGACAGCGCTTCGCGCGCCGCCGCCAGCATCCACGGCGAGGCTTCGAGCGTGGCCGCGAACGAGTAGGCCGCTTCGGCGCGCGTGATCGCGTTCCACGGGTACAGGTCGAGCGCCTGTTCGCCGACGGGGTGCTCGTAGCGCAGGCCCAGGTAGCGCGCCACCACCTCGCTGCCGAAGTAGGCCGGCGGCTGCAGGCCGGCAGCGGCCGCGACCTGCTGCACGTGTTCGGCCACTTCGCCGAGGCCGAGCTGCGCCACCAGCAGCGCGTCGAAGCGCACCACGCTGAGCGGGCCGGTCGCCGCGACCTGCACCGGCGCGGCTTCCAGCCGCGCCGCCAGCGCGGCCAGCGCCGCCGCGTCCTCACCGCCGCTGAGCGCTTCCGCCCCGCCGAAGCCGCCGCCGGCCTGTTCGCCCATGACGCCGGCGCCGAGCACGCTCTGCTGCGCGGCGGCGTCCCAGTCTGCGGCCGTGAGCCTGTGCGCCGGCGCCGGCCGCGCCGGTGCGGCGGGCGCGAGCGCCGGCCACGGCAGGCCGAGCGCGAGCGCGCAGGCAAGCGCGCACGCGCACCGTCTACGCGGGCTCGGGCACCTCACCCTCCCCCATCGGCCCGAGCCCGCGCGGCGCTTTAGCGCTGCACGCGCCGCGCTGGACGGATGCGGCGCGCGCTGCGGCGACTCAAGCTGGGGCGGGGGCGGGCGCGGCGCTCGTCGCGGCGCCGGGCGCGGGCGGCTCGCCGCACAGCTCGCCGGCGAGCGCGCGCAGCAGCGCGGCGACCTCCGGGCGGCGCGGCGCGCCCTCGTCGGACAGCGCCTCGCCGAGCAGCTCCCTGCGCGCGCTCAGCAGCCGCTCGCCGTGCTCGTGCCCGGCGGCGGTGAGGCGCGGCGCCCGCTGCTCGCCCTGCACCAGGCCGCGCGCGCGCAGCTCCTGCGCGACCTCGCGCACACGCTCCTCGGGCACGCCGTCGCGCGCGGCCAGCTCGCGCGCGCCCTCGAAGCCGTGCTCGTGGATGCGCACCAGCGCCCAGATCGCGCCGGGGCTGAGCTCCACGCCCGCGCGCGCGGCTACGCGCCGGCGGAACTCGGTGCGCTCCTCGAGCGTGGTGACGCGCGTGAGCGCGCGCTCGATCTCGGCCAGCGAGTCGGGCGAGCGCGGCGCCGCGAGGCTGTCATCGAGGCCGGTGGCGGTGGCCGCCGCGCTGCGCAGCGGGCGCTCCTGCATCAGCAGGCTGAGCACGAAGCCGACCGCGGTGACCGCGGCGGCCACCAGGAACACCGGCGCCAGCGAGTGCACGTAGGCGTGCTGGTAGGCGCTGCGCGCGGCCGGCGGCAGGCGCCCCACCTGCGCGCCGGTGAGCCGCGCGCCCTTGCTGGCCTGCGCCGCCAGCTGGCCGCTCAGCGCGCCGCGCAGCTGGCCCGCCAGCCGCGTGGAGAAGATCGTGCCGAAGATCGCCGTGCCGAGCGAGCCGCCGATGCCGCGCAGCATCGTCACGCTGGAGGTGGCGGCGCCCAGCACCGAGTAGTCGACCGCGTTCTGCACCGCCAGCACCAGCACCTGCATGACCGAGCCCAGGCCGAGGCCCAGCACCAGCAGGAACAGCGCGGCGGTGAGCGTGCTGGTGCCGACGTCCAGGCGCGAGAGCAGCACCAGCCCGGCGCTCATCAGGAGCGTGCCCACGATCGGGAACACGCGGTAGCGGCCGAAGCGCGAGATCAGCTGGCCGGAGAGGATCGAGGTCACGAGCAGGCCGGCCATCATCGGCACCAGGCGCAGGCCGGCGGCGGTCGGCGAGGCGAGGTCGACGGTCTGGAAGTACAGCGGCAGGAACGTGACCGATCCGAACAGGGCGAAGCCCACCACCAGCGACAGCGATCCGCCCACCGCGAACACGCGGTCGCGCAGCAGCGCCAGCGGCAGCACCGGCTCGCGCGCGCGCCGCTCGGCCACGCAGAACAGCGCTATCAGCGCCACCCCGAGCGCGCCCACCAGCGCCACCTGCGGCGAGCCCCACGCCCAGCTGGTGCCGCCCAGGCTCGTCACCAGCACGATCGCGCTGAGCCCGCAGGCGAGCAGCGCCGCGCCGACGTAGTCGATCGACGGCCGCCCGCGCGGGGCGGCGCTCGGCAGCGTGGCGCCGATCATCGCCAGCGCGCCCAGCCCCACCGGCAGGTTCACGTAGAAGATCCAGCGCCAGGAGATGGCCTGCACGATCACGCCGCCGAGCAGCGGCCCGGCGACGCTGGCCACGCCGAACACGGCGCCGAACAGGCCCTGGTAGCGCCCGCGCTCGCGCGGCGGCACGACGTCGCCGATGACCGCCTGCGTGAGCACGATCAGGCCGCCGGCGCCGAGGCCCTGCACCGCGCGGAAGGCGATCAGCTCGGTCATGCTGTGCGCCTGCCCGCACAGCGCCGAGCCGGCGAGGAACAGCAGCACCGCGCTCTGCAGGATGCGCTTGCGCCCGTACAGGTCGCCGAGCTTGCCGTACAGCGGCGTGACCGCGGTCTGGGCCAGCAGGAAGGCGCTGGTGACCCACGACAGCCGCGTCAGGCCGCCGAGGTCGCCCACGATCGTGGGCAGCGCGGTGGCCACGATCGTCTGGTCGAGCGCGGCCAGCAGCACCACCAGCATCAGCCCGGCGAAGATCACCCCCACGCGCGGCCGGGCTGCCGGCACGGACGTCGCGGCTGCGGCTGCCACGTGCAGATCCTAACCGGGCGGCGCGCCCCCGGAGCGCTCGCGCGCGAGCCACATCAGCGTGGCGAAGGCGCCGAGCGCCAGCGCGTTGAGCGCCAGCTTGTAGTCGGGCGAGACGCTCCCGAACACCGCCGCGCGGGTGGGTCGCGGCCCGCCGGGCACGAGCCCCAGCGCACCGAACAGGGCGCCCACGATCAGCGCCGCCAGCGCCATCGCTGCGAACATCAGCGCCACGATCCGCGCCGCGAAGCGACTGCCGTAGTAGGAGCGGTAGGCGACCACGATCGGCAGCACGATCAGGTCGGCGAACAGGAACGCCAGCACGCCGGCGAAGCTGATCCCGCCGGACCACAGCACGGCGGCCAGCGGCACGTTGCCCACCGAGCACACGAACGACAGCACCGCGATCGCCGGCCCCACCAGCACGTTCTCCAGCGCCGTGGCGGCGCCGCCGGCGTGGCGCACGAACAGCGCCGTGAAGAAGCCGTCGCCGAGCTGCGCCACGAAGCCGGCGAGCAGGAAGCCGATCGTGATCTCGCGGTAGAGCATCAGCCAGTCCGCGCGAAAGCGCCGCGCCACCTGCGACCAGCTCGCGCGCGAGCGCAGGCGCGCGCGCCAGCCGCCGGCGCCGGCGCCCGCCGGCCCGTGCCGGTGCCCGTCGCCGCCCCGCGCCGCCCGGCGCGCGTGCTCGCGGGCGGCGCGCTCCAGCTGGGGCGAGACGAACAGGCGCAGCATGGCGCTCATCAGCGCGATCATGAGGAGCCCGCCGAGGTACTCGGCAAGCGTGAACTGCCAGCCGATCAGCGCCCACAGCACGAGCCCCAACTCCCACACCAGGTTGGTGGAGGCGAGCTGGAAGGCGAGCGCGCTGGCCGCCGAGGCGCCCATCGCGAACAGCGAGCGCGCGATCGCGATGGCGGCATAGGAGCAGGAGCTGGAGGCGGCGCCGAGCGCGGTGGCGAGCGCCACCGGCCGCGCCCCCGAGCCCGACAGCGCGCCCTCGATCCGCTCCCGCGGCGCCCACGCCTGCACCACCGCGGAGATGGCGAACCCGAGCACCAGCGCCCACCACACCTCCCAGGCCATCAGCAGCGAGTCCCTGAGACCGTGCCAGAGGACTTCGAGCACGCCGGGCACCGGCCGCGGGCGGCGCGCTCAGCGCCGCACGCGGTACTCGAGGAAGGTGGCGAACCGGGACTGGCGCGCGCCGAGCTGCTCGAGCTCGAGCGAGCGGGTGAAGCCCTCGAACAGGCGCTTGCCGGCCCCGAGCAGCAGCGGCGCCACGATCAGCGTGAGCTGCTCGACCACGTCCGCAGCCAGCGCCTGGCGGATCGTGTCGGCGCCGCCCATGATGTGCACGTCGTCGCCGCCGGCAGCCTCCCGCGCGCGCGCCAGCGCCTCCTCCAGCCCGCACACGAAGTTGAACTCGCCGCCGTGCGGCTGCTCGGCGGGCCGGTGCGTGAGCACGAAGAAGGGCTTGCCGGCGGGGTTGCGCCCGCCCCAGTGCCGCGCCGCCTCATACGTCCAGCGCCCGCAGATGACGGCGCCGGTGCGTGCCCCGGCCTGCGCCAGCCAGCGCGCGTCCTCGCCGTGGGGCTCGCCGCGGACGGCGTCCTCGTAGCGCCAGGGCCCCCCGAAGACCCAGCTGTGCAGGCGCTCGCCGCCCTCCCCCAGCCCCCTGCCGGGCGCGTCGCCGGGGGCGGCGACGTAGCCGTCGAGCGACACCGTGATGGCCGCGCTGACCGCGCCCATCAGGCGCCGTCCGCCACCAGCGCGTCGGTGAGGCCATCGATGGCGGCCAGCCTCGCGGCGAGCTGCTCGTCGAGGCCGTAGCGCGCGGCCAGCGCCTGCGGGGCGGTGTAGAGAACGAGCGTCTGGCGCTCCTGCGCGTACACCAGCACCTTCAGCGGCAGCTCCAGCGCGACCTCCGGCACGGCCTCCATCACCGGCGTGCCGGCCTGCGGGCTGCCGAAGATCACCACCTTGGTGTCGCGCAGCTCCAGACCGGCCGCGCGCGCCTCGCCGCTGTGGTCGATCACCGCGAACAGCTTCAGGCCCTTCTGCTCGATCAGCGAGCACAGCCGCGAGACGGTGTCCTCGACCGATCGCGGGCTGAGCTTGGTGGTCAACTCCGGGCTGCTCATCGTCGCTCCCTTCGCGCGTGTGTTGGGCGACAGCTTGCCAGCTCGCCGGGCGGCGCGGCCGGCGCTCCGGGCGGGCGCGCCCTCCCCTCCCGCGCCCTCCCTCCCGCGCGCCGCGCGCGCCCCGCCGGCGGCGCCGTCTCAGCGGGGCGCGCGGGCGAGCGCGCGGCCGGCGGCGCGGCCGGAGAAGATGCAGCCGCCGAGGAAGGTGCCCTCGAGCGCGTTGTAGCCGTGCACGCCGCCGCCGCCGAAGCCCGCCGCCTCGCCCGCGGCGTAGAGGCCGGCGAAGGGCGTGCCGTCGGGACGGATCGCCTGCGCGTCCAGGTTGGTCTCGAGGCCGCCCAGCGTCTTGCGCGTGAGGATGTTCAGGCGCACCGCGATCAGCGGCCCGTGCGCCGGGTCGAGCAGCCGGTGCGGCTTGGCCACGCGCAGCTTGTCGCCGCGGTAGCGGCGCGCGTTGTCGATCACCATCAGCTGCGCGTCCTTGGAGTAGGCGTTGGCCACCTCGCGGTCGCGCGCCAGCACCTGCCGCTCCACCGCCTCGTAGTCCAGCTGCGGGCCGCGCGCGAGGCCGTTCATCGCCGCCACCAGCTCGCGCAGGCTCTCGCGCACGACGAAGTCCACGCCCCGGCGCTTGAACGCCTCCACCGGCCCCGGCGCGCCCGCGGCGATGCGGCTGCGCGCCAGCAGCTTGAGGTCCTTGCCGGTGATGTCGGGGTTCTGCTCGGAGCCCGACAGCGCGAACTCCTTCGCGATGATCGACTCCGTCAGGATGAACCAGGAGTAGTCGTAGCCGGTGGAGAGGATGCGCGCGAGCGTGCGCAGCGTGTCGCAGCCCGGGAAGTTGGGCGCCTCCAGGCGCCGTCCCTCGGCGTCCAGCCACAGCGACGAGGGCCCCGGGATGATGCGGATGGCGTGCTCCGGCCAGATCGGGTCCCAGTTGTGGATGCCCTCCACGTAGTGCCACATGCGGTCGCGGTTGACCACGTTCGCGCCGGCGCGCTCGGCGATGGCGATCGCGCGCCCGTCGACGTGCGCGGGCACGCCGGAGATCATGTGCTGCGGCGCTTTGCCGAGGCGCTCGGGCCAGTTGGCGCGAATCAGCTCGAAGTTGTGACCGATGCCGCCGCTGGCCACGATCACCGCGGGCGCGCGGTGCTCGAACTCGCCCACCTCCTCACGCGGCGAGGCGACGCCGCGCGCGAGCTCCTCGCAGGGCGCCAGCACGCTGCCGCGCACGCCCGCCGCCGCGCCGTCCTCCACGATCAGCTCGTCCACCCGGTGGCGGTGGGCGAAGCGCACAAGCCCGCGGCGCTCGCCCTCCAGCACCGGCTCGAGGAACACGCGCACCACCTCCGGGCCGGTGCCCCAGGTGAGGTGAAAGCGCGGCACCGAGTTGCCGTGGCCGAGCGGGTCGCCGTCGCCGCGCTCGGCCCAGCCGACCAGCGGCACGACGCGCAGCCCCAGCGCGCGCAGGTAGGCGCGCTTCTCGGTGGCGGCGAAGCGCACGTACGCCTGCGCCCACTGCCGCGGCCAGTGGTCCTCGCGCTCGCGGTCGAACTGCGCCGAGCCCATCCAGTCCTGCAGCGCCAGCTCGTAGGAGTCCTTGATGCCCATCCGCCGCTGCTCCGGGCTGTCCACGAAGAACAGGCCGCCGAGCGACCAGAAGGCCTGCCCGCCGAGGTTGTTGCGGTTCTCCTGGTCGAGCACCAGCACGCTGCGCCCCGCCTTGACCAGCTCGTGCGTGGCCACCAGGCCGGCCAGGCCCGCCCCCACCACGATCGCATCGGGCGTGTGCGTCACGGGCGGAACCGTACGCGCTCGCGTGCGCGCGCGCCCTACGACCGTCTCGAGCGCGCGTTCCCCCTAGGAGGAGTGCCCGAAGCGCACGTCGGGGAGGAAGCGTCGTGCCCACGCCGGCAGGTACCAGGCGCGCGCGCCCATCGCCCGCAGCAGCACCGGCAGCAGCAGCAGGCGGATGAGGGAGGCGTCGAGCAGCACCGCCACGCCCAGGATTACCCCCATCTCCTTCGGCGGCAACGGGCCGGACAGCGCGAAGGTGAAGAACACCGCGACCATCACGGCGGCGGCTGCGAAGATCACCCGCCCGGAGTGGGCGACGCCGCCGATCATCGCCTCGCGCGCGTCGCGGGTTCTGTCCCAGTGCTCCTTGGCGCTGGAGAGCAGGAACACGGTGTAGTCCATCGAGATCGCGAAGACCATCGCGAAGAAGAACACCGGCCCCCAGGCGTCGAGGAAGCCCTGTGGCTGGAAGCCGAGCAGCGAGTGCAGATCGCCGTCCTGGAAGATCCACTTGGCCACGCCGAAGGCGGCGCCGGTGGCGAGCAGGTTGGTGAGCACGCCGGCGGCGGCGATCAGCGGCGCCTGCAGCGCGAACAGCAGCAGCAGGAAGCCGAGCGCGATCACCACGCCGATCACGAGCCACGTCTTGCCGCTCAGCAGCTCCTGCAGGTCGTGGTCTTCCGCGGCCGCGCCGCCGATCAGGCTGCCCGCCGGCAGCGTGGCGCGCAGGCGGTCGATGGTGCGCCCGACGGCTGGGTTGGAGGGGTCCTGGCGGGGGATCGCGGTGACGACCGCGAGGCCGTTCGCGCCAGGCTCGGCGGGCATGACGGCGGCCACGCCCGGGTCGGCGGCGGCGAGACGCGCGACCGCCGGCGCCTGCGCGGCGCTCGTGACGATCTGCAGCGGCCCGGTGGCGCCTGGGCCCATCGCGGCCTGCACCCGCTCGTAGCCAGCGCGCGAGGAGTCGCTCGCCGGCACGACCTTGATCGACGGCATCGCGGTCTTCAGCTGCGTCACCGGGAAGGCGAGCAGGAGCAGCGCTGCGAGCGCGGGCAGGCCGTAGAGCACGGGCCTGCGCCACAGCCGCTCACCCCAGGCGGCGAACCGCGCGGAGCGGTGCTCGCCGGAGTGCGCCCAGGGCAGCGAGAGCTTGTCCACCTTCGGGCCGATGCGGCCGAGCACGGCGGGCAGCAGCGTGAGCGTGGCGGCCAGCACGAAGATGACGGCGAGCATGATCCCGAGGCTCATGCTGCGGAAGGCCGGGCTGGGCACCAGCATCACCGCTGTCAGCGAGATCAGCACGGTGACGCCGCTGAACAGCACGGCCTTGCCGGCGGTGTCCATCGTCGCCGCGGCGGCCTCCGCCGGGTCCAGCCGGGAGCCGAACAGGGCGCCGCGGAAGCGGTAGACGATGAACAGCGCGTAGTCGATGCCGAGCGCGAGCGCGAACATCAGCGCGAAGTTCATCGCCCAGATCGAGATCGGCGTGACCAGCGTGCCGAGGTACAGCAGCCCGGCCGCGCACAGCAACCCCACCATCGTCAGCATCAGCGGCAGCCCGGCGGCGATGAGAGAGCCGAACGCGAGCAGCATGATGCCGAGCGTGACCGGCCAGGAGATGACCTCGGATCTGAGCATCGCGGAGCGGTTGGCGGCGTTGAAGTCGGACCACATGCCGGGCGCGCCGGTGAGCTCGACGACCGCGCCGCGCGTGGAGAGCGCGTGCAGCTTGCCCTTCAGCTCGTCCGCCGCGGCGACCATCTCGTTGGGGCCCCCGGCGGCACCGCCCTGCACGATCGCGGTGTGCCCGTCGCGCGAGATCGAGCTGCCCGGCGTGGGAGCGAGCACGGTGCGCACCGCGGGGTTGGAGCGCAGCAGGGCCTCCACGCGGGCGAGGACGGCCGTGAAGCCGGGGTCGCCAGCGGTTTCCCCCGGCGCGTAGACGACCGTCTCGAGAGCGTAGCTGCCGAGCCCCTGGAAGTCGCGTTGGACGAGCTTGCGCGCCTGCGCGGACTGCGAGCCGCTCGCTTCCCAACCCGCGCCGGAGAGCGCGGTCTCGACTTTCGGCGCGAACAGGCCGAGCACGACAGCGACCAGCAGCCAGGCGCCGAGCACCGCCCGGAAATGAGTCGCGGTGAAGCGCCCGAGGCGGCCGATCGGCCCAACGGCGACGCGGCTGGCGGCCGGCGGCGAGGGCCGCCGGTGGATCGGCGCGGCGATCGTGCTCATGCCGTCCAGAGTATCACAACTACTCCGTTGTATGCAAGAGCAGTTGTATATCTGCCGGTGCTAGCCGGCGCCGCCGTGGGCGCGCCCGCCGTCCACGAGCGCGGTGAGCTCGGCGAGCTGCAGCTGCAGCCCCCCGCAGACCTGCTCGCACAGCTCGTACACGCCCCGGTCGGCGATCGAGTAGATGGAGCTGTTGCCGCGCTTGCGGCGGGTGAGGATGCCGGCTTGCAGCAGGATGCCGAGGTGCTTGGAGGCGTTCTGCTGGCTGGTGCCGAGGCGCTCGGTGATCTCGCTGACGCTCAGCTCCTCCTCGCGCAGCAGGTCGAGGATGCGGATGCGGGTGGGGTCGCCGATCACGCGCAGTCGCGCGGCGATCATCTCGGCGAGCTCGGCGGGTATCGGGCTGGGGAGTGTCATGGCCTGTATTTCAGCGCGTCGAGCAGCTGTTGCCGCCGCTCTCGAGCTCGGGGTCGAAGGGGTGGGCGCCGGCGTTGACGGCGATGATCGTCTCGTAGTTGGCCGGACGCGGCGGCATGTCGGCCAGCAGGGCCGTCGCGAACTCGTCGGGATCCTCGATCGCGAGCTCGGGGACGTTCCTCGCCACCTCTGCGAGGGGCGCGGCGACCGCGCCGGCGTGCACGCCGGGGTGCGTGTGTCCCGGCAGCAGCAGCACCTGCGCTCCGAGCGCGAGCACCCGCTCGCGCAGCGTGCGCTGCAGGACGCGCGCCATCGCGCGCGCCCCCTCCCGGTCGCCGCGCTGCAGGTCCGGCCGCGCGATGCCGTCGAGGAACAGCGAGTCGCCGGAGATCAGCGCGCGCCCCGCGAGGTGCAGGCCCGTCATGTCGGTCGTGTGACCTGGCAGCGCGAGCACGTGCAGGGCGATCTCGCCGAGCGCGATCGTCTCGCCGTCGTGCGCGGGCGTCAGCCGATCGGCGTCGGCCACGCCGCGCTCGATCGCGGCGGCCGGCAGCCGCAGCCGCGCCCCCGTGCGCTCGCCGAGCGCGCGCGCGCCGGAGAGATGGTCGGCGTGCAGGTGGGTGTCGAACACGTCGGTGACCTGCGCCTCGAGCTCGCCGGCGAGCTCTACGTAGAAGCCGGCGTCGGGCGCGGGGTCGACGACGAGCGCCCGCCCGCCGGCGGCGAGCAGGTACGACAGGCAGCCGCGACCGGGGCGCTGCACCTGCAGCACGGTCAGGCCCGGCACCCCCAGCTCGACCGGCCGCGACTGCAGCGCCCCGATCCAGCCGCGCATGCCGCCCTCGAGCACCATCGCCTCGACCCCGAGATCGCGCAGCGCCTCGGCGACCGGCCGCGCGCTCAGCCCGCGGTTGCAGACCACCGCGACAGGCCCGCTCAGCTCGCGCGCGAGGGCGGCCGCGTCCGCGAGCGCATCGGCGGCGCCGACGCGACGAGACCTCAGCCCGGGCGCCTCGATTCCCCACTCTGCCTCCTCGCGCACGTCGAGCACCGTCACCGGCTCGCCCCGTGCGAGCAGGCCGGCGAGCCTGTTCGCGGCGATCGTGTGCTGAGAGCGTGTGGTGGGCGTCATGGCGAGATGCTCCTTCGCGTGTTGTGCGGCGCCGGCCCGCGAGATCTCCATTCCAGCGCACAGGCTTGCAGTTGTTCGTTACCAGGCATCGTCATACGCTCGCCCCCGCGACGGTGGCCCCGGCGACGCCGAGCGCCACGAGCACCACCAGCAGCGCGAAGCCGCGGGCGAGCGCTTCGGTGGATACGCCGGCGGCGAGCGCGGGACCCGCGCAGGCGCCGGCCATCGCCGCGCCGCCCATGGCGAGCGTGACGGGAACGTCGAGGCGGCCTCCGGCTGCGAGGTGCGCCGCCAGCCCGCACAGCGACACGACGGCGACGACCACGATCGACGTCGCCATCGCCTCGCGCATCCCGAAGCTGAGGCCGATCGCGAGCGTGGGCACCACCACGAACCCGCCGCCCACGCCGACCAGGCCGGTCAGCGCCCCCACGCCGAGGCCGATCGGGACGAGCACGCGGGCGCGCGCCCGCGGGCAGCCGCGCCCCTTCGCCATCGCCGAGCCGGCGCGCGTCCACGTGCTGCGCGCGGCGGCCAGCATCACGCCGCTGAACGCGAGCAGCAGCAGCTCGCCCCCGAGGGCGCGGTTGGCGAGCGTGCCGGCGACGCTGCCCGCCGCGGCCGCCAGCGCGAACCACGCGGCCGAGGACCAGCAGACGGCGCCGCGACGCGCCTGGCCCACGGCGCCGGTGGCTGCGCCCAGCGAGACCACCGCGAGGCTCGCGGTGGTGGCCTCGTGCACGCCCAGGCCGACGGCGTACACCAGCGCCGGCACGGCCAGCACGGCGCCGCCGCCGCCGACCATCCCCACCGCCAGTCCGATCGCCAGGCCGAACGCGAGCGCGGCGATCATCGCCGAGACCGTCCGCCGGGGATGCCCACGCCGCGCGGTGGCACGCCGAGCGGTGTCACGCCGAGCGGGGCCACGCCGAGCGGTCCAGCGCCGTGACGAGGTGGCAGCTCGATCCGAGGACCGCGACGCGATTTGACGAGCGCGACATCTCTCCTCCTGCAAAGGATGCACTGTTGCACAACGGTTTAGTTGTGAGCTACTGTAGCGCTCCTCGCACAACTAGTCAACTCCACGTGCGTGCAGATGTTCTCGTGGCGAGTTCTACGGCCTCGCAGCGGGCGGGCAGATCATCTTCACCTAGCCGGTCGAGCGCCCGGCCACCACGGCGCTCGCGCCGGTGCGCCACGGCTGCTTGACATAGAGCCAGGCGGCAGCGGCCAGCAGCAGGCTCGCCACGAGCGTCCAGCCGAGTTCGCTGGTGCCGAGGCCCGCGTACTTGAGGCCGGAGGCGAAGATCACGAACGTGATCACGGGACGGATGTAGCGGTCGGGCGCGCTCGAGGAGAGCAGCGAGCCGACCAGCACGGCCGGCACCGAGCCCAGGATCAGCGAGCCCGTGACGCCGAACTCGACGTGCCCGAAGATGAGCGCGCCGACGGCGGCCGCGAGCGTCAGCGGCACCGCCTGGGAGAGGTCGGTGCCGACGAGCTGCTTGGCCCCGATCGCGGGATACAGGAACAGCAGCAGGATGATCATCAGCGAGCCGGAGCCGACCGACGTGAGCCCGACGATCACGCCGCCGAGCATCCCGATCGCGAGCGTCGGCAGCGGTTTGACCACCAGCTCGTGGATGCGCGCGACGCGCGCGTGCCCGGCGCGGCTGTCGAGGTAGTAGCGCAGCACCATCGCGGCGGCGCCGAGCAGCAGCGCCGCGCCCAACACGCGCTCGATGTTGGCCTGCGCGGACTTGCCGCCTCCCATCTCGTGCAGCAGGAAGGCGCCGACGAACGCCATCGGCACGGACCCGAGCACCATCCAACGCACGAGGCCCTTGTGGACGGTGCCCTTGCGGAAGTGCACAGCGGCGCCGACGGGCCGCATCAGCACGGCCGCGACGAGGTCGCTGGAGATCGCAGAGGAGGGTTTGACGCCGAACAGCAGGATCAGCATCGGCGTCATCAGCGCGCCGCCGCCCGCCCCGGTCATGCCCACGAGCAGGCCGACGACGGCGCTTCCCAAGACGATGTACGGGTCGATGTGCATCCGTTCTTCTCCTCGCGATCTGCTTCGCTCGCCCCTTCCACGGGGCCAAGGGTCCGCAGCCTGCCGGCAGCCTGTCGGCAGCGTACCAGATTCCTCATCTTTCTTGTTGAACTAACTCTACTTACGGAGAAAATGCGGATAGCCGCGCTCCAGGAGGGCGTCGCGCGGCTGCGCGGAGCCGATCGAGCGCGATCGACACGGCTCGCCGCGATCTGTCAGGGTCCGAGGCGATGGAGTCGGAGCGTGTCCACCGGGCCGTGGGCGGCGGCGAGCTGCTCGCCCCGGCGGGGCTTGGCGACAGCGGCGCGCCGCGCTAGCTCGCGCGGGGTGGGCGCTGGGTAGCCTGGTGCTGGAGGTCCTGGATCTTCATCATCGCTTCGGCGAGCTCGTGGCGCTCGACGGCGTGACGCTGACGGTCGGCGAGGGCGAGCTCGTCGGCCTCGTGGGGCGCAACGGCGCGGGCAAGACGACGACGATGCGCGCGATCATGGGCATCCTGCGGCCCGACGCGGGCGAGGTGCGCTGGCAGGGACATCCGCTCGGCGAGGACCAGCGCCTGCGCTTCGGCTACATGCCCGAGGAGCGGGGGCTGTATGCGCAGATGCGGATCGGCGAGCAGGTGACCTACTTCGCGCGCCTGCACGGCGTGGACAGGCACGCTGCCGCCCTGGCGGCGGAGAGCTGGCTGGCGCGACTGGGCTTGGGCGAGAGGACGCAGGACCAGCTGATGATGCTCTCGCACGGAAACCAGCAGCGGGTGCAGCTGGCGGTGGCGCTTGCCCACGACCCCCGCCTGCTCGTGCTCGACGAGCCCTTCGCGGGCCTCGACCCCGAGGCCGTGGACTCGCTCTCGGCGGTGCTCCGCGAGCAGGCCGCCGAAGGGCGCTCGATCCTGTTCTCGAGCCATCAGCTCGAGCTCGTCGAGCAGATCTGCCGGCAGGTGGTGGTGCTCGATGCCGGCCGGGTGATCGCGGCGGGCACGCTCGCGCAGCTGCGGGAACGCTTCCCCGCGCAGCTGCGCGTGCGGGTGGACGGCCCGAGCGAGTGGGCATCGGGACTCGACGGGGTGAGCGTGCTGCGCAGCGACGAGGACGGCGTGCTGCTGCGCCTGGACCCCGGCGTGAACTCGCAGGCGATCCTGCGGGCCGCGCTGCGGGCGGGGCCGGTGGAACGCTTTGCCTTCGAGTCGGCGGGCCTGCTCGACCTCTACCGCCAGATGATCTCCGCGTGAGCCGCATGCGAACCGTCCGCCTCGTCGCGGCGCGCGAGATCGCCGAGCGCGTGCGAAGCCGCACGACACGCCTGGTGACGGTGATCACGGCGCTGCTCGTAGCCGGCGCGGTGACGATCCCAGGGCTGATCAAGGAATCGAGCAGGCCGACGCGGATCGGCCTGGTCGGACCGGCGGCCCGTTCGCTCGCGCCGACGCTGGCGCGGGGCGCACGCGCTGCGAAGGTTGGGGTCTCGCTCAGCGAGCCTTCCCGCGAAGCGGCGGCCCGCGCGGAGCTTCGCAGCGGCGAGCTCGACGTCCTGCTCACCCGCCCGGCGCACTCGCGCACAGCCAAGGTGGAGGTCGAGCAGACGCTGTCCGCGACGATCGGGGCGGTGATCTCGGCGGCCGTCGAGCAGGCGCGCCTGGACGCGGTGCTCGCCCAAGCCGGCGTGCCGGCCTCGAAGGTGCTGCCGGCGCTCGCGCCGGCGCCGGTGGCGGTCACCGTCCTGAAGCCGGCGGCCGCGCACGAAACGGCGCGCATCCTCGCCGCCATCGCGGCGGGCCTGCTGATGTACATGAGCCTGATGCTGTACGGCACCGCGGTGGCCACCGGCGTCGCCCAGGAGAAGACCTCGCGGACCGCGGAGGTGCTGCTGGCGACGGTCCGCCCGGCGCAGCTGCTCGCCGGCAAGGTGGCGGGGATCGGCATGACCGGGCTGGGCCAGCTGGCGATCGCCGCCGGCGCCGGCCTGATCGCCAACGCGATCCTGCAGAGCGCGAAGATCCCCGCGAGCGTGTGGGCGCTGCTGCCCTCCTTCCTCGCGTTCTTTCTCGCCGGCTTCGTGCTCTACGCCTTCGCGCTCGCCGCCGCGGGCGCGCTCGTCTCCCGCCAGGAGGAAGTCCAGGCGGTGACGATCCCCGTGGCGATGCCGCTGGTGCTCGGCTACCTGCTGGTGTTCGCGGCGGTGGGCTCGCCGAACGCCACCTGGCTGCGGGTCGCCTCGCTGCTGCCGCCGCTCAGCGCGACGCTGATGCCGGCGCGGATCGCTCTCGGCCATATCGCCTGGTGGGAACTGCCGCTGGACGCGCTGTTGATGCTCGCCTCGATCCTCGCGGTCGCCACGATCGCCTCGCGGATCTACGCGCGCGCGCTGCTGCACGGCGGCGCGCGGCTCGGCTGGCGGGCGGCGCTGCGCCTGCCGGGGCGCTGAGCAGGCGAGCGGTGCGGGTGGGGCTCAGGCGCCTGCTGCGATCGACTGTGACGGCGCGTCGGCCTGGGCGCCGGGGCTGCGCTGGAGGCTGCCGTCGACCTGCTCGACGATCAGCCTCGCCACGAGCTCGGCGTCGTCCCAAACCGGCACGTGCCCGCAGCCGGCGAGCGTGATCGCCTCCACGCCCGGTATCTCGCGACGGTAACGGGGGGCGTGGCGGGGCCCCGGCAGCACGCGGTCGAACTGCGGCGTGGCCAGCAGCACCGGACAGGCGATCCGGTCGAGATCGCCGATCGTGAGCCCGGCCTCGTCGGCGAACAGCGCCTGGATCGCCCGCTGGCTGATCTGGCAGTGCAGCGCCGCCCGCGATATCGCGGCCGCATCCGCCGGCGGCACCAGCTCCCCATGGCGCATGATCTCCCTGAACGCCAAGCGGCGAGTCCCGGGGCGTCTCATGATCCGCTCGCTCCACGCGCGGGTACGCTCGAGCATCTTGATCTGCTTGGCGAAGAAGCTCCCGATGCGCGGGCCCTCGCCGTCGCCCCGGCTCCAGCCGCCGGCCGGCGCCAACGCTGTGACCGACCGCGCACGGCCGCGCTTGGCCAGCTCGAGGGCGATGCCGCCGCCCATCGAGTTGCCGACGAAGTGCGCCGTGCCGACGCCCAACTCGTCCAGCAGCGCTTCGACCACGTCCGTGGAGCACTCGAAGGTGATCGGCCTGTCGGCGGGATAGGATGGACCGCCGTGGTGGCCCGGCATCGTCGGCGCGATCACCTCGTAGCGAGCGACCAGCTCGGCCAGGATCGGGCGCCAGATCGCCCACGCGGCGGTGAAGCCGTGCATCAACACCACCGGCTCGCCAGATCCGGCTCTGTAGATCGCGGGCGAGACCTCGGACATCGAGCACGAGTCTAGACCGATGCGGCGGTGTGGCCTCTGGCCCGCCGATGGCCGCAGCGGGCGTCACGCGCGTCCCTGCCAGATGACGCTGGACCAATTGAATTGACATGCATCACTTCAATAGGTATATGTAGATCGATGAACGTCGATTTGCCGGCCCTCGAGCTGACCCCCAAGACCAAGCGCCCTGCCGGCCAGCCGTGCTGCGATCCCGTCGTCTATCCCGACGTGGACCGTGCGCAGGCGATCCGCATGGCGGAGGTGGCCAAGGCGCTCGGCGACCCGATCCGCCTGCAGCTCGTGGACGTGCTGCGCAAGCACGCCGGGAAGGTCTGCGTGTGCGAGCTGGTACCGCTGTTCGACATAGCCCAGCCCACGCTCTCCCATCACCTGAAGAAGCTGCGGGACGCCGGGGTGGTGGCGTCCGAGCGCCGTGGCCTGTGGGCCTACTACTACGTGCTCCCCGACGCCCTGCAAGAGCTGTGCGCATGGCTGAGCTGACCCCCGCACCGGCTTCCGCGTGCTGCTCGGTCGAGCAGCAGGCGAGCTGCTGCGAGCCGAGCGAGAAGGCCGGATGCTGCGCGCCCGAGTCAAGCTCGTGCGGCTGCTCGACCGCGAGATCTCCCGCGACACGCTGTGCGCGCCCCTTGCAGCTTGAGCGCCCAGGGGCGCGGGAGTAATGTTGTTCTCGTGCCCGGTTGACGTTGACCGCTTGCCTACGCCGCCTATCCTCGTCCGCCTCCCTGGCGGTGCATCGCGTTCTGCGCGCAATGCAGCACCGATGACAGGGAGGGCGTCCGGCACGCAGTGCGGCGAGGAGGCCTTCCGATGCGCAGCGTGACCTGTTCGATGGGCGTCTCACTCGACGGCTACATCGTGGGGCCGGACGGCGACTTCGACTGGACGCGGCCCGACGAGGAGCTGTTTCGCTTCGTCACCGACGAGATAGGAGAGGTCGGCGTCTACCTGTTGGGACGACGGCTGTACGAGACGATGCTCTACTGGGAGACCGCCGACCAGGATCCGTCGCTCGAGCACTCGAGGCTCGAGTTTGCGGCGATCTGGAAGCGGCTCCCAAAGGTGGTGTTCTCCACCACGTTGTCGGCGGTGCAGGGCAATGCCCGCCTGGCCTGCGGCGGCCTGGCGCAGGAGATCGAGCGGCTGCGAGCCGAGCCGGGCGAGGGCGACATCGCGATCGGCGGCGCGACGCTCGCCGCCGAGGCGGGCGCGTTGGGTCTGATCGACGAGTACCGGGCCAGGGTGTGCCCGGTGCTGGTTGGCGGCGGCATCCCGTTCTTTCCCCGGCAGGGGCGCCGCTTGGACCTCGAGCTCGTCGAGACCCGCACCTTCGGCTCGAGCGTGGTCTACCTCCGCCACCGCGTGGCGCGCTCGCCGGCCTAGACGGCGACCCGCCCCGCCGTCGACGGGGACGATGGCGGCGTTGATGAAGCTGGCGTCATCGGAGGCGAGGAAGACGATCGCGCCGGCGATCTCGCCGGCCTCGGCGGCCCGTCCCGATGGCAGCGTCGCCGCCAACCGCTCGATGCCCTCCTCGCCCATCGCGGCCGTCCCCGGAGTACGGGTCGGCCCAGGCGAGACTCGTTGACCCGCATGCCCGCCGGTCCGTGCTCGGCTGCCCAGGCCTTGGTCAGGAGCTCCAGGAGCCAGCTCTACCTGTACTTCGCCGACCGCGACGGGCTCCTGCGCGCTGGGAGCTCTCCCTCCGCGCAGGGCTCGAGGCTATGGCCGCCCGCGACGAACTCCGGCCCGGCGCAGCACGCCTCGCCGCGCCAAGCGTGGCGCCCCTCCTCGAGCGCAACGGCTGCGATCCCGAGCGCCGTCATCGGGTCGGCCCACCACCACCCGAGCAGCGCGTTCAGACCGAGCCCGAGGAGCAGCCCGGCGGACAGGTAGGCGCAGAGCATTGCCTGTCGGCTCTCGCTCTTGGTCGCGGACGATCCAAGCTCCTCGGCGACTCGTGCCTTCGCGTTGGCGAGCGCAGGCATCGTGGCCAGCGTCAGGGCGGACAGGCCGATGCCGGCCCAGCTGACGGCGGCGCGATCCCCGGCGAGCAGCGAGCGCGTGGCCTCGACCGCGACATAGGCGCCGAGCAGATAGAAGGACACGGCGACCATCTGCTGCGCGCGGCGCTCGGTGATTGCGCGAGCGCTCGCCAACCGCCAGAGCACCACAAGGCCGGCCGCCAGCTCGATCACCGAGTCGGCGCCGAACCCGACGAGCGCGACCGAGCCGGCGAGCACGCCGGCAGCGATGGCGGCGGCTGCCTCGATGCCGTGCCAGCCAAGCCCGATCCACGCGAGGAGCCTCGCGCGGTGAACGAGCCACGCTCGGGAGCCCGCGCCGCGCGGCGGTCGAACTCGGAGGAGCGGCGACAGGCTCGTGCCGGCGCTCACACCGTCACCTGATCGGCAAGCACCACGTCGACCAATGCCCGGCCCCGGCCGGTGAGCTCGCACATGACCATCTTGCCGTGGCGGTGGGAGCGCACGAGCCCGGCTGTGCGCAGCGCTCGAACGTGATGGGAGACAAGGTTCTCCGCGCGCCCGGCTATCCAGCTCAGGTCGCACACGCACAGCTCTCCGCCGTCGCGCAGCGCCGCCGCGAGCGTCAGTCGCGTCGGGTCCGCCAGCGCCTTTGCAGCGGCCGCTAGGCGTTCGGCGCGTTGCGCCTCCAGCCGGGTCCGGCGCAGCTTCTCCGCGCGGGGCAGGTCCAGACAGAGGAGGTCACAGCGATCATCTGCCATCGCTTCATCCTAACGCTCATTGATTTGTATGCTGGGTGCTGTGGACTTGCCGATGGCTCCGAGTTGCGCGCTCGACGAGTCCGGGCTGCGCTCCCAGCTGGAGCGCTACCGGCAGGTGGGCCGGAACGCTCGCCTGATCGAGCGGACACCCCGCAGCCTGGTGGCGGACCTCGATGAGGGCGTGGACGCCGAGCTGGTGATGGCAGCCGTCGCGGTCGAGCGGGAGTGCTGTCCGTTCTTCGCCGTGACCTGGGAGCCGGACCGACGGCGGCTGACCATCTCGGTGTCCCAAGCCGCGCATGAGCCGGCCCTGGATGCAATCGCGTTCGCCCTGGACCTCCGAGCGTCAGGCTGACCCTATGCTCACAGCCTTCGGCGCAGCGGCCGTGACCTTCATGGTGTGCATGTATGCCTTGGAGCGGCGACACCGCCGCTACATCTTCGCCTTCGCCTGCGGGTGTGCCCTGTCGAGCACCTACGGATTCCTCGCCGGAACCTGGCCCTTCGGCGTGGTCGAGGCCATCTGGACCGCCGTAGCGCTCAACCGCTACCGCCGCTCAGACCCCGACTAGACGCGAGGGCGGCACAGCCTTGGGCGCCGGCCGTTCGGCTGCCCTCGCGGATGCCTCACGTCACGTTCGACGTCGCAGCCAAGAGGACGAGAGAGGCCCTTCGGGGTGCCTGCGCTTCGAGCGCGTCGTCGGCATCGACGTTCCCCTAAATTTCTCTCTCACACACACGTCCTGTGGCTGCGGCCGATCTTCAGGAGGCCGTGGCCGGCGAGATCCTGCAACACGGGCGAAACGGCTAAACGTCGGTGCCTGCGCCTTCGTGGTTTTCGCCCATGTTTGCGGCCTGCCCATAGGCGCACTTAGCGGACATCTGTATACAGGACCATCGGCTTGCGAGCACAGACATCGGCCGTTTGAGAGTGAGCTATGCCGCGGCTAGGCGGCACGGTCTACGTACTCGCGCAGGGCGGTGCGGGCGATCTCGCTGACGGAGCGGTGCTCGCTGCGGGCGCGGGCATGCAGGGCCTCGGCGAGGTCGGGGTCGACGCGCACTTGAACGCGCGGCGAGACCCCCTTCGCACCGAGGGACGGCCGTCCGGCCGTGACCTTTGTCGCCTTGTCCAGGTCGTAGCCCCGCTCGGCCTCATCGGCGAGCGCCTCGATGTCCTTGTCAGTCAGAACCTCGCCGCTTGCTGTCGTGAACTTGGTCATTTCTGGTCCTCATAACGCTTTCGGTACTTGTCGCGCAACTCCATCGCGTGGATCACGAGCAACTCGCCATGCTTGCCCTCGACCGCCATGACCTCGAGCGCCCGGCGACGATTATCATCGCCGAGGTAGACGACGCGCGTCGAGCGAGCCCTCGCGCTGTCAGCATCCGGCGGAGGCTCCTCGAAGCGGACCCGGTAGTTGGCGATGACATGGCGGATGCGGTCCTTGGAGATGCGGTGACGGGTCGCGGAGCGCGCGAACCGCATACTTGAGTCATCGAGCTTACCAATTTTGTCAGACATAATCAAGAGCCCGGCGATACCTAGAACAGACTCTCCTGATACGAGGCGCTCGGGGCAGCCGATGATCCCGATCACTTGGGACGGTTCTTTCGCAGGCGCGGTCGCGGCATCCGCGCAGGTTGACGACAAGGTAGAGTGCGCGGTCCTCGTCGCGGTGGGTGCGCGTACGCAGGTCAGGTGCGCGTGCCGGTCGGAGGGGCCGGTGGATCGCGGCGGGTCACCGGCGGTCGCTGCGGCTCTGCGCCGGGGATCAACGCGCCTTCGCGGAACAGGCAGAGCGTCTTGTGGTCTGGTCGTGCGGCACTCGGGTAGAGAATCCCGCGGAAGCCGTCACCGTGTAGCCGCTCGCCGGCCGCTTGGAAAGGTGCCCACGTTCGTCGGCCCGGCCTCGAGACCTGTAGCTCAAGTCGGGCGAGCTTCTCCGGAGTCGAGAGATCGGCGATCTCCCCCACCGCGATCGTCCAGCGCCATAGGTCGCGGGGCATGCCGCGGGTCGCATCGCGATCTCCGCGAGCGCGCGATACCACTCGGCCCATGCGGTTTGCTCATCGTCAGCGAGATAGATCGCCGCGACCGTCCCACCGTGCTGCCAGCGCCCACTCGAAGGCGGCGAAGCGAGCCACAGCGGATCGGACCCATGTGGTGTTTGACGCCACCACGAACCGGCGACCGACACGCGCTCGACCGCGGCGACCACGATCGCTAGCTGAAGGGGGCCTCTTCGAGCGCCGAGACGAGCTCGGCGACCTGCAAGTAGTTGCCGCTCGCGATCACGTCGATCGGCTTTCGCTCCTGCAGCGCAGGCACCGGCCTTCGCAACCACACAGCGATGTACGACGGCTCCATCACCCGCGCCAGCCGCTCCACCAGCGCCGAGAGCTCAATCAGACGCTCCGCCCGCTCTCCCGTGGGAGAGCGGGTATGAGCCAGCCACGCGCGCGCGGTGCTGCGAGCAACCCCAGTCGCCCGCGCGATATCCGCATCAGACAGCCTCGCGATCTCGTGCAGATAGACCGCCTCGCGGATCAGCGGATGCGTGGGGGCACTAGCCGACATGGATCAAGCGTAGCTTGATTGCATCAACTTTGTAGAGGCGATCGACCCGCGCCATGCTGGCTTATCGGTTCGGGGCGTCGGGATCGTCGTGAGCGAGAAGTTCCAGCGCCTCGCCATGCTCTGCCATCAGGCATCCCCCGATGTCGCGCATGCGCCGGCGGACCTTCTCCGTGGACATGACCCGCGGATCGCCGCACGAAACTCCTCCACGCCAAGATCGTGGACGCTGTTGGCCGTAAGCTTCTGTTCAGAAGCATCCGGCTGACGACCTCGCAACGGTGATCTCCGGCCGTCCATCAAGCCTCAACAAGGCTGCTCGCTGTCCCATTCAGACCCAAGCAGAACGGAGCTTCGCCGGCGATTTACCTATGTCGACGACTCCAGACTGGCGATAGCCGAGAAAATCGACCGATTAATAGATAGCGCCCTCGCCGCATCTCTAAGCGCGGCGACGATCATACCTCGGTGCTCCCGGGCATCTTCCGCGACCCGAATTAAGTCATACATAGGCGCGACTAGTCGTGCGATGAAAGCGACCGCCTCATCTAGCATCTCCGTCTCGTCTTCCGCGACTGGGACCGCGACGCCCTCCATCGCATACCGTCGAATGAAGCGTTCGACGATGTAGTTCTCACTTCCGAGCACGGCCGCTACGACAGCAGACTCCTCCACTCTTCCAAGATGGAACAACGCCTGTAGCCAAACGCCACACACATGCTGTGTTTGATTGTCGTTCGCTGCATCGAGACCCATCAAAGCTAGAAAGCACGCCCGCAAGAGGCGCGAATCCTTTACTGAACGCTTGCGCCTCGGCTCCCCTAGTGCCACTCCAGTATGGCTCCGCAACGTCGGTCATGGCTCTGGACTCACCCCGCACTTGATCGCCGAAGAGGTCGCCCTAATGCTCGCCTTCAGGTCGGCTGTCGCAATCATGGGCGAGCACTTCGAGCCCAAAGCGTCCCACTAGCATCGCCGACCCTACCCAGGCGCAGGAGCTTTGGGGCGGCAGCAGCGATCATCGGACGCCGACATCCCGCACCGAACGCCCCTGCCCCGCGAGACTCCTCGGCACGCATCACTGCGGTCCGACCTCCTAGACCCGGCTGCTCCCGCTTTGCTACCGATTCGGCGCCCGCTGCTCCCGCTTCGCTACCAAGAGGCCGGCGAAAGCCCGCAAAAACAGGCGAAACGGCTGACGCCTATCCCCGTGCTTTCGGCAGTTTTCGCCCGCCATTGCTGGCCTTCGCCAAACACTAACCAATCGGGGCGAACGGTTCAGATCGGCTTTACTATGCGGTTTTTGGGGGTGCTGCGGTCTTTGTGCGGTCCCAAATCAAGGGTCGTCCCGGCGCTCGGCGCCGGCTTCGGTTGCGGTCCTCGGCGTCGGGACCGCAGATGGCCGCAGCGGGCATCATGCGCTGCCCTGCTGGTGGGCCTGCATAAGCGCGATCTCGTGCTGCTCGGCTCGCGCGCTCGCCGCGCGCCAGTCGTCGTCGGCCCATCCCATGAAGACGAACCGCGCATCAGCAGCCTTGCGGAGCGCACGGAGCACGCACACGGCCTGCGCTCGCACGGACGACGAGGTTGTCCCATACGACGCGAGGCCTGCGCTCGGAGCCGGCGACGGCGCGGCGCTCGTGATGGCCTGCCGCAGGCCGTACCAAGTGACGTGCGAGACGGACGAGAGATAGCTCCATTGCGCCCGGCCGATCCGGGCCTCGGCGTCGCCAACAAGAAGCTCGGAGAGCCCCTTCGGGACCGATGGGCGGCTCGTGCCGTCGATCACCGGCTTGTTGTTGGCGACCTTGACGGTCCAGCCGAGAGCTGCGGCGCGCGCCTTCCAGAAGTCGCGGCGCTCGGCGGCGTCGTCCTCAAGGCGAAGTCGCACAAGCTCCATCGCGCTATATAGCTGCTCGCAGAGCCCGCGCTTGATCCGCTCCGTCGCGTCGGCCTTCGGATCGTTCAGCCACGCGGCGACGACGCAGGCGTCGAACACGCTGCGCGCCACGACAAGATGCCCGTAGACGGGCGTGGAGTCGGCGTCGAGCAAGACGGCGAAGCTCCGCGCGAAGTCGGTCGCGGCCGTGAGCGTCATGCCGCCGAAGGTGTGCGTGTCCCTGATCGGCTCCTGCCAGCCATCCGACCGGGCAGCGAACTGCGCTTCGACGGCGATCTCCTCCATCGCCCGCGAGCTGGCGCTTGGTTGGTGCCCGTGCCGCCCTGCGCCCTCGCCGACGGCATCCGCGAAGTCATGCACCGCGCCGATCGTCGGAGCGAGTGCCTGTCGAAACTCCTCTGAGCCAGCGGCTTGCACCGCGAGCATGTTGCTCCTCGGAACGGATGCCGCTGCTGCTGGCACATTCACTCGGCTTCGAGGCGTTCTGCGCGGAGCATGATCTCGGCCGGTTCGACGCCGAGCACGCGCGCCAGACGCATGATCTCGGCGTAGTTGAATCTCGGGCGCTCGCCGGCCTCGATCGCGCGCACACCAGCAAGCGATATGCCGCGCACTGCGTCGGCAACCTCCTGCTCGCTGAGGCCGCTCCGTTCGCGCGCCTCGCGGAACGCACGTCCGAGGTTCGCCAAACTCCTGCTTGTCGTCGTCCATCGTGGGCTCCTCGCTCTTGGGGGTCGGCGATCAGAGCAGAGCCCAAGCGCGATCTCAAGAGACGATCTCGGAGCAGCAGCGCCGAGCGCTTCGGCTTATCGGGGGCAAGTCCCTTCACGACCAACGAAGGTCGTTTGCGACGCCGTTCCGGTACGCGCCTACCCGGCGCCGACCTGCACGCCGGCGTCGTGCGCTCGCTGCTCGTGCGGCAGGACGACCTCGGCGGCGTCGGCTGGCGTCACGTCGGGGTAGAGCGCGCGGATCGCGAGCACGGCGCCGACGCCGCCGACGAGCTGCGCGAGGATGAACGCCGGCACCGACGCGGGCGCGATGCCGGCGAACGTGTCGGAGAACATGCGCCCGACGCTGATCGCGGGGTTCGCGAAGCTGGACGAGCTGGTGAAGAAGTAGGCGGCGCCGATGTACGCGCCGACCGCTGCCGGCGCCGTCGAGGTTCGCCGGGTGCGGGCGAGCGAGAAGATCACGAGCAGCAGTCCGGCCGTGGCGATGGCCTCGGCGAACAGGTGCGCAGGCGAGGCGCGATGGTGAGTCGAGATGCTGACGGCCGCCAGCGAGAACGTGCCGTTGGCGACGACGGCGCCGAGCACGCAGCCGACGACCTGGGCGGGAATGTAGGCGAGCGCGTCGCGCCAGCTCAGACCCCCGAACGTCGCGTCGACGAGCGAGACGACGGGGTTGAAGTGCCCGCCCGATACCGGGCCGAACATTAGGATGATCGCGAACAGCCCCGCCGCGGTCGCGGCGGCGTTCTCGAACAACTGGAGGCCCACGTCGCCGGGCGAGAGCGTCTGCGCGGCGATGCCCGAGCCGATCACGAGCGCAGCGAGGAACGCCGAGCCCATCAGCTCGGCCAGCAGCCGGCGCGGCAGCGGCGGCGCGCTCACGATCCGATGTGCTCGGCGATCAGCTCGCGGACCTGCCGCTCGATTTGGTCGCGGACCTTGCGGACCTCATCCAGCGACTTGCCGGCAGGGTCGGGCAGGTTCCAGTCCATCACGGTGCTCGGCACGTATGGGCACGCATCGCCGCAGCCCATCGTCACCGCCCAGTTGGCGCGCTGCTGCATCTCGACGGTGAGCCGCTTCGGCGTGCGCCCGGCGAGGTCGAGCCCGATCTCGCGCATGACCTCGACCACGGGCGGCCAAATCTCTGCGGCCGGTTCGGTGCCGGCCGACTCGGCGCGCACGTCCTCGGGTCCGTCGCGCTCGAAGAACGCCTGCGCCATCTGCGAGCGGCCGGCGTTGTGGTTGCAGACGAACAGCACATAGCGGGTCGGATCGCTCGTCACGCCGCCGATCATATTGCATTGACATTCATCACTTCAATAGATATATGTAGATAGATGAGCGTCGATTTGCCCGTCCTCGAGCTAACTCCAAAGACGAAGCGTCCAGCCGGCGAGCGCTGCTGCGATCCCGTCGTCTACCCCGACGTGCAGCGCGAGCAGGCGATCCGTATGGCCGAGGTCGCAAAGGCGCTCGGCGACCCGATCCGGCTGCAGCTCGTCGACGTGCTGCGCAAGCACGCCGGGAAGGTCTGCGTCTGCGAGCTCGTGCCGCTGTTCGACATCGCTCAGCCCACGCTCTCCCATCACCTGAAGAAGCTCAGGGACGCCGGGATCGTCGCCTCCGAACGCCGCGGCTTGTGGGCCTACTACTACGTGATCCCCAACGCCCTGGAGGAGCTATCCGCATGGCTGAACTGACCCCCGCCACCCCGCCGGCTTCGGCGTGCTGTACGAGCGAGCAGCAACCAGCTGCTGCGAGCCGACCGAGAAGGCCGGATGCTGCACGCCCGAGTCAAGCTCGTGCGGCTGCTCAGCCGGGCAGGACGACGTGCGCGAGCAGGTCCGCGAGCGCTACGCCGCCGCCGCCCGCGCCGCGGACGGCTGCGGCGTCGGCCTCACCGACGAGCACGGCCAAGAGGTCTTCGGCGGCACGCTCTACGACGAGCAGGACACGGGCGAGGCACAAGACGCGCTCGCCGGCTCGCTCGGCTGCGGCGTGCCCACCGCCGTCGCCGACCTGCACGAGGGCGAGACGGTGCTCGACCTCGGCTCCGGTGCCGGCGCCGACGTGCTGATCTCCGCCCAGCGTGTCGGGCCGAGCGGAAAGGCGATCGGCCTCGACATGACCGACGAGATGCTCGACCTCGCGCGACGCAACGCCAAGCAGGCCGGCGTCGCCAACGTCGAGTTCTGCAAGGGCTACATCGAGCAGCTACCGCTACCGGACGCGAGCGTAGACGTGGTGATCTCAAACTGCGTGCTGAACCTCTCCGGCGACAAGCCGCAAGTGCTCAGGGAGGCCGCGCGCGTGCTGCGCCCCGGCGGGCGCTTCGCGATCTCCGACGTGATCGCCGACCCCGACATGGACGACGCCACCCGCGCAGACATGCAGCAATGGACCGGCTGCATCGCCGGAGCGCTCACGCAACGCGAGTTCGAAGACGCGCTCGCCGCCGCCGGCCTCGGCGAGGTCGAGATACGCGAGACGCACCGTGTTCACGAGCACGCTGCCGCCGCGATCGTCCGCGCACGCAAGCCAGCCGTGGCGTGAGCGCGTAGGCGTTCGATCCTTCGCTCGAACGCCCGTTGCCAAGGCGCCACGAACGCACGCGAAAAGTCCGCCGCCGGCTCTGCTCTGATCGGGAGCGACCCAAAATCAAGCGGCCGAGACGGGTGCTGAAGACACCCGCCCCGGCCTCACAGCACCGAAGACGACTCCTTCGATGCCGCCGGCTAACCGTAGCTCCTACGGCTAGTTCGCCATGCATGGATCGGGGCGCCTTCTTCGGTGTCAAACCGAAAGGAAGTGTCCCAAATGGGCATGACGATCAATCGCAGGTATCGAGATGCGCTGTACGACGGCCTGATGACCGACCTCACCGCACACGACGACATATTCACGCATCTGCGCAACGACGAAACCGCGGATGCCAAGCGGCTGCACAATCGTTTCAAGGGCGAGCTGCGGCTGCTCGATGACCTCGGCTGGGAGCGCGCGCCCGAGACCGAGCAATTCGAGTTGACGGTGCCACCGCGGGAGCTGCGGCCGATCATCGAACGTGTCTACTGGTCGGCCGTTGCCTCGCTCAATAACGACCCGGGCGAGCTGACCGACGAGGCCCGCGACAACCTCGGCGAAGCCGTCGTTGCGTGCCCGGAGATGCTTGCCCGGCTCGCCGACGAGTTCATGGACGAGCAGGAGAGCGCGGGCGCAGAGGCGGCGGCGGCGTAAGCGCGACTACGACCCGAATCCAGAGCAGCTTGGTCGGGCGATTCCGCGCAAGGCGCCGCGAGCTACGGCTCACGCAGCAGCTCGTGGCGGACCTCACCGGAGTCAATCGGGCCGTAGTCATCTAGCTAGAGCACGGCAAGAGCACGGTCCAGCTTCGGATCGTGCTCTTGATCGTGCGAGTGCTCGGCGTGGATATCGAGCTACGGACACGCGGATGACTTGCGGCTAGCGTCGATAGGTAAGACAGTGCTCGACCCGCATCCGCTTGTCGAGCGTGTTGCTTCCGTCGGTGGGAGGCGGCAGGTATCGGCTCGCCGTAGCTATCGGACGTTCGATCCGATCTATGCAGCTCATCCGATATGTTTTCATCAGCTCATCAACGATGCCGCTCACGAGAATGGGGACTCCTCGCACCGTCGCATCAGCAACGACAAAGGTCGCCTGCCCACCCTGGCGTAGGACCCGTTGAATCTCACGAATCACCCCGCCGCAATCGTTGACATAGCGCGCCACGATCTGTCGTCCGCGCTTATCCAAGTCAGGTGGCAGGACCTTGCTAAGCACCGCCGAGTAATGATCCTCGACTTCGGCGCCCCGCTCACTGCCGATTGAGCCGGCTCGTATATTGCGAAGCTCGCCAACGGAATATCCCATCCACACAAGGCTGAGACGATGCCCCCTCATATAGTCGATCGCCTGTAGGTACGGCGGAGAAGTAATTACGGCATCGACGGCGCTAGTAGCCATTCTCAGCTTCCGGGCGTCCCCTCGCCGCAACTGCAATGCAGTTGCAGGCGCACGAACGTCACCGAGAAGACGGTGACGATGCGCAATCGCTTCTGCCGCACCAACAAACTGCTCGATCGGATCGAAACTCGCCCGGTCACGTACGCGATGTGGTCGGCTATGAGATACGTCGCGCGCCCGCGACGCGCCTGCATCCTTCGTGATAATCAGCCGACTAAACGCACACCATAGCGCGGCCCGCCAGCGGGTCGGCGATTGTTTGATATTTGTCGCCAACGCGCCAAGGTGCCTTTGAGTGTCACTATCAAACCAGTAGTCAATGAACTCATGCGTCTCAGCGTCGGGGTGGCGAAACGACTTGTGGCGATGCGCTCGCGCCCACTCCGCCACATTCTCAGCCGCATGAAGGAACGACGATGTACGCAATGCCCGGCCAGTGGTGCGTGCAATGAGGATCGCCAATGGGTCCACATCGAAACCAATCGCATCGTAGCCGTTAACTGACGCCAAAATCGGGATCGTACCTGATCCCATCATAGGATCAAGCACCACCAGACGACGACGCTTCATCTTTGGTAGCTGACGCAGAGCGAGTTCCGGCGCCATACGAGCGGGGAACGGATGCACAGGCAAGTTAGTTGCAGTCGTCATCCCGCGCTACTTCTCTTCGTCTTTCAAGACAGCGCGAAACGCACCCACTACATCGTCGTCAAGCGGACCCACCGTTGATCGCATCTCCGCAATCACGCCGTCCACTGAAGCGTTGAGAGCAAATCGTTCTTCAGCCTCGAACCAGAGGCCGTCCGGCGCTAGCGCACTGAGCCCACGAAGTATCGCCGTAAGGGGTCTGTTCGCAATCTTGATGCCATATCTTAGGTTAAGCGCAGTACTCAGCGCAGACACGTCTACAGCGTCCTGCTGATCGCTAAGCTCGCGTGTGAGTTCCAGAATCTGCTGTACCGGCGGCTGTGATGGCGCACTTGCCGCAATCACGTTATCAACGTATTCTTTTGTTTCAGCGGGGGTCCTTAGCGTGAAAAGGTCGCGCATTGTTTCAGGCGTGACACTGCGAAACGGGAAGACCTCCACAAGCCGCGCCAAATCCTCAATCGTGATCGGCGTAATGCTGTTGTTCTTACAGTACGTCTCGATCGAGCTATTCTCCTTGGCATCGCCCTCAAACCCAGGCGCTACTAGCAACGTGTAGTTAGCTTTGTGTTTTTCTCGGTGCTTGCGTAGTGCGTCAGTCTTTGCAGTAGCAGCCTGAATCGCATCGTGCTTCGACGACTTTGAGTCGTAGGTAAGAGAGTAATCTGTCGTGCCTCCGTCGACCTCGCGCGCGCCAAGTCGCGCGCGAGCGATTCCATCTGGCTCATCACTACCGCTGATCCGGGTGATCTCAAAGCCTACGATCTCTAGCGCATCGCCAACCGCGTCCTCAAGCTCCTTCTTTAGACCCCTGGCATCCCTTAGCTGGCGAGCTACAACGGGCGCGGAGCGCGGGTGGATGCTTACGAGCGCACGTAGGAACTCGTCGCGTCGGTTGAGGATCTTAAGTACCAGGCGTGGATCAAGGTCCTCATCGAGCATATAAATCTGCGTCAACAACTCGGTGACGCCCACCAAGCGCAACGGCTCAGTGGCGCCATGAACGTTCAGATAGTTGCTAACAAATGGGTGATTTGCGTTAATGACGGCTGCCCGCCTCTTAACGTCGTAACGGACAAGCGGCTTTTCATGTCCAAGCGGTTCGATGATGACTTGCTTTAGCAGGGTGTCATGCTCGTCAAGCGCCGTGCGCGCCTCTGCTAGTGCGGCTTCCCCGTCCAGAGCGAGTAGCTCACTCAAATTAGTATCGCCCTCTACAGCGCGCTTCAATACGCGCCGAAGCGGCATTGTCGAAAGCGCTGGCGGGGGTGCTGAGATTCGGTCCTGGGCTGCGAGCAGGTCCTTGTCAGACTCCTCTTCTAGCTTAGTGCGTACACTCCGCGCGCGATTAAATACGTTCAGAAGATAGGCACGTACCTCCTTGAGTGCCGGCGAGTCTTGAATACTCTCGCGTGGTGATGCGAGATGGGAGTCGAGTCCATCCGCCGAGAGGTCCATACGGAAGCGCGTAAGTACACCGTGGTGTAGCTCAACATCTATACCAAATGTCTCGTCGTCAAGGTTGACTAGCCGCTCTCGTACCTTGACAAAAAAGCCGTGGCTTCGACCAAGTTCCTCAGACTTGCCTTTCTTGAGAGAGTCCGTAAAGAGCTGCGCCGTGCCACGGATTATGCCTGCCGTATCAAGCTCAATTCCCGGTCCCTGCTCGTCTTTGATTACCTTATCCTTGTAGGGCCAGTTATCGAGTTTGGCGTCGTCCTCGCCGACAGTAAAGTCCCAATCGACCGCCCCCGAAGCCTTACTGGATTCCAATCTCTCTTTGTTGAACCAGAGCACGAACTGATCGCTAAGCGGTAGAGCGGAGCGAAGAATCCATCGGAGGCGTCCGCGTTCGATTTCCTTCCCACGCTCCTTCAATCCACTCAGGATTGCCGCGGTCCATGTCGGTCGTGCGACATCTCCGAATAGAGCCGCGACTGCCACGTCATCAGCTCCCAACACCTGCTCAAGCGAACTTTTGGCCTCCTCCTCTGTGAGATCGACAACTTGCAGACCCATCGGCGTCGGATCGCTCATCGCGCCCTTTGCTTGGCTGTAATCCATAGTCACAGCAAGATGTTTGCCGTCCTTCTTACACACGTAAGTAAGTTGCTCGGCAAGGACGTATGTAGCCAGCTTGCCGATTCCGAACTTGCCGATAGGCGCGCGGTCGAGATTAACTACCTCATCCCCGTTGCCGTTCCCGTTGCGCTTTGGCGAGACACCGATTTCCCAGAGCTCTTCAAGTCCAGCAAAGTCCATCGACACCCCGTCGTCAACGACAGCCAGAAACGCGCCTGAGACATCTAGGTCGTCAGGCACATGGACCCAAACCTCCCTTGCTCCTGCGTCATAAGAGTTGGAGACAAGCTCCTCGAACGCCTTGTTCGAGGAGCTGTACAGACCCTCTGAGAAACGGTCGATAATCCCGTAAGAAATGCGAACGTCGATCTGTCCTGCCGACGTACCACCGTCGATGAAGTCTGCGGGCTCGACGCGTGGAGTCTCGCTGACGACGCCCCCCTCGTCAGCAGTCAATGCGTCGCCCTCCCTGGCGGGGCAGATGGACGCGACCGCGACTTGGTAGGCATCGACGAAAGGCTAGCGGTCTAGGCCTTATACCGCCTAGACGGTGTGTCCGTCGCGTGCTCATCTCATGTTTGCCCCAACAACTGCCGGTAGACGAGCCGTGTCTCGCGGGCGGGCTCAAGGCCTAGCTGCTCGTCCAGCGAGCGCGTCAGTTCGTCGTATCGGCGGCGGACCGACTCGCGCAGGCCGAGGGCGTGTTCGGCTTGCAGCGCCAGCCGCCAGCTCGGCTCGTGCAGGTCCTCTAGGCCGATGGCTTGCTCTGCGAGTTGAAGCGCGGCGCGGGCGTCGCCGTGTGCGAGGCGTGCCCGGCCGACGCGCTCAAGTAGGTCGACGAGCGTGGCGTGCAGGTTGCGCCGCTCGCCGTCGGCCCAGAGGAAGTCGCTGCCCTCAAGCGGTTCGCCGCGCCACAGCGCGAGCGCGTTTTCGAGCGCTGCCGGCTCCTCGCCGTCCTCGCGTGCGGCGGCGAGTAGCCGGTCGAGGTCGTCGAGGTCGACGCGGACCTTCGCGCGGTCGAGCTGGTAGCGCTCGCCGTGGTGAAGCCATGCCTCGCCGAGTGCCCGCTTGGCCTCGCTGACGGATTGCCACAGCCGCGGGCGCGTGCGCTTTGGGTCCTGCCCCGGCCAGATGGCCTCTGTCAGCTCGTCGCGGCTCGCGCCCGAAGGGTGGAAAGCGAGGTAGGCAAGCAGCTCGTGGGTCGCGGCACGCTTGACCTTGTGCGCGAGCCCATCGACCGTGAGCGGGCCCAGCACGGCGATCGAGACGGCACGCTGATCGTCCTCCCCCGCCGACTCGGCCTGTGGAGCCGGCGCTACCGGCTCGCTCGCGGCGACGACCGGCACGGCGGGCGCCGCGGGCGCGGCGACCGTGAGGACGTAGCGGGCGCTCGCGCCGTCGCGTACCCGTCGCGGCGACATCGCTGTCGGGCGCGGAATCACTCCGGCGAGCACTTGTGGCCGTGGATGGGTCAGCCGGCGAAGCGCCTGCACGAGCACGGCGGCGGCCAGCGCTAGGCCGAGCAGCCACGCCAGGGCGAGGATGAAGCGCTCGACTTCGGTTGTCGTCAATGGCCCTGTGAGCGAGGGGACGTGCGGGAGCGCGGGGCGCAGCAGGCCGAGCACGATCAGGCACGCGAGGGCGAGCACGGCCCTTGCTGCCGTCCATAGGCGTTGCTGTGTGCCGTCGCGTCTCATCGCAGGAGCGCGAGCAGGGAGCCGGCCGTCAGGAACGGGGCGAGGGGAAGCGCGCTGCCGAGCACGGCGCGCCCGCGACGGAGCACGAGCGGCACGGCGAGCAGCGCCAGCAGCGCGATACCGAAGATCACCGCGCGCGTCGTGGCACCGTCGAGGCCGCACAGCAACAGCAGCACGAGCTTCACGTCGCCCATCCCGAGCGTGCGGGGAAGCACAAGCGCGATCACGAGCAGCGCCAGGAACAGCACGACGCCGGCGAGCAGGTGGCCGAGCCGGACGCCGCCGATGAGCGAGAGCACGGCGCAGACGCCGGCTGCCGGCAGCACGATCCGGTTGGGGATGCGGTGCTCGCGCACGTCGTAGACGACGAGCAGCCCTAACGCGCCGCCGAGCACGGCGAACCGCGCGAGCGTCAGCGCGTCGAGCGCGAGCGACGCTCCGAGCGCGAGGAACACGAGTGCGCCCGCGACTGCGGCGAGGATGTGCGTTCTCGAAGTCATGGCGCGCGCGGTGCGGCGCTGGCGTGTGCGGAGATCGTGAACGTCTGCACGCCGACGAGGCCGAGCAGGATCGTCTGCACGCGGCGGGTGACGGTGACGTTCACGCGATCGTTGGTCGTGCTGACTTCGCCTTTCGTTTTGGGGTAGCCGCCGATCGTGTTCAGCGCGTCGGTTCGTGCCTGGGCGGCATTGAGTTCTAGGCGGCCTTCGTGCAGCGCGGGAATGTCTATGTCTTGGCTGCCGGCGAGCGCCGCGTCATCGGCGATCGAGGCGAGATCGCGCCGCGCGAGGAACGCTTGCCCGAGATCCACGACGACGCCGATCAGCATGGCGAGCACGACCGCGAGCAGCAAGCCGCTGATCGCGACCGAGCCGCGCTCGCCTGCCAGCCGTCGCCATGTTCTCCTCATCACGGCGCCCCCGCGGGTAGGACGCTGCGGTAGCGGTCGACGGGCGCTGCCGCCTGCCCGTGTACGACGACCGTGCCGATGTGCCCGAGGAACGGAAGCGAGCCGATCGGGACGGCGACCGTGACCTGGGCGCTCATCACTTCGCCGGGCGCGAACGTGCCGGTCAAGCTCCCGATCATGTGGACGCTCGTGCCGGCCTGTTCGCGCGCGAAAGCGGCATTGGCGTCCGCGTCGGCGGCAGCGGCGTCGGGCGCCTCCACGGCCGCGCGCACCGCGTCGCGGGCAGCCTGCTGCGCATCGACATGGGCAAGCTCGATGCGAGCGCCGAGCGCGACGAGGAACATCAGCGGGAGGATCAGCCCGCCGAGGATCAGCAGGAGACTGATCGGCGCCGCTTCACCGCGTTCGTCACCGAGTCTGCGGCGTAGCGCTCTCATTGTTCGTCCTGGGGGTAGCGCTCTAGTGGCGTGCTCGCGTGCGCGACGATCGCGGGCAGCACGAGATTCACTCCCGGCAGAACGTGGGGAGCGCTACCGCTGACCTGCACCGTGACGGTGTTCGCTGTCGTGCTGACCGCTGGGTGCAGTCCCTTGCCGGCGCCGCCGGCTGCGCGAAGGATCGCCTTCGCGCGTGCGATGCCGGCGGCCGGTCCTTCGCTCGCTGCCGCCTCGGCGCCGTCCTGGGCCGCTGCCTGCGCGACCGAGCGGGTGTGCGCGAAGCCGATCGCTTGGATAGCGAAGACGACGATCACCACCAGCAACAAGAAGGCGAGCAGGACGGAGATCACGCCGTCGCCGCGGTCTGAGCGCAGACGCGCGCGCATGGTCGTTGCCTCACGCGCCGGCTCTAGGAGCCTCCCAGTTCAGAGATGATTTTCTGAACGTCGGAGAGCACGGCCGGGCGCAGTGCCGCCATGATCGCGACGACCAATGCGACGAGCATGATCGTGAGTCCGAGCCACGGCAGGACCTCGCCGCGCTCGTCCTCGAGCGAACGACGTGTGCCTGTCAAGAGGGCAATCCAAATCCGTTGCGAGATGCCCATTTCCTTCCTCCTTAGGTCGAGTTGGCGAGTACGTGAAGAAACCCGTAGGCGAGAATCAGGAGCATCACCCCGGCCAGCGGAGCGATCCAAAGCTGCATACGGCGATAAGCGCTGTCGGCGGTGCGTTCGAGATGCCGGTCCTGGTCGGCGCGCAACGTCTTTGCCTGCGTGCGCAGGAACGCGAGATAGGGCGACTCCTTCGCGGCCAAAAGCTCCGCGAAGCGAGTGAATCCCTGCTCGCCGGTTTCGTGTGCGACGACGACCAACGCCTCGCGCTCGCCGAGCGTCTTGTCGCGTCGCGCGAGTGACAGCGCTCGCGTCAGCTCCTCGCCGAGCGGTCCCTGACAGTCCTGTGCGGCCAGCTCCAACGCTTGCCGCAGCGATTGGCCGGCGCCCAAGGACAGCGCCATGACCGCGAGCGCGTCGGGCAAGTCCAAGAGCAGCGCCTCTCTGCGCTGCTTGGTTTCCATGCGCAGCGCGAGGTCGGGGAGAAAGAACCCGCCCGCGGCGAGCACGAGCAGCACGACGGCCGATGGCAGACGACCGGCCGCGGCGGCGTAGATCACGAGCGGGCACCACGGCACGGCGAACGCGAACAGCGCCTTCTTTGCCAGCAGCCGCGCGACGGTTTCGCTCTTGCCCGCCTTGCGCAGCGCATCGGCGTAGCTGACGCGCACGCGCTCGCCCCAGGCCCGTACTGATTCGGGGATGCTGGCCTCGACCGTGCCTGGGAGCGCCGGCCGTCCGCCGCGAGCGCGAGCGAGCCTCACCGACAGCGCTACGCGGCGGCGTGAGAGAACGTGCTCGCAGAGCAGCAGCCCACCGACGATCAGGCACAGCGACGCGAACACCAATCCGGCGTTCACGACCGGCCGCTTTCACTTGGGCGTGTGCGGCGCGGCTCGGGGACGCGACCGAGCCGGCGCATCGCGGCATAGCAGCCATAGATGAGCAGGCCGCCGACGAACAGGACGAACGTGCCGCCGACAGTGCGATAGGCGCTCAGGAACTGCGGCGAGGTCGAGCCGAACAACAGCAGAATGAAGATCGGGCTCAGCGCGACGATCGCCGCCTCGACCCGCAGGTTCGCGGCCCTCGTGCGCGCCTTCTCCCGCGCTTGCAGCCGCTCGGCCAGAACGCCCGCCAGCTCGCGCAGGACGGGTGAGAGGCCGCCCGTGGGCGTATCGACAAGCGCGGCACGAAGCAGCAGCGCCACCGAATCGGCGGTGCGTTCGCCGATGCCTCGAAGACCCTCGACGGCGCTGGCAATGTCATCGCCGCGTAGCCGTGCGCTGAACGCTGCAAACTCGCCACGCAGGACCACCGGCCCGGAAGCCGTGACATGCGCGACCGCGGCGGGGAAAGCTAGGCCGGACTCAAGCGCGTCGGCGAGCTGGTTCAGTACCGCCGGCCAGGCGCGCTCGCGCTCGCGCAGCAGCCGATCCCTGCGGCTCTGTGCCCACCCAATCGGCAGGAACGCGCCACCGAGCACCCCGGCAGCCACGAGCGCCGGCACGTCGATGATCCACCACACGAGCAGTCCCGCCGAGACTGCGCCGGCCATGACGATCACGACGAACACGACGGCCGGCACGCCGATCGCGGCCTGCCGAAGCAGGGCGTCCAGTCTCGCGGGAGTAGTCGGCCGCGAGAAGCGCACGCCGACCACGACGCCGAGCCAGATCAGCGCGACGCCCGCGCCGAAGCACAGCCCCAGCAGGAAGCCAGTCACTTTTCGCCTCCCGCCGATGACAAGAACGCCCTCGCCTCCGACACTGGATAAGTGAGAGAGGCAGCCGTCGATCGAGTAGGCAGCGAGCCGGCGCGCGTGACCGGGCCATGCGCGGTGAAGCTCACCCCCCATTCGAGCGTCGCGGTCACGGTGTAGCCATCGGCGCCGCAGCTCGCCAGGACGTTCGGGTCATGCCCCTGATCGCCGGGCAGGCATCGCGTCTGGTAGTCGTGCAGGATCGCGTCAGAGGGCACGCTGCCCGGCTGGTAGGGAACGCCCGCGCCGCCGGTCAGCGAGGAGCCATCGCCGAACGTCCAGCGCACGACGCTCGCGGTCGCAGTCACCGTGACGTGCTCCCCGCGCTCGGACACGGACACCGTTCGCGTCGAGGGAGGCGCCGGGGAGAGCCAGAACCACGAGTTTGCTCCGGTGAGCCCATCGACCTGTGCTGACGGGCTCGATTCGATGTGACCGGCATCCAGCGGGATCCGGCTGGCAGCGGCAGCAGCGAGCGCGGCCGGGTTGACAGGCGGCGCCGCTTCTTCCTGCGCCGCGGGCGCCACGATGTTGAAACAGACGCCGTTGCTCGTCGGGAAATAGATGCAGCGTTCGCCTGAATCCGTCGTGTACCAAAAGGAGCCAGGGCCAGACGGATGCGGATTCGCGAGCCGCGGCGACGTGCTCGGTAGCGTCGGATTCGCAGGCGACGGCGCCGGCTGTTCCGAGCTTGGCGCCCCACTCGACGATTCCGGGCCGGGCGCCGATTCCGAACCTTCGCCCGACGAGCCCGGCGTGCGTGAGGACACGCTGACCGAACCGCCGGCCGCCGCATGACTTGAGTTGATTTGCTGCGAGTACCAGCCCGTCTTCACGCTCTCGGCTTCAGCCAATGCCGGCGCAACGAGAACGAGAGCGAGCGCGATCTCTACGGCGACGATCTTCATGCCGCTTCGACCTTCCAAACCACGAACGTAGAGCCCGAACCGACGCGCCGAAGCTGCAGGCGCGCTCGTTCGGTTTCCTTGATCGCGCGACCCAGGCGCTTGCCGTTTCGGTACGGGACTACTTCGCCTTTAACGGTGACGACGGCGACCGCCTGGGTGAACGAGGGCGACAGGGTGATCGAGACGACGTGGAACTGTGGTGATACGCCTCGCATCTGTAGGTGTTCGTGGCGCCGTGCCGCGGCGGCAGATCGCAGCGCCGCGAGCGCTGGGCCGCCCGTGGACCGGGCGGCCCACGTCGGGATGCTGTTGTGCCAGAGCACCCAGTTCGACAATTCCGAGTTCAACGCAATCGCTCGCCGCGCTCCTTGTTCGAGCTGAGCCGCTGCGTTGACGGTCGTGGTCGTCGTGGTCGCTTTGGTCGTGCTCGTGCTGTGGTGATCGGCTGCGGTCGTTCCGCATCCGGCGAGCAGCGCACATGCGAGCAGCGCGGGGAGTGCTCGTCTCATTGGGGGCTCCTGAAGCCGGCGCGTTCGAGGTCGTCTAGGAAAGCCGGTCCTGTTCCTGTCCATGTGAGGTCGGCGCCGCTGCCGGCGAACAGTGGATTGAGGGTCATGCGGCGGCCCTCGATGCCTGCGACCTCGACGATTTCGTCTATGCGCCTGGGCAGGAAGTGACGCTCGCCCGCCTGGTCGCTGCGTGGCCGTTGGCAGTGGACGACGACGTGAACGTCGCGCAGCCATTCGCGGGCTTGTTCGCCGTCGATGTTCGTCCCCGATGTGAGGGCGAAGCGGACGAGGTTGCTCATCGTGTGCTCGGCAGACTCGCCGTGAACTGAACTCATGCCGGCGTGGCCGCTGGCGAGCGCCCAGAGCAGCGCCATCGCCTCCGGGCCGCGGCACTCGCCGACGATGATGCGATCCGGGTTGGCACGCAGCGCTTCGGCGACCAATCGCTCAAGCGCGATCTCGGCGAGCCCGTCCGCGCTCGCGGGCCGTGCCTCCAAACCGATGCAGTTCTGGAGCACTTGTGGCAGTTGCAGCTCGGCGCTGGACTCGCAGACGACGACGCGCTCGCTTCCGGGGATCGCTTGGCCGAGCGCGTTGAGCAACGTCGTCTTGCCGGTCGAGACAGGGCCGGCGACGATGATGTTCTTCCCCGCCTTGACGCAGGCGGCGAGGAAGTCGGCGGCTTGGTCGCTGAGGAACTCCAGCGCGACGAGTTCTTGCAGGGTCATCGCGACGAGCCGGAACCGGCGAATGGTGCAGATGACGTTGCCGTTGCTGCTGATCGGTGGCAGCGTCGCGCTGATCCGCGAGCCGTCCGGCAGGCGCGCCTCGACCATCGGCGTCAGGCGGTCGAGCTTCTTTCCCTCGACCTGCTCCAAGAGCCTTTCGATGAAGTTGCGGACTTGACGGTTGTCCTTGAAGACCACATCGGTGACGCGTTCGATGCGTTGGCCGTTGTCCTTGAAAACGCGCTTTGGAGCGTTGACCATCCACTCCTGCGCGTCGGGGTCGGCGAGCATCTTCTCGGCGATCGTGCCGAGCCCGATGAAGTCGTCGCGCAGCGCGCGGGTCAGCTCGGCGCGGTCCTGGTCGGTGAACTCGCCGCCGTTTTGGCCGCTGAGCGCGTGTGCTTGGTAGGCGCTGACGGCGTGCTCGATGATCCGCTCGGTCTGCTCGCGTCCTGTCTCGCTGGCGAGGTTGACCTCGCCGTCAGCGAGCGCCTTCTCGACCTCCTCGCGGACGGTCTGCTCTGCGGCTACCGCTGCCATACGACTTCCTCCTGCTCGTCGCGCTCGCGGGTGACCCTCACGGGCAGCCGGCGCTTGCGTCGTTTCGGCGCGGGCGTCGCGGCGGGCATGAACAGCTCATCGAGCAGCCGCGTGATCGCGCGGGCGTAGGCGCCGTGTTTGCGGGCGATGACGAGCGGCGTGCCGGCGCGGCCCGCGCGGGCGAGCGCGCGGCCGTCCCATGGCAGCCAGGCGTCGATGCTGACGCCGCGCGCGGCGAGGAAGTCGGCGGCGCTGTCGAGGACGGCGCGGCGGCTCGCTGCGCCGGGGCTGCCGACGCCGTTGACGATCACGCGCAGCCGATCGGGTGGGATCGCCAGGTGGTCGTGCAGGAGGTCGAACTGGCGGAGCCCGTGGTGCAGCTGCGCCTCGCGGGCTCCGAGGACGAGCAGCACCGCGTCGGCAGCGATCAGCGCTTCGCGGTGCGTGCGCGCCGCGGCGGGAAGCTGGGCGCCGTCCGCGAGCGGAAAGCCAACGTCGGCGACGACGATCGGGTACAGGCCGCTGAGGGCGTGCAGGGCGCTCGTGATCGCTCCGGGCTCGGCGCACTCGGCGAGCGCTTCGCTGTCGGGCGGCGCGAGCAGCAGCGGCGGCCAGCCCTCGCGGGAGGTCAGCCAGTGCTCGACGAGCTCGCGCAGTGCGCCGCCGCCGTCCTCGCCGCTGCTGGCCCGCACGAGTCCGAGCAGCGACCCGTGTTGGGCGTCGGCGCCGAGCCGCACGTCGAGCCCGCCGCCGAGCGCGTCGACCTCGGCCAGGATCGTCGGCCAACGGTTGTTTGCGAGCGCCGCGAGCGATGCGGCGCACTCGCTCGCGCCGGGCGCGCCGCGGCTTCCGATGACGGCCAGGATGCTGCCGCCGTCCTCGGCCCGCTGCACCCGCGGCGGTGCCGGGGCGGTCGTGGGCGTGGCCGCCGGCTCGTGCGGCTCGCCTTGCGTGGCGGCGATCAGCTCGTCGCGCGAGACTGAGGACTCGACGGTCAGATCGACGCCGATGGACGCGAGCAGGTCGGTGTCGCGCTGGTCGAGCGCGAGGCCGACGAGACGCACGCCTGCGGAGCGGACGCGCTCGCAGTGTCCGGGGGTGAGCCCGGCCAGGCCGGGCGAGAGCAGCACGGCGTCGGGTCGTTCCTCGCTGATCGTGCGCAGCAGTTCGTCGGCTTCACCGACGCTGCACAGCAGCTCTAGCGAGGCGTGCTCGCCGTCGAACAACGTTCCTTCGATCGCGCGCTCGGCGAGCGGCGTCAGTGCGAGCACGAGTCGCGGGCGCGGGCTCATTCGACGCTGCCTGGGTTGACGGACGGGATCGGCGAGGTCGAGCCGCCCGAGCCTTCCACGAGCAGGTCGATCTTGGCGTCCTCGTTGGCGAGCGCGAGCGACGGCGCGACCGACGGGCTGCTCAGCGAGATCGTCACCGGGACGGTGGTGGTGCTCGGGTCCGAGTTGGCGGGCGCTTCGCCGACGGTCAGCACCTGCACGTCCCGCGCGACCGGGCGCGTGGTCGCGGACTGCCCGCCGCCAGCGTTGAACGTCGCCAGGACCGTGATGCGCTCGCCGGCCTGAAGGGTCGTGCCGGTCACGTCGTACTCGGGCACCGCGAGCGTGAACTCCGAGGAGGTCTGCGCGTGCTGGCTGCCCATCGCGCCAGAGGCCAGCGGCGCGCCGGCTGGCACTTCGGAGGAGAGCCGGCGGCCGATGACTTGCTGTAGCTCGTGCTCGGGCACGAGCGCGTCGAGCACCGATCCTTCGCCGGCCAGTTCGCCGGTACGAAGGTCGCCGGCGCTCAGCACCGTGCCGGCGGGGAGCGCGTGCGTGGCGACGAGGATCGGCGTGCGCTTGGTCGAGGAGGCGTACACCGACCAATACGCGATGACGGCGATCAGCACGAGCACGACGCCGGCAAGCGGGAGCGGCTGCAAGAGCCGCCTCGATGGCTTGGGCTCCTGCTGTGCGGGCGCGGTCGTGATCTCAGGACGGCGGGGCGGTCGCAGCTTCGGCGAGCCGTTGGCGACGGCGGCTGACCCGTTCGCGTCGCGGCCCTGACGCAGCGAGGTTAGACGTGGCGTGTTCATGGGCCTATTCCTTCCTGGGAGCGCTGACACAGCACTGACACGCGACTAACACGGCACTTACAGCGCTCGCGATCCGGCGCGCAGAGCGCGATCGGCCTCAGCGAGCGAGGCCGAGAAGACGGCCGCGAGGACGCGACTGCGGGCGTCATTGAGGCGGTCCGTCGAGCAGCGCGGGGGCGCTTGAGAAGCGAAACGGCACACGGGCCTCTGAGGGCGTCGCGGTTAGCGGCGTCGTCCTTGCCGGTCTGACTGTCACGGCACGACGCATGGACCAAGGCTCTCTCTCCGTGTCTGCCTATTGGGATACCCACGAAGCTCGCCCGGAAACCAGCAGACAGAACAGGACGGGTCAGTGGCGTGTCAGCGGTGGGTCATCGAGCCGGGGCACCTTCGCGGCAACGCAACGAAAAGGAGTGCCCCGATGCCCGTCAACACGCTTGCAAGTGACTGGAACCGAGAGCAGGGCTCGCCGGTCTTTCGTGCCCGCTTCAGGGCGGCGAAGGACGCGGAGCCGGCGCTGTCGCGGTTCGCGGACGCCGCGGCGCTCGTGCGCTTCATGCGCCGCCCGGCAGGGTCCGCGGAGAAGGACGCCGTGCTGTGCGCGCTGCTCGGCTGGGCCAAGCGGGAGCCGGCGGGCGCGCGGCTCGTGCTTGAGACGATCCGCCCCGGCCTGCTGAACATGGCGGGCCGGCTGCTGAGCGACACGCGCGACGCCGATGAGCTGTGGGCGATCATCGTCGCGGCGCTGTGGGAGGGGATCAGGGCGTATCCGCTGCCGCGGCGCAGGCGCCGGGTCGCGGCGAACCTGCTGCTCGACGCGATGCACCGGACGCTCGTGGCGCTGGGCCGCGAGAGCGAGTGGCGCTCGATGTGGGTCGGTTTCGACAGGAAGACCCCGGCGCCCGAAGCGGTCGAGGGCGACGTTGACGGGCTGCTTGACGGAGCGGTGCGGGCGTGCGCGATCTCAGCGGATGAGGCGGAGGTCATTTGCGCCAGCCGGATCGACGGCGTGCCGCTGGCGGACCTCGCGCGCTCGGCGGGCGTCTCCTACAACACGATGAAGCTGCGCCGTCAGCGTGCGGAGCGGCGGCTTCTCCTGTTTCTCGGCTATCGGCCTGTACCGCGAGGGCAGCAAAACCGGCCTTTGTCACTTGCTCGGGTCACCGGCACTGGGTCACACGGCCCGGTCGGTTGAGAAAGCCAGTCGAGTTAGACGAAGGAGGTGATTTCGGGTCCGCCCCGTGCCGGACCCGAGCAAGCCTTATGACACGCAGACTCGCCATCGCGATCACATCGGCGCTGCTGGCGGCACTGCTTGTTCCGCAGGTAGCCGACGCCGCGACGACCCTGAATCAGGTCGTGGACAACCTGAGGGTTTGGTTGATCGGCCTGCTCGTCGGGCTGGCGACGCTGCTGTTGACGATCGCGGGCGTCCGCTACCTGATCTCGGGCGGTGACCCGAACCAGATCGAACGCGCCAAGAGCGCGCTCAAAGCAGCGCTCTGGGGATACGGGCTCGCGGCGCTCGCGCCCGTGCTCGTCACCGTCTTGCAGCACGTCGTCGGGTGAGCCCGCGCCGGAGAACCCTCGTCGCGCTGACCGCCGCCGCGGTGCTCTTGAGCTTCGCCGCGCCGGCAGCCGGCCAGGGCTCGACGACAACGACGCCGGCAGCGGCGGCGAAGACAGTGGCCGCGTCGGCTGCGTCTCCCCCGCTGCCGTCCTCGACGCTGGAAAGCGCCGCGGGCCAGGGCGGCATCGAAGTCGGGCCAGGGCTGCCGCGTCCGCCCGCGCCCGCGCAGGGCGGCAGCGTGAACGCGGGCAAAGCCTCGCATCCGGGGTTCTTCGACATACCGGGGCAGATCGAGGCCGCGATCAACGAATGGTTCGCCGGGCTCGTCACGTCGGCGCTGAACCCGGCGATGAAGCTGGTCGGCGAGACGCTGCTGTCCACGCCGCAGATCGCAAGCCAAGCCGACGTGCGGTCCTACTGGCAGTTGGCGGTCGGGATCGCGGACGCGCTGCTCGTGCTCGTGGTGATGGTGGCCGGCGCGCTCGTGATGACTCACGAGAGCTTGCAGACCTCATACGCCCTCAAGGACGCGATCCCGCGCCTCGTGATCGCCGCCATCGCGACGAACGCGAGCCTGTCGATCTCGGGGCAGATGGTGAGCATCGCCAATGTCCTGTCGGGCGCGCTGCTCGGCAACGGCGTCGATCCACAGCAGGCCGGGCACACGCTTGAGCTGCTGGTCGTCGACGCGATCACGGGCGGCGACATTTTCCTGACGCTGCTCGGGCTCGCCTGCGCCGTCTTGGCCGTCGCGCTGTTGATTCTGTACCTCGTCCGGGCGGCGTTGATCGTGTTCTTGGTCTGCGCGGCGCCGCTGTGCCTGCTCGCGCACGGCCTCCCGCAGACCGAAGGGCTGGCACGGCTTTGGTGGAGGGCGATGTTCGGTGCGCTCGGCGTGCAGGTCGCGCAGTCGTTGACGCTCGCGGCGATCGTCCACGTCTTCTTTGCCTCATCGAACAGCGTCCTGGGGCTCAGTGCGAGCGGCGCGCTGATCGATCTGCTGCTCGTCATCTGCCTCTTTTACGTGCTGTTGCGCATCCCGTTCTGGGTGCGCGAGCTTGTCTTCTCGGGGCGACCCTCGACCGTCGGGCGAGTCGCGAAGACCTACATCGCATATCGAGTCGTGCGCGGCGCGATCGGGGGCGCGCCGTGAACGAGCAGCGCATCCGGCTCCCCGCCGACGTGGAGATGGAGGACCGTCTCGCGTGGGGGCTCACCGCCCGGCAGCTCGTGATCCTCGTCCTCACCGCGATCGTCTGCTACGGCGTCTTCGAGGCCGCCGGCTCGCTCGTGCCGATGCCGTTGCCGGTCGTGCTCGCCGCGCCGTTCGCGCTTGTCGGCGTCGGCCTCGCGCTGGGTCGCTTGGACGGCCTCTCGGGCGAGCGCGTAGCGCTCGCGGCCGGGCGGCAGCTCACGCAACCGAAGCTGCGGATCGCGGCGCCCGACGGGGTGCCGGAGAAGCTGTCGGGCGCGCCCGGCCAGCCGGCCGTCGCGCTGTTGCGGGTGCCGGTGAAGGCGATCCTCAAGAGCGGCATCGTGGAGCTGGCCGACGGCACGAGCGCGCTGCTGCTGGCCGCGAGCGGGACGAGCTGGGCGCTTCGCTCAAGCGAGGAGCAAGCGGCGCTCGCCGAGGCGTATGGCAAGTGGTTGAACAGCCTCGTCGCGCCGTGCGCGATCACTGTGCGCTCCGAACTCGTGGACCTCGCCGAGCGCGCGCAGACGGTCGAGCGCGCCGCGCCCGCGCTGCCGCATCCGGCGCTTGCCCGCTGCGCGCGTGACTACGCACGATTCCTCGCCAGCTTCGCCGAAGGTGACGGTCTGCGGCGTCGTCAAATCCTGCTCGTGCTGAGTACCCGCGCGCGCGAGCGCGAGACGGCCGGCGCCGATCTCGAGCGCCGCGCCAGCGAGGCAACGAACCTGCTGCGCGCTGCCGGGGTGAGCTTGCAGCGCCTGGATGGGCAGGCCGCCACGACGCTGCTGATCGGCGCGCTGGAACCGCCCGGCCCGCCCGCCGGCTCGCACCTGGACGGAGTGATCCGCCGATGCTGAGACTGCCCGATCTCGCTCGTGGCGCTCGCCGGCACGATGGCGGCGCGGGGCAGATACCCGCGCCGGCCGCGGTCGAGGTCGAGCGCGACCGTCTGCTTGCTGGGGAGACGTGGCAGCGAACGTTCGCGGTCGTCGGCTATCCCCGCGAGGTTGCGCTGGGTTGGCTTGCGCCGCTACTGAAGGCCGCGGGCGAGCTTGACCTGACGCTTCACATCGGGCCGGTCCCGCCCGCGCTCGCCGCCGATCGCCTGCGCCGCCAGCGTGCGCGGCTTGAGTCCTCGCGGCGGCTCGACGCCGATCGTGGCCGCCTTTCCGATCCGGCGCTCGCCGCCGCCGCCGAGGACGCCGAAGCCTTGGCGAGCGCGCTTGCTCGTGGTGAAAGCAAGCTGTTCCGGGCGGGGTTGTACCTGTCGATCACCGCGCCGAGCAGAGAGGAGCTGCAGGAGCGCACCGAGCGAGTGCGGGCGCTGTGCGCCTCGCTGCTGATGCACGTCGTCCCGGCGACGTTCAGGCCGCTGGATGGCTGGTTCTCGGCGTTGCCGCTCGGCTCCGATCGGCTGCGCCTGACGCGCTCGTGGGACACGGCGGCGCTCGCCGCCGGCTTCCCGTTCGCGTCGTCTGACCCGCCGCTTGAGGACGGCGTTCTGACCGGCGTCACCGACAGCGGCGCCCCGGTGCTCGTGGACCGCTTCAGCCGCGCGAACTTCAACACGGTGCAGCTCGCCGACTCGGGCGGCGGCAAGTCCTACGCCGCCAAGCTCGAAACGCTGCACCTGCTCTTTGACGCCGTGCAGGTGTTCGTGCTCGACCCAGAGGACGAGTACCACACGCTCTGCGAGAACGTCGGCGGGGCGTACCTGCCGCTCACCGGCCCGCGCGCTGTCGCTCTGAATCCGCTCGACCTGCCCGCCACGAGCGAAGGGACGCGCGTACTGGACGAGCGGATTCTGTTCCTCGCCGATCTCGTGGAACTGCTGGCCGGCGGCCTCGACGGCGGCGAGCTGGCCGCGCTCGACCGCGGCGCCCGCGCCGCCTACCAAGCAGCCGGGATCACCGCCGACCCCGACACGCACCGCCGGCCGGCGCCGCTGCTGTGCGACCTCGTAAGCGCCTTGGAGGCAGAGAGCGAAACGGGCAAGCGGCTCGCCGAACGCCTCTCGCCCTACTCGCACTCCTCGCTGTTCGACAGGCCGACGAGCGTGCAACCCGACAGTCACCTTGTCTGCTTCAGCTTGCGGGGGATTCCCGAGCGGATGCGCGCCCCGGCGCTGATGCTCGCGCTCGACGCTATCTGGCGCTCGCTTGAGGGTCCGCTACGCCGCCGCGTCGTGTTGGTCGACGAGGCCTGGGATCTCATGCGCGAGACGCCGACCGCCGGACGCGAGGCACCCGGCGCACGCTTCCTTTTCAGATTGGCGAAGAAGGCCCGCAAGCGCTGGACCGGGCTGACGACGATCACGCAGGACCCAGGTGACTTGCTGGACTCCGCGCTCGGGCAGGCCGTCGTCGCCAACGCCCGCCAGCACTTCCTACTCCACCAATCGCCGCAGGCGATCGACCGCGTTGGGCAAGCGTTCAACCTGACGACGGGGGAGCGCTCCTACTTGCTCACCTGCCCGGTCGGTCACGGGCTGCTGTTGACCGACGGGCAGCGCGTCCCGTTGCGCGTGACGGCGAGCCCCGCCGAGCACGAGCTTGTCACCAGCGATCCGGCTGAGCTTGCGCGGTCGGCATGAAGCGCGCGCTGCTCAGCTCGTGCGCGCTCGCGGCACTCTTGCCCGTGCTGTTCATCGCCGCCGCGCTCGGCGTGCTCGGCGTGCTCGGCGGCGGCGCGGGCGTCAGTCTCGGCCAGCCAGCCGCCGACGTCGATGTCGAACAGGTCGCGGGGATTCCGGGGGAATACCTGCGGTTGTTCGAGGCCGCCGGCGCTCGCTATGGCATCCCGTGGGAGGTACTGGCCGGCATCGGGAAGGTCGAGTGCGACGACGGGCAGGACCCCGACCCCGCCTGCACACGGGAGGGCGCCGTCAACAACGCGGGCGCGGGCGGCCCGATGCAGTTCCTCGCCTCCACCTGGGCAAGCTACGGCGTCAGCCCCAACGGCGGACGCCCTGACCGGTGGAACCCCGCCGATGCGATCTACAGCGCCGCCAACTACCTGCGCGCCAACGGCGCCCCGAGTGAAATCCGCCGCGCGATCTTCGCCTACAACCACTCCAACGCCTACGTCGAAGAGGTCCTGAGCTGGGCGGCGACCTACGAACACGAAGCCGAATCAGCTACTCCGCAAACGGGCGGCGCTGCCGGCGTCGCGGTCGCGTTCGCCCTCGCCCAGCGCGGCGTGCCCTACGTGTGGGGAGGCGAGAGCCCGAGCGGCTATGACTGCTCCGGGCTCGTGCAGGCCTCATACCGGGCTGCGGGCATAAGCCTTCCGCGGACTGCGCAGGAACAATTCGACGCCGGGCCGCACCTGCCAGCGACGGCGCCCCTCCAGCCCGGCGATCTCGTGTTCTTCGGTTCGAGCACGAGCAACGTCACGCACGTCGGGATCGTCGTCGCGGCCGGCGAAATGGTCGACGCGCCGCACACCGGGACCGTCGTGCAAACCGAGTCGTTCCCGACCACGATCGGCGCGCGATGGGGTGAAGACGTTTACCTCGGCGCGACGCGGCCAGCAGCGAAATGACCCGTCATCCTCACGATGCGCAGCAGGTTCAACGCTGGCTTGACGAACCAAACCGGCCGCTGCGCGCACTACCGACGCTCGCCCATCATGCGCTGCCCACCGTCGAGCACGTCGCGCCGATCCTCGCCGTGCTCGCTGCCGGCGTGATCGCGCTCGTCGTGCTCGTCGCTCGTGTGCGGCGCTGGCGGCTCGCGCGCGGCGCGCGGCTCGTGCGGATCGGGATTCCCCCCGAAGTCAAGCCGCGCGGCGCGCTGTTGTTGTGGTCGGCGCTGCACGACCTCCTGCTGCCCAATCCGGGACGGCTGCTCACCGGGCAGCCGCACATTTCCTGGGAGATCGCCGCCAGCGAAGCGGGCACGACCTTTCAGCTCTGGGTGCCGCGCGTGGTCCCGCTCGGCTTGATCGAGCGTGCCGTCGAGTCCGCGTGGCCGGGCGCGAGCACGAGCATCCAAGCTGTCCCGCGCGCGGCGGCGGCTCGGCCGCTCGTGTCAGAGCTCGTGATCGCCGGGCCGGACTGGTTCTCGCTCGACAGCAGCATCGACCCTGATCCGCTGCGCGTGATTCTCGGCCAGCTCTCGGGTCTGGGTGAGGGCGAGAACGTGCTCGTGCAAGTCCTCGCGCGGCCAGCGACCGCGCGCGAGCAGCGCCGGCTGCGGATGACGGCACGGCGGCTGCGCGCGGGCGTGCCGACCGGGCGAGCGGCACGCGCTTTCGAGCTGCTGAGCCCGAACCCGCCGAAGCGCACGACGCTCGACCCGACCGTCAACCCCGACGTGCGCGACGTGCTCGACAAGAGCGCCCAACCGCTCTACCGCTGCCTCCTCCGTGTCGCCGTCTGCTCACCGTCACGGTCGCTTGCGCGTGGACGGCTGGCCGGCGTGCTCGGCGGCTTCGCGCCGTATGAGGGCCGCGCGGCGCTGCGCCGCCGCGGCGTGCGCCGCCCCGTAGTGAAGCTGGACGGCCGTTGGCTGAGCCGGCGCGCGTTCACCGCGAGCGTCCCCGAGCTTGCGGCGCTCGCGCATCTGCCCGCCGACGCGGCGATCCCCGGCCTCGTGCGCGCGAGCGCCCGCAAGGTTGCGTCGCCGCCCGGCCTGAGCACAGGCGAGAAGCCGCTCGGGACCACATCGAGCGGGCGGCGTGTCGGCATCGGCGTCGCCGACGCGCGCCACCATCTGCACATCTTGGGCCCGACCGGCGTTGGCAAGTCCACGCTGATCGCGCAACTCGCGCTCGCCGACTTCCGCGCTCGCCGCGGCGCAGTAGTGATCGACCCGAAAGGCGATTTGGTCGATGACCTGCTCGCGCGGATACCAGCCGGCGAGGAGGACGCCGTGAGCCTGCTCGACCCCTCCGAAGCGGCGCCGCTCACGCTGAACATGCTCGACAACTCCGACCACGATCTCGCCGTCGATCAGCTCGTGAGCATCTTCCGCCGCGTGTTCGAGCGCGACTGGGGCACGCGCACCGATGACATTTTCCGCTCGGCGCTGCTGACGCTGACAGCGACCGTCCCGAACGCGACGCTCGCCGACGTGCCGCGTCTGCTCAGCGATGCCGAATGGCGCGCGCCGCTGATCGCGCAGATAGACGATCCCGTTGGGCTCGGCCCGTTCTGGGACTGGTATCAGGAACTCCCCGACTCCGGACGAAGCCAAGCCGTCGGCCCGCTGTTGAACAAGCTCCGCGCGTTCCTGCTGCGCCGGCCCGTGCGCGCGATCGTCACTCACCCGACCACGACGCTCGATATCGCCGGCTGCCTGAACGGCGGGCGGCTGCTGCTCGTCCGGCTGCCGAAGGGAACGCTCGGGGAAGACACGAGCCGGCTGCTCGGCTCGATGATCGTCGCGCGCGCGTGGCAGGCCGGGCAGGCACGCGCGGCACTGCCTCCCGATCAGCGGCCCGACTGCTCGCTGTACGTCGATGAGGCACACAATTACCTGGGGCTCTCCACCCCGATTGACGAGGTACTTGCCGAGGCGCGCGGCTACCGCTTCTCCTTCGGGCTCGCTCACCAGCACCTTGCGCAGCTCCCGCCCGAGATGCGCGCCGGCATCGACGCAAACGCCCGCAACAAGGTCTATTTCCAACTCAGCCACGAAGACGCTCACCACCTGGAGCCCGAAGTCGCGCCCGAGCTGTCCGAGTACGACCTCGCCAACCTGCCGCGGTTCACGATCGCCGCGCGCATCGTTCACGAAGGGCAGCCGAGCAGGCCGTTCACGCTCACTACCGAGAACCTGCCGCCAACCGAACCCGGACGCGGCGAAGCGGTCCGCGCGCTGCTAGCCCGCCGCGCCGGGTCCGAGCGCGAGACTGTCCGTGCCTGCGAGGGACGCCAGCACTCCACACCGCTGCTGCGTCGTCCTCGTCGTCAACGAGGCAAGACAAAGAGGTAACGACATGCTCCCGTTCCTGCCTCCGCTCGGCTCTCCGTTCCGACCTCCCGCCGGCCCTCCGTCTAGGACCGGAGGGGCGGTTTCCGTGAAAACCGCTGCAAATCCCGCTTTTGGGTGCATCCGACAACGGCACGTTGTCACATGAAACAACGAGATCGCCCAACGCGCGTCGCGCTCACGCACGTTGTCGGGCTCGGCTCACGCCTTACCGATCGTGACCGAGAAATCGCGCTCGACTGCTACGAGCACCACGCGCTGACCACCAGCCAGATACAGCGCTTGTACTTCGACGGCATCAGAACGACTCGCGCGCGGCTCGAAACGCTGTATCAGCTTCGCGTGCTCGACCGCTTCCGTCCAACCGTCCCGCGCGGCGCCGGCAGCGCGCCGCATCACTGGATACTCGATGAGGCCGGCGCGCACGTCGTCGCCGCGCAATACGGCGTCGAGCGGCGCGAGTTGAAGTGGCGCCGGTCAACGGCGCTTGCCGTTGCTGACTCGCCGAAGCTCCGCCACCACATCGAGATAAACGAGTTCTTCGCGCAGCTCGCCCACGAAGCCACCGAAAGCGACGGCGCGCTGTCGGAGTGGTACGGCGAACGCTCGATTCACCGGCTGTTCAACGGCACTGTCTGGCCGGACGGATACGGCGTTCTCACGCTCCCCGACCGTCAACCGCTGCATTTCCTACTTGAGCTTGACCGAGCCACCGAGCCAGCCGCCCAGCTACGTCAGAAGGCAATCCACTACGCAAAGACGATCCCGCGTAGCACGCTCGCCCGGCACCGGCCGATCGTCGTGCTCGCCGTCCCCAACCATGCGCGCGCGACGGCCGCCAACGACGCCACAGCGGGCAGCGGAGCGCCGATCACGGCCGCCGTCTGGAGCACGAGCGGCGGCGCATCTTCACCGCTCGCGATCGCGACTTCGATCGCTGACAGTTACGTGACACACGCATCCGAAAATGAACATCAAATCTTTAACCCGCCTTAGAGCAAAAGCCTTGAGATCGCCGCGTCGATCTGGTCTCATTAAACAATGACAAGCACCACTCCCGACATAGTAGTCAGCCGCACACAAAACGGCTCGATATACGAAAGCAAGCAGTACGAAATCACCCTCGCCGCGGTTGACCGTCACGGCATGTACTCGTGGCGGTCAACGTGTTATTTCAGCGACGACGAGTACGACCAAGAGACACACACTCGGCGCAGCGACGCCGAGGCCGTCGCACTCCGTCACGCACACGCAATCATCGACGCACTTTGAGGCGGTACAAAAAATGAGCAACACTGAAACCACGCCACGCCGCACATACCGCGAACGCCGCGAAGCGCGCGCCGCCCGACTGCGCAAGTGGGCAGCCAGCCGCGAAGCAAAGGCCGCGCAATCCGCATCGTCCGTGCAGACGACCACGGACATGATCCCGCTCGGACAGCCGATCCTGCTCGGCCACCATTCACAGCGACGCGCCGAACGCGACCGGGACCGGATCGAGCGCGGGATGCGCCGCACGATCGAGCACACGACCAAGGCGCGTGAGTTTTCCCGCCGCGCCGAGAACATCGACGCAGCCGCCGAGCACACCATCTACTCCGATGACCCCGACGCGATAGTGAAACTCCGCGCGCGCATCGCCGAGCGTGAAAGCGACCGCGACACGATCAAGGCTTACAACGCGGCGTGCCGCAAGGGAACGGCGGACCCGGCGACGCTTCCCGACCGGCTCCGAAGCGACTTGCAAGCCTCGATCAGCGCATGGGGTGAAATCCAGTGCCCCAACGGACGGTTCCCGGCATACACCCTGAGCAACCTTTCAGCCAACATCAGGCGCGACCGACAGCGCCTAGCGAGCCTCACTAGGGGATGAGCGAAATGAGCAACCAGAACGCACACACACTCCCCGCGGTCGGCGCACGCTTTCGACTCACCGAGGCAGTCGAGCGCTTCCCGCATTTCACGGCGCCGGCCGGCGCCGCCGGCACCGTCACAGACGCCAGCCCCCATGTGGTCTGTATGCACATGGACGATTATCTCCCCGGCGCCGAGGATTGGGATAACGAGATCGTGTGGACGATCGACAACGATTACGACGAGAACGGGGAGCCAGCGCCGACGCCGAGCGTCGCGCAGGCCTTTTACCGTGACACCGCCCCACTGAACGAGCCAGCGATCCCCACGGACGCGCAGACGCCCGCGCAAGCCGACGCCGAACAATTCGAGCGCGACCTTCAAGAGGGATGCCGACTCGCGGCCGTTGACGGCTTCACTGACGATACGGGCGCACCGAGTCGATTCTCCGTCTCTTGCCGTGGTACGCACATCGGCGACGTGTTCTTTCACGAGGCCACACGCGGCACGAGCGGACTCGCGGGCGCGCCGCACTGGGCCGCCCGTACCCGCGACGGGCAAGCCGTGATCCGCACGGCATCGGGCGTCAGCACGCGCCCGGAGCCCACGAGCGGCGAGCGTACCCGCGAGGCAGCCGTCGCGCTGCTCGTCGCCGCCGATCACGCCGCATAGCTTTCACAGAAACGGTTGTACCGCAAGGGCGCGTTTGGACCCCTTTGTCCGTTGCAAGGGCTCCTCAACCGACGCCCATCAATTGCCAGAAAAGCAAAGGAAGACCGCTGACCTTCCGCTTGCCGTTTGGTCGTGTGCGCAGCCGACGAGTCAAAATGGCTTGGTCGATGAGCTGGCGCCCTTGTTCGTCGCCGCGCAGGCGCCCTACCTTCGATCGAGATCGGGGGCGAGTCGGTGAAGTGTCCAGAGCACGAGGTCGTTGCGTGCGGCGGTGTCTCGGTCGGGCTCGTGGAGATGGATACCCTCAACCAGAGCCATCATCGCTCTGGCGGCTTGTGCGGCGTCGTTTGCATCGAGCCCAGCATCTTGGAACAGACTCCTCAGAAGTCGGTCTGCTGCGGCATGGAACGCCTTGTGCATCTCGGCGACTGCTGTGCTGTGCTGGGCGCGCTCGTGGACGGTGGCGGTGAGCTTGGCGACTTGATCGAGTTGAGCGAGCATTGCGAGGGCTTGCTCGTCGGGGGTCAGGGTGTCCGGGGCGGGCAGGTTTTCGAGCGCTCGCTCTTGGCGTCGCCCGAGCACGGCAGCGAGCAGGTCGTCCTTGCTCGCGAAGTACCAGTACACCGCGTTGTTCGCGACCCCGGCGCGTCGGGCTACCTCCGCCATCGCCGTTGCGTCGTAGCCGTTGCGCAGCAGCAGCTTCTCAGCGGCGTCGAGGATCTGCTTGCGCTTGAGGTCGCGGTCTAGGTGGGGACGAGTGGCAGGCATCAGGCTTCTTGACTCTCGATCAAGACAAATGATACTCTTGATCGCCAATCAAGACCGTCCACGTAGATTTGGAGGTCCGCCAATGGCGGAGATGACAAGAAAACTGGCTGGCAAGGTGGCTGTGGTCACGGGCGCCTCGCAGGGCCTTGGCGAACACCTTGCGTTCGAGCTGGCAGCCAACGGCGCAGCGGTCGCTCTCGCCGCGCGCAACCACGAGCGGCTCGAAGCGATACAGGGCAAGATCGAGGCGCGCGGCGGCAGGGCTGTGGCAGTACCCACCGACCTCTCCAGCGAGTCAGACTGCAAGGCGCTCATCGAGCGCGTAAACGAGGCTTTTGGTCCGATCGACATTCTCGTGTTGAACGCCGGGAGTGGCACTTTTGGAAAGCTGGAGGAGCTTCCGGGGCTGGACGCGATTCGTGACTCGATGGACGTCAACTTCTTTGGCGCGGCGTACCCGACCTATTACGCGCTGCGCGACCTCATCGCACGAAAAGGGCTCATCGCCTACGTGACTTCGGGCTCCGGGCACTTGCCGATGGCGGGATACCTCGGCTATTCCACGAGCAAGCACGCGATGAACGGGTTTTTCGAGTGTCTGCGGCTGGAAATGTTCTCTCACGGCGTTGACGTGCTCACAATCAACCCCGGCGATATGTACAACGACGACGGCGCCGGCCGTACTTTCTTCACGCCCGAGGGACAGGAGCTGAAGATCGATCTTTCGGTGAGGCGCCAGAACGACATCAAGCGCCATCCCGCAAGCTCGGTCGCTAAGAAGTCCTGCGAAGCGATCATCGACCGGCGCCGCGAGCTGGACCTGTCGCCGCGAATCCAGAAGGCCGCGACAAGGGCGCGTCCCTTCATACCTGGGCCGATCGACCGAATCATCTACAAGCGAGTGAGCACGCTGCGCTCGGCCTTCACCAGCGAGGTCGAGGAGCATGAGCGGGCAAACGCAGCATGAGCACTTTGCCGTCAAACACTGCGCCACAAGCGCCCGCCGAAAGGGCCTTCCGATGACACCCGAGCAGCGACGACAGTTTGTACTCGACCATCGCACCGCGATCTTTGGGTATGGCCGCGCCGAGCACGGGCCGGCTATGTCGATCGTGTACTACTCCGCAGAGCCCGAGGAGATCGTCGTCTCCACGATGGCCGAGCGCGCGAAGGCAAAGGCCGTAGCACGCAACCCCAAGGTTTCACTGTGCATCCTTGACGAGCAGTGGCCGCCGACCTACATGCAGGTCTATTGCGAGGCGGAAATCGAGACTGACTTCGGCTTTGTGGTGGACGTGATGATGCGTATCGCTGGCGTGATGGCCGGCGCCCCGATGTCCGAGGACGTGCGGCCGATGGTCGAGGAAGGCGCGCGCGTGGAGAAACGTGTCGCGGTTCGCCTGCGTCCTTACGCGACGTTCTACACCCCGCCCCGTCACGTCCACCAAGAGTCCGACATCAATCCCGGCCTGCTGCACGAAACAAGCGCATCGGTGCCGTGGTGAGGGATCTATGACCGCGCACTCGATCATCAAGCCGGCGCTCCACCACTTCAACCTGAAGACCACGCAGCTACAGGCGCTGATCGACTGGTACGCGGTCGTAGTCGGCGCCGATGTTGCCTTTCAGGATGCGACCGGGGCGTGGCTGACCAACGACGCTGCGAACCATCGGATCGCGCTGCTCTGCTTCCCCGGCTTCGCCGATGACCCAGACAAGGAGACACGAACCGGGATGCACCACAGCGCCTTCGAGTACGAGCGCTTCGAGGACTTGAACGCGACCTATCTGCGTCTGCGCGAGCAGGGGATCGGGCCCGACATCTGCATCGACCACGGGATGACGCTTTCCTACTACTACAAAGACCCGGACGGCAACCGCGTCGAGCTGCAAGTCGATGCCTTCGGCGACTGGGCCGCCTCAAGCCGGTGGATGCGCACAAGCCCGGCGTTCAAGGCCAACCCGATCGGTGTATTCGTAGACCCGGAGAAGATCGCCCAAGCCGCCGCTGACGGACAATCATTCGAGGCGATCCATGCCCGTGCGGCGGCCGGCGAGCTGAGTCCACACACGCACCCGCTAATGGAGGGCACCGAATGAGGCTATGCAGATTCGAGATCGACGGCCGCACACGAGACGGCATCGCCCAGGACGGTTCTGTGATGGAGCGTGACGCTCCCGGCGAGCGTCACGCGCTCGGGAGCGTCCGCCTGCTCGCGCCCGCGACGCCTCGCAAGTATCTAGCGATTGGGCTCAACTACAGGGACCACATCGCAGAGAGTGGGCTGCAAGCGCCAGAGGTTCCCTTTTTCTTCAACAAGCAGGTGACGTGCATCATCGGCCCGGACGCGGACATACACATGCCGCGTGTGTCGAGCCTGCTCGACTACGAGGCCGAGCTTGCAATCGTGATCGGCAAACACTGCCGCCATGTACCCATCGCGAAAGCGCATGAAGTGATCGCCGGATACACGATCGCCAACGACGTGTCGGTACGCGACTGGCAACTGCGCACGCCGACAATGACGATCGGCAAGTCCTTCGACACGCACGGACCACTCGGCCCTTGGATCGTGACCACCGACGAGATCGGCGATCCGCACAACCTCGCCATCAAGACCTACGTCAACGATGAGCTTCGCCAGAACTCCAACACGAGCGAGATGATCTTCAACTGCTACGAACAGGTCGCCCACCTCTCCGAAGCCTTCACGCTAGAGCCAGGCGACGTGATCGCCACCGGCACACCCGCAGGCGTAGGAGCAGTACGCCAACCTTTCCCCGAAGGACTGCTCAAGGTCGGCGATGTCGTCAGGATCGAGATAGACAAGATCGGCGAACTACAAAACACAGTCGTCGCCGAGCCTAACGGCTACCTCGCACCGTCGGTTTGAGTGAAGCGCCGTTGGGCCTGTCCGCATTACTTCATAAGCGGCCATCCGTGCAGTTAGCGATAGCTGTACCGCAAGGGCGCGTTTGGACCCCTTTGTCCGTTGCAGGGGCTCTCCAACCGACGCCCACCAATTGCCAGAAAGACAAAGAAAGACCGCCGACCTTCCGCTTGCCGTTTGGCCGTGTGCGCAGCAGACAAGCCAATGGCAGCGAGCCCATCGTTACGTGCCGGCTTCGCATCGGCACCCAGCAAAGATGCTCCCGGCGCTCGCGCGCCGGGCGATCGAGACTTACTCCGAGCGCGGCGATCTCGTCGTTGATCCCATGTGCGGGATCGGCACGACAGCCGTGGAGGCCGTCGATCTCGGACGACGCGCTGTTGGCTTGGAGCTTGAGCCACGCTGGGCGGCGCTCGCGCAAGCAAATCTCGATTTCGTTCACAAAGGCGGGCACGCGCGTTCGCGCGGAGAAGTGTTCGTGGGCGACGCTCGCGAGCTTCCACGACTGCTGACGCTCCACGCTCAACGGCTGCTGCGCCCAGGTGGGAGTGCGCGAGACACCGCCCACGCGCGTCTTGCGCATGGCGCCGTTGACTTGATCCTCGTCTCGCCGCCGTATGCGTGCGAGGTAGCTGACGTGAATCCGGTTAACGGCTCTGAGCCGTTGCGCCGGGATGACACGACGAACTACAGCCCGAACCGGAGCAATCTCGGTCACGCGCGCGGTGCTGCTTACTGCGTGGCGATGGCCGACGTTTACGAGGCGTGCGCGTCGGTGCTAAAGCCGGGCGGGTTCCTCGTGTCGGTGACGAAGGACATGCGCTCTGCTGGCGGCGGCGCGCTGCGCAATCTCTCGGGCGAGACGATCGCGCTGTGCCAAGACTCCGGGCTGCTCTACTGGCAGCGCGTGATCGGCCTGCTTGCGACCGTCCGCGACAGCGAGCTGGTCATGCGCCCGTCGTTCTGGCAAACACTCCAAGCCAGGCGGCGCCGCGCGAAAAACGACCGCACGCAAGTCGTCGCGCACGAGGACGTGCTCGTGTTCCGCAAGCCGGGCTGGACGCCGGTACGCACGGCACGCTCCCAGCATCCCCGGAAGGCGGCGTGATGCAGGCGGCAACGGGCGGATCGGGCGGCGCGGCCTGCCGTTATGGAGCGCCGGCCGACACGTCCTGTCAGGGCCTTGAGATCGCGGCGCTGGTCTGGTCTGATCGAAGCCAGCCATGCGCCACGCGCGCCGGACACGTCGAGCAGCGACGACCGCGACGCACCGCCGTCCGGCACCCCGCGCAGGCCAGTCGCGGGGGTGCGAGCGGCGGCGGCTTCGCTTCGGGCGCATGACCGGCCGTATGGACGCGCTCGTGGTGCCCGCGCACGAGCCATGGGTCACAAAGCAGCAGATCGCCTCGCACTTCCACGTCACGACGCGATGGATCGAGTCTCAGCAGCGACTCGGGCTGCCGCACATGCACATGCTCGGGATCAACCGCTACCGCGTCACCGAAGTCGAGGCATGGCTACGCGAGCGCTACGGCGCGCCACGCGCACAGGAGGACTCCTGAAATGCCACTGAACCGGGGCACTCGTAACAAGCCGCGTTACTGCGGATATGCCAAGTACCGCGGCCGCAAGAAGTGGATCGGCACCTTCGAGACCCTTGAGGAATACAACCTCGAAAAGGCGCGTTGCCTCGCTGAACTGCAAGAGGAAGTCAACAACCCTCACAGTCAGCGCAACGGGTCGATAACGGTCGCCAAGTTCGCCGGGGCGAGCTTCCACGACAACGGCCGCATAACGATGACGTGGCCCGACGGCGAGCGCTGCCAGAAGGAGACGGGGCGTCGCGGGTCAACGATCCGGCGCTTGCGCGACGGGCTGCGCCCGTTCGTGCGCGAGTTTCACGATCGCCCGCTTGACAGCTTCACGCGCGATGAGGCTGTGACGTGGACGCGACCGAAGGGCGCGAACACCCAGCAAGCCGTCCGGCAGTTCTTCAACCACGCCGAGGACCGCGACCTCATCGACCGCAACCTCTTTACGAAGCTCGGAGCGAGCAAGCGCAAGCGCCGAGTCGATCGCCCGGACTTCGAGATCATCAGCGACGAGGCATACGCGCGGCTTCGGCAGGGCGCGCGGGAGTGCCGCGCCGATGACTACGGGCTCGTGCTTGAGGGCGCCGTTCTCACGATCGGCGACGAGGCGCTGCGCCCCGGCGAGATATTCGCGCTGCACCGTCCCGAGCTTCACTTCGACAAGGGACTGATCCACGTCAAGCGCCAGATCGCCCTGGAGACGGGCGAGATCACATGGCCCAAGGACGACGACGGCCGCTGGGTGCCGATGACCCCGGCATGGCGCGAGCACATCGAACGTATGCCGCGCATGGGCAAGGTCGTAAACAAGGACATGGGCGAGATCGTCTTTCCAAGCCCACAAGGCGGCTATATGTGGCGCAGCACTTGGTCGTCGTGGTGGAAAGCGATATGCGCCGCCGCCGGGATGCCCGGTCAAGACTTCTACGACCTCAAGCACCGTGCGATTCAGTGGATGGTCACTCCCGTCGAGGAGGACGGGCTCGGCCTCGACCCCGCGACCGTCGCCGAAGTCGTCGGCCACGACGACGGCGGCTATCTCATCGCGACCGTCTACACGAAGCTAGGCCAGCGCCGCGCCATCGCACGAGCACAGCGCGCGCTCGATGCCTACCAGCAGCGCCGCGACGCCGCCGACTCAGAGCCGCCACGCCTCACCGTCGTTCGCGACGCTGCCTAGACGGACGTGCCGCGCCCACGGACCCAGAAGCCACGCTCCGCGAGGCACTGCGCAATCGGGAAAGCAATCGAGACGATCGCCGAGCGCAAGGGCATGACCCAGGAAGAAGTCGCCTTCGCGTCCGGGATCGAGGGCAAACAGCTCGGCTCCTACGTTCGCGGCGCCGGCAACCCGACGCTCGCCACCTTGCTGAAGCTCAGCGACGGCCTGAACGTCAGCTTCGCCGAGCTAGCCGTCCAAGCAGCGATGCTGCAAACCGAAACACGCTCGCGAACGCTGATCCAAGACGACGGCGCCAGTGCCCAGCTCGGAGCCTGACCTCGATGCACGCGCTCGTTATCCGGTGGTCGTCCCCGCATCCGAACGGACCGCAAAACGGACCGCAAGGCGCTCTCTGCGGTCCCTCTGCGTCCCAGAGTCCTCCGAGCATCCACGAAACCCCGCGAACACTGCCCCGCGAGACTCAGCGTTTTCGCGGGTTTTCGCCCGTATTCGCTGGCCCTCGCAGGACATGAACCAATCGGGGCGCCGAGATTCGAACTCGGGACCTCACCGACCCGAACGGTGCGCGCTACCAGGCTGCGCCACGCCCCGACGCACCCGCAGTATCCCACACGGCCGGCCTGGACCCGGCCACCACCGGCACGTGCCGGGGTGCGGCGCGCCGCCAGCTAAGGTCGGCGCATGCCCACGCCCGCGCGCGCGATCCTCGCCGAGCTCGACCGCATGCTCGAACCAGGCCGCTTCGACGACTACTGCGTGAACGGCCTGCAGGTGCCGGGGCCAGAGCAGGTCGGCACGATCGCCACCGGTGTGTCGGCGCACGCGGAGCTGTTCGAGCTCGCCGCCGCCGAGGGCGCGGAGCTGGTGCTGGTGCACCACGGCCTCTTCTGGGATCCCGGCGTGCGCGCGCTCGACCCGCTGCTCGCCGGCCGGCTGCGCCTGCTGTTCGCCAACCAGCTCGCGCTCGCCGCCTACCACCTGCCGCTCGACGCGCACCCGCAGCTCGGCAACAACGCGCTGCTCGCCGGCGAGCTCGGCGCTGCGGAGCTCACGCCGTTCGCCCGGCACCACGGGCAGGCGATCGGCTTCATCGCCACGCTGCCCGGAGAGGGGCTCGCCGCCCACGACCTCTTCCAGCGCGTGGGCGAGGTCACGCGCCGCCAGCCGCTGGTGTTCGACAACGGCCCCGCGCAGGTGCGCCAGCTCGCCATCGTCTCCGGCGGCGGCGCCGACTACCTCGCCGAGGCCGCCGCCGCGGGCGCCGACGCGCTGCTCACCGGCGAGCCCGCGGAGCGCTCGATGGCGCAGGCGCGCGAGCTCGGCCTGCACCTCATCGCCGCCGGGCACCACGCCACCGAGACCTTCGGCGTGCGCGCGCTGGGCGAGCACCTGGCCGAGCGCTTCGCGCTGCGCCACGTCTTCATCGACGTGCCCAACCCCGTCTGAGGCGTCCGGGCCGCGCCCGCCCGCCACGGCCCCGCGCGGGGCAGGCATCAGCGTAATAAGCGCGTAAAGGGCCACTGTCCAAACGTTGGCCCAGCCACTAAGATCATTTGTCAACCCGCGCAGCACGAGGAAGGAGTCCTGATGGAGGCCACGGCAGCCGCCGCGACCAGCGATAACGGGGCCGGCAGCGTCGCAGCCGCGCCCGCCGACACGCGGACGATCGCCGACCTGATCCCCGAAGCGGCCGACAAGTTCGGCGAGCGCACCGCGGTGCGCTTCAAGCGCGACGGCGAGTGGCGCGACGTCAGCTACGTCAGGCTCGCCGAGACCGTGCAGGAGCTCGCGCTCGGGCTGATCGACCTCGGCGTCGAACCCGGCGAGCGGCTGTGCATCCTCGCCAACACGCGCCCTGAGTGGTCCTACGCCGACATGGCCGCCACCGCCGTGGGCGCAGTGGTGGTGCCGATCTACCAGACGAACTCGCCCGAAGAGTGCCAGTGGGTGATCTCCGACTCCGGCGCCTGCGCGATCGTGTGCGAGAACGACGAGCAGCTCGCCAAGGTCGCCGCCATCCGCGAGCAGGTGCCCGAGCTGCGCACCGTGATCGCGATGGACGCGCCCGCCGAGGACCACGGGCTCGAGGTGATCACGCTGGAGCAGCTGCGCGAGCTCGGGCGGGGCCACGGCGCGGAGGAGCTCGAGGCGCGGCGCGCCGGCGTGCGGGGCGAGGACGCCTTCACCTTCATCTACACCTCCGGCACCACCGGGCCGCCCAAGGGCTGCGTGCTCACGCACGGCAACTACCGCGCCATCATGGACATGATCGACGAGGCCGGCGAGATCGACAGCGACGAGGTCGTGTACCTCTACCTCCCCCTCGCCCACTCCTTCGCGCTGCTGATCCAGCTCGCCGTGTTCGACCTCGGCGGCACGCTCGCCTACTTCGGCGGCGACACCAAGCAGGTGGTGCCCGAGCTGCTCGAGGTCAAACCCACCTACCTGCCCTCCGTGCCGCGCGTGTTCGAGAAGATCTACACGCTCGCCAACGGCGCCATCGAAGCCCAGCCGCCGCAGGAGCGCGAGCGCGCCCGCAGGGCGATCGAGCTGGGCGTGAAGGTGCGCGACATGCTCAACCGCGGCGAACAGGTCCCGGAGGAGCTGATGCAGCCCTTCGAGGAGGCCGACGAGCAGCTCTTCAAGAACGTGCGCGCGATCTTCGGCGGGCGCGTGCGCCGCGCCACCAGCGGCGCCGCCCCGATCGCCAAAGAGATCCTCGAATTCTTCTGGGCCTGCGGCGTGCCCGTGCTGGAGGGCTACGGCATGACCGAGACCGCCACCGCCGCCACCGTCTCCACCATCGAGAACCACCGCTTCGGCACCGTCGGGCGCGCGCTGCCCGGCGTGGAGATCAAGATCGCCGACGACGGCGAGATCCTCGTCAAAGGGCCCAACATCTTCTCCGGCTACCACAACCGCGCCTCCACCAGCTTCGGCGCCGTGGAGAACGGCTGGCTGCACACCGGCGACCTCGGCTCGCTCGACGAGGACGGCTACCTGTCCATCACCGGGCGCAAGAAGGACATCATCATCACCGCCGGCGGCAAGAACATCACGCCCGCCAACATCGAGAACGACCTCAAGCAGTCGCGCTGGATCTCCCAGGCGGTGATGCACGGCGACCAGCGCCCCTACCCGGTGGTGCTGGTCACGCTCGACGAGGAAGAGATCGCCGTGTTCGCGCGCGAGCACGGCCTGCCCGAGGACATCCCCTCTCTCTCGCGCGAGCCCGCCGTGCGCGAGCTCATCCAAGCCGAGATCGACCGAGCCAACGCCAAGTACGCGCAGGTCGAGCAGGTCAAGAAGTTCGTGATCCTCGACCACGACCTCTCGCAGGCCACCGGCGAGCTCACGCCCACGCTGAAGGTCAAGCGCAACGTCGTCAACGAGCGCTACGCCGAGCTGTTCGGCGGCCTCTACGCCGGCTGAGCGCGCCTGCGCGGATGACGCTCCCCCACTCCCGCAGCGGCCGCCCCCGGCCGCGCCGCCGCGCGCGCGTGCGAAGATAGACGCAAGCGATGCGCACCGACCCCTCAGACAACGGCGGCCTGTTCGTCGGGCGGCGGCCCGGCACCGCGCCCGTGCACTACCGCACCATCCCGCAGCGCGCCGGCGAGCTGCGCCAGCGCATCGACGACTCGCTCGCCACCAGCATGCTCGGCGGCATCACGCTGCTGTGCATCCTCTGCTGGGGGCCGATCCCGCTGCTCTGCCTGTGGCTGGGCTCGCAGGCCAACTACCTCAGCGGCAGCGTCAGCCTCGGCATCCTCGTCTCCTTCGCCGCGCTGTTCGCCCTCCTGTTCGGCGCGCTGTCGCTGATGAAACGCATCGACAGCGCCTGGATCCTGGTGCGCCGCGCCGCCGGCCACGACCAGCGCACCGGCGCGCTCGGGCGCATCTTCGCCGCCACCGCCGTGGTCTGCGCGCTCGCGTTCGTGTTGTGGTTCGTCGTCATCCACGGGCCCGGCACCAGCCTCGTCGAACGCGGCGGCGTCGGATGAGCGCCCGCGGGCAGCTCGCCGCCCGCTGCTAGAAAGAACCCTCGTGGGGCTGCTCGACTACTACAAGCAGTTCGAGGCGATGACCGAGGAGGAGGTCAACCGGGGCCTGCGCGAGGAGGCCGCCGAGCGCCGGCGCAAGGCGCTCACGCGCGTCGACACGCTCGACCTATCCCTCACCACCTGGCCGGAGCTGCCGCACCCGCGCATCGTCAGCGCCATCACCTTCGTCGCGCGCCGCGGCCTGCAGCGCTACCCGGAGCTCAAGGGCACCGACCTGCGCGCGCGCCTGGCCGAGCGCCACGGCCTCGAGCCCGAGCGGCTGATCCTCGGCAACGGCGCCGCCGAGCTGCTCAGCGCCGCCACCCGCGCGCTGCTCGAGCCCGGCCAGCAGCTGCTCACGCTGTGGCCCTCCTACCCCCTCTACCCGCTCATGGCCCGCCGCGCGCACGGCCGCGCCGTGCCCGTCAACGGCGGCGTCGAGGAGCTGCTCGAGGCCGCCGACCGGGAGCCGCACGTGCGCGCCGTCGCGCTCGCCAACCCCAACGACCCCACCGGCGAGCCGCTCGGCGCCGCCGAGCTCGAGCGCCTGCTGCAAGCGCTGCCCGCCGGCGTCGCCGTGCTGCTCGACGAGGCGCTCGTGGACTTCGCCGACGCCCAGTTCGCCGGCGCCTCGCTGCAGCTGCTCGAGCGCCACCCGCAGCTGCTCGTGTTCCGCAGCTTCTCCAAGGCCTGGGGGCTCGCCGGCCTGCGCATCGGCTACGCCGTCGGCGCGCCCGGCTCCGGCGAGCTGCTGGCCGAGCTCGCCCCCGACCTCGGCGTCTCCGAGATATCGCAGGCCGGCGCCTTCGAGGCGCTGCACAGCTGCAGCGAGCTGATCGAGAGGCGCATCCAGGGGATCCGCGAGGAGCGCCCGCGGCTGGTCGAGGCGCTGCGCCGGCGCGACTTCGAGGTCGCCCCCAGCCAGGCCAACTTCGTGTGGGCCGCGCACCCCGCGCTCGCCGGCGCGGAGCTCGCCGCCGGCCTCGAGCGCGCCGGCATCCTCGTCGCCGCCGGCGACGCGCTCGGCGAGCCCCGCCACGTGCGCATCGCCATCCGCTCCGCCGCCGCCAGCGACCGGCTGCTGAACGCGATCGACCAGCTGTAGCCGCTCAGCCCGTCGCCGAGCCGGCCTGGCGCAGCAGCGCGCCGGTGGTGCCCTCGAGGATCTTGCGCCACGCGCTCACCGGCTCGCTGTCGTGGTCGAAGTGCTCCACCACCTTGCGCACGCGCCTGGCCGAGATCTCCAGGCCGTGGCGTTCGGCCACTTCGCGGTAGTCCTCGTAGTCGCCCGCCAGGCGCTTGGTCACCGACTCGAAGCCGTGGCGCGCGATCGCCACGCGCGAGGCGAAGCTCATCATCGAGGTCTGGAACATCAGTTCGTCGTTCTCCTCCGGCTCGATCAGCACGATGTCCACGCCGGGGTAGCGCTGCTCCCAGCTCTTGGCCAGTTCGTGCAGGCGCTGGTGGGCCACCAGCTTGAACACCTGGTAGCCGATCTGCGCGAAGCCCATGTCGGTCACGCGCCGCGGGCGTTTGCCCTTCACCGTCGTCACCTTCTGCTCGAAGTCGTTGATGTACGGCACGATCGGGTTGATCACCACCACCAGCTTCGCGCCCGCCTGGATCGCGATGTCGAGGTTGGTCGTCGACACCATGCCGCCGTCGATCAGCTCGCGGTCGTGCACGCGCACCGGCGTGTACACCATCGGCAGCGCCCCCGACGCGCGCACCGCCGTGGAGATCGGCACGTCGCGCGCGCCGTCGGTGCCGAACACCACCCGCTCGCACGTGTCGAGGTCGGTCGCCGTCAGGTACAGCTCGTTCGCCAGCTCGCCGAAGTCGTCCGTGCGGCCCGGCTCGCTCAGCACCTCGTGCAGGTACTTCTCGATCCCCGCGCCCGTGTACAGGCCCGACGGCAGCCAGTCCGCCAGGCCCATCAGCACGTCCATCAGCGACGTGCCGCCCGGCTGCGAGAGCAGCACCCGCGCCAGCGCCGCCGCGCGCACCGGCATCAGCGCACCCTTGCGCGCAAACTCCCACAGGTTCAGCTGCAGCAGATCGCCGATGTCGATGTCTTTGAACGGCGGTTTGCCCTGGCGCGTCACCACCCGCATCATCTCCTCCGGCGTCACGCCGTTGGCGCACAGCGCCGCGATGAACGCGCCCGCCGAGGTGCCCACGTACACGTCGAAGTTGTTCACCGTGCTGTTCACCGCCAGCAGGTCAAGCGCGCGCAACGCGCCGATCTCGTACACGCCGCCGGTGAAGCCGCCACCGCCCAGCACCAGCGCCGTCTTGTCGCGCCGCGGGCGCCGCCTGCGGTCCACCGCCGCCGGGCGGCCCACGCCCCGCGCCGCCATCCCCCTGCTGCGCGACCGCTGCTTCCCTGCCGCTTCCAGCTTGACAACCTTGCCCATCCCAGACACATTCTATGCCCACGTGGGTCGGATTCCTCCTGCAAGAGTCCTCATTCTGCTGTGCGGACTTCTACTCGCGGCCAGCGTCGTGCCCGCGCCGGCCCGCGCGCAGCGCTCGCTGCGCGAACTGCAGGCCGACTTCTCCCGCCAGCTCGCGCTCGCCGGGCCCCACGACGGCGCCTACGTCTACGACCTCACCGCCAAGCAGGCGCTGTTCTCCGAGCGCGCCGAGGTGATGCGCCCGCCCGCCTCGGTGGAGAAGCTCTACACCGCCACCGCCGCGCTCGAGCTGATGGGCCCGGAAACGCACCTGCAGACCACCGTCTACGGCGTCGGGCACATGGCCGCCGGCGGGGTGTGGGAAGGCAGCCTCTACCTGCGCGGCGGCGGCGACCCCACGTTCGGCTCGAGCGCCTTCATCGCGGGCCACTACGACGGCCTCGGCGCCAGCGTCTCCTCGCTGGTCCAGTCGCTCGTGCGCAGCGACGGCATCCACCGCATCACCGGCTCGGTCTACGGCGACGAGTCCTACTTCGACTCGCTGCGCGGCGAGCCCTCCAGCGACTACGCCTGGGACCCGTTCCTCGAAGGCACGCTCAGCGCGCTCGCCTTCAACCGCGGCGAATCGGGCCGCGAACGCGGCGCGCACGCGCCCGCCGCCTACGCCGCCCACGAGCTGTGGTCCACGCTCAAGTCCAGGGGCGTGCTCATCGCCGGCCGCTACGGCGCCGCCGTCACGCCCGCCGGCGCCGCCCAGCTCGCGCAGGTCGCCTCGCCCACCGTGCAGCAGCTGATCGGCCTGATGCTGCCTCCGTCCGACAACTTCTTCGCCGAGACGCTCGTCAAGGACCTCGGCGCGCGCTACGGCGGCGCCGGCACCACCGCCGCGGGCGCCGCGGTGGTGATGAAGACCGTCGCCTCGGTGCTCGGCATCCACCCGCGCGTCCTCGACGGCTCCGGCCTCTCCGAAGCCGACCACACCTCCCCCTACCAGGTCGCCGACCTGCTCGTCGAGCTCGCCGGCACGCCCGTCGGCGAAGAGCTGCGCCAGAGCATGGCCGTGGCCGGGCACAGCGGCACGCTCGAAGAGCGCATGCGCCGCACGCGCGCCGCCGGCAACTGCCAGGGCAAGACCGGCACGCTCACCGGCGTCTCCAACCTCGTCGGCTACTGCCAGGCCGCCGACGGGCACACGCTCGCCTTCGCCATCTTCACCGACGACATACCCACCTACACCGCCCACACCTTCCAGGACCACATGGCCATCACCGTCGCCGACTACTGAGCGAGCAGCGCGAGCAGCGCGTCTTCGTCGAGCACGCTCACGCCCAGGCGCTGCGCCTTCTCGAGCTTCGAGCCGGGGCTCTCGCCGGCCACCAGGAAGTCGGTCTTCTTCGACACCGAGCTGGTGACGCGCCCGCCGGCGGCGAGGATGCGCTCGGTGGCGGCCTCGCGCGAGAGCTGCGGCAGCGTGCCGGTGAGCACCACCGTCCTGCCCGCCAGCGGGCCCTCGGACGGCGGCGGCCCCTCCTCGTGGAAGCGCAGGCCGATCTCGCGCAGCTCGGCGATCAGCGCGCGCATGCGCTCGTCGTCCAGCTGCGCGCGGATCGACGCCGCCATCTTCTCGCCCACGCCGGGGGTCTCGGCGATCTGCTCGGGGGTGGCCGCCAGCAGCGCGTCCACGTCGCGGAAGCGCTGTGCGAGGTTGCGGCCGGTGACCTCCCCCACCTCCTCGATGCCGAGCGCGAACAGCACGCGCGCGAACGGCCGCTGCTTGGAGGCCTCCAGCGCGGCCAGCAGGTTGCGCGCGGACAGCTCGCCGAAGCCCTCGAGCTCGACCAGCTGCTGCTCGCTCAGGCGGTAGAAGTCAGCCGCGCTTCGCACCAGCCCGCGCTCCTGCAGCAGCGCCACCTGCTTCTCGCCGAGCCCGTCCACGTCCATCGCGCCGCGCGAGACGAAGTGCTTGAGCAGCTGCCACGCGCGCGCCGGGCACAGCGGGTTGGGGCACACCGTGAACACGCTGTCGGGCGGCTTGACCGTCTTCGTGTCGCAGAACGGGCAGCGCCGCGGCGGGCGCGGCAGCGGCGGGCGCTCCCCCCGCTCGGCCACGTGCGGCGCCGGCGAGATCACCTGCGGGATCACGTCGCCGGCGCGCACCACGATCACCTCCTCGCCCGCGCGGATGTCCTTGCGCACGATGTCCTCCTCGTTGTGCAGCGTGGCGAGCTTGATCGTCACGCCCCCCACTTCGACCGGGGCGAGCACCGCGTAGGGGCGCAGGTCGCCGAACTTGCCCACGTTCCACAGCACCTGCTCGAGCTTGGTCACCGCGGTGGTGGGCGCGAACTTCCAGGCCACCGCCCAGCGCGGGTCGCGCCCGACCGAGCCGAGCCGCCGCTGCAGCTCGAGATCGTCCACCTTCACCACCACGCCGTCGATCTCGAAGTCGAGCTCGCCGCGGCGGCGCTCCCAGCCTTCGCACTGCGCGATCACCTGCTCCTCGCCGGCAAGCAGCTTGATGTCGCGGTTCACGCGAAAGCCGTGCTCGCGCAGCCACCGCAGGGCCTGCGAGTGCCGCTCGAACGACAGCCCCTCGGCGACGCCCACCTGGTAGCACCACATCGACAGCGGCCGCTTGGCCGCGTCGGCGGGGTCGAGCTGGCGGATCGTGCCGGCGGCCGAGTTGCGCGGGTTCATGAAAGTCGACTCGCCCGCTTCGGCGCGACGCTCGTTGAGCGCGGTGAAGTCGCGCAGCGACATATACACCTCGCCGCGCACCTCCAACAGCGCCGGCGCGCCGTGCACGCGCAGCGGGATCGCGCCGATCGTGCGCAGGTTGTGCGTCACGTCCTCGCCGATCTCGCCGTTGCCGCGCGTCGCCCCGCGCTCCAACAAACCCTCGCGGTAGACCAGGCTGATCGCCAGGCCGTCGATCTTGGGCTCCACCACGAACTGGAAGTCCGGCTCGGAGATGCCCTCGCGCGCCAGGTGGTTGCGCATGCGCTCCACCCACCCGCGCAGCTCCTCCGCCGAGCGCACGTTGCCCAGCGACAGCATCGGCTCCAGGTGGCGCACCTTCTCCAGGCGCCCCACCGGCTCGCCGCCCACGCGCTGCGTCGGCGAGTCCGCCGTCACCAGCTCCGGGTGCTGCGCCTCCAGCGCGCGCAGCTCGTCCAGCAGCCGGTCGTACGCGTCGTCGCCGATCTCGGGGTCGTCGAGCACGTAGTAGCGGTACGCGTGGTGCTCGAGCTGCTCGCGCAGCTCGCTGGTTCGTGCCCGCACCGCCTTCGGTGCGCTCACCGTTGGGGTTCGTGTGCAGCCGGCAGCAGCGCCTCCAGGTCGAAGCTCCTGAGCGCCTCCAGGCTGGGGCGATCGGTGAGGTCGAAGTGGATCGGCGTGACCGCGATGCGCCCGGCTGCGAGCGCCGCGAGGTCGGTGCCGGGCTCGTCGTGGAAGCCGGGATCGGAGCCGTAGATCCAGTAGCGGCGGCGGTGCTCCTCCTCGCGCTCGAGCTTCAGCTCGTCGCGGTAGATGCGCTTGCCGAGGCTCGTCACCTCCACGCCCTGCGGCTCGCCGGCCGGAACGTTGACGTTTAGCAGCGTGCGCGCCGGCAGCGGCACGTCCTCGATGCACTCCACCAGACCCGCCACGAAGCCGGCGGCGATCTCGAAGCCGAAGCCGCCGTCGAAGCGGTAGTCCAGCGCGCCGGCGCGCGACTGCTGCGAGACCGCGATCGCGGGCAGGTCGAGCACCACGCCCTCCAGCGCCGCCGCCACCGTGCCGGAGTAGGTGATGTCGTCGCCGAGGTTGGCGCCGTGGTTGATGCCCGCCACCACCAGATCGGCGGCGAAGCCCTCCACCAGCCCCAGGCTCGCCAGGCGTACGCAGTCCACCGGCGTGCCGTCGGTGGCGTAGCCGGTGGTGCCGTCGGAGAACTGCCTTTCCTCCACCACCAGCGGGCGGCGCGTGGTGATCGAGCGCGCCATCGCCGAGCGGTTGCCGTCGGGCGCGATCACCGCCACGCGCACGCCGTCGAGCTCGCGCAGCGCGCGGCGCATCGCCTGCAGGCCGTCCGCTTCGATCCCGTCGTCGTTGGTCAGCAGCACGTTGAGCATCGGCTTCGAGACCAGCATAGGGGCCGGCTCGGTCCCAGCGCGTGAAGATCGCGCCGCCGTGAGCGCGCGGTGAGCGCCGCCGGCGCGGCCCTGGCGCGGCTCGGCAGAGCGCCCCGGCAGAGCGCCCCGGCAGAGCGCCCCGGCAGAGCGCTCCGGTCGCTAGCGGTAGCGCACGCTCGCCAGCGCCAGCCCGTGCGCCGGCGCAGTCCTGCCGGCATGCGCGCGCGGCCTTCCCTCGAGCAGCTGCGCGAACTGCGCGAAGGGCGTGTAGCCGCGGGCGACGTCGAGCATGGTGCCGACGAGCACGCGGTTCATGTGGCGCAGGAACATATCGGCCTCGATCCAGAACTCGAGCAGCTCGCCGTGCTCGCCGGCCTCGACCCATTCGGCGCGAGCGATGTGGCAGTGGAAGTGGCTGTGCTCGGTCTCGCTGGGGGTGAAGGCGGTGAAGTTGTGCCTGCCGGCGAGCGCGGCGGCGCAGGCGCGCAGCGCGTCGCGGTCGAGCGCGGCCGGCCACCAGCAGGCGCGCCCGCGCCAGCGCACCGAGCGCGTGCGCTGCGCCAGCAGCCGGTAGCAGTAGGTGCGGCTGAGCGCGTCGCGGCGCGCGTCGAAGTCCTCGCCGGCGGGCTCCGCGGCGAGCACCGCGACGTCCTCGCCGAGCAGGCCGTTCAGGCGTGCCGGGTCGACCGCCTCGTGGCGGTAGCTGGCGACCTGCCCCCAGGCGTGCACGCCGGCGTCGGTGCGCCCGGCCACCGTGAGCGTGAGCGCGCGCCCGTCCTGCCCGCGCTCGCCCAGGACCGTGCGCAGCGCGCGCTCGAGCTCCTCCTGCACGGTGCGCCTGCCGGGCTGGCGCGCCCAGCCGGCGAAGCCCGCGCCGTCGTATTCGATCGTGAGCTTGGTGACCATCTCCGCTGGCGCCGTCGCTCACCGCCGGCGGCCGTGCGCGCGCGCCGCGGCCGGCGCCGCGCGCTCAGACGAGCTCGATGAACACCATCTCCGTGGCGTCGCTGCGGCGCGGTCCGAGCTTGAGGATGCGCGTGTAGCCGCCGGGGCGCTCGGCGTAGCGGGGCGCGACCTCGGCGAACAGCTTGTGCACCGCGAACTTGTCCTGCGAGAGCGTCGAGAGCGCCTGCCGGCGCGCGTGCAGGTCGCCGCGCTTGGCCAGCGTGATCAGCTTCTCGATCTCGGGCTTGACCGCCTTGGCCTTCGCTTCGGTGGTCTTGATGCGCTCGTGCTCGATGATCTCCTTGCTGAGGTTCATCAGCAGCGACTTGCGGTGCGCGGAGTCGCGGCTCAGCTTGTTGCGGGTCTTCTGGTGGCGCATGGCGTGCTGGGAGTGTAGATGAGCAGGATCGGTCTGCGCGGGGCCCGCGCGGCCGGCGGAATCGACGGACCGCCGCAGGGCGCTCCTGCGCGGTCAGTCGGCGCGGAGCGCCAGCCCCCGCGCGTGCAGCGTTTCGATCACCTCGTCGATCGACTTTTTGCCGAAGTTGGGGATCGCGTTGAGCTCCGCCTCGGACTTGGAGATGAGGTCGCCGACGGTCTGGATGCCGGCGCGCTTGAGGCAGTTGTAGGAGCGCACGCCGAGCTCGAGCTCCTCGATCAGGATGCCCCACTCCTCGCCCTGCAGCGCCGCCTGGCCGCCGCCGACGCCGACGGCGAGGCCGTGCCCGTCGAGCTGGCCGCCCGGCGTTGCGCGCAGCTCCTGGATGCGGTCGGCGTCGGTGAAGATCGCGAGCTGGCTGATCAGCAGCTCGGCGGCCTCGCGCAGCGCCGCCTGCGGGTCGATCGAGCCGTCGGTCTCGATGTCGAGGGTGAGCTTGTCGAAGTCGGTCTTCTGCCCCACGCGCGCCTGCTCCACCGCGTAGGCCACGCGGCGCACCGGCGAGAAGATCGAGTCAATCGGGATCACGCCGATCGGCTGGTCGGCGGACTTGTTCTCCTCGGCCGGCCGGTAGCCGCGGCCGCGGCCGATCGTCATGTACAGCTCGAGCTTGGTTTTCTTCTCGAGCGTGGCGATGTGCAGGTCGGGGTTGAGGATCTCCACGCCGGCCGGCAGGTCGATGTCCTTGGCGGTGATCTCGCCGGGCCCCGTGACCACCAGCGGCGCCTCCACCTCGCTGGCGTCGGAGTGCATGCGGCAGACCACGCCCTTGAGGTTGAGCACGATGTCGGTGACGTCCTCCTTGACGCCGTTGATCGTGGAGAACTCGTGGGCCACGCCCTCGATGCGCACGCTGGTGACGGCGGCGCCGGCGAGCGAAGACAGCAGCACGCGCCGCAGCGAGTTGCCGAACGTGTAGCCGAAGCCGCGGTCCAGCGGCTCGATCGTGAACGTGCCACGGTTCTGCTCCACGGACTCGCTTGTGATCCGGGGGATTTGGAAGTCGAGCATGAGAGTCCTAACGTCGATTTGGTGTCGCACCGGCGCCAGTGCGGCCGCCGGCTGTGAGCGCCGCCGCCGATGGGACGGTGGCGCGGGTGGGAAAGTCCTTTACTTCGAGTACAGCTCGACGATGAGCTGCTCCTGCACCGGCGCGGCCACCTCGCGCCGCTCCGGCCTGCGCAGCACCTTGGCCGTGAGCGACTCGTGGTCGGCCTGGAGCCACGCGGGTATCTGTCCGGTCAGCTCGGTGGCGTCTCTGACGACCCGCGTGGCCGGGGTGCTCGCCTTGATCGCGATCACGTCGCCGGGGCGCACCTGGTAGCTGGGGATGTTCACGCGCCGTCCGTTCACGGTCCAGTGGCCGTGGCGGATCAGCTGGCGCGCCTGGCGGCGGGAGGCGCCGAAGCCGAGGCGCACGAGCACGTTGTCGAGGCGGCACTCGAGCAGCGCCAGCAGGTTCTCGCCGGTGATGCCCGCCTGGCGCGAGGCCTTCTCGTAGTAGCCCGCGAACTGCCTCTCGAGCACGCCGTAGTAGCGCTTGGCCTTCTGCTTCTCGCGCAGCTGCAGGCGGTACTCGCTCTGTTTGAGGCGCCCGCGCCCGTGCTCGCCGGGCGCGTAGGAGCGCCGCTCCACGCCGCATTTGTCGGTCAGGCAGCGCTCGCCCTTGAGGAACAGCTTCTGCCCCTCGCGGCGGCACTGCTTGCACTGGGGGCTCGTGTCGCGGGCCATCAGACGCGCCTGCGCTTCCTGGGGCGGCAGCCGTTGTGCGCCTGCGGCGTCACGTCCTTGACGCCCGTCACCTCGAGGCCCGCCGCCTGCAGCGAGCGGATCGCCGTCTCGCGCCCGGAGCCGGGCCCCTTGACGTACACCTCGACCTTCTGCAAGCCCTGCTCGAGGCCCTTGCGCGCGGCCGCGTCGGCGGTCACCTGGGCGGCGAAGGGGGTCGACTTGCGCGAGCCCTTGAAGCCGGCGCCGCCGGCGGACTCCCACGCGATCACGTTGCCCGCCGTGTCGGTGAGCGAGACGATCGTGTTGTTGAACGACGTCTTGATGTGCGCCTGCCCCACCGGGATGTTCTTTTTGGGCTTGCGCCGCCCGCGGGCGCGTTTCGGTGCCGGCGGCATCAGCGCTCCACGGGGCCTCCGGCCCCGTGCCTGGATGACGTGGGACGGCGTCCAGCCGTCCTCGAGCGCTCGCGCTGCGCGCTCACTTCTTGCCGGCTTTCTTCTTGCCGGCGACCTGCATGCGCTTGGGGCCCTTGCGGGTGCGCGCGTTGGTCTTGGTCTTCTGTCCCCGCACCGGCAGCCCGCGGCGGTGGCGCAGGCCGCGGTAGGAGCCGATCTCCTGCAGGCGTTTGATGTCGTTGAGGCGCTCGCGGCGCAGGTCGCCCTCGACCGTCAGCCCGTTGTCGATCGCGTCGCGCAGCTTCGACACCTCGTCCTCGGTGAGGTCGCGCACGTACGTGTCGGGGTCCACGCCCACCTGCTCGAGCACCCTGTTGGCGGTCGAGCGGCCGATGCCGAAGATGTAGGTGAGCCCGATCTCCGAGCGCTTGTTGAGGGGCAGGTTGACGCCGGCGATGCGAGCCATCAGCCGATCACCCCTGGCGCTGCTTGTGGCGCTTGTTCTGGCAGATCACCAGCACCACACCGTGGCGGCGGATGATCTTGCATTTCTCGCACATCGGCTTGACCGACGGTCGTACCTTCATGATCCCTTTCGGCGGCTGGATTCCAACGGCTCGGCTCTGGCGGCCGCGCGGGCCGCCGCTACCGGGTCGAGGACCTGACTTCGCGCACGCGCACCGCGGCGCACCAAGGCAGGACTCCAGATAGTAGCAAGCTCAGCGTGCGCTCGCTTGTGCCCGCACGGGCGCGATCCCCTCGGCGAGCTCCGCCTCGCCCCCGTCTCCGGCGCGCTCGCCGCCGGCCTCGTCCTCGGCGGCGCCGGCCTCGGCGCCGGCCGCCCCACCGCGCGCCGCGCCAGCGCCGCGCCGGGCGTGCGGCAGGTGCCAGGGCGTGAGGATGCGCGGGCCGTCGGCCGTGATCGCCACGGTGAACTCGAAGTGCGCCGCGGGCGAGCCGTCCTGGGAGTAGATCGCCCAGCCGTCGCCGCCGACCCTCACGGCGGCGCGCCCGGCGGTGGTCATCGGCTCGATCGCGAGCACCATGCCCTGCTCCAGCACGGGCCCCTTGCCGGGCTTGCCGTAGTTGGGCACCTGCGGGTCCTCGTGCATGCTGCGCCCCACGCCGTGCCCCACCAGCGAGCGCACCACCGAGAAGCCGGCGTCCTCGATCACGCGCTGGATCGCGCTCGAGACGTCGCCGATGCGGTTGCCTGCGCGCGCCTGCTCCACGCCGGCGTGCAGCGAGGCCTCGGTGGCCGCGAGCAGCGCGCCGAGCTCCGCGTCGACCTCACCCACGGGGAAGGTGCGGGCGGCGTCGGCCACCCAGCCGTCGAGCGTGACGCCCACGTCGATCGAGATCGCCTCGCCGCCCTCCAGCCGGTAGGGCCCTGGGATGCCGTGCACGATCATCGCCCCGGGGGAGGCGCAGATCGAGCCGGGGAAGCCGCGGTAGCCCTTGAAGGTGGGGGTCGCGCCGCGCGCGCGGATGAAGCGCTCGGCGAGCCGGTCGAGCTCGGCGGTGCTCACGCCGGGACGCACGGCGGCCTCGATCGCGTCGAGCGTGTCCACCAGGACCGCGCCCGCCCGCGCCATCTTCTCGATCTCCTTGGGCGACTTCTTGATGATCACCCACGGAGCTTAGCTGGGCAGCCAGGCTACAGCCCCTCCTCCAGCCGCAGCGTGGCGACCGTGGCGCGGATGTGCGCGTGGACCTCGTCGGGGCTGCGCCGGCCGTCGAAGCGGCGCAGCAGTTCGGCGCGGTCGTAGTAGGCGATCAGCGGCTCGGTCTGGGCGTGGTAGACCTCCAGGCGCCGGCGGATCGTCTCCTCCTTGTCGTCGTCGCGCTGGATCAGGCGCGCGCCGTCCTGGTCGCACACGCCCTCGTGCTTGGGCGGGTCGAAGTCCACGTGGTAGATGTGCGTGGGGTTCTTCACGCACACCCGCCGGCCGGCGAGGCGCCGCACGAGGTCGTCGTCGGGCACCTCGATCAGCAGCGCCGCCGTGAGCCGGCGCTCGAGGCCCGCGAGCGCGTCGCGCAGCGCGTCCGCCTGCGCCTCGTTGCGCGGGAAGCCGTCGAGCAGGAAGCCGTCGCGGGCGTCGCCGTCGCCGATGCGGCCGGTGATCATGCCCACGATCACCTCGTCCGGCACCAGCTCGCCGGCGTCCATGAAGCGCTTGGCCTCGCGCCCGAGCTCGCTGCCCGCGGCGACCTGCTCGCGCAGGATGTCGCCCGTCGAGATGTGCGGAAGCGAGAAGTCTTCGCGCAGCCGGTCCGCCTGGGTGCCCTTGCCGGCGCCCGGAGGGCCGAGCAGTATCAGGTTCAGTTCGGGCACGACCCGAGCAAGCCTATCCGCTCCAGGGGTGTCGATTCCAGCGCCGCCGCACGGCTTCCGCAGTCCACCTGACTATTTGACATAGCCGATATACTATTTATATTAGTTTCTATCGTCCGCAAAGGGAGCCAGCCATGACATATGTCACTCGCATCAGCCGCTTCGGCTTCGTCAACTGCTACCTCGTCCGCGAGGAGGACGGGCTTACGCTCGTCGACACCATGATCCCCCGCTCCGCCAAGCGGATCGTGGCGGCCGCCGAGAAGCTCCACGCGCCGATCGTGCGGATCGCGCTCACCCACGCCCACGGCGACCACATCGGCTCGCTCGACCAGCTGCACGCGCTGGCGCCCGGCGCCGAGGTGATCATCTCCGCCCGCGACGCACGGCTGCTCGCCAAGGACACCTCGCTCGACCCCGGCGAGCCGCAGGACAAGCTCCGCGGCAGCTACCCAGGCGCGAAGACCGCGCCCACGAGGACCGTGGTGGACGGCGAGGAGATCGGCTCGCTGCGGGTGATCGCCACCCCCGGCCACACGCCCGGCCACATCTCGCTGCTGGACGGCCGCGACGGCACGCTGATCTGCGGCGACGCGTTCGCCACGCTCGGCGGCGTAGCCACCTCGGCCAAGGGCAGCCCGCTGTTCCCGCTGCCGGCGATGGCGAGCTGGCACAAGGCCACGGCGCTGGAGAGCGCGAGCACGCTGTGCGCGCTGGAGCCCGCCCGGCTCGCGCCGGGCCACGGCAAGATCGTCGACTCACCGGTGCCGGCGATGCAGCGCGCGATCGCGCGCGGGGCCTGAGCGGGTGCCGCGGCAGGGCCTCGACAGCGGCCGTGTGGTGGAGGAGGCGGCGCGGATAGCCGACGCGGACGGCCTCGACGCGGTGACGCTGGCGCGGGTGGCGCAGGCGCTGGGCGTGCGCGCGCCCTCGCTGTACAACCACGTGGACGGGCGCGCCGGCCTGCTGCGACTGCTGTCGCTCCTCGGCATCGAAGAGCTGACCGAGGCGCTGCGCGACGCCGCCATGGGCCGCTCCGGCGCGGAGGCGCTGGCCGCGATCGCCGGCTCCTACCGCGCCTACGCGCTCGCGCACCCCGGCCGCTATGCCGCGACCGTGCGGGCGCCGGCGCCGGGCGACGAGCGGCTGGCGGCGGCGGCGCAGCGCGCGCTGGACGTGATCGTGGCCGTGCTCGCCGCCTGGGGCATCGCCGGCGAGGAGGCGCTGCACCGGGTGCGGGTGGTCCGCTCGGCGCTGCACGGCTTCGTCTCGCTCGAGGCCGCCGGCGGCTTCGGCCTGCCGCTCGACCTCGACCGCTCGTTCGAGCTGCTGCTCGCGACCCTCGTCGCGGGCCTAGAAGGAGCCCGCCAGTGAGATCTCCCAACCTCGCGCTGGCCCCTCGCCCGGCGCCCCCGCACCGCCTGGCGCCCCGCCAAGCGGAGTCGGAGCGCTACTTGAGGAAGCCCTCGTAGCTGCGCATCATCAGCTGCGCCTCGAGCTGCTTCATGGTTTCGAGCGCCACGCCGATCACGATCAGGATCGAGGTGCCGCCGAACTGGAACTGCTGGTGGGTCTGCGAGAACAGGATCGCCGGCAGCGCCGCCACCGCGGCCAGGAACAGCGCGCCGGGGAAGGTCAGGCGCGCGAGGATGCGGTCGAGGAATTCGGCGGTGGGCCGCCCGGGCCGCACGCCGGGGATGAAGCCGCCGTACTTCTTGAGGTTGTCGGCCTGGTCCACCGGGTTGAACGTCACCGCGGTGTAGAAGTAGGTGAACACGATGATGAACAGCGACTGGCCGAGCACGAAGTGCCAGCCGTTGGGCGTGAAGAAGTCCGACAGGCTTTTGCCCCAGTGCGTTTTGGCGAGCTGCCCGATCGTGGGCAGGATCGTCATGATGCTGGCGGCGAAGATCACCGGGATCACGCCGGCCATGTTCACGCGCAGCGGCAGGTAGGTCTGCCCGCCTTCGGTCATGCGCCTGCCGATCACCCGCTTGGCGTACTGCACGGGGATGCGCCGCTGGCCTTCCTGCACGAACACCACCGCCGCCACCACCGCCAGCACCAGGAATGGCGCCATCACCTTGAACACCTGGTCCTGGGTGTCCCACCAGGTCTGGATGCTGCCGGGAAGCCGCGAGACGATCGACGCGAAGATCAGCAGCGAGATGCCGTTGCCGATGCCGTGCTGGGTGATCAGCTCGCCCACCCACATCAGCAGCACGCAGCCGGTGGTGAGGCAGATCACGATCAGGAAGATGTGCGGCGCGTCGAAGTTCCTGATCACGCTTTCGCCCGCTTTGGCCTGCAGGCTGTGGAACAGGAACACGTAGCCGATCGACTGCGCGAAGGCGAGGCCGACCGTGAGGTAGCGGGTGTACTGGGTGATGCGCGCCTGGCCCACCTCGCCTTCCTTGGAGAGCTTCTCCAGCGACGGCACCGCCACCTGCAGCAGCTGCAGGATGATCGAGGCGGTGATGTAGGGCATGATGCCCAGCGCGAAGATCGCCAGTTTCGAGAGGCCGCCGCCGGAGAACAGGTTGAGGTAGCTGAGGATGCCGCCGCCGCCGAAGGACTTCTGGATGTTGTTGACGGCGGTGAGGTTGACGCCGGGCACCGGCACGTGCGAGCCGAAGCGGTAGATCAGCAGCATCAGCGCCGTGAAGCCGATCTTCTTGCGGATCTCGGCGACCTGGAAGGCGTTGAGGATGGTGGCGAGCATCGGTCTCAGGCGGATGCGCGTGGGCGCACGCGCGCCCCGCGGAGGGCGCCGATTCTAGTGGATGCACCCGTGGGCCTCGCCGGTTGCACCGCCGCCGCCCGGTCAGCTCTCGACGGTCGTGCAGCTGCCGCCGGCGGCCTCGATGGCCGCTCGCGCGCCCGCGCTGAAGCCGTGCGCGTGGACGGTCAGGGCCTTGGTGAGCTCGCCCTTCCCCAGCACCTTCACGGGTATGTCCTTGCGCGTCGCCAGGCCCCGCTCGCGCATCAGCTCGAGCGTCACCTCGGCGCCGGCGTCGAAGCGGCTCTCGAGCGCCGCCAGGTTGACCGGCTGGGTGTGCGTGCGGAAGGGCTCGAACGGCATCGACTTCTTCATGTGCGGGCCGCGCAGCTTTCGCATGCGCATGTGGATCGGCATCTGCCCGCCCTCGAAGTTGGCGCGCCGCTTGGAGCCAGAGCGCGCGCCCGCGCCCTTCTGGCCGCGGCCCGAGGTCTTGCCGGTGCCCGAGCCTTCGCCGCGACCCACGCGCTTGCGCGGGCGGCGGCTGCCCGGCGCCGGGGCCAGGCTGTGCAGGCCGATGCGCTCGGAGCCCTCGGCGTCGGCGGCGCTCACTTCCGCTCCTCCACCTCGACCAGGTGGCGCACCGCATGCAGCATGCCGCGCGCCTGCTCGTTGTCCTGCACCTGCACCTCGTGCCCGATGCGGCGCAGGCCCAGCGAGCGCAGCGTGTCGAGCTGTTTGGCGTTGGAGCCGATGCTGGAGCGGCGCTGGGTGACGGTGAGCGTGCCCATCAGGCGCTCGCCTCCTCGCCCTGCGGCGAGGACGACGTTGCGCTCGCCGCGGCCGCCGCGTCCTGCTCGCCGGCGGGTGCGGCTGTCTCCGTCTCCGCCTCGCCCTGGGCCGCCGCGCCGTCCGGCGCAGCGGCGCCGTTGCCGCGCGCGCCGGCCAGGCCGAGCACCTCGCCGATGCTGAGCCCGCGCAGGCGGCCGACCTCCTCGGGGGTGCGCAGGCCGCGCAGCCCCGCCACCGTGGCCTTGACGAGGTTGATCGGGTTCTGCGTGCCGAGGCTCTTGGAGAGGATGTCGTGGATGCCCGCGAGCTCGAGCACCGCGCGCACGCCGCCGCCGGCGATCACGCCGGTGCCGGGCGAGGCGGGCTTCAGGAACACGCGCCCCGAGCCGAACACCCCGGTGGTCTGGTGGGTGATCGTGCTGCCGTGCTTGGGCACCTTGAAGAGATCCTTCTTGGCGCGCTCCACGCCCTTCTGGATCGCCAGCGGCACCTCGTTGGCCTTGCCGTAGCCCACGCCCACCACTTCGCGTTCGTCGCCCACCACCACCAGCGCGGTGAACGAGAAGCGCCGGCCGCCCTTGACCACCTTGGCGACGCGGTTGATCTCGACCACGCGCTCCTGCAGGTCCAGGCCGGCGGGGTTGACTGAGCGGTCTGTGGAGACTGACATGGAAGGGGGAGGGTAGCGGGCCGCCGGAGCTAGACCGTGATCCCGGCCTCTCTGATCGCCTCGGCGAAGGCGCGCACGTGGCCGTGGTAGCGGTAGCCGCCGCGGTCGAACACCGCTTCACTGACGCCGGCGGCCCTGGCGCGCTCGGCCAGGAGCTGCCCCGCCCGTGCGGTGCGCTCGGCTTTCGCGAGCGCGCGCAGCTCCGGCTCGAACCAGTTGACCGCGGCCAGGGTGCTGGCGGCGACGTCGTCGACGAGCTGGGCGGAGATGCCGCGGTTGGAGCGGAACACCGAGATGCGCGGCCGCGTCGCCGTGCCCGAGATCTTCGCCCGCACGCGGCGGCGCCGTTTGAGGCGCTGGCGCTCTTTGGTGATCACCGTCATGCGCGCTTTCCTACCTTGCGGGCGACGTACTCGCCCTCGTAGCGAATGCCCTTGCCCTTGTAGGGCTCGGGCGGGCGCTGCTTGCGGATGATCGCCGCGGTCTCCCCCACGAGCTGCTTGGAGATGCCCCTGACGACCACGCGCGTGGGCTGCGGCACTTCAAACTCGATGCCTGCGGGCGCCGCGATCGGCACGGGGTGCGAATAGCCCACGGCGAGCTCGAGGTTCTTGCCCTTCAGCTGTGCGCGATAGCCCACGCCCTGTATCTCCAGGCGCTTCTCGTAGCCCGCGGTGACGCCCTGGACCATGTTGGCCACGAGCGTGCGCGTCAGCCCGTGCAGCGCGCGGTGCTCGCCGCGGTCGGTGGGCCGGGTGACCAGGATGTGGCCGTCCTCCTGGGTGACCGTGATGTCGCGGTGCACGCGCTCGGAGAGCTCTCCTTTGGGCCCCTTCACGCTGACCGACTCCGGCTCGATCGCGACGGTCACGCCGTCGGGCACCGCGATGGGCTGTCTTCCGATTCTCGACATCCGCCCGCCCCTACCAGACCTGCGCCAGCACCTCGCCGCCGATGCCGGCGGCGCGCGCGTCGTGTCCCGTCATCACGCCCTGCGAGGTCGACACGATCGAGGTGCCCATGCCGCCGAGCACCTTGGGGATGTGCTTGGCGTCCACGTAGGTGCGCCTTCCCGGTCGCGACACGCGGCGCAGCCCCGAGATCGCCGAGCGGCGGTCGTCGGTGTACTTCAAGCGGATCTGGATCACCTGACCGGCCATGCCGTCGGGCGCCGGCTGCACCGACCAGGACTCGATGTAGCCCTGCTCGTCGAGGATCCTCGCCAGCTCGCCCTTGAGCTTGGACGCCGGCAGCTCGACGGTCTCGTGCGCCGCACGGATCGCGTTGCGCACGCGCGTCAGGAAGTCGGCTATCGGATCGGTCATCGACATGCTCGGGCTGCTCCTACCACGAGGACTTCGTCATTCCGGGGATCTGGCCGTTGTGCGCCAGCTCGCGCAGGCAGATGCGGCACAGCCCGAACTTCTTGTAGACCGCGCGCGGGCGCCCGCAACGCGTGCAGCGAGTATATGCCTGCGTCTTGTACTTGGGCGGGCGCTGCTGCTTCACGCGCATCGAGGTCTTGGCCATCAGTCGCTGCCCTCCTTCTCGGTGGTGGTCGCCGCGGCGTCCTCGCCGCCCGCGCTCTCCTCTGCCGGCTCCTCGACCGCCTCGGGCGCCGCCGCAGCCGGCTCCGCCTCGGGCTCCTCGGGGGACTCAGGCTCCTCCGCGGCCTCGGGCTCGGCGACGGCCTCGGGCTCCGCGACGGTGGCCTCGGGCTCCTCCGCAGCCTCAGGCTCCCCCGCGGCCTCGGGCTCCTCCGCGGGCGCAGGCTCCTCCGCGGTGTCGGAGTCCTCCGCGGCCTCGGGCTCCGCAGCGGCCTCGGGCTCCGCGGCGGCCTCGGGCTCCGCAGCGGCCTCGGGCTCCTCCGCGGGCGCAGCCTCGCTCGCTGTCTCCTCGGGCGCCTGCGCGGGCGCTGCCTGCGCGGCGGCGGCCTGCGCCTCGGCGTGCGCACGTTCGGCGGCCTCGTCGGCCTCGGGGTCATAGCCCTTGGGACGTCCCTGCGCGGAGAAGGGCATGCCGAGCGCGGCCAGCAGCGCGTAGGCCTCCACGTCGCTGGCGGCGGAGGTGGTGATGGTGATGTCGAGGCCGCGCACCTGGTCGATCTTGTCGTAGTCGATCTCGGGGAAGATGATCTGCTCTTTGACGCCCAGGGAGTAGTTGCCGCGGCCGTCGAAGGAGCGCGCGCTGAGCCCGCGGAAGTCGCGGATGCGGGGGATCGCGATCGAGATCAGACGGTCGAGGAACTCGAAGCCGCGCTCGCCGCGGAGCGTGACGGCGACGCCCACGGGCATGCCCTCGCGCAGTTTGAAGGCTGCGATCGACTTGCGCGCGCGGCGCACGCTGGGCTGCTGGCCGGCGATCGTGGCGAGCTGCTCGCTGGCGGCGCGCAGCATTTTCGAGTCCTGCTTGGCCATGCCGACGCCCATGTTGAGCGTGACCTTCTGCAGGCGCGGCGCCTGCATCACCGAGGAGTAGCCGAAGCGCTGCATCAGCGCAGGGCGGATCTCCTCGAGATACCTGGTCTTGAGGCGAGCGGTGGGGGCTTCGTCGGTGGCGGTGGCCATCTGCTCAGTCCAGGCTCGCTCCGGTGCGCTTGGCCACGCGCACGCGCGTGCCACCCTCGCGCTGCACGGCGACGCGCGTAGGCGCGCCCTTGTCATCGAGCAGCATCACGTTGGAGATGTGGACGGGACCCTCGAGCTCGACCACGCCGCCGAGCTGCTGGGCGGTGCTCTGCGAGGCGGTGCTGCTGGGGGATTCTTTGGGGCGCAGGTGGCGCTTGGTCATGTTCAGGCCCTCGACGTAGAGGCGCTCCTTGGCCGGTTCCACCCGCAGCACGCGCCCGCTCTTGCCGCGGTCCTTGCCGGAGATGATCTGCACACGGTCGCCCGAGCGGATCTTCAAATTGCGGCGCTTGGGCCGCTCGGAGGCGCGGCGCATCACAGCACCTCCGGCGCCAGCGAGACGATGCGCATGAAGTTTCTCTCGCGCAGTTCGCGCGCGACCGGCCCGAACACGCGCGTGCCGCGCGGGTTGTTCTGGTCGTCGATGATCACCGCGGCGTTCTCGTCGAAGGCGATGTAGGTGCCGTCCTCGCGGCCGATCGGCTTCTTGGTGCGCACCACCACCGCGGTCACCACGTCGCCCTTTTTGACCGCGCCCTGCGGGTTGGCCTGCTTGACGGTGGCGGTGATCACATCGCCCACGTAGGCGTAGCGGCGGCGCGAGCCGCCCTTCACGCGAATGCACAGGATCTCGCGCGCGCCGGAGTTGTCGGCCACGCGCAGGCGCGTCTCGTTCTGGATCATCGCGCGCGCTCCAGCACGTCGACCAGTTTCCAGCGCTTGGTGCGCGACAGCGGGCGCGACTCGATCACGCGCACCACGTCGCCCTCGTGTGCGTCGTTGTTCTCGTCGTGCGCGTGCACCGTGCTGGAGCTGCGCACGATCTTCTCGTAGCGGCGGTGGCGGCGGGCCACGTCGATGCGCACGGTGATCGTCTTCTCGGCCTTGTCGGAGACCACGATCCCCTGGCGCACGCGGCGGCTGCCCTCGATCGGGGCGTGCACCGGCGCGAGCGGCTGTGGCGCGGGCGCCTTGGCGCGGCGCCCGGCCGCTTTGGCGCGTTCCTGCAGCCGGCGCGCGCGACGGCGCGCGGCCTTGAGCTTGCGCTCCGCGAGACGCTCCGCATGACGCTCCTCGGGCGTGCGGCTCGGCCGCGCCTGTCCGGTGTGCTTGGAGCGCGCCCGCCGGCGGCGCTCCTTCGGCGGCAGCTGCTCCTGCTCGGGGACGGAGGGGGCGGCCGCGGCGGCGGGCGCCTCGTCAGCGGCGGCGTCCCCGGCCTGCTCGGCGGCGGGCGCCTCGTCAGCGGCGGCGTCCCCGGCCTGCTCCTCCGCGGCCGCGGCGTCGGGCGCCTCGTCAGCGGCGGCGTCCCCGGCCTGCTCGGCGGCGGCCGCGGCGTCGGGCGCCTCGTCAGCAGCAGCGTCCCCGGCCTGCTCGGCGTCGGGCGCCTCGGCGGCCGTCTCCTGCTCTGCCTCGGCGGGGGCCGCGGGGGTGTCGTCGTCGTCGGTGTTGTGTGGTTCGTCAGCCATGTATGTGGGTGTGGTGGTGGTGTGGTTCTCGGTGCGCCGTGGGGGAGCTCAGCTGGCCTGCGCACTCAGCGCTCGCTGGCGCGCGACGGTGAGCGCGCGGGCGAGGTCGCGCTTGGCGCGTCCCAGCGCGGCGGTGTCGTCGAGTTCGCCGGTGGCGTTGGAGAAGCGCAGGCCGAACAGCTCTTTGCGCAGCTCGGCGACGCGCTTGCGCAGTTCGCCGTCGTCCAGGTCCCTGATCTCGCTGGCCTTCATGCTCAGTCCTCGCGCATCACGAACTTGGTCTTGACCGGCAGCTTGTGCGCGGCCAGGCGGATCGCTTCGCGCGCGAGCGGCTCGGACACGCCGGCGAGCTCGAACATCACGCGTCCGGGCTTGACCACGGCGACCCAGCCTTCGGGCGAGCCCTTGCCGGAGCCCATGCGCGTCTCGGCCGGCTTCTTGGTGACGGGCTTGTCGGGGAAGACGTTGATCCACACCTTGCCGCCACGCTTGATCTTGCGCGTCATGGCGATACGCGCGGCCTCGATCTGACGGTTGGTGAGCCAGCCGGACTCGAGCGACTTGAGTCCGTACTCGCCGAACTGCACGTGCAGCTGCCCGCGCGAGTCGCCGCGGCGGCGCCCGCGGTGCTGCTTGCGATGCTTGACGCGCTTGGGCGAGAGCATCAGCGTGAGCCCCCGTCGAAGTCGCCGCCGCCGCGCCCGCCACGGCCGCCGCGCCCGCCGCGCCCGCCGCCGGGACCGCCCGAGCCGCGCCCGCCGCCGGGACCGCCGGGGCCGCGCCCGCGCCCGTTGCCGCCGCGCCCGCGACCGCGCCCGTCGCGCCCGTCGCGGCCGTCGCGCCCGTCGCTGGGCGGCGCCGGCGCGCTCATGTCGGTGAGGTCGGCGCCGGTGTAGCCCTCGGGCATGATCTCGCCCTTGTTGACCCAGCACTTCACGCCGATCCGCCCGAAGGTGGTGCGGGCCTCGTAGAAGCCGTAGTCGATGTCGGCGCGCATCGTGTGCAGCGGCACGCGCCCGTCGGAATAGGATTCGGTGCGCGCCATCTCGGCGCCGCCGAGGCGCCCGGCGACCTGGACCTTCACGCCCTTGGCGCCGGAGCGCATGGCGCTGGTGAGCGCGCGCTTCATCGCGCGGCGGAAGGCGACGCGGTTCTGCAGCTGCTCGGCGATCGACTGGGCGACCAGCTTGGCGTCGAGCTCGGGGCGCTTGATCTCGAGGATGTTGACCTTGATCTGCTTTTTGGTCATGCGGTGCAGGTCGCGGCGCAGCGCGTCCACTTCGGTGCCGGACTTGCCGATCACGATGCCGGGGCGCGCGGTGTGGATGTTGACCTCGAGTTCGTTGGCGTCCTTGCGGATGGTGATGTCGGACAGGCCGGCGTGCGCGAGCTTGCCGGTGATGTGCTCGCGCACGTGCACGTCCTCGGCGAGGTATTCGGAGAAGCTGCGCTCGTTGAACCAGTTCGACTTCCAGTCGTGGATGTAGCCCACGCGCATCGCCTCTGGATGAACCTTCTGTCCCATGCTCTAAGTCTCTCGTGCCTTCTTGTCGTCGTCGGTGCTTGTCAGGAGCGTGCGCTCAGCGTGATCGTGAGGTGGCTGGTGCGCTTTCTGATCGGCGTGGCGCGTCCCATGGCACGCGGCCGAAAGCGCTTGATGGTGGGCCCTTCGTCGGCATACGCCTCACGGACGACGAGGTCGTCCTCGAGCAGCTCGTGGTTGCTCTCGGCGTTGGCCACGGCGGACTCGAGCAACTTGCTCCAATCGCGTGCCACCTCACGAGGGGTGAAGGCGAGGATAGCGCGTGCCTCCTGCACGGACTTGCCCCGCAGGTGCCCGCACACCATGCGCGCCTTGCGCGCGGAGGTGCGCACGTAGCGGGCGCGGGCGCGCACCACCCGCCGGCGCGGCGCCGCGGCGCGCGCTTTGCCTTTGGCGCGGGGGGCCGTGGCGGCTTTGGCGGGCGCTTTCTCCTGCGCCTGCGCCTGGGGCTCGGCGTCGGCGGCTTTCTTGCGCGCCACCGGTTTTTTGGCGGGCGCTTTCCTGGCGGCCGGTTTCCTCTTCTCGCCCGCCTCGGCGTCCTCGCCGCTCGCCGTCTCGCCGCTCGCCGCACCGACGCTCGCCGCCTCCGCGGCTTTCGCTTTGGCGGGTTTGCGCGCGCGTTTGGCGGGCGCTTTGGGCGCCGGGGCCTGCTCCTCCGGGGAGGCCGCGCCCTCGGGCGCCTCGCCCTGCTCGTCGGGCGCGTCGTGGTCGCTCATCTGACCTTCCCCGAGCCGGCGTGCCCGCGGAACACGCGCGTGGGCGCGAACTCGCCCAGCTTGTGTCCGACCATCGCCTCGCTGATGTAGACGGGCACGTGTTTCTTGCCGTCGTGCACGGCGATCGTGTGGCCGACCATCTCGGGGAAGATGGTGGAGGCGCGCGACCACGTGCGCAGCATTTTTTTGTTGTTGGCGGCGTTGAGCGCTTCGATGCGTTTCATCAGCCGGTCTTCGACCCACGGGCCCTTCTTGCTGGAGCGACTCATCGGCTGCGTCCCTTGCCGCGACGACGGCCGCGGACGATGTAGCGGTCGGAGCTCTTGTTCTGCTTGCGCGTGCGGTAGCCGAGCGTGGGCACGCCCCACGGCGTGACGGGGTGACGACCGGGGGTGGTGGAGCCCTCGCCGCCGCCGTGCGGGTGGTCGACGGGGTTCATGGCGGTGCCGCGCGTCTGCGGGCGCACGCCCATGTGGCGCTTGCGACCGGCCTTGCCGACCTTCACGTTCTGGTGCTCGGCGTTGCCGAGCACGCCCACGGTGGCGCGGCACTCGGCGCGCACCATGCGCATCTCGCCGGAGGGCAGGCGCAGCGTGGCCATGGCGCCGTCCTTGGCCATCAGCTGCGCCGAGGAGCCCGCCGAGCGCGCCATCTGCCCGCCACGCCCGGGCTGCAGCTCGATGTTGTGCACCACGGTGCCGACCGGCATGCGCGCGAGCGCCATGCAGTTGCCGACGGCGATGTCGGCCTCCTCGCCGGAAGACACGCTCATGCCGACGGCCAGGCGCTGGGGCGCGAGGATGTAGCGCTTCTCGCCGTCGACGTAGTGCAGCAGGGCGATGTAGGCGGAGCGGTTGGGGTCGTACTCGATCGCTGCCACCTTCGCCGGCACGCCGTCCTTGCGGCGCTTGAAGTCGATCCGGCGGTATGCGCGCTTGGCGCCGCCGCCGCGGTGACGCGAGGTCTTGCGTCCGTGCGCGTTGCGCCCGCCGCTCTTCTTCAGACCCTCGACCAGCGACTTCTCGGGCTTGGACTTGGTGACCTCGGCGAAGTCCGGATAGGAGACGAAGCGCCGGCCGGGGCTGGTGGGGCGTGGTTTGCGAATGGGCATCTCTTGGGGATCCTTTGGCTATGACTCGAGCGCCGCGAGGCCCTGGAAGATGGGGATGGACTCGCCGGCGCGCACCTGCACGATCGCCTTCTTCCACTCGCGCGTGCCGCCCTTGGGGGTATTGCCGCGCCGCTTCGGCTTGGACTTGACGCTCATCGTGCGCACGTCGAGAACGTGCACGTCGAACAGCGCCTCGACCGCCTGGCGGATCTGCGTCTTGTGCGCGTCGGGGTGCACGCGGAAGGTGTAGCGGTCGGCGGCCGAGAGCACGTAGCTCTTCTCCGAGACCACCGGGCGGATCAGCACCTGGGTGTGCTCCATCAGGCCTGCTCCCGCCCGCGCCTGCCGGGCTTGGCGCTGCGCGCGCTGAGCGCCGCGAGCGCCTCCTGTGAGACCAGCAGCGAGGCCGCGCCGAGCACGTCGGCCACGCCCACGCTCTCGACGCTCAGCACCGACACGCGCGCGAGGTTGCGGAACGACAGCGCGGCGGCGGACTCCTGCGCGGCCAGCACCACGAGCGCCGGCAGCAGCTGCTCGGGCGCGCGCCAGTCCTCCAGCAGCTCGGCCGCCCGGCGCGTCTTGGGCTCGCTGAAGGCGGCGGCGTCGAGCACCGCCAGCGAGCCGCGCCCGGCGTGCAGCGAGAGCGCGCTGCGCAGCGCCGCGCGCTGCTCCTTGCGGTTGACCTTGAAGGCGTAGGAGCGCGGGTGGGGACCGAACACGGTGCCGCCGCCGGTCCACACGGGCGAGCGGCTCGAGCCGGCGCGGGCGCGACCGGTGCCCTTCTGGCGCCAGGGCTTGGCGCCGCCGCCGGAGACCAGGCCGCGGGTTTTGGTGGCGGCGGTGCCGCGCCGGCGTGCGGCCTGCTCGGCGCGCACGCTCTGGTGCACCAGCGCGGCGGCGAAGCGCTCGCCGAAGGCGGCCTCGTCCAGCTTGGCCTTCTTGGCGGCGCCGCCGCCGGGCGTGAGGACCGGCGCTTCAGCCATCGCTTCTGACCTCCACCACGGCGCCGCGCGCGCCCGGCACCGAGCCGCGCAGCAGCAGCAGGTTCTCCTCGGCGTCCACCGCGACGACCTCCAGGCCGCGCTGCGTGACGCGCTTGTTGCCCATCTGTCCCGGTCCGCGGATGCCTTTGAGCACGCGCGAGGGCGTGGCGGAGGCGCCGATCGAACCGGGCGCGCGCACGTTGTGGGAGCCGTGCGACTTGGGGCCGCGCCCGAAGCCGTGACGCTTGATCGTGCCCTGGAAGCCCTTGCCCTTTGAGACGCCGGAGACCTTCACGCGCGCTCCCACCTCGAAGCCCTCGACGGTGACGGTGTCGCCCAGCGAGAGCTCCGCGGCTTCGCTCGCCTCGGCCTCGCGGAACTCCCTGAGCGTGCGCATCGGCGGCGCGTCGGCCTTCTTCAGGTGGCCGAGCTCGGCCTTGCTGAGGTGCTTCTCCTTGGTCTGCGCGAAGGCGAGCTGCACCGCCGCGTAGCCGTCGCGCTCGGGCGTGCGCACCGCCGTCACCGGACAGGGCCCCGCCGCCAGCACGGTGACGCGCGCCACGCTGCCGTCCTCCTGGAAGACCTGCGTCATTCCGAGCTTCTTGGCGAGTATCGAGGGCATGGCGACGGCGAGGTGTTTGTCGTGTCGGGCCTGGCTCAGGTGGCCAGGCGGATCTCGATGTCGACGCCTGCGGGCAGGTGATCGAGCCGCTGCAGCGAGTCGACGGTCTTGGGCGTGGGCTGGTGGATGTCGATCAGGCGCTTGTGCGTGCGGATCTCGAAGTGCTCGCGCGAGTCCTTGTCCTTGAAGGGAGAGCGGATCACGCAGTACACGTTCTTCTCGGTCGGCAGCGGCACGGGTCCGGACACGTTGGCGCCGGTGCGCGTGGCGGTCTCCACGATCTCCCTGGCCGCGGACTCGATCGCGGAGGTGTCGTAGGCCTTCAGGCGGATGCGGATCTTGTTCTGGGTGGCCGATGCCATTGCGTGTGTGTGCTCTTCCGTGGGTGTGTTGCTCGTGTGGGTCTTCTCTGCTGCCTTCGCCCTGCGCGTCGCGCGAGCAAGGCCCCGGCGGTGGAGGCGGTCCCCGCCGGGGCCGGTCAGTCGTATCGGATTCAAATGTATGCCGCCAGCTCGCGCGAGCGGGCGGCGGGTACTACTCGATGATCTCGCTGACCACGCCCGAGCCGACCGTGCGACCACCCTCGCGGATGGCGAAACGCAGGCCCTGGTCCATCGCGATCGGCTGGATCAGCTCGATCTCCATCTGCACGTTGTCGCCGGGCATCACCATCTCCACGCCGTCGGGCAGCTTGGCCACGCCGGTGACGTCGGTCGTGCGGAAGTAGAACTGAGGCCTGTAGCCGGTGAAGAACGGGGTGTGGCGGCCACCCTCCTCCTTCTTCAGCACGTAGACCTCCGCCTTGTACTTGGTGTGCGGGGTGATCGACCCGGGCTTGCACAGCACCTGCCCGCGCTCGATCTCCTCGCGCTTGGTGCCGCGCAGCAGGCAGCCGACGTTGTCGCCCGCGCGGCCCTCGTCGAGGATCTTGCGGAACATCTCGACGCCGGTGACGACCGTGGATGTCGACTCGTGCACGCCGACGATTTCGACCGTCTCACCGGTTTTGACGATGCCCTGCTCGACCCTGCCGGTGGCGACCGTGCCGCGCCCCGTGATCGAGAAGACGTCCTCGACCGGCATCAGGAACGGCTTGTCGAGCTCGCGCACGGGCTCGGGGATGTAGGTGTCGAGCGCCTCGGCGAGGTCGAGGATCTTCTGCTTGTAGGCCTCGTCGCCTTCCAGCGCCTTCAGCGCCGAGCCGGTGATGAAGGGGATGTCGTCGCCGGGGAAGTCGTACTCGGAGAGCAGCTCGCGAACCTCGACCTCGACGAGCTCCAGCAGCTCCTCGTCGTCGACCATGTCGGCCTTGTTGAGGAACACCACGATGTAGGGCACGCCCACCTGGCGCGCCAGCAGGATGTGCTCGCGCGTCTGCGGCATCGGGCCGTCGGCCGCGGAGACGACCAGGATCGCGCCGTCCATCTGCGCGGCGCCGGTGATCATGTTCTTGACGTAGTCGGCGTGACCGGGGCAGTCCACGTGCGCGTAGTGGCGGTTCTCGGTCTGGTACTCGACGTGCGAGGTGGCGATCGTGATGCCGCGTTCCTTCTCCTCGGGAGCGTTGTCGATCTCCTCGAAGCTGCGGGCTTCGGCGCCGCCCTTCTCGGCCAGCACGGTGGTGATGGCAGCGGTCAGCGTCGTCTTGCCGTGGTCGATGTGACCGATGGTGCCGACGTTGACGTGCGGCTTGTCGCGCTCGAACTTCTCCTTCGCCACTTTTCGTTCGCTCCTGTATCGACTTGAACGTTCGCCCCTGGGAGGGCGAACCTGAGAAATCTATCTGAATGGGGCTTTCGTTGACTGCTGGTGGTTGACGCCTCGGCCGCTCAGGCGGGTACGGGTTCGCCGGTTCGCGCTTCGACGACCTTCTCCGCGATGTTCGGCGGAACCTCCTCGTAGGCGTCGAACTGCATCGTGTAGGTGGCGCGCCCCTGCGTGTTGGAGCGCAGGTCGGTGGCGTAGCCGAACATCTCGCTGAGCGGCACCTTGGCGGTGACCGCCAGCGCGTTGCCGCGGCGCTCCTGTCCTTCCACGCGGCCGCGGCGACGCGAGAGGTCGCCGATGACGTCGCCGAGGAAGTCCTCGGGCGTGACCACCTCGACCGCGAAGATCGGCTCCAGCAGCACCGGTTTGGCGCGCTTGGCGGCCTCTTTGATCGCCAGCGAGCCCGCCACCTTGAAGGCCACCTCCGAGGAGTCCACGTCGTGGTACTTGCCGTCGACCAGCGTGACGCGCACGTCGACCATCGGGTAGCCGGCCTTGACGCCGGTCTCGAGCGCCTCCTCGACGCCCTTCTTGACCGCCGGGATGTATTCGGAGGGGACCGAGCCGCCCTTGATCTTGTTGACGAATTCGAAGCCCTCGCCGGGGGAGGGCTCGAGGTCGATGAAGACCACCCCGAACTGCCCCGAGCCGCCGGTCTGGCGCACGAACTTGCCTTCCACGTTCGCCACCGAGCCGCGCACGGTCTCGCGATAGGAGACCTGCGGGCGGCCCACGTTGGCCTCCACGCCGAACTCGCGGCGCATGCGGTCGACCAGCACCTCGAGGTGCAGCTCGCCCATGCCGGAGATCTCGGTCTGCCCGGTTTCCTCGTTGGTGCGCACCTGGAAGGTGGGGTCCTCTTCGGCCAGACGGCCGAGCGCCGTGGACATCTTCTCCTGGTCGACCTTCGTCTTGGGCTCAACCGCGACCTTGATCACGGGCTCGGGGAAGACGATGTTCTCGAGGTGGATCGGCGCGTCGGGGGCGGCGAGCGTGTCGCCGGTCATCACCTGCTTGATGCCGACCGCGGCGGCGATGTCGCCGGCGTGAACCTCCTCGACCTCCTCGCGGTCGTTGGCGTGCATCATCAGGATGCGCCCGATCCGCTCGGTGCGTCCGGTCGAGACGTTGAGCACGCGCGAGCCCGCCTCGAGCTTGCCCGAGTAGACGCGGAAGTAGGTGAGCTTGCCGACGTACGGGTCGGCCATGATCTTGAAGGCGAGCGCAGCGAACGGCTCGGAGTCGTCGGCCTTGCGCACCACCTCGCGCTCCTGCTCCTCGCCCTTGATCAGTTCGGTGCCCACCACCGGCGGCACGTCCAGCGGCGAGGGCAGGTAGTCGATGACCGCGTCGAGCAGCGGCTGCACGCCCTTGTTCTTGAACGAGGACCCGCACAGCACGGGCGTGAGCCTGGTCGACAGCGTGGCCTTGCGGATCGCCTGCTTGAGCGTCGCCGCCGGCACCTCGGCCTCCTCGAGCAGCAGCTCGAGCAGCTCGTCGTCGTAGTGGGAGACCTCCTCGAGCAGGTGCTCGCGCGCCTGCGCGGCGGCGTCGGCCAGCTCGGCGGGGACCTCGACCTCTTCCTGTTCGGTGCCGAGGTCGTCCTTGTAGACGATCGCCTTCATGCTCACCAGGTCCACCACGCCGGCGAACTCGCCCTCGGCGCCGATCGGCAGCTGGACCGGCACCGGGTGCGCGCCGAGGCGGTCGATCATGGTCTGCACGCCCTGCTCGAAGTTGGCGCCGATGCGGTCCATCTTGTTGATGTAGGCGATGCGCGGCACGTGGTACTTGTCGGCCTGGCGCCACACGGTCTCCGACTGCGGCTCCACGCCGGCGACGGAGTCGAACAGCGCGATCGCGCCGTCGAGCACGCGCAGCGAACGCTCGACCTCGACGGTGAAGTCGACGTGGCCGGGCGTGTCGATGATGTTGATGCGGTGGTCCTTCCACTGCGCGGTGGTGGCGGCGGAGGTGATCGTGATGCCGCGCTCCTGCTCCTGTTCCATCCAGTCCATCACCGCCGCGCCCTCGTGCACCTCGCCGATCTTGTAGGTGCGCCCGGTGTAGTAGAGGATGCGCTCCGTGGTGGTGGTCTTGCCGGCGTCGATGTGCGCCATGATCCCGATGTTGCGGGTCTTCTCGAGTGGGAACTTGCGTGGCATCTGGGCGGGCTGGGTGTGGTTGGTGATCGGTGCGTCAGGGCAAAAAAATGGGCCCCTCGGGCCCACGCGCGCATCTGGTCCGCTGTCGACCGGTCCGCGTCGTTATCTGCTCGAGGACTCCATCTGATTGCCGAGTTCGCGGGAAGCCACGTTGAAGCAGCGCATCCACCCGCGACGCGGCCACGACTATAGCAGAGGGATTCTGCGCTCTAGACGGGGTTCCTGCCCTCGCCGGCGCCGCCTGCGCCGCCCGCCTCGGGGCGCGCGCAGGGCTGCTCGCCGGGACCCTCTTCGAGCATCGCGGCGAGCCGCTGCAGCACGCGCGTGGCGCCGCGCAGCTCGTCGGTGTCGAGCCCCCGCATGGCCTGCTCCCAGCGCTGCTGCCAGGCGGCGTGCTTGGCCTCGATCTTGCCGGCGCCCTTGGGCGTTAGCCGCGAGACGACCACGCGGCGATCGGTCTTTGAGCGCACGCGCTCCACGTGGCCGCTGTCGGCGAGGTGCTCGAGCATCTGCGTGACGGTGGCCGGCGACAGGCGCGCAGCGGCGGCGAGCTCGCCGGCGGGGAGCTCGCCCCGCTCCCACAGCTCGATCAGCAGCTCGAACTGCGCGTGGCTGAGCTCCTCGCCGCCGAGGTGGGTGTCGCGGCCGCGCAGCCGATTGAGGTTGCGGAAGGTGCGCCGGAAGGCGAGGCCGAGCTCGCGCAACTGCTGCTCGCGCGAGGGGCGCTTGTCGTGATCGGCCTTGGCGGCGCCGCGCGTGCGCGCGGCGGGGGCATCGGGGCGAGGGTCGATCGCGCTGGGTGAGCCCATCCTTGCGCTCCGCTCAAACGCCGATCGGCTCGACCGCCGCCTCGCCGGCGCCCGCGGCCTCGCCGGCGGCCACGGACCCGCCGGCGCGCGGGCGCTCCGCGCGCAGCAGCATCAGGCAGGGAACCAGGGACAGCACGGCGATGCCGAGCCCCCACCAGTAGGCCGTGTCGAAGGCGTGCGCGGGGTGCGCGGCGGCGCCGCCGGAGGCGCGCTGCAGGACCACTGCGAGCACCGCCACGCCGATCGCGCTGCCGAGGCGCATCAGCACGTTGATCTGCGGGGTGGCGTCGGAGAGCTGGTCCGGGCGCATGGACGCGAACGCGGCGGTCATCGCGGGCATGAACGACAGGCCGATGCTGACGCCGCGCACGACCAGCAGCGCGGACAGCCCGACGATCGAGGTGTGGGCGCCGACGAACGCCAGCGGCACGGTGCTCAGGCACAGGATCGACACGCCCACGAGCGCGATGCGCCCACCGCCGAAGCGGTCGGTGAGGCGCCCGGCGATCGGCATCGCCACGAGCGCGCCGATGCCCTGCGGGGCGTTCAGCAGGCCCGTGTTGATGACGCTCTCGCCGCGCACTTCCTGGTAGTAGAGCGGCACCAGGATCATTGCCCCGAACAGCGCTGCGCCGAGGCCGAAGGTGGTGAACGAGGCGCCCGAGAAGACGCGGTTGGCGTACAGGCGCACATCCAGCAGCGGGCGCTCGATGCGCAGCGCGTGCAGCGTAAAGGCGATCGTCAAGGCCACGCCTGCGAGCACGGGCGCGAGCACGACCGTCGAGCCCAGGCCGGCGCCGGAGCCGAGTTCGCTGAGCCCGTACACGATCGCGGCCGCGCCGGTGGGCAGCAGCGCCAGGCCGAGCACGTCCAGGGGTCCCGCCTCGCCCGAGTCGGTGCGCGGGAGCATGCGCCATGCGAGCGCGTAGGCGACCACGCCGACGGGCACGTTGACGAAGAAGATCCACGACCAGTGCAGGTGCTCGAGGATCGCCCCGCCGATCACCGGCCCGAAGATCGGCGCGAGCATCGCGGGCATCGAGACCACCCCCATGACCCGGCCCATCCGCTGCGGGCCGGCGACCTGAGCCATGATCAGCTGCGCGACCGGCATGATCATGCCGCCGCCTATGCCCTGCAGCACCCTGAAGACGACCAGCGCGGGCAGCGAGCTCGACAGCCCGCAGGCGGCCGAGCCGGCGGTGAACAGCACGAGCGAGACGAGGTACACGCGCCTTGCGCCCCAGCGTCGCGACGCCCAGCCGGTCACCGGGATGACGGCCCCGAGCGAGAGCAGGTAGCCCGTCACCACCCACTGCACCTGCGAGATGTTGCTGTGCAGTTCGTGCCCGAGCGTGCGCAGCGCGACGTTGACGATCGTGGTGTCGAGGATCGACATGATCATGCCCAGGATCACCACGCCGGAGATCACCCATACGTGGCGCTCGACCTTCACCGAGGAGTGCGGGTCGTGTCCGTGCGTGGCGTCGACGGACGCCTGGTTGGAGGTCGCGGAAGACATTTGGTACCTAAACGTTAGGAACCAAACCTTTCCCTTCAACCCCCGGCGGATGTGAGATGCGTCACACAGGCGGCGGGCCGCTCGCGCCGGCTTCGCGCAAAGGCGGCGGGCCGCTCGCGCCGGCTTCGCGCTCGGGCGGCGAGCCGCCCGCGCCAACTTCACGCTCGGGCGGCGGGCCCGGCGGGTCGGCGAGCAGCGCGCGGCGCAGGATCTTGTCGAGCGCGCCGGCCTCGCGCAGCGTGCGCACCACCAGGTGCCCGCCGCGCCCGAAGCGGTAGAGGCGCATGCCGGGCACGCCCCGCAGCCGCTCGGCGTGCATGCGATCGCGGCCGGGCCCCATGCCGGGCTTGGAGTTGTGCTGGGCGAAGTAGAGCTCGTAGCGGGTGTCGCTGCGGCGCTCGCGCGGCAGCGCCTCGCGCAGGTCGGTCCAGCGCGGGTCCAGCGCCCGCTCGGCGGCCAGCGCCTGCAGCGGCTCGTCCCAGCGGTGGTCGCCCATCGCCGCGATCTGCTCGGGGGCGATCACGGTCTGCGGCGCGAAGCTGAGCACCTTCTCGGCGCGCAGCAGCGTGCCGAAGGCGAGCGCGCCATAGCCGCCGGCGGAGGTGCCGACGGTGACGATCCGCTCGACGTGGTGCTCGGCGATCAGCGCCGCGAGCGCCTCGGCGGCGGCCGGCAGCGAGCCGCCGTAGCCGTCGATGCCCTTGTGGTACCAGGCCTGGCGCAGGTCGCGCACGAACATCCGTTTGGTGGGGATCTCGCGGGTGGCAGTGAAGAACTCGAACGGCGGGATGCCCATGTTTTTGGCCATGCCGCCGAAGGTGATCAGCAGCGTGGAGGACTGCACGTCCATGTCGAGGCTCACCGCCTGCTCGAGGTCGTGGACTTCCCTGGTGAACCTGTCCTGGGTGAGCCGCTGCTTGGCCTGCCTGAGCGTCTTGCGCAGGCGCCGCATGCGGCCGGGCGCGGGCTTGGCGCGCTTGGGGGAGGTTCGCTGCGCGGTCATGGGCTGCCCCTCGGGGACAGAACTGTACACCGAGCAAAGCAGCCCCGGCGAAGGGATCGACTGCCCGCCGCCCGCTGCGCGACGCCGCCGGCTGCCTACCAGCGATAGTGCGCGAAGGCCTTGTTGGCCTGCGCCATGCGGTAGATGTCGTCCTTGCGCTTGTAGGCGCCGCCCTGCTGGGACTGCGCGTCGGTCAGCTCGTTGGCCAGCCGCTGGGCCATCGTCTTCTCGCGGCGCTGGCGCGCGAACTCCACCAGCCAGCGCACGGCCAGCGTGCGCCCGCGGCGCGCGGCCACCTCCACCGGCACCTGGTAGGTGGCGCCGCCGACGCGCCGGGATTTGACCTCGAGCGAGGGCGTGAGCGCCTTGATCGAGGCCTCGAGCGTCTCCAGCGGGTCTTTGTCGGAGCGCTCGCCCAGCAGCGCCAGCGCGTCGTAGACGATGCGCTCGGCGGTGGACTTCTTGCCGTCCAGCATCACCTTGTTGATGACCTGCTGGACGAGCTTGGAGCGGTGGATGGGGTCCGCCTCGAGTGGGCGGATCTGGGCGGCTGCGCGGCGTGGCACTGGCGGTCCGGACCTATTTCTTCTTGACGCCGTACTGCGAGCGCGCCTTCTTGCGGTCGCTCACGCCGGCGGCGTCGAGCGTGCCGCGCACGACCTTGTAGCGCACCCCCGGCAGGTCCTTGACGCGCCCGCCGCGCACCAGCACGACGGAGTGCTCCTGCAGGTTGTGCCCCTCGCCGGGGATGTAGGCGGTGACCTCGATCGAGCCGGAGATGCGCACGCGCGCGACCTTGCGCAGCGCGGAGTTGGGCTTCTTCGGGGTGGTGGTGTAGACGCGCGTGCAGACGCCGCGCCGCTGCGGGGCGGCGACCTTCTTCTTGCGCCCCTTGCCCGACTTCAGGCCGGGTGTGGCGGTCTTCTTCTTGGGGGCCACGCGGCCCTTGCGCACCAGCTGCGAGGTGGTCGGCATCCCGCGGGATGCTAGCAGCGCGAAGCGCCCGCGCGGAGCGGCGCGACGATCAGGCCGGCTGCACGGCCACGCCGGCGGCCCGCGTCGGCGCGGGCATCAGCGCGGCGGCGACGACCACCAGCACGAAGGCGAGCGCCTGCAGCACCACGCCGGCGGGGCTGGCGGCGACCGGGTCGCCGAACACGACGATGCCGCCGGCGATGCCGGCGATGTTGGCGGCGGTGCCGGTGACGGCGATCACGGGGACCGCTTCCCCGTCCTGCAGCCCTCGCGCGGAGGCGAAGAAGGCGACGATCGAGGCGAGCACGGCGACGCTCAGCCAGGGGCTGAGCAGCACCCCGAGCAGGCCGTGCGCGACGATGCCGGTGAGCGCCTTGATGGCGGTGTCGGAGACGCCGAACAGGACGCCGGCGGCGGCGCCGAGCATCACGCCGTGGTGCTCGGCATTGCCGCCCATGCGCGGCCCCATGATGAGCAGGCCGCCGAGGCCGAACAGAGCGGCCTCGAAGGAGGTCATGACGACCGGCGAGAAGTGCGAGTGCGCGCCGTGCATGGCGGGCAGCGTGAGCCCCAGCAGCACCAGCCCGGCGGCGGTCAGCGACAGCCCCACCCACTGCCGGCGCCCGACCTTGAAGCCGAACAGCCGCTCCGCCATGACGGCGATGAAGACCACGCCGGCGGCCAGCGAGACCTGGACCACGGACATCGGCGCGAGCGCGAGCGCGGCCACGTGCAGGCCCCAGCTGGCGGTGGCGGTGATCATGCCGATCGTGAACCACTTGGAGGAGTACAGCGCCTTGACCGAGCGCAGCGGGTGGCGCACCTCGACCTTGGGCACGTCGTTGGCGCCCCGGTACTTGTAGAAGAAGGCGAGGTTGGCGACGAAGGCGCAGGCGAGCGCGAGCAGTATGCCTAGATCCAGGGTCATGGTGGGGGGAGCGACAGTACGGTCAATCGGCGCGGGCTCGCGGCTGCTTTACTGCGCCCGGGCGAAATAAGCGCATCGACCGCCTCCGGCAGCCTACCCGGCGTACCCTTCATGCGAGCTAAAGAACCCATCGGGCGGCCGAAAGAGAGCGCCCGCCCGCTGCTTTTGGTGGACGTGGACGGCGTGATCTCGCTGTTCGGGGGCTTCGGCGGACCGGCCGCGACCACGGGCGCGCCGAGCGGCGGCGGCGCGCAGGCGGGCGAGCCGACGGGGGCGTTGCACTCGATCGAGGGCATACCGCACTTCCTTTCGTCCACCGCCGCCGGTCACCTGCTGGAGCTTTCAGAGCTGTACGAGCTGGCGTGGGCGAGCGGCTGGGAAGAGCGCGCGGACGAGCACCTGCCTCATCTGCTGGGGCTGCCGGCCGGGCTGCCGTTCCTGCGCTTCGAGCGCGACGTCGGCGGGCGCACGGGCGCGCGCGCCCACTGGAAGCTGGCCGCGATCGACGCCTTCGCGGGCGCCGGGCGGGCGGTCGCGTGGCTCGACGACGCCTTCAACGACGCCTGCCGCCGCTGGGCGGCGCAGCGGGCTGCGCCCACCCTGCTCGTGCAGACGGCGCCCGCGCGCGGGCTAACGGCCGTTGAGGCGTCGTGCCTGCTCGGCTGGGCGCGCGAGCTGACCGCCGCCGCCTAGCGGCGGCCCGCACCGCGTAGTAGCGGGTGCGCAGGGGGCGGCTGTAGCGGATCAGGCGGCTGGCGCGCAGGCGCTCGTTGGCGATCGTGGCGTGCTCGAGCTGGAGCTGCAGGCGCTGGAGCTGCAGTTGCTGCTCGCGCTCGCGCGCCCTGGCGCGCTCGAGCGTGCGCTCGAGCCCGCGCGCGTAACAGCCCAGCACGGCCAGCTGCTCGCCCGCGGCGCGCGCGCGCGGAGCCGGCCCGCGCGCGGAGCCGCGGGCGCTCAGCAGGCGCTGCGGCACCGGCTCGTAGGGATAGAAGCGCTCGATCGTCTCGCGCTCGGCCTGGGCGAGCAGCGCTGCGACCTCGGGGCGATAGCTGGCGGGGAAGCGCGCGTAGTCGTTGGCGTTCTCGCGCGGGTGCGCGCGCAGCACGCCCGCGTGGAAGCGCTCGCCGCCGAGCCTCAGCGCACGCTCGGCGTCCACGGTGAGGCGCTCGTAGCGCCCCACGAAGTCGACCTCCGGCTCGGGCAGGCCGACGAACCTGCGCACGAGCTCGGTGAAGTGCCCGGCGTGCCGGTCCAGCATCCTGAGCACGAACTCGTTGAAGTCATCGTGGGCGGCGGCGTCGACCGGGTTGTCCTCGACCCATCCGGCGCGCATCCGGTGCCCCCAGTACGAGCGCCACCAGTCCAGCGGATGCCGCACGAACGCGACGCTCACACGCCCGGTGACGCCGGTGTCGCGCAGGTCCGCGTGGCCGTGCGGCGAGTAGCTGCGCCCACCCTCGGGGTCGGGCGCGGCCACGGCCACGCCCGCGGCGCTCACCGCGTGCGTGAGCCACGTCCCGCCTGTCTTGGGCACGTGGATGAAGACCATCCTGGGCGTGATGAACGTGGGCATCTGGCTCGCGGTGCGCGCCACGAGCCGAGATGCCGGGAGGCGGCCAGGCCGAGCCGCGCACCGGTGAAGCTAGCGCCGGACGGCTGCCCCCGACCATGGACAGCCGTCCAATCGCAAGACGCCCTACTCCTCCTCGACGAGATCCTCCTCGGGCAGCTGCAATTCGGCGAGCTCCTCGGCGAAGCCGGGGTCGGTGCCGCCGGCGCCGATCTTCTCCAGCGAGGCGAGGTCGGCGTCGAACTCCTGCCCGTAGCTGGTGCCGAGGGCGTCGCCGGCGAGCCCGAGCTCGGCGGCGATCTCGTCCTGGTCGAGCAGGCCCACGTCGTCGATCGCGCGCGGCAGCGGCTCGGAGGGCTCGATCTCGATCCGCCGGTAGCGCTTCAGGCCGGTGGCGGCCGGGATCAGCTTGCCGATGATGACGTTCTCCTTGAGCCCGTTGAGGCGGTCGATCTTGCCTTCCAGGGCGGCGTCGGTGAGCACCTTGGTGGTCTCCTGGAAGGAGGCCGCGGACAGGAACGAGTCGGTGTTCAGCGACGCCTTGGTGATGCCGAGGATGATGTCCTCGAACTGCGCGGTCTCGCCACCGGCCTGGTTGATCGCCTCGTTGGCCTTGGCGAACTCGAAGCGGTCGACGAACTGGCCGGGCAGGTAGTCGGTGTCGCCCTTCTGGTCCACGCGCACCTTTTTGAGCATCTGCCGCACGATCAGCTCGATGTGCTTGTCGTTGATGTCCACGCCCTGGGACTTGTAGACCTCCTGCACCTCCTTGACGAGGTACTGCTCGGTCTCGGTGCGCCCGCGGATGGCCAGCAGCTCGTGCGGGTAGACGGAGCCCTCGTTGAGCTGCTTGCCGGCCTTGATCTTCTCCCCGTGGGAGACGAACAGGCGCGTGCGCCGCGGGAAGGCGTGGCGGTGCTCCTCGCCGGCGTCGTCGGTGATGACCACGTTGAGCGCCTTGTCGGTCTCCTCGACCGCCACCGTGCCGTCCTGCTCGGCGATCTTGGCCAGGCCCTTCGGCCGGCGCGCCTCGAACAGCTCCACCACGCGCGGCAGGCCGTGCGTGATGTCCGCGCCGGCGACGCCGCCGGTGTGGAAGGTGCGCATCGTCAGCTGGGTGCCGGGCTCGCCGATCGACTGCGCGGCGACGATGCCGACCGCGTCGCCGATCTGGGCGAGCGCGCCGGTGGCCATCGCGCGCCCGTAGCAGGCCTGGCACACGCCGCTGGGCGCCTCGCACTTGAGCACCGAGCGCACCGGCACGGTGACCTCGACGCCCTTGTCGTGCTCGTCCTGGAAGGACTGCACGATGTCGGCGAACTCGCCGCGGCCGATTTCGGCGCCCTTCTCGGCGAGCATGCGCCCGCGCTTGGTGGTGATGTCGAGCGCCGCGATGCGCCCCACGAGCACGTCGTTGGGGTCGCCGCCGTCCTTGAACACGTCCATCTCGATGTAGTCCCCGGTGCCGCAGTCGGCCTCGCGGATGATCACGTCCTGGGCCACGTCCACCAGGCGCCGCGTCAGATAGCCGGAGTCGGCGGTTCGCAGCGCGGTGTCGGCGAGGCCCTTTCGTGCGCCGTGCGTGGAGATGAAGTACTCGAGCACCGACAGGCCCTCCATGAAGTTGGCCTTGATCGGGCGCTCGATGATCTCGCCCTTCGGGTTGGCCATCAGCCCGCGCATGCCGGCGAGCTGGCGGATCTGCTTGAAGGAGCCGCGCGCGCCGGAGTCGGCCATCATGTAGATCGGGTTGAGTTTGTCGAAGTTCTCGATCATCGCCTCGGCGACCTCGTCGGTGGCGGAGTTCCACTGCTCCACCACCGCCTCGTGGCGCTCCTCCTGGGTGATGAGGCCGTCGTCGTACTGGCCGGTGATGTCGCCGACCAGCGCGTCGAACTTGTCGAGGATCTCCTGCTTCGACGGCGGCACCACCACGTCGTTCTTGGAGATCGTGATGCCGGCCTGGGTGGCGTACTTGAAGCCGAGGTCCTTGAAGGCGTCGAGCACGAGCGAGATCGTGGTGGCGCCGTAGGACTGCACCAGCAGGTCGATCAGCCGCGTGGTGTCGCGCTTCTTCATCGACTGGTTGACGAACACGTACTTGGAGGGGTCGAACTCCTCCCCCAGCGCCTCCGCCAGCGCGCGCTCGATGCGGTCGTTGTAGATGATGCGCCCGATCGTGGTGAGCACGTGGCCGCCCTCGCGCCCGTAGGGGCGGAACTCGGCGACGTCGTGCAGCTTGACCACGCCGGCCTCGTATGAGAGTTCGGCCTCCTGCGCGGTGCGGAACACGTGCGGGCGCGGCTCGTAGGTGGTGCGGTCGATCTTCGCGAGCTCCTCCGCCTCGGGCCCGTAGGTGAGGTAGTAGGCCCCCAGGATCATGTCCTGCGTGGGCGTCGCCAGCGGCGCGCCGTGCGCGGGGGAGAGGATGTTGTTGGCCGACAGCATCAGGATGCGCGCCTCGGCCTGCGCCTCCGCGGACAGCGGCAGGTGCACCGCCATCTGGTCGCCGTCGAAGTCGGCGTTGAAGGCGTGGCAGACGAGCGGGTGCACCTGGATCGCCTTGCCCTCCACGAGCAGCGGCTCGAACGCCTGGATGCCCAGGCGGTGCAGCGTGGGCGCGCGGTTGAGCAGCACGGGGTGCTCGTGGATGACCTCCTCGAGCACGTCCCACACCTCGCCGATCATCGAGTCCACCATCTTCTTGGCGGCCTTGATGTTCTGCGCGGACTTGCGCTCCACCAGGCGCGCCATGATGAACGGCTTGAACAGCTCGAGCGCCATGATCTTGGGCAGCCCGCACTGGTGCAGCTTCAGGTAGGGGCCGGCGACGATCACCGAGCGCCCGGAGTAGTCCACGCGCTTGCCCAGCAGGTTCTGGCGGAAGCGCCCCTGCTTGCCCTTGAGCATGTCCGAGAGGCTCTTCAGCGGGCGGTTGCCGGGCCCCGTCACGGGGCGCCCGCGGCGGCCGTTGTCGAACAGCGCGTCGACGGCCTCCTGCAGCATGCGCTTCTCGTTGTTGACGATGATCTCCGGCGCGCCGAGGTCGAGCAGCCGCTTGAGGCGGTTGTTGCGGTTGATGACGCGGCGGTAGAGGTCGTTGAGGTCTGAGGTGGCGAAGCGCCCGCCGTCGAGCTGCACCATCGGGCGCAGCTCCGGCGGGATCACGGGGATCGCGTCGAGCACCATCATCTCCGGCTTGTTGCCGGACTGGATGAAGGCGGAGACGACCTTCAGGCGCTTGACCGCGCGCGCCTGCTTCTGGCCTTTGCCGGTCTTGACCTGGTCCTCGAGCTCGATCCTTTCGGCCTCGAGGTCGACCTGCTGGAGCAGGTCGCGGATCGCCTCGGCGCCCATGCCGCCGCGGAAGTACTCGCCGAAGCCGTAGGGCGAGCCGAAGCGCTCCTTGAGCTCGCGGAAGGTGGTCTCGTCGTGCTCGATCTGCTTGGGCTCCATCGTCTTGAACAGCTCCCACACCTGGCGCATGCGCTCGGCGGCGTCCTCGATGTAGGCCTCGGTGTCGGCGATGTCAGCCTCGAAGGCCTTGGCGAGCTCCTTGAGGTGCTTCTCGCGCTCCTCGTCGGAGATCTTCGCGAGGTTGATGTCGAGCGAGTCCGCCCACAGGTGGTCTTCGTCGTTGAAGCCGGTCTGCTTGCCGTTCTGCAGGTACTTCTCGCGGCGCGCCAGCGACTCGCGCAGTTCCAGCACGCGCTCCTCGCGCTCGGCGGCGTAGCCGTCGAGCACCTTGCCCACCTCCTTCTCCAGCGAGTCGAGGTCCTTGGCGCGCGCCTCGTCGTCCACCCACGTGACGATCGAGGCGGCGAAGTACAGGACCTTCTCCAGTTCCTTGGGCGCCATGTCCAGCAGGTAGCCGATGCGGCTGGGCACGCCCTTGAAGAACCAGATGTGGCTGACGGGCGCGGCCAGGTCGACGTGGCCCATGCGCTCACGCCGGACCTTCGAGCGCGTCACCTCGACGCCGCAGCGCTCGCAGACGATGCCCTTGTAGCGGACGCGCTTGTACTTGCCGCAGTAGCACTCCCAGTCCTTCGTCGGACCGAAGATCCGCTCGCAGAAGAGTCCGTCCTTCTCCGGCTTGAGCGTGCGGTAGTTGATCGTCTCGGGCTTGGTCACCTCGCCCGAGCTCCAGCTGCGAATCTGCTTGGAGGAGGCGAGGCTGATCTCGATGGCGTCGAAGTTGTTGATGTCGATCACTCTGGGGGCCCTTCTGGCTGTGGGTGTGAAAGCTGAAACTGCTGGTTGGCGCTGCTCGCTACTCGACCGGCTCCTCGCTGGCGAGCCCCTCGAGGTCGAGGTCCTCGCCGGCGTCGACGTCGATCAACTCCTCGACGCCGACCGCCTCCTCCTCCTCGTCGGCGCCGTCCTGCTCGCCGCCGTCGCCGACCGTCGCCTCGGCGGCCTGCTGCTCGCCCTCCGGCTGCTCCTCGGCGCCGTCGCCGGAGAGCGCGCGCACGCCCGAGAGGTCGATGCCGAGCTCCTCGGCCGCGCGCAGCAGGTCGTCGTCCTCGTCGCGCATCTCGGTGCGCTGGCCTTCCTCGGAGACCACGTTGACGTCGAGCGCCAGCGACTGCATCTCCTTGAGCAGCACCTTGAAGGACTCGGGGATGGAGGGCTCGGCGATGTTCTCGCCCTTGACGATCGCCTCGTAGGCCTTGACGCGCCCGACGGTGTCGTCGGACTTGATCGTGAGCATCTCCTGCAGGGTGTAGGCGGCGCCGAACGCCTCCAGCGCCCACACCTCCATCTCGCCGAAGCGCTGGCCGCCGAACTGCGCCTTGCCGCCCAGCGGCTGCTGGGTGACGAGCGAGTAGGGGCCGGTGGAGCGCGCGTGGATCTTGTCGTCGACCAGGTGCAGGAGCTTGAGGATGTACATATAGCCCACCGTCACCTGCTCCTCGAAGGGCTCGCCGGTGCGGCCGTTGAACAGGGTCATCTTCCCGGAGGCCTGCTCGCCAACCCGCCGCGACTTGTCGATGTCCATGCGGATGCGCCCGGTGTGCGCGTCCTGCCACTTGACCAGCGCGTGGTCGACGTCCGCCACGGTGGCGCCGTCGAACACCGGCGTGGACACGTACACGCGGCGCGGGCCGGCGCCGGCGTCGGCCTCCTTGTAGGCGTCGGTGCCGTCGTCGTACCAGCCCTGCGCGGCGGCCCAGCCGAGGTGGGTCTCGAGGATCTGCCCCACGTTCATGCGCGAGGGCACGCCGAGCGGGTTGAGGATCACGTCCACCGGCGTGCCGTCCTCGAGGAACGGCATGTCCTGCTGGTCGACGATCTTCGAGATCACGCCCTTGTTGCCGTGGCGGCCGGCGAGCTTGTCGCCCTCGGAGATCTTGCGCTTCTTGGCCACGAACACGCGCACGAGGTCGTTGACCCCCGGCGGCAGGTCGTCGCCGGCGTCGCGGCTGAAGGTCTTCACGTCGATCACCACGCCGCCCTCGCCGTGCGGGACCTTCAGCGAGGTGTCGCGGACCTCGCGCGCCTTCTCCTTGAAGATCGCGCGGATCAGCTTCTCCTCGGCGGTCAGCTCGGTCTCGCCCTTGGGCGTGACCTTGCCGACGAGCAGGTCGCCGGAGCCGACCTCGGCGCCCACGCGCACGATGCCGCGGTCGTCGAGGTTGCGCAGCGACTCCTCCGAGCGGTTGGGGATGTCGCGGGTGATCTCCTCCTCGCCGAGCTTGGTGGTGCGGGCGTCGATCTCGTACTCCTCGATGTGGATCGAGGTGAGCTCGTCGTCCTGCACGAGGCGCTTGGAGAGGATGATGGCGTCCTCGAAGTTGTAGCCCTCCCAGGACATGAAGGCGACCAGCAGGTTCTTGCCGAGCGCCATCTCGCCCTTGTCGGTCGAGGAGCCGTCGGCGAGCACGTCGCCGGCCTTGACCTTCTGGCCGGTCTTGACCAGCGGCTTGTGGTGGATCAGCGTGCCCTGGTTGGAGCGCATGAACTTCTGCAGCTCGTACTCGTCCTTCTTGCCGTCGCCGCCGCCGAGGACCACGATCTGGTCGGCGTCGACGTAGTCGACGGTGCCGGCGTTGCGGGCGAGCAGCACGTCGCCGGTGTCGAGCGCGGCGCGGCTCTCCATGCCGGTGCCGACGAGCGGAGCGTCGGCCTTCAGCAGCGGCACCGCCTGGGCCTGCATGTTGGAGCCCATCAGCGCGCGGTTGGCGTCGTCGTGCTCGAGGAACGGGATCATCGCGGTGGTGACCGACCAGATCTGCTCGGGCGAGACGTCGATCAGGTCGACGTCCTTCGGGCCGACGGTCACGTACTGGCCGGCCTGCGTGCGGCAGAGGATCTCCCCGCCCTTCAGCTTGCCGGTCTTCTCGTCGACCGGCGTGTTGGCCTGCGCGATCAGCTGCTCCTCTTCCTGGGTGGCGTCGAGGTGCACGACCTCGTCGCTGACGACGCCGTCCTTGACGACGCGGTAGGGCGTCGTGACGAAGCCGTACTCGGAGACCTCGGCGAACGAGGACAGCGAGCCGATCAGGCCGATGTTGGGGCCCTCGGGGGTCTCGATCGGGCACATGCGCCCGTAGTGGGTGGGGTGCACGTCGCGCACCTCGATCGGCGCGCGCTCGCGCGTGAGGCCGCCGGCGCCGAGCGCCGACAGGCGGCGGCGGTGGCGCAGCCCGGCGAGCGAGTTGGTCTGGTCCATGAACTGCGACAGCTGCGAGGAGCCGAAGAACTCCTTCAGCGCCGCCACCACCGGCCGGATGTTGATGATCGTCTGCGGCGTGATCGTGTCGGCGTCCTCGGTGGTGAGGCGCTCGCGCACCACCCGCTCCATGCGGTAGAGCCCGATGCGGAAGGCCTCCTGGATCAGCTCGCCGACGGTGCGCAGGCGGCGGTTGCCGAAGTGCTCGTACTCGTCGAGGTGCTCCGCCACGGGCTCGCGCGGCATGCTCATAGCCTCGGCGGCGTAGTCCTTGATCTCCGTCTCCGGGTCCTCGGGCAGGCCGAGGCGCTTGGGCAGCGCGACCAGCTCGCGCACGAGCGCGAGGATGTCGTCGTGGGTGAGCGTGCGGGTGTCGATGTCGATGTCGAGCCCCAGGCGCGAGTTGAGCTTGTAGCGGCCCACGCGCGTGAGGTCGTAGCGCTTGGGGTCGAAGAACAGCTGGTTCAGGAGCGCCTTCGCGTTGTCCACGCTCGGCGGCTCGCCCGGACGCTGCTTCTTGAACAGCTCGATCAGCGCGCCCTCTTCGGTGCGCGTGGCCTCGGTGTCGGACTCGATCGTGTTGCGGATGTACAGCGAGTCCTCGAACAGCCGCAGGATCTCCTCGTCGGAGGCGTAGCCCATCGCGCGCAGCAGCACGGTCACCGGGAGCTTGCGCTTGCGGTCGATGCGGACGTACACCTTGCCCTTCTTGTCGATCTCGAGCTCCAGCCAGGAGCCGCGCGCGGGCATCAGGTTGGCGATGAACACCTGCTTCTCGCGGTCCTTGGGCTCCATCAGGTAGGCGCCCGGAGAGCGCACGAGCTGCGTGACGACCACGCGCTCGGTGCCGTTGATGACGAACGTGCCGCGCTCGGTCATCCACGGGAAGTCGCCCATGAACACCGACTGCTCGCGGATCTCGCCGGTCTCGCGGTTGATGAACGCGACCGTCACGGTGAGCGGCCGCGCGTAGGTCAGGTCCTTCTCGCGGCACTGGTCGAGCGATGCGACCGGCTCGTCGAAGGTGAACTGGCCGAACTGCACGGCGAGGTTGCCGGTGTAGTCCTCGATCGGCGAGATGTCGTCGATCGTCTCGCGCAGACCGCCTTTCTCGGGGTCTGTGAGCCACTCGAACGAGCGGCGCTGTATGTCGATCAGGTTGGGTAGGTCAACGGTCTTGTGCAGGCGCGCGAAGCTTCTGCGCGTCCGGAGAGCATCTGCAGCAGCCAAGAAATGACTCCTTCGGAGGGCGAAACACGGGCAGAGGAGGTGCGCCGAGGCGCGACCAGCAAAGATAGCACAGGCCATCGCCGCCCTGAAGGCCACCGGTGCTCACGGACCCCGCCCTCCGACTTCCGCGTATGTGGCGCGGCGTCAGCACCTGCCTGGGGCGGCTGCGACTATCGACCAGCAGGGGCGGAGTCTACCGGAAAATGGGCGATTTGTGGGGCCGGCCAACGATCGTGCGCGCGCGGGCGCGCGCGGCCCGGATGCCGGCGCGGAACGGGCGAGGCGGCGGCCGGCGCGGGCGCGGCCGGCGCGAAGCCGCCACCGCGCCGCGCGCCGGCGTGGCGCCTACTTCAACTCCACCCCCGCCCCGGCCTCCTCGAGTTCGGCCTTGAGCTTGTCGGCCTCCTCCTTTTCGACGCCCTCCTTGACGGGCTTGGGGGCCTCGTCGACGAGCGCCTTGGCCTCTTTGAGGCCGAGGCCGGTGGCGGCGCGAACCACCTTGATGACCTGGATCTTCTTGTCGCCGGAGCTGGCGAGGATCACGTCGACGGTGCTGGAGCCTTCTTCCTCGCCGCCGCCGGCGTCGCCGCCGCCACCGCCGCCCGCTGGAGCGGCCGCAGGCGCGGCGACGGCCGCGGCGGACACGCCGAACTCCTCCTCGAGCGCCTTGATGCGCTCGGCGAGCTCGAGCACGGAGATGCCCTTGAGCTCCTCGATCCAGTCTTGGGTGCTGGTTGCCATGGTGTGTCAGTCCTCCTTGGTGGGGTTCGTCTCGGCGTCCTCGCCCTGGCTCTCGGCCGAGACGTCCGCCTGGTTGTCGTCTTGCGCCGCAGGCTCGGCCTGCGGCTCAGTCTGCTCCTCCTCCTCCTCCGCGGGCGCCGGCTCGGCCTCCGCCGCCGGCTCCTCCTCCGCTGCCGGCGTCTCCTCCACAGCCTCTGCCTCGGGGGCGCCCTCGGCCTCGGCGACGGGCTCCTCGGCGGCCGGCTCCTGGACCTCGGCGGCGGGCGCGTCGCCGGCGGGTATCTCTCCGGACTCCTTCTTGGCCTGCACCTGCCCGAGCGCGACGGCGACGCCGCTGAGGAGCGCGCCCAGTGTGCGCACGAGGCCTGAGACGGGCGAGGCGACGATGCCGACGAGCTGGCCGTAGAGCGCTTCGCGGGAGGGCAGGCGCGAGAGCGCGCGGATCTGCTCGACGTCGAGCGCGGCGCCTTCCATGAGCCCGCCCTTGAAGGGCAGCAGCTGGGTGGCGCGGGCGTAGTCGGCGACGGCCTTGGCGGCGCCGGCGGCGTCGCCGCGCACGAACGTGAGCGCGGTGGGCCCGGCGAGGAACGCCTTGAGCGTGTCGGCGCCGACCTGGTCGGCGGCGCGTTCGGTGAGCGAGTTCTTGACGACCTTGAAGGTGGCGTCGGACTCGCGCAGCTTGGTGCGCAGCTCGGCGACCTGCGCGACGGTGATGCCGCGGTAGTCGACCGCGAAGATGGCCTCGGACTGGTCTATGTGCTCGGCGATCTCGGCGATCGCCACTGCCTTCTGGTCTCGGTTCACTTCAGCTCCTGTCCCGGGCTTCTGCCGCTGGCCGATCTGTGATCGCAGCGGCTGCCGGAAGTCTTGGGTGGCTTGTTGTGGGAGGGGGAACGCTAGGCGGCTGCGGCCGCGGGCGCCTCCTCGACGATTTCACGGGTCTTGCCGGGATCGACCTTGACGCCCGGCCCCATGGTTGTGGCGAGCGTGATGGAGCGAAGGTAGCGGCCTTTGGCGGCGGCGGGCTTGGCACGCACGAGCTCCTCGACGACGGCGGCGTAGTTCTCGAGCAGCTTGCGCTCGTCGAAGCTGGCCTTGCCGATGACGAGGTGCACGATGGCGTTGCGGTCGGTGCGGTACTCGACCTTGCCGGACTTGGACTCCTGCACGGCTTTGCCGACGTCCATGGTGACGGTGCCGACTTTGGGGTTGGGCATCTTGCCGGAGGGCCCGAGGATGCGCCCGAGCTGGCCTACGACGGACATCAGGTCGGGGGTGGCGATGGCGACGTCGAAGTCGTCGAAGCCGTCCTGGATGCGCTTGGCGAGGTCCTGCGCGCCGACCACGTCGGCGCCGGCCTCTTCGGCCTCCTTGGCCTTCTCGCCCTGCGCGAACACCGCCACCTTGACGTCCTTGCCGAGGCCGTTGGGCAGCGCGATGGTGCCGCGCAGCTGCTCGTCGGCGTGGCGCACGTTCAGCCCGGTGCGCACGTGCACCTCGACGGTCTCGTCGAACTTGGCGCTGCTGAGGCTGCGCACGAGCGCGACGGCCTCGCCGGGCTGGTACTCGCGCTCGCGGTCCACCTGGGCGAGCCGCTCGGCGAAGGCCCTGCCGTGCTTGGCGCTCATGACGCGACCTCCACGCCCATCGAGCGCGCTGTGCCGGCAATGATCTTGGCGGCCTGGTCGACGTCGTGGGCGTTGAGGTCGGCGAGCTTGCGCTCGGCGATCTCGCGCAGCTGCTGCTGGGTGATGGTGCCGACCTTGACGCGGTTGGGCTCGCCGGAGCCCTTGTTGATCTTGATGGCCTGGCGGATCAGCACGGCGGCGGGCGGCGTCTTGGTGACGAACGTGAACGAGCGGTCCTCGTAGACGGTGATGACGACCGGGATGACGGTGCCGGTTTCGCTCTGCGTCTGCGCGTTGAAGGCCTTGCAGAACTCCATGATGTTGATGCCGTGCTGGCCCAGCGCAGGGCCGACCGGCGGGGCGGGGCTGGCCTGCCCGGCGTTGGCCTGCAGCTTGATCGTGGTCAGAACCTTCTTGGCCATGGCTAGAGCTTCTTTACCTGGTCGAATTGAACTTCCACCGGCGTCTCGCGGCCGAAGATTGATACCAGCACCTTGAGGCGGGCAGCGTCCTCGTTGATCTCGGAGATCTCGCCGGAGAAGTCGGACAGGGGGCCGGAGACGACCTTGACGGACTCGCCGATGGAGAACTGGGCGCGCGTGCGGGTGGCGGTGGCGACCTCCTTGTGCAGCAGCCGGTCGACCTCGCCCTGGGTGAGCGGCACGGGCTCCTGCGAGGCGCCGACGAAGCCGGTGACGCCGGGGGTGCCCTTGACGACGCCCCAGGAGTCCTCGTTGAGCTCCATGTTGACGAGCACGTAGCCGGGCATGGTGCGCTTCTCCTTGAGCACCTTCTGGTTGTTCTCCATCTCGGTGACGGACTCGGTGGGCACCACCACGCTGCGCACCGCGCGCTGCTGCCCGAGCGAGACGACGCGGTGCTCGAGGTTGTGCTTGACCTTGTTCTCGTGACCGGAGTATGTGTTGACGACGTACCAGCGAAACATTCAGGCTCGGGCTTCCTTCTCAGCTCTTCAGAGGATGAATTCGACGATTTCCTTGGCGACCACGTCGGCTAGGCCCAGGTAGGCGCCGGCGATGGCGACGAAGCCGATGACGACGGCGGTGGCCTGCGTGGTCTGGCGGCGGTCGGGCCACTGCACGCGCTGGAGCTCGGCCCAGCTGGCGCGCACGAAGCCGACGACGCGGTTGCCGCTGCGGATGGGCGCGCCGGAGGCCTGCTCGGGCGTGGCGGCGCGGGCGCCGCCGGCGGCGCCGAGCTCCTGCAACTGGTCCTCGGTGACGTCGCCCTCGGCCTCGGCCTCGCGCTCGATTTCGCGCTCGTCGAGCGTGCGCGCTTCGTCGGCGGTGTCTGTGTCTGTGTCTGTGTCGGCGCCGGCCTCCTCGAGCGGCACGCCGCCGGCGCCGCGCACGAGCGCGGCGTCGAACTCGTCGGACTCGGCGCCGGCGTGGCCGAGCGCGCCGGGCAGGTCGGCGCGCTCGATGGCGCCGGGCTCGCCGGCGCGCTCGGCGTCTGCTGCGGCGCCGTTGGCTGCGGGGTCGGCGCCTGCGCCCTCGCGGCGGCGGCGGCGTGCGACGGCGGCGCCGCGTTCGCGGCGCTGCTTGGCGCGTTTGCGGTCACGAGCCACGAGCGCACTCCGGGCCTAGCGGGTCTCCCTGTGGCTGGTGTGCTTGCGGCACCAGCGACAGTACTTGCGCAGGGTGATGCGGTCGGGGTCGTTGCGCTTGCTCTTGTTGGTTTGGTAGTTGCGTCGTTTGCACTCCTCGCAGGCGAGGGTGACAGCGATTCGCACGTCTCCGCGGGCCATGGTTCTGAAATCCCTGCGTAGTGGTTTGAAAGCGGCTCCGGGCGAAGAAAAACCCCGCCCAGGCGCGAGGTGCAAGCAGTCTAGCGCGCCGGCAGCGACGAGACCAGCGGGCTCCAGCGCACCGGCGGCGCCGAGACCGGCGGGCTCCAGAGGGCGAGCGCGGGCGCGGCGGCGGGCGCGCACCGTCCGGCGCGCGGCTCAAGCTGCGCTCACAGAACTCACGGCGGCGAGCAAAGGAGACGGGGGCATGCATCTACCGGAGCCGATCCAGGCGAGCGTGCAGGACGAGTGCTTCGCGGGCGTCACCTACCACGTGCGCGGCGAGCTGGTGCCGGAGCTGCAGGTGGAGGTGTCGGGGCAGGCGGTGATGTTCGAGCACCACGTGCTGCTGTGGAAGCAGACGCAGCTGGAGGTGGAGCTGAAGAAGCTGAAGGGCGCGATCAAGCGCAAGATCGCGGGCCTGGACTTCTTCGTGACGCGCACCGCGGGCGCGGGGCGGATCGCCTTCTCGCGCGACTCGCCGGGCCAGTGCGTGCCGCTGCACCTGCGCGGGGGCGAGGGCGTGGACGTGCGCGAGCACCAGTACCTGGCGGCGACGGACAACCTGGACTACAGCTTCGAGCGCATCCAGGGGGTGCGCAACATGCTGCTGGGGGGCTCGGGCGTCTTCATCGACAAGTTCCGCGCCAGCGACGGCGACGCGCTGGTGTGGCTGCACGGTCACGGCAACGTGTTTCTGGTGAGCCTGGACGAGGGCGAGCAGCTGGACGTGGAGGCGGGCGCGTGGCTGTACAAGGACCCCACGGTGAGGATGGAGGCGGTGACGATGGGGCTGAAGAGCGGCCTGATGGGCGGCGGCGGCAAGCTCACCTGGAACCGCTTCACGGGTCCGGGCCGCCTGGCGATCCAGACGATGTTCATCTCGCCGCTGGAGGGCGAGGAGGCGCTCGGCGGCACCGCCCAGGCGGCCACCGCGGGCGGCCTCGCCGGCGCGCTGATCGGCGGCCTCACGCGCGGGTAGGACGTCTTTCGATCTTCATCGGGGTCGCGCGCGGCGAGCCGGGCGCCCGGCGGATCGCGGCGGCGCCTGCGGGCGTGCGCGCGAGCGGCGCGAGCGGGCTCCCCGGACACGGCACGCGGCCGCACGGCGCGCGCCGGCGAGGCGTGCGGCGGCGCGATATGCGGAGCATGGCGCGCGGCGCTGCGGCGCGCGGGGGCGCGGCGGCACGGCGCGCGGGGGCCGCGCGCGGCGGGCTACTCGTAGAGGGTGAGCGTGGCGAGGATGACGTAGAGCGCGACCAGCGCCCAGCCCTCGAACTGGGCCGCCTGCCCGTCGCCGGTGACCTGCCACAGCGCGAGCGCGGTGAGCGTGAGCGCGCCGATGTAGACGGGCGCGAGCGCGAAGGTGAGCGTGGTGGGAAGCGCGAAGGAGATCAGCACGAGCGCGGGGAACAGGAACGCGGCGATCTGCGCGACGGAGTTTTTGACGACCGAGATGGCGTGGTCGGAGAGCCCCTTGCGGGCGAGGTTGAGCCCGGCGGCGTTCTCGACGGCGTTGCCGGCGATGGCGACGATCACGAGGCCGGCGAACGCCTGCGAGAGGTGGAGCTGGTGGATCGCCGGCTCGAGCCCGGCGACGAACCATTCCGAGACGAACGCCGAGGCGGCGCCGCCGGCGACGAGCAGCACGAGCGTGGCTGGCAGCGACAGGCGCGCTCCGGCCTGCGGGCCCGACGCGGCGGCGCCGTCCTGCGCGGCCGCGGGCGCCTCGCCTGCGACCGCCCCCCCGGCTGCGACCGCCCCCCCGGCTGGGACCGCCCCCCCGGCTGCGACCGCCCCCCCGGCTGCGGGCGCGTGGGGCTCGCGCGCCTCGCCCGGCTGGCCGTCGGAGCGCAGGTACGGCACCGCCCAGGCGAGGTACACCACCAGCAGGCAGATCGCGCCGACGATGGAGATGCCCTTGACGTGGTGGCTGGCGGGGTCGTGCGAGGCCAGCGACAGGCCGAGCAGCACGATGATGAACACCGTGACCTGCAGCAGCGTGGCGGTGTCGCGCGGCAGCCGCTTGGAGAAGCGCATCAGCCCGTCCGGCGAGCGGCGCGCTCCGACCACGATGACGAGGCCCAGCACCAGCAGCGCGTTGGCGAAGATCGAGCCAACGATCGCGGTCTGCGCCACCACCAGCTCCGCCTTTTTGAGCGCGAAGACCACCACGAACAGCTCCGGCAGGTTGCCGAGCGTGGACTGCAGCATGCCGGTGACGCCGGGGCCGAAGCGCCCGCCGAGCGCCTCGGTGGCGAACGACACCACCCACGCCAGGCCGGCGAGCGCGAAGGTGGCCAGCGCGAAGCGCGGCACCGCCGCCCAGGCGCCGTAGTCGGCCGCGCCGGCGAGCGCGGTGAGCGCGGCCACGAGCAGCAGGAAGGAGCGCTCGGTAGTGGAGAGTCCAGCCATCGCGCCCCCGCGACAATAGACCTGCGATCCGATGGCCCCGCGCACGCGAAGCCCTGCCCTCCGCCCGGCAGCTCCCGCCCTCCGCCCGGCAGCTAGGGTGCGCCGTGATGCGCCTCGCTACCTTCATCCCCCCGGGCTGCGAGAATCCACGCGCCGGCGAGGTGCGCGAGCAGGACGGCGAGCTGCGCGTGTTCGCCTACGCGCAGGAGCAGCTCACGGTGCTCGACCGCCTCGCCGACCTCGACGAGGCGGCGCCGGTGCAGTCGCGCTCGTGGGCGCTGGAAGAGGTCACGCTGCTGGCGCCGGTGCCGCGCCCGCGCGCAATCTTCGGCATCGGCCTCAACTACGCCGACCACCTGCGCGAGATGGGCGGGCAGCAACCCGAGCAGCCGCTGGTGTTCATGAAGCTGCCCGACTCCGCCGCGCCGCCCAACGCGCCGGTGCGCTGCCCGCCGGTGGTGCGGCGCTTCGACTACGAGGGCGAGCTCGCCGTGGTGATGGGACCGGCCCGCTCGGTCGCGGGCTACGCGGTCGCCGACGACCTCACCGCGCGCGACCTGCAGAAGCGCGAGCCGCAGTGGACGCGCGCCAAGGGCGCCGACGGCTTCTGCCCCTACGGCCCCTGGATCACCACCGCCGAGGAGGTCGAGGACCCGCACGCGCTGGCGCTGCGCACGTGGGTCAACGGCGAGCTGCGCCAGCACTCGAGCACCTCCGAGCTGATCTTCACCATCCCCGAGCTGATCGAGTTCATCGAGGAGACCTGCACGCTGCACGCCGGCGACCTGATCCTCACCGGCACGCCCGCCGGCGTCGGCCAGGGCCAGCACCCGCCGTCGTTCCTGGCCAGCGGCGACGTTGTGCGCATCGAGATCGAGCGCCTCGGCGCGATCGAGCACGCCGTCGCCTGAGCGCCGCCCCGCATCGCACCGGCGAGCGCCCACTGCGGGCCGTCGCCGCCCTCCACCCGCTCGCGCTGCGCCGGCACTGCGAACGCCGCTCCCGGCCGGCCCCGCCGGCCCCTCATAAAAAGCTCTCTGCGCCGCTCAGTGCGACTCGAGCACGCGGTCCACGAGCCCATACTCGAGCGCCTGCTCCGCCGTGAAGAAGCGGTCGCGCTCCATGTCCGCGCGCACCTCATCGTGTGGGCGCCCGGTGTGCTCGGCGTAGATCTCGTCGATGCGCTCGCGCACCTTCAGGATCTCGCGCGCGTGGATCTCGATGTCGGTGGACTGGCCTTCGAAGCCCGCCGAGGGCTGGTGGATGAGGATGCGCGAGTTGGGCAGCGCCGCGCGCTTGCCCTTGGCGCCGCCCGCCAGCAGCAGCGAGCCCATCGACATCGCCACGCCCACGCACATCGTCGCCACGTCCGGCTTGATGAAGTTCATCGTGTCGTAGATCGCCAGGCCCGAGTAGATCGAGCCGCCCGGCGAGTTGATGTACAGCGAGATGTCCTTCTCCGGGTCCTCGCTCTCCAGGTGCAGCAGCTGCGCCACCACCAGGTTCGCGATCTGGTCGTCGATCGGCGTGCCCAGGAAGATGATGCGCTCGTTCAGCAGGCGCGAGTAGATGTCGAACTCGCGTTCCCCGCGCGCCGTGCGCTCGATGACCATCGGGATCAGCGGCATCGCTCTACCCTATCCGCTCGGCCCGGCCTCGCCCTGGGCCAGCCACTCCGGCAGCGCCGCGCGCGCGAACCGCCACTGCGCGCCCCGCCTCGCCAGCCGCATCGAGGCGCGCGTGCTCCGTCAGAGGTTCACGCCGCGCATGCCCGCCTCGTCGTAGCGCTCGCCGCTGGCCTGGGGAATCGCCTCGGCGATGCGCTCCACCTCCTCGTCGCTGAGGTGGATCTCGGCGGCGGCGAGGTTCTCCTCGAGGTAGGCCACGCGCTTGGTGCCGGGGATCGGCACCACGTGCTCGCCGCGGTGCAGCACCCACGCCAGCGCCAGCTGACCGGGGGTGATCTGCTTCTCCGCCGCCAGCTCGCGCACCCGCGCCACCAGCTCCTGGTTGCGGCGCAGGTTCTCTCCGGTGAAGCGCGGCCCCGCGCGGCGGAAGTCCCCCTCGTCGAGCTCCTCCGGCGAGCTGAAGCGCCCCGACAGGAAGCCGCGGCCGAGCGGCGAGTAGGCCACCAGCGCGATCCCCAGCTCCTCCAGCGTCGGCAGGATCTCCTCCTCCACGTCGCGCGTCCACAGCGAGTACTCGCTCTGCACCGCCGTGATCGGGTGCACCGCGTGCGCGCGGCGGATCGTCTGCGCGCTCGCCTCCGACAGGCCCAGGTGGCGCACCTTGCCCGCGCTCACCAGCTCCGCCATCGCCCCCACCGTCTCCTCGATCGGCGTGCTCGGGTCCACGCGGTGCTGGTAGTACAGGTCGATCTGCTCCACGCCCAGGCGCTGCAGCGAGCCATCGCACGCCTCGCGCACGTACGCCGGGCGCCCGTCGATCGAGCGCACCAGCCCGCCGTCGGCGCCCCGCTCCAGCTTGATGCCGAACTTGGTCGCCAGGAACACCTCCTCGCGGCGGCCTTTGATCGCACGCCCCACCAGCCGCTCGTTGGTGTGCGGGCCGTACATATCCGAGGTGTCCAGGAAGCAGCAGCCGAGCTCCAGCGCGCGGTGGATCGTGCGCACCGATTCCGCTTCGTCGCCCTCCCCGTAGAAGGCCGACATCCCCATGCAGCCGAGTCCGATCGCCGAGACCTCCGGGCCGCCTGGGCCGAGCGTGCGCTTGTTCATCGTTCTTCCTCCAGTGGGCAGCGGGCTGAGTGCAACATAATGGCAACGCCCGTGTTCCCGCTGAACCCTCCCAACCTGCTCACCGTGCTGCGCATCATGCTCGTGCCCGCGCTGGTGGTGGCGCTGCTCGGCAACACCCCCGGCGGCGACGTGCTCGCCGCCGTCGTGTTCGCGCTCGCCTCGCTCACCGACTTCGTCGACGGCTACCTCGCCCGCGCGCGCGCCGAGGTCACCACCTTCGGCAAGCTCATGGACCCGCTCGCCGACAAGCTGCTGATCGTCGCCGCGCTCGTCTCGCTGGTGTCGCTGAACCGCCTCGCCGCCTGGGTCGCGATGGTCATCATCACGCGCGAGCTGGCCGTCACGATGCTGCGCCTCGGCGCCTCGCAGGCCGGCGTGGTGCTCGCCGCCAGCAACCTCGGCAAGCTCAAGACCTGCCTGCAGATCCTCGCCATCCTCGCGCTCATAGCGGTGCACGGACAGCCGCTGTGGGTGAGCGCGCTGCTGTACGCCGCCGTCGCCGTCACCGTGCTCTCCGGCCTCGACTACTTCTTCGACGTGCGCCGGCGGCTGCAGAGCCGCCAGGCGCGCGCCGACGCCTGAGCCCCGCCGCGCCCGCCGCGGGCGCCGAGCGCTGCGCGTAGGCGCCCGCGCCCACGCGCACGCGCCGGGCGCGCTCAGCCGGTGCGCGCCTCGAGCCACTCCTCGAGCGTGGTGTGGCGCGCCGGGCGCGCGCCCGTGCGCGCCTCCTCGCGCAGCTCCGAGAGCAGGCCGTGGCGTTCGGCCAGCACGTTGTGCTGGTGGATCGTCTCCAGGTTCTCCTGGCGCGCCCACACGAAGCTGTCGCCGTCGAGCTCCGCCAGCTCGCCGAGCACGCCCGCCACCATCTCGCGCACGCAGTCCTCCACGAAGCGCGGCCGGCGGTGCGCCTTCTCCACCACCTCGACCTCGTCCGAGCGCTTCATCAGCTCGTAGATCTCCGAGGACATGCTCGCCTCCGCGATCTCCAGCAGGCGGGCCGCGTCGATCTGCACCTCGCGGCCCTCGGTGCAACCCACGTGCAGCGTCGCCAGGCCGCGCTGGTTGTGCGTCGCCACCGGCACGCTCTCCAGCACCAGCTCGACCTGGCGCTCGTCGAAGCCCTGCTCGAGCAGCCGCGCGCGCGCCCTCGCCGCCACCAGCTCCTGCGCGCACGGGCACGCCGTGATGCCCGTCGCCGACACGCCCACCGTGCCGCGCGTGCCGCGCTCCGAGGCCACCGCGCGCCCGTGCAGCGTGTAGATCTCCTGCGTCTGCGTGCCCGACACCGGCGCCGGCTTGTGCTCCGGGTAGCGCGCCTCGATTCGCACCTCCGCGCGCTGGGCGCCCTGGCGCGCGCGCACCAGCTCCGCGATGTGCCGCGCCAGCGTCTCCGCGCGAAACGCCGACTCGCTCAGCACCACCTCGCCGATCGCCTCGTTGACCACCTCGTCGAAGCGCGACATATGCGCGCCCTTCTGGTCGCCCGCCAGGTCCACGTAGCAGTCCAGCCGTGCCAGAAACAGATCGTGCTGGATGCGCACCACCTTCTCCACGCCGGTGACGCCCACGCGCGAGAGCCCCACGCGCACGCTCGGCTCGCGCGCCTGCACGTCGTCGCCCGCGCCCAGCATGGGAGACAACGTGGAGGTCGACCTGCTCGCCCGCACCGCCGCCAAGCCTAGCGCCACCCGTACGCGCAGCCACCGAGGACGCGCGCCGGCGGGCCGCTCCGCGCGTGGCGAGGGGAAGCAACCACGCCGTTCGCCGATTCTGGTATCAATCGCAACGCAATACATCGAGCCACAGGAGGGCTGACGCGCAGGGCTGGGGAGGCGGAGCGGTCGATCCGCTTCGAGGGAGTTGCACCGTCGTATGGGAGGCCAGTTGAGCGAGAAGCTTGAGGGTCTGTACGTAGCTGCGGCTGACACAGCCGTGGTCGAGCTGGACGAGTTGAACGGGCTCATCGCCGAGTCCCAGGAGCGGGGATACACCACCGCGGAGGCGCTCGCCTCCGCCGTCGAAGAGGCGGAGCTGTCCGCCCAGCAGACGCACGAGCTGCTCGGCTATCTCGAGGAGCAGGGCGTCGAGGTGCTCGCCGGCGGCGAGGCTGCGCACGCCGCCGGGGGCGAGCGACGCGGCGCCGTCGAGACGCTCGACGACAGCGCCGAGCCGGTCGCGATCGCGGCCGCCGAGGAGGAGGAGCACGGCGAGCACGACGGCGGCGAGCACGCGCGTGAGCTGCACGCGCGGCTGGCCGAGCTCGCCCACGCCGGCGCCGGCCGGCGGGCCGACGTCGACCTCGGCGTCGAGCCCAGCCTCGACTCGCTGCGGCTCTACCTGCGCTCGATCGGGCGCGTGCCGCTGCTCACCGCCGAGGAGGAGGTGACGCTGGCCAAGCGCATCGAGCGCGGCGACGTGGCCGCCAAGCAGCACATGGTCGAGGCCAACCTGCGACTGGTCGTGTCGATCGCCAAGGGCTACGTCGGTCGCGGGCTCACGCTGCTCGACCTCATCCAGGAGGGCTCGCTCGGGCTGATCAGGGCGGTCGAGAAGTTCGACTACCGGCGCGGCTACAAGTTCTCCACCTACGCCACCTGGTGGATCCGCCAGGCCGTCACCCGCTCGCTCGCCGACAAGGGCCGCACGATCCGCATCCCCGTGCACATGGTGGAGCGCATGAACAAGCTCATCCACACCGAACGGCGGCTGATCCAGCAGCTCGGGCGCGAGCCCACCCCGGCGGAGCTGGCGGCCGAACTGGAGTGCTCGGTGCGCGACGTGCGCGAGATCATGCGCATCGCCCAGCAGCCCATCTCGCTGGAGAAGCCGGTGGGCGAGGAGGACGACTCCGCGCTCGCCGACTTCGTCGAGGACGTCTCCGCCGAGTCGCCGTTCGAGATCGCCTCCGAGGCGCTGCGCCGCGAGAACGTCTCGCGCGTGCTCGCCTCGCTGCCACGGCGCGAGCGCGAGGTCATCGAGATGCGCTACGGCATCATCGGCGGGCGCTCGCGCACGCTCGAGGAGGTCGGCCGCGCCTTCAACATCACCCGCGAGCGCGTCCGCCAGATCGAGAACCGCACCCTCAAAAAGCTGCAGACGCTGCCCGAAGCGCAGCAGCTGCGCGAGGCCTCCTAGCCTCTGCCTCTGCCGTCCACCGCTCCCGCCCGTCCGCCCGCTAGGCTCCCGCGATGACGCGAATCCCCCTCATCCCGATCGTGCTCGCCTGCCTGCTCGTGCCCTGCGCCGCGGCCGCCGGCGCTGACGGACGGGCCGCGCGGCTCCCGATCGCGCCCCACGCGCTGGTCGCCGCGCCCGCGGAGCTGCCCGGCTTCGCCGCCGCCGCCGCGCAGCTGCGCTCCACCCGCAGCGCCGGCACGTGGGCCACGCGCATCCTCGAAGACGCGCCCGCCAGCGCCGCCGGCGAAATCGCGGCGCTCAAGCGCCGCGGCTTCCAGGAGGGCGTGCAGGAGCAGCTCACCGCCGGCCAGGACGAAGCGCTCTCGCTGGCCGTCGTGCTGCGCTCCGCCAAGGCCGCCCGCCGGGAACTGCAGACCAACGAGGCCGCCGAGCTCAAAGCCGAGGGTCATTCCGAAGTCAGGCGCTCGGCCGTGCCCGCCATCCCCGGCGCCATCGGCTTCAACATCATCGAAGCCGCCAGCAAGGGCGCCGCCGGCGGCGTGCTGTTCGCCGTCGGGCGCTGCGTCGTCGTCGTCGGCGACTACCTCGAAGGCGCCAGCCCCGAACAGGCGCTCAGCTCCTCGGTCGCCGGCGGCGCCGCCATCTACCACCGCGTCGCGCGCCGCTGCCGCCGGCCCGCGCAGCGCCCGGCCGGCCACCGCTGAGGCCGCCGGCCAGGCCGTCCGCGACCGAGTCCGGCCGCCGGCCCGGCAAGCCCGCCACGCTCTAAACTGCACCACCCCCCGGCGGGGTTCCCGAGCGGTCAAAGGGGACGCGCTGTAAACGCGTTGGCTCTGCCTTCGTAGGTTCGAATCCTACCCCCGCCATCTCGCTGCCACAGCCGAGCGAGCCCGCCTCAGTCGATCTCCGCGCCCCGATCGGCCGCCGCGCACGGCGCCTGCTCGCCCAGCGCCGAGTGGACGTGGGCGGCGTGCGCCCCCGCGCTCAGGCCGAGCTGGGCGCCGACGCGCTGGAGCAGGTCGAGCAGCTGCTCGCGCTCCTGCTCGGCGAGCTGCGCGCACAGGTGGCGCTCGAGCGCGCCGGCGAGCGCGAAGGCCCGCTCCAGCAGCGCTCGTCCGGCCGCCGTCAGATGCAGGGCGCGAGCCCTCCTGTCGAGCGGGTTGTGGCGGCGCTCCAGCAGGCCGCGCGCCTCGAGCGCGTCCACGAAGGCCACCATGCGGCTCGCCGGGATCGCCAGGCGGTCGCCGATCGCCTGCTGGGTCTGCCCCTCCGCGGCGGACACCGCGCGCAGGAGCGCGAACTCGCGCGGCTCCAGCGACAGCGGCGCGAGCGTCTCGCGAAAGCGCCGCGCCACCGCATAGCCGACCGACGAGAGCGTGAAGCCCACGCCCCCGAGCAGCGGCGCGTCCGCGCCGGCCCCCGCCGGCGCCTCGTCGAACGGCGGCGCCGGGGTCGAGCCCGCGGGCCAGGGAGCGCTCTCGCTTCCATACTCGCTCTCAGCCTTCACACGGTGATCATATCCGTTCGTAACCACTTGTGATATAGATTGTTCTGCCTGGAACCTTTTCTCTCGAAAAACACCACAGGAGCTCCGCATGCCCGACCACGCTGAGCAGGCCGCTGCGGGCGCGATCGCGCGCCTGACCCGCCTGGTGCTCGCCCACCGCCGCGCCGTCGCCGTCTTCTGGCTGGCGCTCACGCTGATCGGCATGGCCGCCGCCGGCCCCGCCGGCAAAGCGCTCAAGCAGCGGTTCTCGGTGCCGGGCAGGGAAGGCTGGAGCACCAACCAGCGCATCGAGCGCGAGTTCGCCGGCACCGGCGGCACCTACGCGCCGCTGCTGGCGGTGGTCGAGCTGCCACACGCCGTCTCCGTGTCCTCTCCCGCCGTGCTCGCCGAACTGCGCGCGCTCGAAGCGCGCATCCGCCATACGCTGCCCGGCGCGCGCCTGGCCGGCTACGCCAGCACGCGCAGCTCCGCGTTCCTCTCGCGCGACCGGCACACCACGTTCGTGATCGCCTATCCGCGCCCGGAAGCGAACGAGACCTTCGAAGAGAACCAGGAAGCGGCCAAGCACGCGAGCGCCGCGATCGACGGCACCACGCTCGCCGGCGCTCCGGTGCGCATCACCGGCTACGACGCGCTGTCGGTGCAGAGCGGCGGCGGCAAGGGGCCCGGGGTGCTGCTCGAGTCGCTGCTCGGCGGCTTCGGCGCGCTGCTCGTGCTCGCCTTCGTGTTCGGCTCGTTCCTGGCCGTGGTGCCGCTGGCGATGGCCGTGGTCTCGATCCTCACCACCTTCCTGCTGGTGTGGGGCCTCACCGCCTTCACCGAAGTCTCGCCGATCGTCCAGTACCTGGTCGCGCTGATCGGCCTCGGCGTCTCGATCGACTACTCGCTGCTGGTGGTCGTGCGCTGGCGCGAGGAGCGCGCCAACGGGTTCGACGGCGAGCGCGCGATCGAACGCGCCATGCAGACAGCCGGGCGCGCGGTCGCCTTCAGCGGCACCACGGTGGCGATCGGGCTGCTCGCGCTGGTCGCGCTGCCGCTGCCGTTCCTGCGCTCGGTCGGCTACGGCGGCCTGCTGATCCCGCTGGTCAGCGTGGTCGTCGCGCTCACGCTGCTGCCGGTCGTGCTGGCCAAGCTCGGCCCGCGCCTGGACTGGCCGCACCTGCGCGACGACCGCAGCGCCAGCCGCGCCTGGAGCGCCTGGGCACGCCTGGTGGTGCACCGGCGCTGGCTCGCCGCGCTCGGCGCCGCGGTGGTGCTGGCCGCGCTCGTGCTCGCCGCCACCGGCCTGCAGCTCGGCACCTCCAACGTCAACACGATCGCCCGCGAAGGCGCCGCCAAGCAGGGTCTAGCGACGCTCGAGCGCGCCGGCATCGGTCCGGGCGCGCTGGTGCCCGCCGAGGTGCTGGTGAGCGGCTCCACGCCGCCGGCGCAGGTCGCCCGCGAGCTCGCCGCGGTCCCCGGCGTGCACGGCGCGGTCGCGCCGCAGCTGGGGGAATGGCATCGCGGCGGCGTGGCCGTGCTCGACGCCTTCCCCAGCCCCGACGCCTCCAGCCCCGCCGGACGCGACACGCTGAAAGCGCTGCGGGCGGCCGCCCACCGCGCCGGCCCGGACGTGCGCGTCGGCGGCATCGGCGCGCAGAACCAGGACTTCATCGAAGCCGTCTACGGCAACTTCCCGCTGATGATCGGCCTGATCGCGCTGATCACGTTCGTGCTGCTCGCGCGCGCCTTCCGCTCGCTGCTGCTGCCCGCCAAGGCGGTCGTGCTGAACGTGATCAGCGTCGCCTCCGCGTGGGGCGTGCTGGAGCTCGTGTGGCAGGCCGGGCACGGCTCGCAGCTGATCTGGGGCATCCCCGCAACCGGCTCCATCACCTCCTGGATACCGCTGATGGTGTTCGCCTTCCTGTTCGGGCTCTCGATGGACTACGAGGTCTTCATCCTCGCGCGCATGCGCGAGGAATACGACCGCAGCGGCTCCACCGACGCCGCCGTCGTGCGCGGCATCGGCCGCACCGGGCGGCTCGTCACCAGCGCCGCGCTGATCCTGTTCCTGGCCTTCGTCTCGCTCGCCTCCGGCCCGCAGACCGAAGTGAAAGTGCTCGCCACCGGCCTGGCCGCCGGCATCCTGCTCGACGCCACCGTGATCCGCGCCCTGCTCGTGCCGGCCGTGGTCTCGCTGTTCGGGCGCTGGAACTGGTGGCTGCCCGCCAGGCCCGCGCGCCTGCTGCGCGTGGAGCCCTCGCCCTCGCCGCGCCCCGGCCCGCCCACCGCCGCGGCGGAGGGCACACTGTGAGCCCCATGAGCGAGCCCCGCGAGAACGGCATCGAGGTCGAGGGGCTCGTGCGCGACTTCAAGGGCGGCGTGCGCGCCGTCGACGGCATCGACCTGCGCGTGCCCGGCGGCGAGATCTACGGCTTCCTGGGACCCAACGGCGCCGGCAAGTCCACCACCGTGCTGATGCTCACCACGCTGCTGCCCCCCACCGCCGGCAGCGCGCGCGTGGCCGGGCTCGACGTGGTGCGCCAGGGCGCCGCCGTGCGCCGCGCGCTCGGCGCCTCGCTGCAGGAGTCCGCGCTCGACCCCTACCTGACCGGCCGCGAGCACATGCGCCTGCAGAGCGCGCTGCACGGCATCGAGCGCGCCGAGGGCGAACGCCGCGGCGCCGAGCTGCTCGAGCGCGTGGGTCTCACCGAGGCCGCCGACCGCAAGGTGGGCGGCTACTCGGGCGGCATGAAGCGCCGGCTCGACCTCGGCCTCGCGCTCGTGCACGGCCCGCAGCTGCTGTTCCTGGACGAGCCCACCACCGGCCTCGACCCGCAGAGCCGGGCCGCGCTGTGGGACGAGGTGCGCCGCCTCGCCGGCGAGGGCGTCACCGTGTTCCTCACCACGCAGTACCTCGAGGAGGCCGACGTGCTCGCCGACCGCGTCGGCATCATCGACCGCGGGCGCATCGTCGCCGAGGGCACCCCCGCCGAGCTGAAGGCCTCGATCGGGCGCCCGAGCGTCGAGGCGGCGCCGGCCGATCCCGGCGAGCGCGAGCGCCTCGCCGCCGCGCTCGCGCGCTTCGGCGAGCCGGCGGCGGCGGCGCCCGGAGCCGTCGCCGTGCGCCTGCCGGAGGGGGTCGGCGACCTGGCGGAGATCGTGCGCACGCTCGACGGCGAGGCGCTGGCGATCGCCGACCTGCGCCTGCACCAGCCGACGCTGGACGACGTCTTCCTGGCCAAGACCGGACGCTCGCTGGAGGGCGCCGGCGACGACGGCGAGGAGCCGGGCCGCGACGAGCGGGAGACCGACGGCGCCGACGGCGCCGCGCGGCTCGGCGAGGCCTCGGCGTGAGGCTGCTGTACACGCAGGTCGGCACGCTCGCCCGGCGCGCGATGCTGAAGACGCTGCGCCAGCCCTTCCAGCTGTTCCCGATCGTGTTCTTCCCGCTGATCCTGCTGGCCGTCAACGCCAGCGGCCTGAAGGCGGCGACGCGACTACCCGGCTTTCCCACCCACTCCTACATCTCCTTCGCGATCGCCGTGGCGTTCATCCAGGGCGGCATGTTCTCGCTCATCAACACCGGCACCAACCTCGCCGAAGACATCGAGAGCGGCTTCTTCAACCGGCTCGCGCTGACGCCGCTGCGGCGCGTCGCGCTGATCGCCGGCCTGCTCGTCGGCGTGGGCGGACTCGGCGTGCTGCAGTCGGGCGTGTACATGCTGATGGGGCTCGTCGCCGGCGCGCACCTCCACGCCGGCTTCGGCGGCGTGCCGGTGATCCTCGTGCTCGGCTCGCTCACCGCCGTCGGCTTCGGCGCGCTCGGCTGCGCGGCCGCCCTGCAGACCGGCTCGGGCGAGGCGGTACAGGGGCTGTTCCCGCTGTTCTTCGTGTTCATCTTCCTGTCCTCCAGCAACCTGCCGCGCAACCTGCTGAAGACCGGCTGGTTTCACACGGTCGCCAACGTCAACCCGATCTCCTACCTGATCGAGGGCTTCCGCGGCCTGTACATCTACGGCTGGGACGGCACCGCCCTGTGGCGCGCGTTCGCCGTCGCCGCGGGCCTCACGCTGGTGGCGCTGGTGGCAGTGGCCGGCGCGATGCGCACGAGGTTGCAGCGCACATGAGCGGACCCCCGCCGGGCGCGCCCGCCGGCGCGGCTGCTGCGTCGAGCGCGCCCGCGAGCCCTCCGCACGGCGGCCTGCTGCGGGTGGCGCGCGCGATCGCCTGGCGCAGCCTGCACACCTACGTGCGCAGGCCGGACCTGTTCGTGCCCTCGCTGGTCTTCCCGCTGGTGTTCCTCGCCAGCTTCGCCGGCGGGCTGTCCGCGCTCGGCGACATCCCCGGCTTCTCCTTCCCCGCCGGCTACACCGCCTTCCAGTTCGTGTTCGTGCTGTGCCAGTCGGCGATGTTCGCCGGCCTGTTCACCGGCTTCACGCTCGCCTTCGACTTCGAAAGCGGGTTCGCCCGGCGCCTGATGCTGGCGGCCGAGGATCGCCGCGGGATCGCGCTCGGCTATGCCGCGGTGGCGCTCACGCGCGCCGTGATCACGCTGGCGGTGGTCTCCGGCGTGGCGCTCGCGGCCGGCATGCGCATCACCGGCGACGGCGTCGACGTGTTCGGCCTCTACGGCCTGGCCGCGCTGCTCGTGCTCGTCGGCTTCGGCTGGGCCGCCGGAGTGGCCTTCCGCTTCCGCTCGATCCAGGCCGGGCCGTTGATGCAGACGCCGGTGTTCCTGATCTTGTTCCTCGCGCCCGTCTACGTGCCGCTCGGCCTGCTCAAAGGCTGGATCCACGCCGTCGCCAGCGTCAACCCCGCAACCGCCTTCCTGGAGGCGGGCCGCGGCCTGATCGGCGGCGTGCATCAGCACACCGCGCTCGCCTTCGCCTGCGCCCTGGCGTTGATCGCGCTGTTCGGCGTCTGGATGCTGACCGGCCTGCGACGCGCCGAACGCGCGAGCTGAGCGTCGCAGCGACCGGTGCAGCCGCGCGTGCCGAGACGCGCGCCGGCGGCTGCGCCACCGGCCGCCGCGCCGGCCGCGTTACACCGTGGACGCCGCCGACAGGTGTCTATATATTGTGGATACGTTTCTTGATGTCAAGTGTGAGTTTGCAGAGAAGCTCGCAGATAGCTGACTGCCTATGACAGCTGTCTGTGGAACTTTCGTCTGCGCGCCGCGAGAGTTGCAACCGTGGAGACCGTCCGCAGGCAATTTGCCGCCAACCTGCGTCACCACCGCGATCAGGCAGGTCTCTCACAGGAGGCGCTGGCAGAACTGTGCGACCTGCACCGCACCGAGATCAGCCTGCTGGAGCGCTGCAAGCGCTCGCCGAGGCTCGAGACGATCGTGATCCTCGCGCGCGGCCTCGAGCTCACCTCGCCCAGCGAACTGCTCGAGGGCATCAGCTGAGGCGCGCCACCGCCGTTTCACAATCGATCGGCGCGCGGAAAACCTGTCACACATCTAACAGCCGCGTCCGCGTGCGAAGATGCGCGCATGGAGGAGGGCACAGCGCGGGCGCGACTCGACCCCGACGGCGAGGAGCAGTTCCTCACGCTGCGCCGCCAGCTCGGCGTGAGCAGCTTCGGCATCAACCAGATCGTGCTGCGGCCCAAGCAGCGTGGGCGCATCCACCGCCACCAGCGCCAGGAGGAGGTCTACCTGGTGCTGCGCGGGCGTCTCAGCCTGATCGTCGAGGGCGAGGAGTTCGAGCTGGACGAGGGCGAGCTGGTGCGCGTCGCGCCCGGCCTGCGCCGGCAGCTCGTCAACCGCGGGCCCGAGCGTCTCGTGCTGCTCGCGCTGGGCGGCGAGGGCGAGCACCGCGGGCGCGACGGCGAGGCCTTCGCCGACTGGGACCAGCAGGCGGGCGTGCCGCCGCAGGAACTGCCGCCGCCAGCCGACCTGCCCTAGCGCCGGCGTCCGTTCAAGCGCGCACCGCCAGGTGCGCGTGCTGCGGTGCCCCGCTCAGCCGCGCTCGCTGTCGCGGCCGCCGCGAGGCCAAGCCGACGCGGGGACTCGAACCCCGGACCCCCTCCTTACCATGGAGGTGCTCTACCAGCTGAGCTACGTCGGCGCGAGCTTTCCATCCTACCCCCGCCGCGCGCGGGGCCGCTCGCGCTAACCCGCCGCCAGCGGCGCCACCGTCAGCAGCGCGGCGCTGCTCGGCTGCAGCTCGACCGTCACGTAGCCGCCGCGGTTGCGGGCGTGCGGCAACCTCGCCGGCTGCGTCCACTGGCCGTCGGCCTGCACCGAGCGCCCGCCCAGCAGCACGCCCGACACGGCCGCCGGCGAGGGCGCGGTGAGGCGCAGCACGCTGGCGCCGTGGAAGCGTGCGCCGAGGTGCAGGCGCAGCGCCTGCGGGCGAGACCCCGGCGGGTCCTCGTCCACCGCCACGAGCTGCAGCGTGCCGTCGGCGGCGAGGAAGGCGCTGACCACCGCGTTGGCTGCGCCCGCCGGTCTCACCTCCACGTGCAGCGGGCGCTCGCCCACCAGCCCCCGCGCCAGCAGCAGCGCGTACCAGTCCGGCTGCGCCTGCAGCTGGCCGCTGGCCTGCGCTTCGGGCGTGGGCGCGCACAGCGGCGAGTAGCCGCCGCAGTTGTCCGGGCTGCCGTGGAAGTTGACGCCCGCGAGGCCGATGCTCATCGCGCGCGTCACCAGCGCCAGCGCCCACAGGGCCGAGGCGAACGTGTTGCTCACGCCCGCCACGCCGCCGCAGGAGACGCTGCCGGTCTCGTCCAGGCGGAACGGGATGGCGCTCGCGTTGGCGATGAACAGGTAGCGCTCGAGCGCGCCTTCCTCGAGCTCGCGCGTCTGCGGGCTGAGCAGGCGTTCGATGCTCGGCGGCGGGCTTTCCTCGCACACCAGCGGGTAGTGGTGGGCGGTGAGCAGCGCGGGGCGCTCGTCGATCGCCTCGGCCAGCCCCCAGCTCTGGTAGGCGGGCGATCCCGACGTGTCGGGGCCGGCCAGCGGGATGCCCGGCGCCAGCGCTTCGATCGCGCTGCGGTAGCCGTCGACCTGTTCCTCGTACTGCGCGAACCCCCACGGCGGCGAGCGCAGCTGGTGCGTTGCGTAAGCGTTCGGCTCGTTGCCGATCTCGAGCGCTTCGAGCGAGGACCCGAGCGACGCCTGCGCCGCCGCCGCCTCCTGGGCCGCAGCCTGCGGTTCGTAGTGGCCGAGGCCGAGCGTGAGCAGCACCCTCCAGCCGCTGGCCGCGGTGAGCGCGCCCAGCTGCTCCAGGTCGGAGGCTTCGAGCGTCGAGCGGGCCCATTCGGGCGGCGGGTGGCCGGGTCCGCTCCAGCCGACCTCGTGGTCGGCGGTCACGCCGCCGAAGCGCAGCACGCCCGTGCCCAGCGAGCGCAGCAGCGCCACCAGGTCGCCGCGGTCGGCGTAGCCGGCCAGCTGCGGCAGGGCGGCCACCTCGAAGGACAGCCCCAGGAAGTTGCGCGGCACCGGCGCCTGCTGCTCGCCGGCGTCGACCGACACCGCCACCGGCGCGAGCGCCTGCCGTGGCGCGATCGACGCACGCGCGCCGGCGGGCGCCGCCGCCAGCGCCAGCGCGGCGCATCCGCACAGGCATGCGCGCACGGCCGTACCGGCTCTACTCCTCAGCGCTCACCGCGAACCAGTCCGCCTGCAGCTCGGGCGCCTCTTCGCACACCTCGCCCAGCACCGCGAGGATCACGCGACGGCCGATCTCGCTGCGTTCGTCGCGCGTCATCGACACCGGCTCGTCCTCGCCGGTGTCGGCCCTGATCTCGGGCCCGGCGAGCGCGAAGGTGAGCTCGTCGCGGCTCGGACCAAGCTGCTGCCACAGGCGCTCTAGCGCGTCGGCGGGCGGTGAGACCGCCGAATGGGGGCTGATCCGGAACTGCACGAGCGCGGAAGGCTACAGCCGCCGATCGGGGTGCGCAACCGCCAGCAGCTGCTCGAGCGTGCGGGCGCTCAGCACCGATGCGGGCTGCTCGGCCACCACGTCCGAGCCGGCCCGCGCGTGCTCGTCGCGACGCTTGATCAGCAGCCACTGCGCGCCGGCGGCCCCGCGCGGCGGGCCGGTGCGCTGCAGCGCGAAACCGCCGCGCAGCTTCTCGCCGTGCAGCACGAACACCGCGTGCCCGCGCTCGAGCGCCTGCGGCCACGCCACCCTGCCGCCCTGCTCGTAGCTGCCGCGGTCCCACAGCAGCACCGCGCCACGCTCGGTGGGGCCCTCGAAGGCGTTGTGCGCCGGCGAGTGGTCCTCCACCTGCACCGCCAGGCGCTTCACGGCGGGGTCGAGCGAAGGGCCCTTGGGAACCGCCCACGAGCGCATCGCGCCGTCGAGCTCGAGGCGCAGGTCGAAGTGCAGCGTGCTGGCTGCGTGCTGCTGCACCACGAACGCGCCCGCGCTCACGCCGCGGATCGCGAACTGCTCGTGACCCTCGCTGCGCACCTCCTCGACGGCGAGCTCTCGCACCTGCGCGGCGCGCGGCCCGCGGCGCAGGAACCCGAGCAGCTGCTCCACCGCCGGCGCCGGCCCCTCGGCGTGCACCAGCACGCCCCCCTCCTCGAGGTTGCGCACCCAGCCCATCACGCCCAGCTCCGCCGCGCGCCGGCGCGTGGCCTCGCGGAAGCCCACCCCCTGCACCAGCCCGGAGAGCGACACACGCACGGCCCGCGCATCCCCGCTCACGGCACGAAGAACTCCCCGCGCGCGACGATCACCGCCGCGCCGGCGACCTCCACGCGCTCGAGCGCGTCCTCCGAGCCGACGGCGGTGGCGAGCAGCAGCGACGGCCGGCCGAGCCCGGCGCCCTGGCGGATCTCGATCTGCCGTCCGAACTCGCTCCAGCGGTGACGCGCGAGGTGCACGGCGAGCGGCCCCGCGGCGGAGCCGGTGGCGGGATCCTCCTCGACGCCCAGCGCGGGCGCGAACACGCGCGTGGCGAACGCGGAGCCGGAGCGGGCCACACAGCTCACGCCGATCTCGCCGAGCGCGCGCAGCGCGCGCAGGTCGGGCGCGAGCGCCGCCAGCTCAGACTCGCTCTCGAGCGCCACGTACACGTGCGTGGGCCCGTTGGTGTACGCCTCGACCGGGAGCGACGAGCGCGCCAGGCCGAGCGCCGCCAGCAGCTCCGCCTCGCGCTCGAAGCTGCGCCGGCCGGGAAGCGGCTGGAGCATCGTGCCTTCGCCGGCGCGCTCGCCGGCGAGCGTGACGCTCAGCTGCACCGGCCCGGCGCCGGTCTCCAGCACGAGCCGCTCGAGGCCGCGCTCGGCGGCCAGCACGATCGCGCTGCCGAGCACCGGGTGCCCGGCGAAGGGCAGCTCGGCGGCGGGCGTGAAGATGCGCAGGCGCGCGTCGCCGCCGGCCTCGGCGGCCAGCACGAACACCGTCTCGGACAGCTTCAGCTCGAGCGCCAGGCGCTGCATCAGCCCCGCCGGCAGCCCGTCCGCCGCTGGGAACACCGCCAGCTGGTTGCCCTGCAGCGGAGCCGCCGCGAACACGTCCGCGAGCACGTAGCGATGACCGGCGCTCATCCGGCGTAGAGTGCCAGGCGCGCATGAGCGAGGTGGTGCAGATCGGGGTCGAGGACGGGGTGGCGGTGCTCACGCTCAACCGCCCCGAGCGCCTGAACGCGTGGACGGCCGAGATGGAGAGCTCCTACTTCGGGCTCCTCGAGCGGTGCGCGAGCGACGAGCGCGTGCGCGTGATCGTGGTCACCGGCGCCGGCAGGGGCTTCTGCGCGGGCGCCGACATGGGGCAGTTGCAACAGCTCGGCGCGAGCGCTGGCGAGGCGGCGTCCGCGAACGGCGAGCGCGAGCACGGCGACGCGGCGTCAGCGAACGGCGAGCGCGACCCGCACGGGCGCCGCCCGCAGAGCTTCCCGCTGTCGATCCCCAAGCCGATCGTGGCAGCGGTCAACGGCGCGTGCGCAGGCATCGGGCTGGTGCAGGCGCTGATGTGCGACGTCCGCTTCGCTGCCGCGGGCGCGAAGCTCACCACCGCCTTCGCCCGGCGCGGGCTGGTGGCCGAGCACGGCATCTCCTGGATGCTGCCGCGGCTGGTGGGACCGTCGCGCGCGCTCGAGCTGCTGCTGTCGGGTCGCGTGGTGCTGGCCGAGGAGGCGCTCGAATTGGGGCTCGTCAACCGCGTGCTCGCGCCCGAGCAGCTGCTGGACGCAACGCTCGCGTACGCACGCGAGCTCGCCGTCAACTGCTCGCCGGCGAGCATGGCGACGATCAAGCGCCAGGTCTACGCCGATCTCGAGCGACCGCTGGCGCAGGCGCTGGCCAACGCCGACCGGCTGATGCTGGCGTCCTTCGCCGCGCCGGACTTCGTCGAGGGCGTGGCCAGCTTCGTGGAGAAGCGCGAGCCGCGCTTCGCCCCGCTGCACACGCCGGCGACGAGCGAGCCGGCCTAGCCTTCGCCGGCGCCGGCCCGCCGCGCGCCTTCGCCGGCGCCGGCCCGCCGCAGCCGCACGCCGCCGATCTGCACCTCGGGCCCGCCGGGCAGCTCGTGCGGCAACTCCACGGCGATCTCCACGAGACCCTGCGCGCGCTCGTCCGCGGCGGCGAGGAAGCGCACCTCGCCGTCGTCGAGCTCGAGCACGGGGACGCCGTCGGCGGCGGCGCCCGAGGACGAGCTCACCGCCACGCCCAGCACCTCGCCCCAGCGCGCGGCCGTGCGCTGCGGGTCGGCGACGGCGATCGTGACGCCGGCGAGCCGCCCCGCCGGACTGCGCTGCGCGGCCTCGCAGCTCCACAGCCCCCCACCCGCGGACGGCCCCCCGCCCGCGGACGGCGCCTCGCCGGCGGACGGGCCCCCGCCCGCGGACGGCCCCCCGCTGGCGGGCGGCGCATCGCCAGGGGGCGTCCACTGCGGGCCGCCCCAGCGCCAGCTGCCGTACGGGTTGGAGCGATCGATGGAGACGATCGCGCCGTGCATGTCGGCGGGATGCAGGTGGGTGGTGGAGATGTCGGGGAGATCGATCTCCCACACGGCGCGCACCGCCAGCGCGCGTGCGCGCGAGCGCGCGCCCTCGAGGTCCTCGAGGTCGAAGATGACCATGTAGCCGCAGTCGCCGCGGCGGCGCTCGAGATAGCGTCCGGCGGTGGTGCCGGGCTGCACCGGCGAGACCACCTCGATGAAGCAGTCGCCGAGCGCGAAGACGTTGTTGGCGAGCCCGAACAGGCCGACGCCCTCGTCGCGGAACGGCTCGCCCAGCGCCAGCGCGGAGCGCAGCTGGGCTGCTACCGGCTCGAGCTCATGCGCGGCGAGAACCGCCTGGCGCAGCCGCACGCGCGATCGCCGAGCCCCCTCCATCCCCGGCAAGGCTAGCGCTGCCGGCCCGCGCCTGCTCGCGCGCGGCGCGGCGGGCGGCGTGCTCGGCGATGAACGCCTCGACGACGCGCGGGTCGAACTGCGTGCCGGCGCAGCGTCGCAGCTCGCGCAGGGCCTGCGCTTCGGACTTGGCTTCGCCGAAGGGCCGCTCGCAGATCATCGCGTCGAAGGAGTCGCACACGAACACGATCTGGCTGGACATCGGGATCTGCTGCCCCGCCAGGCCGCGCGGGTAGCCGGTGCCGTCGTAGCGCTCGTGCGTGGCGGCGACGATCTCGGCGACGCCGGCGAGCGCGGGCGCGGCGCTGAGGATGCTTGCGCCGACCACGGGGTGGTGGCGCATCAGCTTCCACTCGTGCGCGTCGAGCGGCCCGGCTTTGCGCAGCATCGAGTAGGGGATGGCGAGCTTGCCGATGTCGTGCAGCTCGGCGGCGCGCACCAGCTCGGCGTGGGCGGCGCCGGAGATGCCAAGCCGCCGCGCGACGCCGTCGGCGAGCTCGGCGACGTGCGAGGAGTGGCTGTGCAGCTGCGGTTCGTTGGCGGCGATGATCTCCAGCGCGAGGTCGCGCGTCTGCTTGCCGGCGCTGGCGCGCCCGGACTCCTTGTGGGCGTACATGCGCTCGTCGGCGAGCTGCAGCGCGAGCTGCGGGTCGCGCGCCTCCTGCGGCAGCAGCACCGAGCCGTAGGAGCTGGTGATGCGAAAGCCCTCGCCTTCGGCGCCGAGCGCGGTGACGCAGCTCTCGAGCACCTCCTCGGCGACGTCGTCCCACAGCAGCGCGCAGAACTCGTCGCCGCCGAGCCGGTAGGCGCAGCCGGCGCCGGCGCCGGCGACCGTGCGGGCGAACTCCTGCGCGAGGCGCGTGAGCAGCATGTCGCCGCCGAGGTGGCCGAAGCTGTCGTTGTAGGCCTTGAAGCCGTCGAGGTCGAACAGCGCGAGCCGCACCGAGCGCCCGCCGCTGACCTCGGCCCACACGGCCTGCAGGTCCTCGGCCAGCTGGCGCCGGTTGGCGAGCCCGGTGAGCGGATCGACGTTGGCCTCGCCGCGCTGGTGCATCTCGGCGGACTGCAGCGCGAGCACGATCGACACGACCGCGGTGAGCAGCGCGAGCGCGGCGAACACCGGCACGGGGTCGTGCAGCGTGGCGCGCGGGTCGACGCCCAGCGTGACGAGCGCGATCACCACCGCAGTGAGCGTGACGGCGGCGAACACCACCTGCGCGCGGAAGCGCGCGGCGACCATCGCGGCGGGCAGCACCAGCCAGGGCAGGGCGGGGCTCTTGGGACCGCCGCTGAGCACCACGCCGGTGGCGAGCAGCGCCAGCGTGATCAGGATGGCGCTGACGCTGACGCGCTCGGGGCGGCTCGTGCGGGCCATGCGCCGGTCGACGCTGAGCAGGTTGAGGGCGGACAGGCCGAACAGGATCAGCGTCCACCAGCCGAGCCACGGCGAGCAGATCAACAGCGTGACGCCGACGGCGCTGGAGCCCACCGTACGGATCGTGCGCACCCGCGCGCTGGCATCGAGCACGCGTGCGCGATCTCTGTCTGTAGGACAAAGCCAACCCCCGGACATCTCGAGGGATGACTTCGTCTGCAAAACGTCTGCTCTTTAGAATTGCACGGCAGGTGGGTGGGCTCTGCTGCTGCCCGCGTCGACTCGCGAGCAGGCCTCGCATACGTTTGGGCTGGACCCGGCGCGGTTAGTTTGCGTGCATGCGGATCTCGTGGGCGCTGCCGGGCGTATGCGCGCTGCTGGGCGCGGGCGCGCTGCTGGGCGCGGGCGCCTCCTGCGCGCAGGCGGCTGCGCCGAGCGCGCAGACCGGCGGCGCGAGCTCGGTGGGCTACGCCTCGGCGACGGTGCACGGCTCGGTGAACGCGCACGGCGAGAGCACGGGCTTCGTGTTCCAGTACGGAACCAGGAGATCCTACGGCGAGCAGAGCTCGCTGGCGCCGGCGGGCGGCGGCACGCACGCCGTCCACGTGAGCGCGACGCTGACGGGGCTGCAGCCGCTGACCCGCTACCACTACCGCATCCTCGCGACCAGCGCCGCGGGCGCGGCGGCCGGCGCGGACCGCACGTTCACGACCGGCCCGGTGCCGCTGTCGCTGGCGATCGCGGGCGTGCCCAACCCGGTGGTGTTCGGCGCCGCGTTCCTGGTGGAGGGCACGCTGTCGGGCACCGGCGCGGCGAACCACCCGGTGCAGCTGCAGGCGAACGCGTTTCCCTATACGGCCGGCTTCCAGCCGGTGGGCAACACCGAGCTGACCAACTCAGGCGGCGGCTTCTCGTTCAGCTACGTGGGCCTGCTGGGCAACGCGCAGCTGCGCGTGGTGGCGGTGGGCAAGCCGGAAGTGGCGAGCCCGGTGATCACCGAGGGGGTGGCGGTGCGGGTGGCCTTCCACGTGCGCCACACGCACAGGCGCGGCTACGCGCGGCTGTACGGCACGGTGGCGCCGGCCGAGGTGGGAGCGCTGGTGGGCTTCCAGCTGCTGCGCCCGCGCCGCTCGGTGAACGAGGGCGGCACGGTGGTGAAGGCGGGGACGGCGACGGTGTCGCGCTTCGGGCGGGTGGTGAAGGTGCGGCCGGGCGTGTACAGGGCGCTGGTGAAGATCTCGGACGGCGCGCACGTGTCGGCCTACAGCCGCGCGGTGCTGATCCGCTAGCAGCCCTGCGGGCGTCGGGGCGGCGGCGGATAATCGCGCGATCGAGCACGACGGCGGCAACGCAGACGATCCACCGAGGCGGCGGCCTCCGCGCGGCCGCGGCCTGCGCGTGCGCGTGCGCGCACGCTGGCGCAGCGTGGCGCACGGTGCGCTGCGGCGCGATCCCGGCGGCGTGGTCTACGGCATCATCGTGATCGCGGCGCTGCTGGCGGCGGAGAGCGGCGAGCACGACAGCTACCTGGCGACGGTGGCCTCGGCGGCGCTGGCGACGGCGCTGTACTGGCTGGCGCACTCCTACGCGCAGGCGCTGGGTTCGCGCCTGCGCTCGCAGGAGCGCCTGACGGCGGCGCGGCTGGGTCGCGCGCTGGCGCACGACCTGTCGATCGTGCGGGGCGCTGCGGTGCCGCTGGCGGCGCTGCTGGCGGCGTGGGCGGCGGGCGCCTCGCAGCAGACGGGGGTGACGGTGGCGCTGTGGGGGGCGATCGCCAGCCTGATCGCGTTCGAGCTGGCGGCGAGCGCACGCGCGGGCGCGGGCGCTCGCGAGCTGCTGCTGGACGCGGGCGTGGGCGCGTCGATGGGCGTGGCGATCGTGCTGTTGAAGGTGCTGGTGCATCACTGAGGTGAGCGCGGCGCGCGTGGCCCGCGCGGCGCGTTTCGCTCGCGCAGCGCATGGCCCGGCGGCGCCGCGCGGGCGCTTCTTCATAGACAGCGAGAGGCCGCGGCGACAGGCCGCCCGGCCCGATCCTTGGAAGGGTTGCGGCGAGTGCGACAGAGACGCAAATGCGCCGCAAACGCGGACTTTTGGAAGGGTTCCAGGACTGTGGTCAGAGGACGTACAGGTTCCCTGTAGACAAAATATTCCTGACATGGGATGATCAGGTATGCGAGAGGTATGACAGCAGTCTGCTGTTTGGAAAGGATCACTCCAGGGGAGGTTGCATGACATCGGGAAGGAGGGTGTCGACGTCTTCGCGCGGCGCGCACGGCAAGCAGTCCAAGGCGTCGGCGGCAGCGCGCGGCAAGCGCGAGAAGGCGGCCAAGTCGGCGTCTGCGCAGACGGCCGAGCAGCAGCTCGCGCCGCTGTACAAACGGCTGCCGCACGGCCCGCACCGGCTGAAGCGCGACGAGGTGGTACGCAACCAGCGCGCGCGCATCCACGGCGCGATGGTGGAGGCGGTGGGCAGCGGCGGCTACGAGGCGACGAGCATCAAGCAGGTGATCGCGCTGGCGGGCGTGTCGCGCCGCTCCTTCTACGAGCAGTTCGCGAACAAGCAGGAGTGCTTCCTGGCGACGTTCGACCTGATCGCGCGCCAGGAGCTGCAGCAGATCCGCCGCGCATACCTGGCGGCGGAGGGCGGCCTGGCGGAGCGCGCGCGCGCGAGCTGCGAGCGCCTGGCGAAGGTGGCGGGCGAGAACCCGGCGGCGGCGAGGCTGGCGCTGGTGGAGGCGCAGGCGGCGGGGCCGGAGGGCGCGATGCACGTGCGCCGCGCGGCGGGCGCGTGCGAGCACATGCTGGCTCAGAGCTTCGCGCAGACGCCGGGCGCGGTGGCGCTGCCGGTGCCGGTGGTGAGGGCGATCGCGGGCGGCCTGCAGGGGATGGCCGTGGCGCACCTGCGCCTCTCCGCGGGGCGCGGAGCGCCGGACCTGGCGCAGGAGCTGGTGGGCTGGATGCTGAGCTTCCAGACGCCGGCGGCGGAGCGGCTCTCGGAACGGCTGTCCGAACGGCTGAGCGCGCGCGTGCGGGAGATCTCCTCGGCGTACGGCAACGGCCACCGCGGCGCGGAAGCGCTGTCGGCGCGCGACGAGCGCTCACGGGCTCTGCAGGCGGCGCTGCGCCTGCTGACGCGCGAGGACTTCCGCGCGGTCAGCGCACCGCAGATCGCGGACGAGGCGAACGTGTCGGTGGACGGCTTCTGCGAGCTGTTCGCGAGCAAGGAGGAGTGCCTGCTGGAGGCGCTCGACACGATCGGCGACGAGCTGCTGAGGATCGCGGCGGACCCCGAGCTGGTGTCTGAGGACTGGCCCCATGCGGTGCGCAGGGTGCTGGACGAGCTGATGCGCCACCTTGCGGCGCACCCGCTGCACACGCGCGCGCTCTGCCAGGACGCGTTCTTCGCGGGCTCGGAGCCGCGCGAGCACGCGGAGGAGCTGGCGCTGGCGATCGCGACGCTGCTGACCGAGGGCGCGCCGGCGCGGGCGCGCGGCAAGCTGGCGGTGGAGGCGGTGGCGGGCGCGCTCTGGCACACGCTGCGCTGCCAGGTGCTGGCCGGCCGCGTGCCGCTGCTGGCGGCGCTGTCGGACCATCTCGCCTACGTGGTGCTGGCGCCGTTCATCGGCGCGGAGGCTGCGGTGGAGGTGCTGCGGGAGGACGCGAGAGCGGGCAGCGACGAAGGCGCGGCCACCGACGACCCTGCGGCGAGCGACCACAGCGCGGGCACCGACGACGCTGCGGCGAGCGACAACGGCGCGGGCACCAACGACCCTGCGGCGAGCGACCACGGCGCGGCGAGCGATGCGTGCTCGACGGCCGGCGCGCGCGCAGCGGCCGAGGCGGACGCCGATGCCGAGGCGGAGGTCTCGGTGGGCGCGGGCGCTAGCGGCGACGGCGCTTGCGCGACAGCCGCTCGGTGAGGTAGGTGAGCACGACGCCGACGAGCACGGAGATGGCGATGACGATGATCAGCGGCGCGTGCCCGGAGCCGACGATCCAGTCGACGCGGACCTGTTTGAGGTTGAGCAGCGCGAAGGCGATGAAGACGCCGGCTAGCACGACGGCGCTGACGGCGCGCGCGACCTCGCGCTTGTCGCGGCGCTGAGCCTTGACCTGGCCGCCGCTATGGGGCGTGGGTGGGGGCTGCGCGGACATGGACTCCAGCGTGATCGTAGCCGAGCTCGGCGCGACCGATCGATAGCAGGGGTCGCGCGACGGCTCACACGGGCGGGCGGCGGATTGCGATGGACCTGCAGGGACGGGGTGCAACGAGAGCACCGGGGCGCTCGCGGGGGGCCAATACCATGGGCTGGATGAGACGTGAGGGAACGGTGGCGCTGGCGGCGCTGGCGGCGGCCGCGGCGCTGGCTGGCTGCGGCGGCTCGAGCACGAAGACGGTGTCGGTGGCGAGCGAACCGCAGCAGTCGAGCTCGACGGCGACGGGCACGACGACGACGGGCACGACGGGCACGAGCACGCACAGCACGACGACGGGCACACAGCCGCCGGCGAGCGCGGCGGGCGGCTCGGCGGCGCCGGAAGGCTCGACGACGCGCACGGCGCCGGAGCCGCAGTTCGCGGAAGGCGAAGCGCACGGCGAAGGCGCGGGCGCGGCGGAAGCGGTGCTGCGCGAACACGGCTATACGCCGGTGGAAGCTTCTCAGTACCACGCGCAGCAGACGCTGCGCGTGCTGGTGGGCGCGAACGGCGGCGCGCAGCAGGCGTTCTTCTTCGTGGACGGCCGCTACATCGGCACCGACACGAAGCAGCCGAGCGCGAGCGTGAAGGTGCTCTCGCAGGGCGACACGGAAGTGACGCTGGGCTACGGCCTGTACCGCGGCGGGCAGCCGGCGGGCCAGGCGACGGTGCGCTTCGCGCTCAACGACGGCAAGCTGACGGCGCTCGACCCGATCCCGCCGGCGAGCTCGGCGAGCGCGCCGAGCCGGCGCTAGGCGCTGCGCACGCGCGCCAGCGGCTTGGCGGCCGGGAGGCGCACGGTGTGGGCGTGCTCGAGCTGGCTCTCGGTCGGGGGCGGCTGCGAAAGCGGGTGCGCGGCGGGCGCGCGCAGCCCGTCGAAGATCACGTCCACATAGCGGCGCCACAGCTCGGGCGCCACGTCGTGCAGCGGCGCGGAGGCTTGGCAGCAGGCGCACTCCAGCAGCAGGATGTCCTCGGAGGTCACGTCGGCGCGCACAGCGCCGGCGCGCTGCGCGCGCTCCAGCAGCTGCGCGGTGAGCGCCAGCAGCTCGTGCTTGGCCGCCAGCACCTCCTCGAGCTCCAGCTCCGCGCCGGCCGCCGCTTCCAGGAAGCCGCGGTCCTTGGCCTGCACCGCGGCTCCCGCGCGCATGAACTCGAGCAGCGCCTCGCCGGCGTCCTCGGCGTCGAGCAGCGTCGCTCCGAGCCTCGCGATCTCGCGCAGCCGGTCGCATACGATCGCCGCCACCAGGTGCTCCTTGGTGGGAAAGCGCCGGAACACGGTGCCCTTGCCGATCTCCGCGCGGCGCGCGATCTCGGCCACCGACACGCCCAGGCCCTCCTCCGCGAACGCCTGCGCGGCCGCGTCGAGCAGTCGCCGCAGGTTGCGCTCGGCGTCCACACGCAGCGGCCGCGTGACGGTCTCCCCTCCCATCTCCTCGCTCATTCTCTCACGTGCGCCCTGCGCCGCGACGCCGCCAGCCCGCCGGCCGCCGCTCGCGGCCGTCCACGCGGCACAGCCGCGCTCGCATCGCCCGCGAGCGCGCCCATCGGCAACCTCTCCCTGCCGAGCATCGACGTTCTCACGCCGCGACCGTCAGCGGCGCGCCCACGTCCACGTGCAGCACGTGGCGGCGGCGCAGCAGCACGCTGATGAACAATGCGCCCAGCGCCAGCATCACGGTGCCGCCGAGGAAGGCCACGTGGAAGCCCGCCACCTCCGCGCCGGCGGCGCTCGCGTGGCCGGCGCCGCGCAGCAGCGCCGAGGTGTGGTCGGCGGCCACTGTGGACAGGATCGCCAGCCCGAGCGCGCCGCCCACCTGCTGGGCGGTGTTGAACAGGCCCGAGGCGAGACCCGCGTCCTCGTGCTCCACGCCGGAGGTGGCCAGCAGCGTGATCGGCACGAACACCAGGCCCATGCCGATCGCCAGCGGCAACAACCCGGCCAGCAGGTCGCCGAGGTAGGAGCCGTGCACCGGCAGGCGCACCAGCCAGGCCATGCCGGCGGTGGCCAGCGCGAGGCCCAGCACCGACACGCCGCGCACGCCGAGCCGGCGGATCAGCTGCTGGGCGGCGCCCGCGCCGATCATGATGCCGGCGCTCACCGGCAGGAAGGCGAGGCCGGCGCGCAGCGGGCTGTAGCCCTGGATGTCCTGCACGTACAGCGAGGCGAAGAAGAACATCGAGAACATCGCCGAGGCCACCAGCAGCAGCGCGCCGTCGGCCACCGCCAGCGAGCGCAGGCGGAAGATCGACAGCCGCATCAGCGGCATGCGGCTGCGGCTCTCGATCGCAGCGAACGCGGCCAGCAGCGCCACCCCCAGCGAGCCCAGGCCCACGATCCGCGCCGAGCCCCAGCCGTAGGTCTTGGCCTCCACGATCGCGTACACCAGCACCAGCAGCCCGCCGGTCACGGTGATCGCGCCGGCCAGGTCGAAGGAGCGGTGCTGGAGCTCCGCGCGCGACTCCGGCACCAGCCGCAGCGCCGCCGCGAACGACGCCACGCCCACCGGCAGGTTGACGAAGAACACCCACTGCCACGACAGCAGGTCGGTGAGCACGCCGCCCAGCAGGAGCCCGAAGGCCGCGCCGCCCGCAGCGATCGCGCTCCACACGCCCAGCGCCTTGGTGCGCTCGGCGCTGTCCGGGAAGGTGGTGGTGATGATCGCCAGCGCAGCCGGCGAGACGATCGCGCCGCCCAGGCCCTGCAGCGCGCGTCCCGCCACCAGCATGCCGCTGGTCTGCGCCAGGCCGTTCAGCATCGACGCGCCGGAGAACACCAGCACGCCCACCATGAACAGCCGCTTGCGCCCCAGCAGGTCCGCCGCGCGCCCGCCCAGCAGCAGGAAGCCGCCGAACACCAGCGTGTAGGCGTTGACCACCCACTGCAGGTTGGCCTGCGAGAAATGCAGCCCGCGCTGGATCGACGGCAGCGCCACGTTCACCACGGTCGCGTCGAGCACCACCATGAACTGCGCCATGCACACGATCACCAGCACCAGCCAGCGGTTGCTCGCGCCGTGTGCGGCGGCGCCCTGCTCGATCGATGCTGCGGCTGCTGCCGGGACCGGCTGCTCGGCTGCCATGTGCGGCTCCTCTCACGTCGTCGCTTGTGCCCGCAATGACCCGCGCGCGCTCGCGGACTCATCGGTCCGCTTACCCTAGCACCAATCGGACTTGACGGTCCGCTCGGACCGCTTGGTCCGATTGTCACAAGCGCGCGGCGGCGCGGCCGCTGACGTCACGGCCCCGTTCGGCGACGGCGGCGCAGCAGGCGCGCGAGCAGCGACGGCGCCCGCGGCTGCGTGCGCTGCCACTCTTCACGGGACGGCAGCTGCCCGCGCGCGCGCGCCGCCAGCACGCACTGGCTGTGCGCGTGGCGGCGCCGGCGCGTGTCGCCTTCGGGCGCGATCAGCATATGCTCGCTGAGAGCGGGGAGATGACCACCACAGAACGGACACCGATACGTCGCCGGCTTGCGGTTGGCCGCACGTCGCACCGTCCACCATGGGGCACGCGGAAGCTTCGACACCGCCCCATTGTGCCGTCGCTGGCCGGCACGCTGGCGCTCACCGCCGCCATGGGCCTCGGCCTCGCGCTCGTGCGCTCTCAGCGCGAGCGCCTCCCTGGGCGGCGCTCCCGCCGCCGCGCTCGCCTCGGCCTGCTCGGCCACGAGCCGCTTGCGCTGGGGCTGCAGCGCATGGCGCTCGAGCAGATCGACCTCGCGCTGGACACGCTCGAGCAGGGCGGCGGCGGCGCAAACGGCCGCGGCGCTTCGCCTCCCGGCGAAGAGGCGGTGCACGAGACGCGCAAGGCGATCAAGCGCCTGCGCGCGCTGCTGCGCCTGCTGCGCAGCGAGCTCGGCGAGCGCGCCTACCGGCGCGAGAGCGCTGCGCTGCGAGAGATCGCGCGCCAGCTCTCAGCTGCGCGCGACGCGGCCGTGATGGCCGCCACCGTCGACGCGCTCGTCGAGCGCCATCCGCGCCGGCTCGCACGCCGGGGCGGCGTGCGCTCGCTGCAGCAGCGCCTCGCCGCCGAGCGCGAGCGCGCACGGCGCGGCGCGCTCGCCGAGCCCGCCGCGCGCGCCGCCGTGCTCGGCGAACTGCGCGCGCTGCGCAGCCGCGTGGCCGCCTGGTGCCTGCCCGCCGGCGCCGGAGCGGAGCTGGTCGAGCACGACCTCGAGCGCATCTACCGGCAGGGCCGCCGCCGCCACCGCCGGCTCGCGCGCCGCCGCCGCCGCCAGGACGCGCTGGCCATGCACCGGTGGCGCAAACGCGTCAAGGACCTGCGCTACGCCGCCGAAATGCTCGAGCGCCGCGACCCCGACGGCGGCGCGCTCGCGCGCGGCAAGCGCCTGCGGCGCATCGCCCAGCGCGCCGACGAGCTCGGCGAACTGCTCGGCGAGGAGCACGACCTGGCGGTGCTCGCCGAGCACCTGCGCGCCGCCGCCAAGCAGCCGAAGCGCGCCCGCCGCGCGCGCCGGCGAGCCCGCCGCGCGGAGCGCCCGCAGGCGCGCGCGCTGGACGCGCACGCCGCGCTCTGGCACGTGCCGCCGCGCTCGCGCAAGGCGCTGCTCGAGGCCGTCGGCAAGCGCCGGCGCAAGCTGCGCGCGCGCACGCTGCGCCTCGGCGCCAAGCTCTACGCGCGCAGGGCCGCGCGCGCGATCGCGCGCGCACAGCTCAGCTGACGCTCAGCACCGTCAGCATGCGCTTGCCCTTCGGCAGCGCCACCGACGCCTGCTCGCCCACCGCGCGGCCCATCAGCGCCACCGCCACCGGCGATTCCGCCGACAGCAGGCCCTCGCGCGGCGAGGCGTCGTGGGAGCTCACGATCCGCCACGTCTGCTCGCGGCCGTCGTCGTCGCGCACCACCACCGTGCAGCCGAACGCCACCGCCGCGTGCTCGCCGCCGGCCGGCGCCTCCTCCACCACCACCGCCGCCGTGATCCTCTCGCGCAGGCGCGCGATCTTCGTCTCCAGGTGCGCCTGCTCGTTCTTCGCGTCGTGGTACTCGCTGTTCTCCTTCAAATCGCCCCATTCGCGCGCCGTCTTGATGCGCGCCGCGATCTCGCGGCGGCCCTCGCCCTCCAGCGCCGCCAGCTCCGCCTCCATCGCCGCCAGGCTCTCCGCCGTCGTCAGGTTCGCCGCGTCCGTCACCGTCACAGAGCCTATCGATGCCAGCCCGAACGCACGCCTCCCCCGGCGCGTCAGCGCCGGCTCTAAAAATACGTGCTCGCCGGCGTCGACAGCAGCGCGTAGATCTGCACGATCGCCGCCTGCACCAGCAGCTGCGCCGAAGCCGGCTGTCCCGACACGAACACGTTGCCCGCCAGGCGCTCGTGCTGCCATGCGTAGTTCGCGTATTCCTGCGCGATCGACGCGCCCGGCGGGTCGTGCGTGACCGAGTCCAGGTACATCAGGTTGCGGAGGTACACAGACACGAAGAACGGGTTTTCCGAGCCCAGCCGCTGGTTGGTGAAGTACTCGAGCGCCGCCTGCGCGGTCTGCCGCGCCTGGTAGAGGAAGGCCGAGTTGCCCGTCGCCTGGTACAGCAGCGTGCCCGCGCCGATCATCGAGCCCTGGTTGTAGCTCCACAGCGACGTGCGCACCACGCCCCTGTTGCCGATGTGGTCCGCGTACAGGTTCTGCGGCTGCTGCAGGCAGCGCCGCACCCATTCGTAGGCCTTTTCCGCGAACTGCAGGTAGGCCGCGTTGCGGGTGTACTGGTACAGCAGCGCCCCCAGCTCCGCCGCCGGCGCCGTCGTCACCGTGTTGCGTTCGCCGTTGTTCACCGAGTTCGAGAACGGGATGCCGCCCTCGCACGCCAGCTTCGGGCGTTCCTCCCAGCCCGCCATCTCGAACGCCATGATCCCCTCCGCGCTGCCCAGCAGCGCTTCCTTGTGCGTCAGCTGGTACAGCCGCACCATCTCGATCCCCACCCAGTCGTTGTCGTCGTAGTACTTCGCGCCGCCCGGCCCCACCGGCGGCGCCACCGTGCCGTCGAACGCCGCCAGCGTGCTCGTGTACGACCCTTCGTCCGAGCCCGAGTTGTCCGTGTCCAGGTAGGAGTTCAGCCCCGTCAGCCGCGCGTCCAGTTCCCTGCTCACTTCGTGCCCCAGCTTCGCCCCCAGGTGCGGGATGAACGCCACGCTCACCGTCGCCGCCAGCGCCTGCGAGAACGGCCACAGGTACGAGAACGGTTCGCCCGCGTACAGCCCCGAGCCCTTGATGTAGTAGTGGTCCTGCATCGCCGTGAACGCCGCCAGCGCGCGCGCCGGGTTGCCGCGCAGCACCGGTTCCCTGCGCTTCTTCGCCTTGCGCTTCGGCTTCGTCGCGTTCGCAGCGCCCTGTGAGGACGAGCCCGAACCCGTGCTCGGCGCCGCCGCCGGCGCCGATGAGCCGCCCGGCGCCGCCGAGCCGCCGCTCGCGCCAGCCGCGTGCGCGAAGTGCGTTCGCGTCGCCGACGCCGGGTAGGCGCCGCGCGCCGCCCGTGCCGCCCACGCCGCTCGCGGCAGCGCCAACGCGGCCAGCGCCAATGCGGGCAGCGCCAGCATGAGCGCGCTGAGCGCTCGCGGCCCGAGGCGATTGACGAGCTTCTCGGTCATCGGCTGAACAACCACACAACAGGCGAGGCGCGCGTTCGATTTGGTATACGCAGTGCGCGTGTCAGGCGGCCCGTCGCCCCCCGCAGCCGGTCACCTTCGCGCCGGCGATTCTCCCACAGACGCTGCCGCCCCTTGAAACCCCGGTTGCAATTCCACTACACGGCCGTCGGTCACGTCACCGTGGACGTGCTCGAGGACGGCACGCGCCAAGCCGGCGGCAGCGCCCTCTACAGCGCGCTGCAGGCCGCCAGGCTGGGGCTGCGCGCGCTCGTGCTCACGCGCGGCGTGCCCCACGAGATCGAGACGCTGCTCGCCCCCTACCAACATGAGCTCGAGCTGCACGTGCAGCGCGCGCCGCACACCACCACGCTGCTCACCAGCGGCGCCGGCGAGCTGCGCAGCCAGCGCCTGCTCGCCTGGGCCGGCGTCATCGAGCCCCGACCCGCGCCGCCCAGCGCCATCCTGCATCTCGCGCCCGTCGCGCGCGAGCTTCCCCGCAGCTGGCCGGCGCGAGCGCAGCTGCTCGCGCTCACCCCGCAGGGGCTCGCGCGCCACTGGGCGCAGCCGCCGTCGCGCTTCGCCGCGCACGCCCACCGCGCCCGCGCCGGCGGCGCGCCCGTCGAGCACCGGCCGCCCGGGCCCGCCGGCGTCGAGCTCGCCGGCCGCTGCCACGCGATGGTGCTCAGCCAGCACGAGCGCGCCTGCTGCTCCGAGCTGGTCGGCGCCGCCCTGCGCGCGCGTGCGGTGGTGGCCGTCACCCACGGAGCGCAGCCCACCGAGGTCCTGCACGGCCCGCCCCCGCGCCGCGGCGAGCTCGAGCAGGTCGCGCCGCTGCGGCGCGTCGTCGAGGACCTCGGCGCCGGCGACGTGTTCGCCGCCGCCTTCTTCATCGCGCTGCACCGCGGCCAGCCGCCGCGCCGCGCGGCGCGCTTCGCCAACGCCGCCGCCGCCGTGCGCATGAGCGCCCGCGGCCCCGGCGCGGTCGGCCGCGCGCACGAGCTCGAGCGCCGCCTGCGCGCCGCCGCCGCAGAGCGCTGTCCGCGCGCCCCCGGCGCGCCGCTCGGGCGCTGAGCGCCGAGCGCGCCGAGACGCTCACGCGCCCGGCCGCGCCGCCGCGCGCGCCGCTCAGGCGCCGAGCACCGCGTCGATCAGCGGTGAGAGCTGCGCCGGCGCGATCGCGTCCTGCTGGCCGCACGCGCGCGCCGCCAGCAGCAGGCTGCCGCCCACCGGCGCCATCGCCACCGTGCCCACGCGCGCCTGCGGCGCAGCTTCGTGCACCGCCCGCGTGAGCGGTGCCACGAACACCGCGCCCGCCTTGTACGCGCTGCCGATCAGCCCCACCGGGAACTCGCCCACGCCGTCGTCGCCGAGGCCGGTCTTGGCGATCACCGCCGCGATCTGCGCGCCCAGCTCGCGCGCGCCGTGCTCGTACAGCGCGCGCGCCACCGCGTCGCCCTGCTCCGCGATCTTCGCCGCCTCGATCGCGAACGCCGCGATCTGCCCCTTCGTCAGCGGCTTCGTGTACACGCTCTGCGCCACCGCCTCCACGCTGCGCTCGCCGAAGAACGCCCTCACCGCGTCGCTCAGCGCAGTCGGCGGCCCCGAAGCCTCGCGGTGGCGCAGCGCGGCCTTGATCGACTGCACCCCCACCCAGTAGCCCGAGCCCTCGTCCCCCAGCAGGTGCCCCCAGCCGCCCGCGCGCCATGCGCGCGCCCGCCCGTCTGCGCCGCCCACGCCGAACACGTTGGAGCCGGTGCCCGCGATCGCCGCCACGCCCGGTCCGCCGCCCGTGGCCGTCGCCCACGCCGCCACCACGTCGTTCACCACCAGCCACGCGTCGGTGCGCGCCGCGCGCACGTGGCCGGCCACGTCGTCGGTGTCCGTGCCCGCGATCGCCAGCACCGCCGCGCCCAGCGCGCTCGCCTCCACGCCCGCGCGCTCCAGCGCCTCGTCGGCCGCGCCCAGCAGCGCCTGCACCGCCGCCTGCGCGCCCACCGCGTCCTCGTTGCTCGGCCCGCCGTGGCCCAGGTGGATGGTGCGCTCGCGCAGGTCCAGCACCGCCGCCAGCGTCTTCGTCGCGCCGCCGTCCACGCCCATCACGTAGCGCGCCCGCGTGCGCTGCTGGGGCGAGCCCAGCACGGCGGGCAGCTGCACCAGCGATCGCTCGTCCATGGCCGCATCCTCTCAGCATTCGCCGGCGCGCGCCCGAGAACCCGATCGGCGCCTTCGTCCGCCCGTCCAAGCGACGTTTCAACGCTCATGTCTCGCCGCCGCCGCGCCGATCCCGACCAGCGACATGGACACATCGGTGGCGAAGGACGTGCAGACCCTGGCGATGGGCGCCGAAGCGCTCCTGCGGGAGCACTCCGACGCGCTCGTCTGCGGTCTCGCCGCCAACGGGCTGATCGTGCCCGTGCCCCAGTCCATCGTGCTGTGGGGACAGGGCCTGATCGAGGGACGCGCGCTGATCGACCAGGTGGTCGCGGCCGACCGCACCGCGGTGGTGCGCCTGTGGGTGAACGCCCAGGAGAGCGGCGCGGCCAGCTGCAAAGTGCGCATGCTGCGCCGCCCCAACACGTGGACCACGCTGCACTTCATCGACCTGCGCGAAATCCACGGCGTGCTGCTCGGCGTGATCATCCCCAGCGACGAGGAGGCCGACGACGAGGACGCCGAGGAGGACGCCGCGCCCGCCGCGCCGCGCTTCTGCTCCCTGATGGAGGACGAGGGCGCGCGCGTGGTCGGCTGCGACGACGCCTTCACCGAGATGTTCGGCTACACCGAGCAGGAGCTGATGGGCGAGTCCGTGCTCGACCAGATCCACCCCGAGGACCAGGGCCGCGCCGTCGAGGGCTGGCTGGCGGTGCTGTCCACCCGCCGCGACCAGCAGACGCGCCTGCGCCGCCGGCGCAAGGACGGCACATATATGTGGGTCGACACCTCGCTGCGCAACCTGCTGCACCAGCCCGACCGCAACTACGTGCTGGTCGAGATCATCGACGTGTCCGCCGAGATGCAGGCCCAGGAAGCGCTGCAGGAACGCGAGGAGCTGCTGCGGCGCCTGACCGCCGCGATGCCCGTCGGCCTGCTGCAGCTCGACACCGAGCGCAGCGTCGTCTACAACAACGCAAGGCTGCTCGAGATCCTCTACGGCAGCGAGGACTCGACGCCGCGGGGACTGGCGCAGGAGCCGGAGGCCGAGCAGGCGCCCGACGGCGCCGGCGGCGCCCCCGGCGAGCAGCACGCGGACATCGGCGCCGGCGGGCTGTCGCTGTCCCCCGAGGAGAGCACCCTCGAAACCTCCGCCGCGGAGCTCTTGCACACCCTCACCGAGGAGAGCATGGCCGAGCTCGACCGCGCGCTGTTGGAGGTGCTGAGCGAGGGCGTGGACCGCGACGTGGAGGTCGACGTGACGCTGCCCTCGGGCACCTGGCGGCGCGCGCTGATGAGCCTGCGCGCGCTGCTGCGCCCGAGCGGCGAGGTCCATGGCGCGATCACCTGCGTGCTGGACATCACCGACAGCGCGCGCGCGCGCCAGGAGCTCGAGCGCCGCGCCACCTTCGACCCCCTCACCCACTGCCACAACCGCGCCTCCGTGCTCGGCACGCTCGAGCGCGAGCTCGCGCGCGAGGACGTCGCCAGCACCGGCGTGGTGTACGTGGACCTCGACAAGTTCAAGCCGGTCAACGACAAGCTCGGGCACGCCGCCGGCGACGAGCTGCTGGTGATGGTGGCCGAGCGCCTCAAACGCGTGAGCCGCGACAGCGACGTGGTGGGCCGTCTCGGTGGCGACGAGTTCCTGATCGTGCTGCGCGACATCCCCGGCCCCGAGATGGCGATGCGCGCCGCCGACCGCATATGCGACGCCCTGTGCGGCGAGTTCGAGCTCGCCGGCGGCAGCGCCGAGCTCGGCGCCAGCGTGGGCGTGGCCTGCACCAACGGCAAGCCCATCAGCACCGAGGAGCTGACCAAGCTGGCCGACGACGCGATGTACCGCTCCAAGCAGGACGGCAGGTGCGTGCCGGTGCTAGCCGGCGCCTACTGAGCCAGCGCCTGCGCCAGGACGTCCGCCCGCGCCCGCGCGCTACTTCTCGCCGGGACGTCCGCCCGCGCCCGCGGGCTACTTCTCGCCGGGACGTCCGCCCGCGCCCGCGGGCTACTTCTTGTACTTGAATTTGCTCTTGGAGGTGATCGCGCTGGTGCCGTACGGCCCGGTCACGGTGACGGTGACCGCGCCGGGCGCATGCGCCGGCGCCACCGCCGTGATCGAGCTCGACGAGTTCACCACGAAGCTGGCTTGCTCGCCGCCGAAGCTGACCGCGCTCGCTTCCGAGAAGCCGCTGCCGGTGATCGTCACCGATTTGCCGCCCGCCGCCGGCGAGCTCTTCGGCGAGATCTTCTTGATGGCCGGCGCCGGCGCATAGGTGAACCGGTCCGCTTCGGTGCTTGCGCTGGAGCCGGCGACGGTGGTCACGCTCACGTCCACCGTGCCAGCCGCGTGCGCGGGCGCGACCGCGACGATCGTGTTCGGCGAGAGCTCGCTGAAGCTCGTCGCCGGCACGCCCCCGAAGCTCACCGCGCTGGTCTCCGAGAAGCCCTCGCCGCTGATCGTCACTTCCGTGCCGCCCGCGGTGGACCCGGCGTCGGGGCTGACGCCGCTGATCGAAGGGAGCGGTTCGCCGAAGGCGAGATCGTGCAGCGAGCCCGCGCCGATGCCGGCCACCTCGGCCAGTCCGCTCACTTCGACGGGAACGTCGCTGCCTTCGCCGGCGGTGCCATTGCCGAGCTCGCCGAATTTGTCTTCGCCCCAGGTCATCACGGTGCCGCCCGCCAGCAGCGCCAGGCTGTGTTCGCCGCCGGCCGCGATCGCGCTCACGCCACTGAGGGCGCTCACAGCCACCGGCGTTTCCTGCGCGCGCGTGAGTTCGCCGTCGCCGAGCTCGCCGAAGCGGTTCTCGCCCCAGGCCGCCACCGTGCCGTCGCCCAGCAGCGCCAGGCTGTGGCGTTGCCCTGCGGCGATCGCGCTCGCGCCGCTCACGCCGCTCACGAGCACCGGCACGTCGCTGTGGCGTTCTTCGCCTTCGCCTTCGGAGGCGTTGGGGCCGATCTGCCCGTCCGCGTCCGAGCCCCAGCCCTCGACCGCGCCGCTGGTGAGCAGCGCCAAGCTGTGTTCGCCGCCCGCCGCGATCGCCTCCACGCCGCTCAGCGCCTTCACGGTGACCGGCGTTTCGCTGCCTTTGAGCGAGCCGTTGCCCAGCTCGCCCATTTCGTCTTCACCCCACGCCTTGACCGTGCCGTTCGCCAGCAGCGCCAGGGCGTGCCTGCCTCCGGCCGCGATCGCCACCACGCCGGACAGGCCCTTCACCGTCACCGGGGTGACGCTTTCTTCGGTTTCGCCGTCGCCCAGCTGGCCGACTTCGTCGCCTCCCCACGCCATCACCGTGCCGTTCGCCAGCAGCGCCAGGCTGAAGTTGGCGCCGGCGGCGATCGCGCTCACGCCCGAGAGGCCACGCACCTGCACAGGCACCTCGCTGCGCGGCGCGAATTCGCCGTCGCCCAGCTGGCCGTATTCGTTTTCGCCCCAGGCCATCACGGTGCCGTCGCTGAGCAGCGCCAGGCTGTGGTGCTGCCCGCCCGCCACCGCGGTCACGAACTGCAAGCCGCTGGCCCCCACCGGTGCGTCCACGCTCACCGCCACGCTGCCGTCGCCCAGCTGCCCGAAGGCGTTCTCGCCCCAACCCGTCACCGTGTAGTCGTGCGTGGTCACGGTCAGCTTGGCCGCTTCGCTGATCGCTTTGCCGGCCGCGTTGGTGAACGCCGCGCGATACTCCCAGCCGCTCTGCGAGCCCTGCGCTTCGGCGATCGTCAGCTGCTCGGAGCCGGCCCCTTCGATCGCGCTCCAGCTCGCGCCGCCGTCGCTAGAGACTTCCCATTGCACCGTCGGCGCCGGCGAGCCCGAGGCGGCCGCTTCGAAGCTCGCGCTGTGGCCCGCTTCCACGGTCGCGCTCGCCGGCTGCTCGGTGATCCTCGGCGCCTCCTGCACCACCAGCTCGGCCGGCGAGCTCGGCGCTTCGCCGACCACGTTGGTGAACACCGCTCGATACTCGTAGCCGCTCTGCGACAGCTGCGCGTCGGCGATCGTGAGCCTGTCCGCGCTCGCGCCTTCGATCGCGCTCCAGCTCACGCCGCCGTCGCTCGAGACCTCCCATTGCACCGTCGGCGCCGGCGAGCCCGAGGCGGCCGCTTCGAAGCTCGCGCTCTGGCCCGCTTCCACGGTCGCGTTGGACGGCTCGAGCGTCACTTTCGGGGCGGTGCGCGCCTTCACGCTCAGCGTCGCCGCTTTGCTCACGGCCTGCCCGCTCGAGTTCTTGAACACCGCCCGGAGCTGCTCGCCGTTTTCGGCCGCCTTGGCGCTCGCGATCGTGAGCTTGCCGGTGTTCGCGCCTTCCACCGCGCTCCAGCTCACGCCGCCGTCGCTCGAGACTTCCCATTGCACGGTCGGCGCCGGCGAGCCCGAGGCGGCCGCTTCAAAGCTCGCGCTCTGGCCTTCTTCGACGCTCGCGCTGGCCGGCTGCTTGGTCACCTTCGGCGCTTTTCCCGCAGCCGGCCGCGCGGCCGCGGCGGGCACGCTCCGGCCCCAGGCGCCGCCGGCCGCCAGCGTGCCCACAAGGACGGCGGCCAGCAGCGCGGCGGCCGCCAACCTCGCCAGTGTCCGCACCGGCAGGACCGTCTCCTCACAGCTTCGCTTCCCCACCTCACCCTCCCCGGGCTTGACTGCCGAAGACAACCTATCAAAGAAGAGAAAGGGGAGGGCGCGCGGCCGCGCGCCCTCCCCTCTGCTTCAGGCGATCCGCCCTGTCGTGCGGCTCAGATCGCTTCTTCGGCTTCCACTTCTTCTTTGTCGCGGAAACCGAGGTTGCCGTTCTTGATCGTCATTTCTTCGAGTTCGGCGTCGACCACGCCCGTCTTGCCGTTGAAGCCAGCGCCCACTTCGCACTTTTCGTTCGGTTCCACATACGCTTCGACTTTGGTGAATTCCATGTCGATGTCCAGCTTTTCCTGGAACCCAGCCGGGAACTTCTTCAGCTTAACCGGTTCTTCGAATTCGGTTTCATATTCGGCCGCTTCGAATTCGCCTTCCGGTTTTTTGAGCGCCTTGATCGGGATCGTCTGGGACGGGATCACGACCACACAGGGGCTGCCCTTGTAGGCCTTGAAGTGGACCGCCGCGTGTTCGATGTGCACCGAGCTCGCTTCACCCAAGCCCGTTTCAGCGAAGCCGTTGGAGTGAAATTCCATGGCGATGCTGAAATTGGGGATCTTCGCCACTGCTTTGACGTGCTTGGCGGTGCCAACGTCGGTGATGCCGTGGCAGCCGTGGAAGCTGATGTCCTGATAGATCGTGTCGGAGCGTTCCGAAACCACCTCACCGGAGGACTTGATCCGCTTGCAGCCTTCTTCCGGGATCGTGACCGCGCCTTCGGCCAATTCGATCTTTTCCAGCCAGCCAAGGCCCGTGGCGACCGCCGGAGACGCTTCCGAGATGGGCGCGCCGTTTGGGTAGTTCGCTACGAACTTGCCCAGGACATGCGGGTGTTCTTTGTGCTTGGCCAGAGCGGGCGCAGCGAGCGTGCCAAAGGCGCACACCGCGGCGGCAAGCCCCAGCCCCATCCTGAACTTCCTCATTCTCCATTCCTCGCTTTCGGCCTGGAACGCACGCCTGGAACGCACGTAACAGGCGTGCCGTCGACTTGTTGCCATCCCAAGGTCGCAGGAGTGTCCCCGCTTGCCGCCACCTCCGAGACGGAGCGGCGGCAGCATACCATGGCGGTCAGCGCCATGGCAACCGTATACATGCCCTTCACAACGACGACAAAGGGCAGCCCTGGAGTGGCCTCCGCGCATGTCGCCGCGGAACCTCGGCCTTCTGGCGCGCCGGGCGTCTTCGCCCGGCACCACAAGCTGGCTGGTCATCCAGCTTGCCTGGCGATTGTAGCCGAGCAGGGCACCTGAAGGCAAGCGCCGAGCCGGCGGCGCGCGCGGGGCGGGCGCCGAGCTGCCGTGCCTGCCCAGCGGCCGCGCCTGCCCAGCGGCCGCCTGCCCAGCGGCCGCGCCTGCCCAGCGGCCGCGCTGTCCGGTGGGCGCGCTGTCCGGTGGGCGCCTGTCCAGTGGGCGCGCCTGTGCGGCGGCGCGCACCTGCGCCGGGCGGCGCATACTCGTGCAGGCGTCGTCAGCCGGAGCCGCTTGTACACCCGTGCAAGCGCCGGTGCAGGCGTCAGCACCCCCTTCTCAGATGTCGATGCCAGGCCCAAGGACACGCTCGTGTCCGCTATCAAAGAAGGGGGAAACGACGTGTTCAAGAATATTGGCAGGCGACGGTTCGCCAGCCGCAAGCGCAAGGCAGCGGCCCTTCTGGCATTCGTGCTGGCGGGCGTGATCGCGGCGGGCGCGTATGCGTTCACCGCGAGCAACGAAATCAAAGAACAGGCGGCTGGCGCCGGCACCGTCGAAGTGACCGGGTACAAGAACACCAAAGACGTCAGCTACACCTGGAACGGAGCGGGCACGGAAATGGAAGCCGTGAACTTCGTGCTGGAAGGCAAAGAAAAGCCCTCCGACGTGAAGGTGGCGCTGAGCGAAGCAGCCGAACCGGTCGCGGGCGAATGGGTCGACTGCGCCGAAAGCGGTGGGAAAATCACAGAACTCACCGCGACCACTTTTGAAGTGAGCTGCGACTTCAAAGTGCCGAACGCCGAAGGTGACCACCTCTCCGTCGCCGCCGTCAGCGAAGGCGAAGTGATCATCCAGTAGCAAGACGCTCCAGTAGCACGACGCGAAGCAAGGAGCATCAAGTGGGCTAGCGGAGCGGCCGGAAGCGGCCGCTCCGCTACCCATTTTCGGACCTTACGCGAGCGCCCACGCGAACCCACAACCGACATGCGAACCCGTCCAATCAGATGGCTCATCTCCGGCGTGATCGGGCTGTTCGTGGCGGGCTGCGCCTGGTACTGCCTGGCGCCCACCAGCCTCGGCGGCTCGGCCACCTACGTGGTCACGCACGGTGTGAGCATGGAGCCGCGCTTTCACACCGGCGATCTGGCGATCGTGCGCAGCCAGAGCCACTATCGCGTAGGTGAAATCGCGGCCTACCGCAACAAGATGCTGGGCACGGTGGTGCTGCACAGGATCGTGGGACGCGAAGGCGACCGCTACCTGTTCAAGGGAGACAACAACCACTTCGTCGACTTCGAACACCCACTGGGCAACCAGCTGATCGGCGCGCTGTGGCTGCACCTGCCCGGCGCCGGCGCGGATCTCCACTCGATCCGCTCGCCGGCGCTCGTGGGCCTGCTGGCGCTGGCAGGAGCGCTGCTGCTGTTCGGCGGCGCCTTCGTCAGGCGCCGCGGGCGCGCGCGGCGACAGCGACGGAGCCAAACGCAAACGCCGGGCGCCCCGCCCAGGGATGCCCGCGGCGGCCTGGAGCCGTTGCTCGGCGCGTTCAGCGTGGGCCTGCTGGCGCTGCTCCCGTTCGTGGCGCTGGCGCTGCTGGCCTTCACGCGCGCCCCCACCGCACGCACCGCCTTTCGCGTTCCGTACACGCAGAGCGGCAGCTTCTCCTACTCCGCGCCCGCACCCCCCGGCCCCGCCTACCCGAGCGGTCGCGCGAGCACCGGCGATCCCCTGTTCCTGCACGTGCTCAAAGCGGTGCACGTGCGCTTCGACTACCGCTTCCAGACCGCCGCCAAGCACTCGCTGCGCGGCAAGGCGTGGATGGCCGCGACGATCAGCTCCACCAGCGGCTGGCACACCACGCTGCCGCTGGGGGCGCCCACGTTCTTCAGCGGCGACCACGCTCGCTTCGCAGCCACGCTCGACCTCGGCTCGCTGCTCGCGCTGATCCACGGCGTGCAGAGCGCCACCGACGTCAACGGCGCGTACACGCTCACGCTCACGCCCACCGTTCGAGTGAACGGCAGCGTCGAGCTGCAGCCGCTCAGCAGCACGTTCGCGCCGGCGATGGAGTTCTCCATGAGCGAACTCGAGGCCAAGCCGCTGGCGAAGTCCGCCGCCCTGGCGCCCGCGGCCGGCTCGCGCGCCGGCGACAGCCGGTTCAAGCCGTCCGCGCCGGGCTCGGTGGGCGGCAAGCGCTACGAGCCCACCTTCCTGTCGCTCGGCTTCACGCGCATGCGCACGGCGAGCGCGCGCACGCTCGCGCTGGCCGGGATCGCGCTCGTGCTGTGCGCGCTGGCCGCCGCCGTGGCGCTGCTGCGGCGGCGCCCGCGCAGCGCCGGCGCCGACATCGAGGCACGCTACGGGAGGTTGATCGTCCCCGTCGAGCGGGTGTGGCAGCTGCCGGGCGTGCCGGTGATCGACGTAGCCGACGCCGACGCGCTCGCCAGCATCGCCGAGCACTACGACCGCTCGATCCTGCATGAGCGAAACGGCGGCACCGACTCCTTCTGGGTCAGCGACGAGAGCGGCCAGTTCCGCTACGCGCACGCCGCCAACGGCCGCAGGCGCGCGCCGGCGAACGCGCAGCCCCAGCCGCAGGCGCTCGCCACGACGCCCTCCCAGCCCGACCCGCTGCTCGCGCTCTCCGAGCAGGACACACCACCGTCCTGGCCCGCGCTGTCGCTCGAGCAGCCACCGCTCGAGCAGGCACCCTATGAGGAGCCGGCCTACGAGCAGCCGCGTTACGAGCAGGCACCTTACGAGCAGCCGGCCTACGAGCAGCGGCCCTACGAGCAGCCGGGCGCCGTGCCCGCCGCCGAGCCCGCGCTGATGCCGCAGCCGGCGGCCGAGCCCGCGCTCGAGCCCGCGCTGACGCCGCAGCTGGCGGCCGACCTGGCTGCCTTCGAGCAGGCGAGCGAGGTGTCGGTTACACCGAGCGCCGAGGCTGCGCCGGCGGCAGCGTTCGACATCGCCGAGGAGGTCTACGCGGACGAGCTCGAGCTCGGGGGGCTGCACGCAGGGGCGGGCGAGCAGAACGGGACGGTCGCGGCGACGGGGTGGACGGCGCCAGATCCCGCACCCGAGCCGGCGCATCAGGCGCAGGCACAGCCGGAAGAACGCGGCTGGGCGACGCCGGAGCAGCTGCCCGAGACCTTCGTGCTGGAAACTGCGCGCGGCGAGAACGGCGCCGCGCCCGCACAGCCGCCGCGAGTGCCCGCCGCGCTCGCGTTCGCGCGCTTCGCGGGGCTCGAGTGGACGACCGAGAGCTGAGCTGAGCGCACGTCGGGGAGGCGCACGTGACGCGGTCGTGGAGCGCGCCCTGAGAGATTCGAACTCCCGACCTTCGGTTCCGTGGAAGACGGGTTACCTCGTACCGACCCAAAGACCGCACAGCGGAACGGCCGCGAGCCGATCGCCGAATGGAACCGTGTTCGGCCCGGTGTAGAGCAGCACGCCGGCCTTGAACCGCTCGCCGAGCCTGTCTCGAAGGTGTCGCAGCCCGCGGAAGTCACTGGGCGATACCGAGGCTGCGGTCTTCACCTCAACACCGATGACCGAGCCGTCACGGCGCTCGAGAACGACGTCCACCTCGCGACCGTCGCGGTCTCGGTAGTGGAATTGGCGCGGAGCGTTCTCCTGCCATGCGATCTGTCGTCGAAGCTCCATCGCAACGAACGTCTCGAACGCCATGCCGGCGACCGCCCCGTCCCGGGCGACACGGTCGGCATCGGCGCCGACGAGATAGCAGAGCAGCCCACTGTCGCCGATGTACGCCTTGGGCGCCTTGACGACCCGATGTAGCAGGTTCGTACTCCATGCCTCGATTCGCATGGTGAGGAACAGGGTGTCGAGCAGCGCGGCGTGGGCGCGCAATGTGTTCGCAGATAGCCCTAGAGCCCTGGCAAGGGCATCGAAGTTCAGGAGCGACGCCGAGGTTGAGCCGATCGCGAACAGCAGATTCCTTATGTTCGCGCGGTCATGTACCTGCGCGATCGTGCTCAGATCGCGTTGGATGATCGTGTCGATGTAGCCGTCGAAGAAGCGTGTGCGCCTGGCGTCGGCTCGGCCCAGTGCTGCGGGATAGCCTCCCGCAGCGACGATCTCGGCGTACGCGGCGCGTCCGACATCGTTGCTCTCGACCTGCGGCCAATCGCCACGGAAGAGCAACGGGATGAAGGACTCCACGCTCCCGCGCAACTCCCCTTGGCTGAATGGAGACAGCCTCAGGTACTCCGCTCGCCCGGTAAGGGCGTCGGCGATCCGCGGTGCGGTTAGGATGTTCGCCGAGCCGGTCAGCAGAAACTGGCCCGGCGTCTGGTCACGATCTACGCGCACCTTGATCGCCAGCAGCAGGTCGGGCGCGCGCTGGACCTCGTCAATCACGACCGGTGTCTTCAGACCGGCCACGAATCCCGTCGGATCGGCGGTGGCAGCGTCACGAGTCGCCTGATCGTCGAGTGTCCACATCCTTGCAGGCCGGTCCTCGGCTGCGATCTGTTCGACGAGGGTGCTCTTGCCGACTTGCCGGGCACCGAGCACGACCGCCACGCGAGTGTCGGCGAGCGTCTCGAGCACGCGCGGACGTAGATGGCGCTCGATCATGGTGGCCGGCACTAGCCGCTACCAATCTCGGCAGATCTGCAAGATCATCATCGGCAGATCAGCAGTATAGAGCACGGCTGATCTGCACTCTCGACGCCCAACCCCATGTTCGTGATCCTCACGAATGAGCGCTGGTCGATGCAGAAGCGCGAGCAGGCACGCGTCCTCCGCTCGCCCTCGAGGCCACCTCCCGAGGAGTCCTCGGGACAGAATCTCGTGACAAAGTGCCCGTTCCGCCGCTCGGGCTCCCGCTAAACGTACGGATTAGCAGGGGTATTCGTAGCGCGCCCTGAGAGATTCGAACTCCCGACCTTCGGTTCCGTAGACCGACGCTCTATCCAGCTGAGCTAAGGGCGCGGGCGCACTAGTCTAACGCCGCCCCGCGGACTCGCCCCAGAGCGTGGCCAGCAGCGAGCGCGCGCCGCCGTGGTCGCGGTGCTCGCACAGGTAGACGCCCTGCCAGGTGCCGAGCGCGAGCGCGCCGCGGCTGATCGGCAGCGTGAGCGTAGCGCCCAGCAGGGAGGCCTTGATGTGGGCGGGCATGTCGTCGGCGCCCTCGAGCGTGTGCGTCCACAGCGGGCTGCGCTCCTGCACGGCATCGTCAAAGTAGGACTCGAAGTCGCGGCGCACGTCGGGGCTGGCGTTCTCGTTGAGCGTGAGCGAAGCGGAGGTGTGACGGACGAGCACGTGCAGCAGGCCCGCCTGCACCTGCTCGAGCTCGGGCAGCGCGGCCAAAAGCTCGTGCGTGATCAGATGAAACCCGCGCGCGCGGGGCTCGAGCGTGACTTGTCGCTGCAACCACACGATGCATAACCTAGGGGCTGGCCGGGAAGCTAGCGGCTAGGCAACGAGACACACCGACACGCCCACGATCGTGGCATGCGCAACTTGGCCAGCGACGGCGTGTTCCCGGTTTGAGTCCCCGCATCGGCATGGCCCGCAGAGCCATCCGCGCCGAGGCCACACCGATCAACAGAAGAGGAGCGGATCAATGCGCAGAGCAATGATGGGTCTTGCAGTGCTGGGTGTCGCTCTGCTGAGCCTGCCGAGTGCAGCCTCGGCGGTGCCGACGGTGAAGTTCAAAGCCAGGGCGGTGCCGATCCCTGGCTATCCGCACACCGGCAACATCCTTGGCGCCGGGGCGGCGCTGCAGTCCGAATACACGATCGAAGGCACCGAATACTTCGGCTCGCCGCCGCCGGTCATCGGCGTCAACTTCTACCTGCCCAAGGGCAGCGTGCTGCACCCCAGCGGCTTCCCCACCTGCAGCGAACAGACCGTAGAACAGTTCGGCCCGATCAAGTGCCCCAAGGCCTCGAAAGCGGGGCCCGTGGGAGCGGCGCTCGGCTATGTGACGCTGGGCGGCGAACGCGTGGAAGAGACCACCGAAATCTTCTCCTTCTACAAGCCGGGCGGCGGCTTCATCTTCTTCACCGACGGGCACACGCCGGTGTCGCTGGAAATCCTCTCGCCGGGCCACTACAAGAACTTCGTCGGCGGCGGCGGCTACGGCCCCGAGCTCGAGGTGACCGTGCCTGAGGTGGCGAGCGTGCCGGGCGCGCCGTTCGCGTCGGTCAAGACGATCAAAGTCAAGGCCGGCTCCGCCTACCGCAAGCACGGCAAGACGATCTACTACGGCCGCGTGCCGAAGAAGTGCCCCAAGGGCGGTTTCCCGATCAAGACCGAAGTGATCTTCGCCGAAAACGGCGAAGAGTCGAGACCGGTGACGGTTCCGGCCACCTACAAGGCGCCCTGCCCGCGGCACAAGAAGAAGTAGCCGACCGGCGACTCGCACCGCCCGGGCCGCCTGTCCCGGGCGGTGCGAGTCACAGCACCCACGTGGCGCGCGCCCACCGCGGTGCGCGGCCACCACGGCGCGGCTTGTAGCGTCGTGCGCCAGGGCCCGATTAGACTCGCGGCCGACCCGCGGTGCTGCTCTACGACTCCCAGGTGTCCGGCAATTGCTACAAGGTGAGGCTGCTGCTCGCGCACCTCGGCATGCCCTACGAGCGGCGCGAGGTGGACGTGATCGACCGCTCCGATCGCAGGGAGCTGCTCGGCGAGCTCAACCCCGCGCTGCGCGTGCCCACGCTGGTGCTCGACGATGGTCGCCCCTTGGCGGAGTCCAACGCGATCATCTGGCACCTCGCGCAGGGCAGCGACTACGTCCCCGCCGACGCGTTCGCCCGCGCCAAGGTCCTGCAGTGGCTGTTCTTCGAGCAGTACAGCCATGAGCCGTACATAGCGGTGCTCCGCTTCTGGCTTGCGGTGGCGCGGAGCGACCCGACGCGGGATGAGATCGACGCCAAGCGCGCCGGCGGCTATGCGGCGCTCGAGGCGATGGAACGCCAGCTCGAGCACAGTTCGTTCCTGGTGGGTCACGCCTACACGATCGCCGACATTGCGCTCTACGCCTACACGCACGTGGCGCACGAGGCGGGCTTCGAGCTCTCGCGGCATCCGGCGGTCGCCGCCTGGCTCGAGCGTGTGGCGGCGCAGCCTGGGCACGTGCCGATCACCGCCTGAGCTAGCCTCCCCACGAACGCACGGAATGGACACCGGGCCGGCCGGCCGGTACGGGGATCGAGGGACGACGTTCGAACACGGACCTCGTGTGGACGCGCATCCGCGCGCTGCACGCGGAGCGCTGATTCAGGCGTCTTCGTAGCGTGCTTCGCGCTACGCTTGGAGTGTGGCATCGGCTCCCCATCCACTTTCTCTGCGTCTCGGACGCGACGGGCTGAGCGCGCTCGACGAGATCGCCAGGCGACGAGGCTTGAGCCGCGCCGAGGCCGCACGGCAAGCGATCACCGAGACAGCAGAGCGTGAGCGCCGACGCGGCGGACTTGCAGCCGAGGCTCGGCGCCTGATGCAGGACGAAGACTACGTGCGAGAAGCACGCGATGTCGCCGGCCTAATGGAGACGCTGCGTGGTCCGTGGTGACGTCCATCGGATCAAGATGCCGGGCAAGCGCGGCCACGTTCAGGAAGGTCGCCGATTCGCGGTGATCGTCCAGGCGGACGATCTGCTTGCCCTCTCCACAGTTGTCATCTGCCCGACGTCGCGTTCAGCGTTTTCAGCCAGCTTCCACCCGGAGATCATCGTCGCTGATCAGGCGACTCAGGTTCTCTGCGAGATGGTCGGCACCGTGGACGCACGCGCGCTCGGCGAGCGGATCGGACACCTGGCACACGACGAGCTCCGCAGTATCGAAGACGCATTGCTGCTGGTGCTCGACCTGCCGTAGCAGAGCGTGTGCCCCGACAGGGGCCAACGGGGATCGCGGGACGACGTTCGAACCCCACGGTCGAGAGTTCGAACATCGAGCAAATGGCGGAGAGGGGGGGATTCGAACCCCCGAACGAGGTTTCCCCCGTTACGCGATTTCCAGTCGCGCCCGTTCAACCGCTCCGGCACCTCTCCTGGAAGGCCGCCGGCGCAGGCGCGGGGCGGCTTGCTCAGCCTAGGCTACGACACACGGGGCCTGCGCCGTTGCTAGGCTGCGCCGCATGGTGCTGGCCTACAGCGAAGCGTTCACGAAGACGTTCGGCCTGATCGCCACCTTCGGCGGCATCGGCGTGGTGGTGAACGTGATCGTGGTGTACATCGCGATCCAGGTGCGCGGCGAGCGCAGGCAGAACCAGGAGTACCTCGAATCGCGCCGCCCGCCGGGCACCTGACGGGCGCCCACTCGCGGCCGGCCGGCGGCTCGACACGCCGCGGCGTCTTGTGGGGCCTCCCCCGCGAGACATGCGCAGAGCGGCATCTGGGCGCGGCGCACGCCGTGCGCAGCCCGTCACGGCGTGCGCCCGCATGGCCGTGCAGGCCCCCGGCACCGCGCGCAGCACCGCACGGCACCATGTAACGTAACTTGACACGCTCTCGGCTGTATGTAAACTCGGCGGGCAGGGGCCGGGGCCCGCGACAACCGAGGACCCGACGAGGAGGTCTCAGCGATGTCAGCCCAATCGAGCGCAGCGCCGCAGCGAACCCCGGCGGAGGACCGGAGCGCGTGGAGCGAGCAGGTGGCGTGGCGCGACCCCAAGCGCTACGCGTGGCTGCTGGGCCTGCTGATCCCCACGCTGCCGTTTCTGTCGTGGGCGCTGGTGCACGCGAGCGGGCTCGGCGTGTTCTGGTTCTACGGCCCGATGCTCGTGTTCGTGATCTTCCCGCCGCTGGACCTGGCGCTGGGCATGGACGCGCGCAACCCGCCGGACGGCGTGATCAAGTGGCTGGAACAGGACCGCTACTACCGCTGGTGCACGTACGCGTACATCCCGATCCAGTACGCGGGGCTGGTGTTCGCGTGCTGGCTGTGGACGCACGGGCACCTGTCGGGCGTTGACAAGGTGGGCCTGGCGCTGACGGTGGCGATGGTGAGCGGCATCGCGATCAACACGGCGCACGAGCTGGGCCACAAGCGCGCGTCGCTGGAGCGCTGGCTGAGCAGGGTGGCGCTGGCGCAGAGCGGCTACGGGCACTTCTACATCGAGCACAACCGCGGCCACCACGTGCGCGTGGCCACGCCGGAGGACCCGGCGAGCGCGCGCCTGGGCGAGAGCTTCTACGCGTTTCTGCCGCGCACGGTGATCGGCAGCCTGCGCTCGGCGTGGGAGCTCGAGGCGGTGCGCCTGCGCCGCGGCGGGCACGGGCCGTGGAGCGCGCGCAACGACATCCTGGGCGCGTGGGCGATGACGGCAGCGCTGTTCGCTGCGCTGGCGGCGATCTTCGGCGTGACGGTGCTGCCGTACCTGCTGCTCCAGGCGGTGGTGGGCTTCTCGCTGCTGGAGGTGGTGAACTACCTGGAGCACTATGGCCTGCTGCGCCAGCGCCGCGAGGACGGGCGCTACGAGCGCACGCGCCCCGAGCACAGCTGGAACAGCAACAGCGCGGCGTCGAATGTGCTGCTGTACCACCTGCAGCGCCACTCCGACCACCACGCCAACCCGATCCGCCGCTACCAGGCGCTGCGCCACGTGGACGAGGCGCCGCAGCTGCCGACGGGCTACGCGGGCATGATCCTGCTGGCGGTGCTGCCGCCGCTGTGGAAACGGATGATGGACCACCGCGTGCTGGCGCACTACGACGGCCGCGCGGAGCTGGCGAACCTGAAGCCGCGCCTGCGCGAGCGGCTGCTGGCCCGCTGCGCGCCAGCCGGCGCGAGCCAGGCGGAGGGCACGAGGTGAGCCGCTACCGCTGCCCCGCCTGCGGCTACACCTACGACGAGCAGACGGGGCACGCGCGCGAGGGCTTCGCGCCGGGCACGCGCTGGAGCGAGGTGCCGGACGAGTGGGCGTGCCCGGACTGCGGCGTGCGCGATAAGGTCGACTTCGAGGCCGAGCCGGACGGGGATTAGCGCGGCGCGCGCAGCGCGTGGCGCCGGCCGAAGCGAGAGGACACGATGACCAGCACAGCAGGCGCCGCCGATCACGAACGCGTGCCCTACTCGGTGGCGGCGCGCGAGCTGCTGCGCAACACGCTGCTGGACGCGGCCTGCGACGAGCTGCGCAGCCGCCGCTGGGCGGACGTGACGATGGCGGACATCGCGCTGGCGGCGGGCGTGAGCCGCCAGACGCTGTACAAGGAGTTCGGCTCGCGCGACGAGTTCGCGCAGGTGCTGGTGATGCGCGAGGCGGAACGCTTCCTGGCGGCGGTGGAAGGGGCGGTGAGCGCCAACAGCGAGCGCCCGGCGAGGGCGATCGAAGCGGCCTTCGACGTGTTCCTGCAGGCGGCGGCGGAGAACGCGCTGGTGCACACGATCGTGCACGGCGACGGCGCGGAGGAGCTGCTGACGCTGTTCACCACCCACGGCAAGCCGCTGGTGGAGAGCGCCAGCGAGCGCCTGAGCGCGGTGATCGTGGCGGGCTGGCCGCTGGTGGCGAGCGCCGATGCGGAGATCCTCAGCGAGTGCCTGGTGCGCCTGGCGATCAGCTACGCGGCGCTGCCCAAAGGCCCCGCCAGCATGAGCGCCGCATCGGTCGCGCGCCTTCTCGGACCCTACGTCGAGCAGCTCGTGAGCGGCGCCCGCCCGCGATCCGTATAGTCGGAGCGCAGGCGATGTCCGAGCCGATCACCCCCTCTCCGAAGCGACGCGTGATGCTCGTCACGGGCGCCTCCAGCGGCATCGGCGAAGCCACCGCGCGGCGCCTGGCGCGCGAGCCAGACACCGCGCTGGTGCTGGTGGCGCGCCGCGAGCAGCGCCTGCGCGCGCTCGCGCTCGAGCTCGGCGAGCGGCGCACGAGCTACGTGGCGGCGGACCTGCTCGACGAGGACGCGCCGGCGCGCGTGCTGGAGCACGTCTCAGAGCGCCACGGCGCGCTGCACCTGCTGGTCAACAACGCCGGCGCCTCCTGGCGCGCGCGCTTCGCCGATGGCGGCTATGAGAACGTGCGGCGCACGATGGCGATCAACTTCGACGCGCAGGTGCGCCTCACCGAGGCGCTGCTGCCGCTGCTGCGCGCCAGCGCGCCCAGCGCAATCGTGAACGTGGCCTCCACCGCGGCGCGCGTGGCGCGCGCCGGCACCGGCGCCTACAGCGCCTCCAAGTTCGCGCTGGCGGGCTGGTCGGACGCGCTGTGGGCGGAGGAGCGCGCTCACGGCGTGCACGTGGGGCTGGTGTTGCCGGGCTTCATCTCCACCGAGGGCTTCCCCCAGTCGGAGCTCACCGCCAAGCCGTGGACGCGCTGGGCGGTGTCCACGCCGCAGGCCGGCGCGGAGGCGATCTACGAGGCGGGCATCGCGCGCAAGCCCGAGCGCTACGTGCCGCGCCCCTACTACCTCGCGGCGGCAGCGCGCGTGCTCGTCCCCTCGCTGGTGCGCCGCGTGCTCGGCGGCGGCGCTGCGCAGGTGATGACCACCACCACCGCCGCCGACCTGGCGGCGCGCCGCAACGGCCACGGCGCCAGCGACGGCGTGCGCAGCGCAGCGCGCGAGTAGGCGGGGCGCGCCTACGGCTCCATGTGGCCGGCGTAGAGGGCGAACACCGCCCCCTGCGGGTCCATCACCACCGCGATCCTGGCCATCTCGATGTCGATCGGGCCGGCGAGCGTACGGGCGCCCAGCTCGCCCGCCTTGGCCAGCGCCCGCTCGACGTCCTCGACGCCGAAGTAGACGAGCCAGCTCGGCGGCGCGGGCGGGGTGAGCTCGCGCATGCCGCCGTTGTAGGCGCCGCCGTTGACGATCGTGAGATAGCGCCCCTGCGGGCTGGGCGCCTCCTCGGCGCCCCACCCCAGCAGGTCGCCGTAAAAGGACGCGGAGGCGTCGAGGTCGGGGGACTGCAGCTCGTTCCACACCAGCGCGCCGGGGGCGTTGACGAGCCCCGCGCCGATCGTCTCGCCCGCCTGCCACAGCATGAAGTAGGCCCCCTGCGGGTCCTGGATCACCGCCATCCTGCCGGCGCTGAACACGTCGAACGGCCCCGCGTGCACGTCCGCGCCGAGCTCCCTGGCGCGCGCCGCCACCGCGTCGGCGTCGCTCACCGACACGTAGGAGTTCCACATCGACGGCACCCCGGACCCGCGCTGCTGGGGCGGCTGCGGCGCGATCGCGGCCACCCGCATGCCGTCCACCAGCTGCAGCGAGTAGTGCTCCTCGCCCGTGGGCACGTCTTCGGCCTGCCAGCCCAGCAGCGCGCCGTAGAAGGCCTTGGCGGCCTCCTGGTCGGTGCTCGACAGCTCCGCCCAGCAGAAGGTCCCGTCGCGGTACTCGTCGCGCTCGCCCACCGCCCGCGAGCGTAGCGGATCGACGCGGGGATCCGTCCGTGATGGGCGCGGGCCACCCGCATGCCGCTACGGGCGCGGGCCACGCGCATGCCCCTACGGGCGCGGGTCGCGCCACATCTTCCACATGCGCGGCCCGCGCAGCAGCGTGACCTCCTCCAGCACGCGGAAGCCGTGGCGGGCATAGAAGTCGACGTTGCGTTCCTTCGAGGACTCCAGGTAGGCGCCGACCTCGTCGCGGTCGCAGCGCTCGAGCGTCGGCGCGAGCATCGCCGAGCCGAGCCCTTTGCCCTGCGCATGCGGCTCCGTGCCGAGGATCGCGAGGTAGTAGTGCAGCGGCCGCCGCGGGTGCGCGCGCTCGAGTTTTTCCCAGCCGAGCGCGACCAGCGGCATGCGCGCGAACAGGCGCGGGTGCATGAAGGCGGGCGCGAGCTGCAGCGTTTCGCGCAGCGAGCTGTGCCACTCGCCCGGCGGCGCCCACAGCGCGGCGCAGCTCAGCTGGTCGTCGGTCCACACCTCCTCGCCGGGCAGCAGCTGGCGCAGGCGCACGGCCTGGAAGCGCTCGAGCGCGCGCAGGCGCGCGCGCTCGGCCCGCCACGCCCAGCTCGCAACCGGGTCGTCGAGGAACGCGCGGGCGAGCATCGCGGCGAGCGCGGGCACGTCGGCGGCGTCGGCGCGCCGCACGCTGGGCGCGCCGCCCCCGGCGCGAACGTCCACCGGCGCGTGTGGCGCGTCGCTCACGGCACCAACGCCTCCGACAGCGCGAAGGCCTCCGCGATCAGCTCGTAGGAGCGCATGCGCGCCTCGTGCGAGTAGGTGATGCAGACCAGGATCGCCTCCTCGGCGCCGTAGCTGGCGACGACCTCGGCGAGCTTGGCGCGCACGCTCTGCGGCGAGCCGACCACGGCCCGCCGCCGCGCGCGCGGCTCGGCGCCGGCGCGGTCCGCCTCGAGGAAGCGCAGCGCCTTCTCCGGCGGCGGCACCGGGATCAGCTGGCCGCGACGAAGCAGCGTGAAGGTCATGCGGGCGCTGGCGGCGAGCCGCTGCGCCTCCTCGTCGCTGTCGGCGCAGATCGTCCACACCGCCACGGCGGTGCGCGGCGCGAGGCCCTCGGCGTGCTCGTGCTGGGCGAAGCGCTCGCGGTAGAGCGCCGCGATCTCGGCCCCCTCGGGGTTGATGAAGTCGGCGAAGGCGTAGGGCAGGCCGAGCTGCGCGGCCCACAGCGCGCTGTCGGGCGAGGAGCCGAGCAGCCACGGCTCGGGGCTGTGGGGGCGTCCCGGCAGCGTGCGCGCGAGGCGCGCGAAGGGATGGTCGGCGGGCAGGTCGTCGTGCAGGTAGCCGAGCAGCTCGACGAGCTGCTGGGGGAAGTCGTCGGGCGCCGCCTGGCGGCGGTCGCGCTGCAGCGCGAAGGCGGTCATCGGGTCGGTGCCGGCGGCGCGGCCGATGCCGAGGTCGATGCGTCCCGGATACAGGCCGGCGAGCACGCTGAAGGTCTCGGCCACCTTCAGGGGGCTGTAGTGCGGCAGCATCACGCCGCCGCTGCCCACGCGGATGCGCTCCGTGGCGGCGGCGATCGGGCCGATCAGCGCCTCGGGGCTGGGACCGGCGAGCATCGGCCCGCCGTGGTGCTCGGCGACCCAGTAGCGGTGATAGCCCAGCCGGTCGGCGGCTCCCGCCAGCTCCAGCGTGTTGCGCAGCGCCTGCACGCCCGAGGAGCCCTCGGCGATGGGCGACTGGTCGAGGATCGAGAGACGGAACCGAGCTTGCTCGCTCATGGCGCGAACGCAGCTTATGACGCGCTAGGGTTCGAGCCCTAGCTTCAGGAGGGGAGCGATGCGTCAACCCACGTTGTTCCGAGACCGCTCGCAGCCGGCGCAGGTGCTGCTCGGCGGGGTGCTGCCGGCCCTGTTCGGCGCGATCGCGGGCGTGCTCGTGGGCGTGTCGGCCGGCGCCTACTGGGGCTTCGCCGCGCTCGCCGCGATCGGCAGCCTGCTGTCGGGCTTCGAGCACCAGGACGGCTGGGGCGGCGCGGACCGGGGCCTGGCGGCCGGCGCGATCTATGGGATCGCGCTGCTCGTGGCGCACGCCATCGCCGGCACCCACGCGAAGGTCTCGCTGGGCAGCTTCCCGCCCTTCCTGGTCGTGATCACCGCGATCGCCGGCATGCTGCTGGCGGCCTGCGGCGGGCGCATCGCGCGCGCCCAGCGCGAACGCGAGCAGTCGGCCGCGCCGGTCGTGGCCGAGTAGCCGCCAGCGCGGCCGGTAGGCTGACGCCCAATGAGCGACCCCACGCCGGAGGCAGAGCCGCCGTTCCACCTGTTCCTCGACGTCGAGGAGGCGCCGATGACCGCGCACGCGCTGCGCCTGTTCATCGCCGACGAGGCGCACGAGCCGGACATCCGGCGGCTGGGCCGCGAGGTGCTCTCCGCGCTCGAGGGCGAGCCGGACGAGCAGGGCGTGCTCACGCTCACGCTGGCCCCGCAGCAGATGAAGATCACGCACAGCGCGCTGCGCCTGCTGCTCAACGACCTGCAGCGCGAGCAGGCCGGCGAGAAAGGGATCCTGCACCGGATCCTCGAGAAGCTGCCCGACGAGCACACGATGCGCGCGATCGAGCTCGACTAGCCGGCCGCTGCCGGCGATTGCCAAGGAGCTGCCGGCGATGCCCAAGGAGCTTCCCGAGCTGCTCGTGGCGGAGAGCGCCGCGTGGCGGCGGTGGCTCACCGCCAACCACTCCCACGCCGACGGCGTGTGGCTGGTGCTGGCCAAGAAGGGCACTGCCCGCCCCACCGCGCTCACCTACGCGCAGGCCCTGGATGAGGCGCTCTGCTATGGCTGGATCGACGGTCAGGTGCGCCGTCGCGACGAGCTCACCTTCCGGCAGCGCTTCACGCCGCGCCGGGCGCGCAGCGCGTGGTCGCAGCGCAACGTCGAACACGTGCAGCGACTGCTCGCGCAAGGGCGCATGCACGCCGCCGGCCTCGCCGCGGTGGAGCGCGCCAAGGAGGACGGCCGCTGGCAGGACGCGTATGCCGGACCCGCCTCCATCGAGGTGCCGGCGGACCTCGCCGAGGCGCTCCGAGCCGAGCCGCGCGCGCGAGCGACGTTCGCCACGCTCAGCTCCCAGAACCGCTACGCGATCCTCTATCGCGTCGGCTCCGTCAAGCGCGCCGACACCCGCGCCCGGCGGATCGAGCGCTACGTGGCGATGTTGGCGCGGGGCGAGACCATCCACCCACAGGGGCCGCGCGGTGGCGGCTGAGCGCCCGCGCACGTCTTGCCCGCGCACGTCTCGCCCGCGCGCGCGCCGTCCGCGTGGGCCCCGCTTGCGCGCGCCCCGCTTGCGCCGCTGCAGGCGCTGGCCGGCGCTGCTCGCCGCCGGCGGATTGCTGTTGTGCGGCTGCGGCGGGCACGGCGCGCCGCCCTCGCAGTCCTCGACGGCGTCCTCCTCCACCGCTTCCGCGCCGAGCCGCGCGGCGCGCCGTCACGGCCGCCACGCGGGCCACGCGGGCGTGTCGGCGCAGACGCTCGCGTACGCGCGCGCGGTCAACATCCGCGCCGGCGACGTGCCCGGCTTCACGGCGGCGAGCGAACGCGACCGCGAACACGAAAGCCCCTCGGAAAAGCACTTCGAACGGAGGTTCCTGGCGTGCGCGGGCCTCCCCGGACACGGCTCCGGGCGCTCGACCGAAGCTGGCTCCCCCACCTTCGAGCGCAAGCGCGGGATCGTGAGCGCCAGCGTCAGCTCCTCGGTGTCGATCGCCGGCTCGCCGCTGCTGGCCAGCACGGAGGCGCGGGCGTTCGCCGGCCGCCGCCTGCGCGCGTGCCTGGCACGGGCATTCGACGGCCTGATGCGCGCGGAGCGGCCCCGCGGGGCGCAGGTGGGGCCGGTCTCGGTGAAGTACGGCTCGCCGCCGGCGCCCGGGGCGAGCGGCAGCTTCGGCCTGCGCCTGACGGCCGACGTGACCGTGCGGTCCATACCGATCCCGTTCTACTTCGACCTGCTCGGCTTCGCCTACGGGCGCGCTGAGGTGACGCTGTTCGCGATCGGCCTGCCGGCGCCTTTCCCGGCGACGCTGGAGGAAGAACTGTTCTCGCTGCTGCTGCGGCGCGCCAAGGCGCGCGCGTCCTGAGCGGCGCCCACGGCGGCGCCGGTCATCGTGGCGGCGTTGGCGGCGATCGTGGCCAGCGCCGCTTCGTGCACGGCCACGAACGCGTCGACGACATGCGGGTCGAACTGGCTGCCGGCGGCGCGCTCGATGCGCGCCAGCGCCTGCGTGACCGGCCAGGCGCTCTTGTAGGGACGCGCGTGCGTGAGCGCGTCGAACACGTCGGCGACCGCCACGATGCGCCCCACCAGCGGGATGCGCTCGCCGGCCAGGCCGCTGGGGTAGCCGCTGCCGTCCCACCACTCGTGGTGGGTGGCGGCGATCACGGCCGCCATCTGCAGCACCGGCGCGCCGGAGCGAGCCAGCAGGCGCGCTCCGAGCCCTGCGTGCGCGCGCATCATCGCCTGCTCCTCGGCGCTCAGCTGCGCGCGCTTGAGCAGGATCGCGTCGGGGATCGCGATCTTGCCGATGTCGTGCAGCGGCGCGGCCTCGCGGATGCGCCCCACCTGCTCGGAGCGCATGCCGAGGAAGGCGGCGATGTCGGCGGACAGCACGCCCACGCGCTCGGTGTGCTCGAAGGTCTCGTCGTCGCGGTACTCGGCCGCCACGGCCAGCAGCTGCAGCGTTTCCGCGCGCGCGTCCTCGAGCTCGTAGGTGCGCTCCGCGACCTTCGTCTCCAGCCAGCGGGCGCTGTTGGCGAGCTGCTGCTGGGCTCTGCGCTGGGCCTGCAGCGAGGCCTCGTAGAAGCGCTGCACTTCGGCCTCGAGCTTGCGCCGGCGGTCCACGAACGCGCCCATCAGCACGCCCAGCACGACGAACGCGAGCATGCGGTTGACGTAGCCGAGCGCGGTCAACGCGACGTGGTCGTGGCTTTCGTCCCACGCCACCAGCAGCGCGAAGCCCGCGAGCGCGCCGCCGACGCCGCCGCGCAACCCGAAGCGCAGCGCCAGCAGGCCGACGGGCAGCACGTAGAGGATGCCCTCGCCGTCGCCCACGTTGGGGTCGCCGGCGCGCAGCGCGTACACGCCCGCGAACAGCGCCACCGCCGCCGCCAGCGCGGCCACCGAGCCGACCCTGGGCCACCCGCCACCCGCCCCGCGAGCTTCGACCATACGTTGCTTAATGCACGTACTCGGCGCCGCGCATGCACGCGCGGCCGCTGTGTAGACGAATGTACGAGCCGACGGGGTGCGCGCTAAGGCTCGCCGGCGGCGCCGTGCCCAGGCTCCCCGGCGGCGCCGGCGTCGGGGCCGGCAAGGCCGAGACGCTCGAACAACTCGCGGCGGTCGGTGCCGTGCACGCGCAGCACGCGCTCGAACTCCTCGCCGTAGACGTCGATCACCGCCATCAGCAGGTCGGTGGTGGCGAGCGCGGGCGCGTGCCGGCCGGCGGCGATGCTCACCGCGCGCTCGGTCACGAGCCTGACCGCGTCGCCCTGCGCGGCGGTCCCGGCGGCGCGCGCGGGCGCCTGCTCGTCGTTGGCGTCGTCGGTGGACAGCGGCTCCTCGCTGACGCCGAGCGCCTGCAGCGCCTGCCCGACCTGGCCGTCGAGGCGCAGCACGCGCAGCCAGCGCTCGGCCTCGTCGGCGGGCGTGCGCGCGAACGGCATCGCGGTGGAGGCGATCCCCAGCGCGATCGCGGCGTCGCTGGCAAGCTGCGGCTGGGCGCTCATCGCGCCACCCCGGCCTCGCCGCGCGCCGCCCCCGCGTCGCCGCGCAAGGCCTTGGCCTCGATGCGCGCGGGGTCCAGGAAGGCGAGCTGCTGGCGTTGCAGCTCGAAGCGCGGACGGCCGTGCTCGTAGCACAGCCGCAGCACCGCGGTGCCGGCGCGCCCGGCGGCGGCGGCCGCCACGCGCATCGCCTCCTGCGCCTGCTCGGCGGTCAGCCCGCAGGCGCGCAGGAAACGCCCGGTGCGGGGGTTGGCGGCCTCCTCGCGGTCGAGCTCGAGCTCCTCGCTGAGCACCTCCGCGGCGGCTGCGTGGCCCGGCGTCGACAGCACGCAAGCGGCCATGTCGTCCGGTCGCGCGTCGGCGCGGGCGGCCACCGCGTCGAGCAGCTCGCCGGCGGCGGCCTCCGCGCCGAGCGCCTCGAGCTCTTCCACCAGACGCTCGCGGCCGAACAGCTCCGAGTCGATGCGCGCCTCGGTGACGCCGTCGGTGTAGAAGCACAGCAGCGCGCGGCCGGGCAGCGATAGGACGGTCTGACGCGTGCCGGTGCGCATGCCTATACCTATCGGCGGCGCGGCGCAGATCGTTACCTGCTCAGGCGGGCGTGCAGCGCCGCCTGCGTCGTCGGTCGCCGTCACGATCAACGGCGGCGGGTGCCCGGCGCAGGCGTAGGTGAGCAGCCGCCGCGCGGGGTCGTAGGTGGCCGCCAGCACGGTGGCGAACACGCCCGCGAGCTGGCGCTCGAGCACCGCGCCGGCGGTTTGCACGGCGTCGCGCGGCGACAGGCCCGCCTCCAGGTAGGCGCGCAGCGTGAAGCGCACCAGCGCGGTGTGCGGAAGCGCCTGGCGCCCGTGCCCGGAGACGTCGCCGACGATCACCGCCAGCTGGCCGTCCTCGAGCGCGAACAGGTCGTAGAAGTCGCCGCCCGCGCCGGGCCCCGCGGCCGGTTTGTAGGCGGCCGAGGTGAGCACGTCGCCGAGCTGCGCGGGGGCGACGGGCAGCAGCGCGGCCTGCAGCAGCCCCACGTCCTCCAGCAGCTGGACGCGCTGGCGCTCGAGCCGCCGGGCGCGCGCGGCGGCCACGCGCGAGCGCAGCGCCAGCGCCA